>Ga0308173_10000318_pt1 | contig 19589 bp, 19 predicted proteins | sample PhyPR1_FD_203716 | JGI IMG/M metagenome (GOLD analysis project Ga0308173, IMG submission 203716) | Soil microbial communities from UC Gill Tract Community Farm, Albany, California, United States - DLSLS.P.R1 | ecosystem: Environmental > Terrestrial > Soil > Agricultural land | place: USA...
ATCGTGTCGTCGTACTGGATGCCCGGGTCGGCACACTCCCAGGCGGCCTGGGTGACCTTGTTGAACAGGGTCTTGGCGTCGACGGTCTCGATCACCGACCCGTCGATGCGGGCACGCAGACCGAACTGCGCGCCGTCCTCGACCGCGCGCATGAACTCGTCGGAGACGCGCACGGAGTTGTTCGCGTTCTGGTACTGGACGCTGGTGATGTCCTTGCCGCCGAGGTCCATGTCGTACCCGGCGTCGCGCAGGGCGCGGATCTTGTTCTCCTCGCGCGCCTTCGTCTCGATGAACTCCTCGATGTCGGGGTGGTCGATGTCGAGGACGACCATCTTGGCCGCGCGGCGGGTGGCGCCACCGGACTTGATCGTTCCGGCCGAGGCGTCGGCACCACGCATGAAGCTGACCGGGCCGGAGGCGGTGCCGCCGGAGGAGAGCAGCTCCTTGGAGGAGCGGATGCGGGAGAGGTTGAGCCCGGCCCCGGAGCCGCCCTTGAAGATCAGGCCCTCCTCGCGGTACCAGTTGAGGATCGAGTCCATCTCGTCGTCGACGGCGAGGATGAAGCAGGCGCTGACCTGCTGCGGGGCGCTGGTGCCCACGTTGAACCACACCGGGGAGTTGAAGCTGAAGTACTGATGCATCAGCATCCAGGTCAGCTCGTGCTCGAAGATCTCCGCGTCGCCCTCGCTGGCGAAGTACCCGTGCTCACGGCCGGCCGCGCCGTAGGTCAGCACCACCCGGTCGATCAGCTGACGGAGGCTGTTCTCGCGCTGGCTGCTGCCGACGGCACCACGGAAGTACTTGGTGGTGACGATGTTGGTGGCGTTGATGCTCCACTCGGCGGGGAACTCGACGCCGCGCTGCTCGAAGTTGATCGAGCCGTCGCGCCAGTTGGTCATGACGACGTCGCGGCGCTCCCAGGTCACCTCGTCATAGGGGTGCACACCGGCGGTGGTGAAGACGCGCTTGATCTTGAGGCCCTTGCCCCGGCTCGGCGCCTTCGCCGTGCGGCGGGTGCGTGAGCCGGCCAAGCGGTCGTCGGTCTCGGTCATGGTGTGGAGCTCTCCCTGGTCGTCATGCGCGGTGTGTCGTTCATGCGCGGTGTCTTCTCGAAGCGGTGCTGCGCTGTGCTGCGCGGTGGATCGGGAGGCTGGGGAAGAGCCGCGATCGGTCTGACTGCTGTGTAGCGGGTAGGTACGACAGTTCTCAGGTGCTTGTCGGCACGGTGATCTGCTCGGCCGCGACGGACTGCCGGGCCTTGAGTTCGGCGATCTCCTTCTCGAAATCCGCCACCGAGGTGAAGGAGCGGTAGACGCTCGCGAAGCGCAGGTAGGCGACCTCGTCGAGCTCCCGGAGGGGCCGCAGGATGGCCAACCCGACCTCGTGGCTGGGGACCTCCGCGGCACCGGTGGCTCGGATCGCGTCCTCGACCTGCTGGGCGAGCAGCTGCAGCTGGTCCTCGTCGACCGGCCGGCCCTGGCAGGCACGGCGGACGCCCGCGACCACCTTGGAGCGGTTGAACGGCTCACTCACCCCGCTGCGCTTGACCACGGCGAGGACCGCTTCCTCGACAGTGGTGAACCGGCGGTTGCACTTCGGGCAGGAGCGGCGACGACGGGTGGTCGCCCCCTCGTCCGCCTCGCGCGAGTCGATGACCCTGCTGTCGGCGTTGTGACAGAACGGGCAGCGCATCGGTGGTTCACCTCCTCCCCTGCTCCGGTTCGTCCGGGATGTCCGGGCGTCCCGTCGGCCGGCCCTCCGGCCTTTCCTGTGGACCCTCCTGGGGACATCCGGTGGATGTCCCGGGGAGAACCTGAGGATCGGCCTGTGGACGGGCTTACAACTCTGTAACTACTAGATGTAGGGGAACCCTAGGCCTGGCCACACAAGATGTGCAAGCGATTCGACGGTCGGCGTGTTCCGCTCAGACACTGCCGTCACCAGGGAGAACAACGGTCCCCACGAGTCACACGACACGCCGCCACGACGCGCCGGCGGTCTTCCGTCCCGAGGCCGACGAACCCCCAGAACGCCCCACCGAGAACCGGCCACGACAGAGGGCACATCCGTGACGGCGCCCCGACGAGGTCCACGGAGACATCCGACCCACGGTGCGCGGCGGCGTGCCGGCGTCCCGTGGAAAGTGCGGAGTCAGACGGAGACCGGACCGCCCAGCCGGGGACGACGGGACTGCATGTGGTCGCTCAGCCGCATCGGACGGGTCAGGAGTTCAGCCTCGAGCCCCTCGGGCTCGGTCCAGCCGGCCGTGCGCGGCGCGGGGACGACGGCGCGGGCGAGACCGGTGTCGGTGGCGCCGGGGGCGCGGTGACGGCCGGCGGCACCCGGAGCGGGGGTCGCGGCGACGGCGCCTTCCGGAGCGCGGCGTCGACCCCCCGACGGAGCCTCGGGAGGCTCCGGCGCGCGACGGCGACCGGTCACGGGCATCTCACCGGTGTCCGGCGCGCGGCGACGGCCGACGGAGGCGAACTGCGCGGTCTCATCGGCGGTGCGTCGACCACCCGACGACGGGACGTCCTGGACCACGGAGAGTTCGCGGACCTTCGGCATGCTCGCGGTGACGGAGTCGCCCTCCGCGGACCTGGCGCGCCGTCCGGAGGGGTGCCGGGCGACGGACATCTCCTGGGTGGCCGGGCCGCGGAACGAGGCGGGGGCCGCCACCGAGAGGTGGCGCTCGGGAAGGCGCAGGGTGGAGAGGTCGGTCCACGCCGTCTCCTCGACACCGCCGAGGACCACCCGGACCCACACCTGGCACGAACCGTCGGCATCGTGCCGCCAGCCGAGGAGCTCACCGGCCCACCAGGCACCCGCCTGATAGACCTCTACAGCCTGGGGCTGACTCGTGAACACCGCTGCTCGGTTCTCCATGGCGCCTGACACGGGATAACCGTAAGCGGTGGAGTGACCACAGACGGTGAACGCGCCCACACGGAGGGTTGACGAAGTCCGACGCCGACGTTGTGGGTCTCTTGCCGTGACGTGGGTCTCGACAGGGCGTACGCGTCGTGCCGACCCGAGCGCGAACACCCCGAACGCACCCCTGACCTGCACGAGCGTCACGGGAGCTCGAGGACCTGGCCGGGAATGAGCACGGTGCCGTCCAGGTCGTTCAGCTGCTGGATCCGGTCGACGACCTCGCGGACGTCAGCGGTGCCCGCGACCCCGGACGCGATCGACCACAGCGTGTCACCCGGCTCCACGACCACGCTCTGCACGCCGGCGAGCCGCAGGTCGTCCCCGCCCCCGGCGAGCAAGGGGCCGAGCCAGGAGCCGATCGCCACGCCCAGCGCGAGGGTGAGGACGGCGGCGAGCAGGCGGGCGCGCCGGGTGAGACGGAAGCCGACGCCGACGCGACCGCGCCCCGGGCCGGCCTCGACCACGTGACCCCTCCGCCCGGCGGACCGCACATCCCCCCGGGGCGCCCCACCCCGCGTGGCGACGTGCCGCACGGGCGCCTGCGGACGGGGCTCCACGGGACGGCAGACGCCCACCCGCGAGGAGCTCCGCCCGGACGGATGCGGACGACGGGCCCGCATCTCGTCCGCGGCCCCCTCCCCCGCACCGGCCACCGCGACCAGCCGAGGCCGCCACGGCGCCTGGATCTCGTCGTCGAAATCCAGGACCGCCTGCTGCACGAGACCCATGACCCGTCCTCCTGTCGGCTCGTTCGATCCGTGTCGAACGCTTGTTCGATTCGAACTGCTGTTCGATGTCTACCGGAAGGCACCGACGAAAGCGACAGGAACACGTCACGACTTCGAACATGTGTTTGATCCGAGGCCGTCGGCGCGCTACCGTCCGTGCGACGGACATCTGCGCTGCGGGAGCAGCGGACAAGGAGGCGACGTGGCGGAGAAGAGCGGGTCGGCGGGAGGCCGCGGGACGGCCGGGGACGCCACCGCGGACACCGGGTCGGCCACCGTGCGCCCGTTCCCCGACCGCGAGGCCGACGGCGACGGGCTGACCCAGCGGCAGCGCCGCGTGCTCGAGGTGATCCGCGACTCGATCGAGCGGCGCGGCTACCCGCCCTCGGTCCGGGAGATCGGCGAGGCGGTCGGCCTGTCCTCGGCGTCCTCGGTCGCCCACCAGCTGTCGGTACTGCAGAAGAAGGGGTGGCTCCGGCGCGATCCGAACCGGCCCCGCGCACTCGACGTCCGCCTGCCTGGCGACAGCCCCCACACCGCCGCGGCCGCCGGGCTCGCTGCCGGCGCGGAGACCCCTGGGTCAGCGCCGACGTACGTCCCGCTGGTCGGCCGCATCGCCGCCGGTGGCCCGGTGCTCGCCGAGCAGGCGGTGGAGGATGTCTTCCCGCTCCCCCGCGAGTTGGTCGGCGAGGGCACCCTGTTCATGCTCAAGGTCGTCGGCGACTCGATGGTCGACGCAGCGATCTGCGACGGCGACTGGGTCGTCGTCCGGCAGCAGCCGACGGCGGAGAACGGCGAGATCGTCGCGGCGATGATCGACGGCGAGGCGACGGTCAAGACCTACAAGCGGCGCGACGGGCACGTCTGGCTGCTGCCGCACAACCCGGCCTACGAGCCCATCCCGGGCGACGAGGCGACCGTCCTCGGCCGCGTCGTCAGCGTCCTGCGTCGCGTCTGAGGCTGCTCGACGCGGCGGATCGCCGTCCCGCGGAGCGGCGGCTCAGTGCCGACGGTCGGCGGGACGGCGGTCGTCCCGGCGCAGCTTGCCGCCGAGCCAGACGAAGACCGTCGCCACGGCAGCCGCGATCAGTCCGTTGGTGATCGGCGAGAGCCCGGACCGGCTCAGGTCGGTCAGGCTCGGCACCGGCTCGCCGGCCGGGGCCAGCGCAGCCACGGTCTCCGGCGCGAGCGGGACCACGGTGACATCGCTGGGCAATTTCTCGCTGGCGACCACGAGGTGCCGGTTGTCCGCCGAGAAGCTGATCGCCTCGCCCTGCGGTGAGTCCGGGAGTGGGATGCGCGTCGGCGCCCCGGCGAGGGCCGTGGGCACGTCGGAGCCGGAGAGCGGCCACACGTAGGCGTCGGTGTAGGTGCGCAGGGCGATGGCGGAACCATCCCGGGCCACCGCCCCGCCGGTGACGAGGACCTGGCCGACCTGCCCGACGGGTCCGCCGGCCGTGCCGGTGAACGTGAAGTTCACGCCGGCCACCTTCGCCAGGGCCACCGTGCCTCCGTCGACCAGCGCCGCCCCCGGACGGTAGACACCACTGGCGCCCAAGAGTTCCTTGGTCACGAGATAGGGCGTGCCGTCCGGCGCCAGCAACAGCGCCTCGGCGTCGTGCGGCCCATCGGGATAGGTCAGCCGGTAGAGGCTCGTCGACCCGTCCGGCCGCAGCGCGATGAGCGCGACGGTGGACCGGATGGCGTCGTTGTCGCCGGTGTCGGCCAACCACACGGTCCCGTCGGCGGCAACGGCCATGTCCTCCGGGTCGTAGGGGTCCAGGGCAGCGGTGTGCACGTCGGTGACCTGGCAGGTGGCGTCCAGCAGGAAGACCGAGACCTGGTCGCCGCCGTCGTTCATCGCGAGGAACTGGTCGTCGACGGCCACCAGCCCGGAGAGCTCGGGCAATCGGGGGTCGGTGATCTGACACTGGGCGGCAGGGACCGCCGCCTGGGCGGACGCGGGCAGGGGACAGCCGAGGACGAGGGCGGCTCCGAGGGCTCCCCCCGACGCCAGCACTCGCCCCCGCGAGCCGCTACGCGGTCTGCCGGCCTGCTCGGGCACGAACCCAGCGTGACAGAACCAATGCATCCAGTGCGTGAACCACGCCCAACAGGACAACCCCCACGCAGGCGCCCACCACGGCGTCGGTGACCCAGTGGAAGTCCAGCGAGACCATGGCGAGCCCCGTGGCGACCGGCCCGACGACGCTGAGGAACCAGAAGGTCCGCTGCACCCGGGCCGGCAGGCCGTATTCGACGGCCTGCCATCGGGCGATCCCCCACATCAGGACGGCGTTGGCGACATGGCCGGACGGGAAGGACTCGCCGTCGGCGTGGAAGAAGAAGGCGCCCGGGTACCCGGGCGCAGTCCGGCCGATGCCGTGCTTGATCGCGTAGACGACCAGCGTGAGCAGGCCGAGGGCGACCAGCACCCGCACCAGCGGCAGCCACGTGTGCCTCCGCCAGGCGAGATAGCCGACGAGCACCGCGAGGACGACGAGGATCGCGACCCGCCCGCCGAGCTGCGTCACCACCCAGACGAACGGGAAGGCGGCGGAATCCCGCAGCCCCCAGCCACCGATCACGTCGGAGACCCGCAGGTCCATCCGCTCGAGAAAGCCGCGCGACAGCACGTCGGCGGTGACCAGCGTCCCCACGACCACCGCGAGGACCATCACCCACCAGGCCGGGCGACCCGTCGAGACGACGCGGGCCTGATCGGGTGCGCCGGCGTCCCTGATCACGCCGCTCGTCACGTGATCACCGTACCGGCCCGTGACCGGACCGTGATCCGCCCGACCCGGTTCTCACCCGACCGCGACGGCGAACTCCTCGAGGGTCGCCGCCAGGGCCCCGTCCACCCGTGCGCTCAGCCGTGTGCCGGATTCCTCGTGCCGCTCCTCGAGCACCTCGCCGTCCCGGTGCACGCGGGCGACGAGGTCACCCCGGCCATAGGGGACGAGCACCTCGACCTCGACGTCGGGATGGGGCAGGCGGGCGGCGACCAGCTCGCGGAGCCCCTCGATACCGACGCCGGTGCGGGCGGACACCCATACCGCCCCGGGCAGCGCCTGCCGCAGGGTCAGCACGTCGTCCTCGGTCATGGCGTCGACCTTGTTGACGACGATGACCTCGGGAACGCCCGCCGCGTCGATCTCACCCAGCACGATCCGCACGGCCTCGATCTGGCCCAGCGGGTCGGGATCGGAACCGTCCACCACGTGCAGCAGCAGGTCGGCGGCCGCGACCTCTTCCAGGGTGGAGCGGAAGGCGTCGACCAACTGGTGGGGCAGATGCCGGACGAAGCCGACGGTGTCGGTGAGCGTGTACTCGCGTCCGTCGGGCGACTCGGCGCGCCGGACGGTCGGGTCCAGGGTCGCGAACAACGCGTTCTCGACGAGCACGCCGGCGTCGGTGAGGGCGTTCAGCAGGCTGGACTTGCCGGCGTTCGTATAACCGGCGATCGCGACGCTGGGTACCGCGTTGCGGTCACGGGCCGAGCGCTGGGTCGCCCGCGCGGTGGCCATGCCGGCGATCTCCTTGCGCAGCTTGCTCACCCGCGAGCGGATCCGCCGTCGGTCGGTCTCGATCTTCGTCTCACCGGGGCCGCGGGTTCCGATCCCACCACCGCCGGCGACGCGTCCACCGGCCTGCCGGGACAGCGACTCACCCCAGCCGCGCAGCCGCGGCAGCATGTACTGCATCTGGGCCAGCTCGACCTGGGCCTTGCCCTCCCGGCTGGTCGCGTGCTGGGCGAAGATGTCGAGGATCAGGGCAGTTCGGTCGACGACCTTGACCTTGAGGACCTTCTCCAGCTGGTTGAGCTGGCCCGGCGTCAGCTCGCCGTCGCAGATCACCGTGTCGGCGCCGGTCGCGGCGACGATGTCGCGGATCTCGATCGCCTTGCCCGAGCCCACGTAGGTGGCCGCGTCGGGCCGGTCGCGGCGCTGGCTGACCGCCTCGAGCACCTGCGAGCCGGCGGTCTCGGCCAGCGCGGCGAGCTCGGCGAGGGACCGGTCGGCGTCAGCCTGCGTGCCCTCGGTCCACACGCCGACCAGGACCACGCGCTCCAGCCGGAGCTGCCGGTACTCGACCTCGGTGACGTCGGCGAGCTCGGTGGAGAGCCCGGCCACCCGGCGCAGGGCGCCGCGCTCCTCGCGGACGTAGGAACCGGTGGTGTCGTCTGGCTCGTCGAACGGCACGGGCTCGGGGGCGGTCGTCATCGTCTCCAGCGTTGCACGCCCCAGCGACTGGGGCACCTGAGTTGTTGTCATCGCGAGGTGCAACACCACGCGGGTCCGACTACATCCCGCATCCCCCGGGGTAGTGCGGAGCACCACGCCAACAAGGAGGACCAGATGACCGAGTCCGGATCCAGCAGCACGAGTTCCGACCAGGAGATCGACGACCCCGGTCGCGACCCCAAGGGCCTCAACCCCCCGCGCAACCCCTTCGGCGGGGCCGACCAGGACACCGGGCGCGGCGAGCCTCGCGGCGAGGCCAACGTGGGACCGGCGGACAAACCCGAGGCGCCGACCGACGACGGCGCCTGACGCGCCCCGGCCGATCAGCCGGCGAGCCACTCCGCACAGAGCACGCCGGCCGAGACGATCACGGCCGGGCCGGTGAGGACCGTCGTCCGCTCGTCGACCTGCACCGACAGGCGACCGCCGGGGACGTCGACGACGACGGTCCCCTCGGCCCGGCCTTCGGCCACCAGGGCCGCGTAGGCCGCGGCGCACGCCCCCGTACCGCACGAGCGGGTCTCCCCCACGCCGCGCTCGTGCACCCGGAGCCGGATGTGCGCGCCCGGCTCCAGGAGGCTGATGAACTCGACGTTCACGCCCTCCGGGAACAGCCCGGCGTCGAACGCCGGCGCGGTCGTCAGGTCGAGCGCGCCGATGTCGGCGTCGGTGAGGCAGGCGAGATGCGGATTGCCCATGGACACCGCGAGACCCGGGAAGACCTGCCGCGACAGCCGGGCCTCCCCCTCGCCGAACGGCCGGGCGGGGCCCATGTCGACCCAGTAGTCGCCCTCGGGGGTGGCGCCGACCCGGCGCGGGCCGCCCCGCGTGCCGACGAGCACGCCGGCCTCGCAGGTGGCGCGGTCCAGCAGCCCCTCGCTGACCAGGACGTGCAGGAAGAGCCGGATGCCGTTGCCGCACATCTCGGCGTGGGATCCGTCGGCGTTGCGGTGGTCCATGAACCACTCGCACGCCGCCAGGGCCTCGCCGAGGACGGACGGCGCGTCGGGCACGTGCACCGACCGGACGACGCGCAGTACGCCGTCGCCGCCCAGCCCCGCCCGGCGGTCGCACAGCCGCCGCACGAGCGCCTCGTCCAGCCGGGACTCGGGCCAGACGTGGCCGTCGGGGTCGGGCAGCACCACGAAGTCGTTCTCGGTGCCGTGCCCGATGAGCACCCGCGGGCTGGTCTGGGCTGTCACGGCTCGATCGTACGGGCGGTGATCAGCGACGTGACGGCGTCGGCCAGGTCCCCGCGGCCGGCGTCGAACCAGGTGACCGCGGGGTCGCGGCGGAACCATGACCGCTGGCGGCGCACGAACCGGCGGGTCGTGCCGACCGTCCGCTCGCGCGCCTCGTCGGCGGTGAGCGTGCCGTCGAACTGGGCCAGCACCTGGGCGTAACCCAGCGCCCGCGACGCGGTGGGGCCCTCCCGCAGTCCGTCGTCGGCCAGCGCGGCCACCTCGTCGACGAAGCCGGCGGCCCACATCCGGTCCACTCGGAGGGCGATCCGCTCGTCGAGCTCGCCCGGGTCGCGGTCCAGACCGACCACGACGGCCGGATAGTGCGGCCGCGGCTCCGGCAACTGGGCTCGGAACGGCCCGCCGGTGAGCTCGATGACCTCCAGCGCGCGCACGATCCGTCGCCCGTTGGTGGGCAGCACCGCCGCCCCGGCCGCCGGATCGAGCGACGTCAGCCGCTCGTGCAGTCGCGCCGGTCCGACCGCGGCGAGTTCCTCCTCGAGACGCGCGCGGACGGCGGCGTCGGTGCCGGGGAAGTCGAGCTCGTCGAGGACGGCGCGGATATAGAGGCCCGATCCGCCGACCAGCAGCGGCACGGTGGCAGCCGCCCGAAGCCGGTCGATCTCGGCGCGGGCGAGGTCGCGGTACTCGGCCACGGACGCCGGCTGCCGCACGTGCCACAGGTCGAGCAGGTGATGAGGCACCCCGCCGCGCTCGGCATCGTCGGGCTTCGCCGTCCCGATGTCCATGCCGCGGTAGAGCTGCATGGAGTCGGCATTGACGACCTCGCCGCGGAGCCTGCGGGCGAGTTCGACGGCGAGGGCGGTCTTCCCGGTGGCGGTCGGACCGACGACGGCGACGACGGGCGGCAGTGCGCTCACGCGGCGACCCAGGACGCGACGAGGTAACCGACCCCGAACGGCGCGGTGTCGAGGTGCAGCGCCGCGGTGATGTCCCGGTCGGCCAGTGCCTCGCCGACCGCCTGCCATGTGGGTGCCCCCGCCGCGAGCAGGCGCTCGCCCTCGGCGAGGTCGAGCGCGGCCAGCGCACCGGCATCCCCGGTCGCCAGCGCCCCGGCGACGACGGCGTCGAACGCCGCGGCCGTCTCGTCGAGGTAGCCGGGAGCCTTGAGCGTCCGCCGGGCCGAGCCGTCGCCGATGGCGAGGATCCCCAGCGGGCCCGGCATCTCCTGGACCAATCGCGCGAGGTCGGCCGGGCCGGCGCCGACCCGGGTGCCTGAGAAGCCCGCCTCGTCGAGGAGCCAGGCGCCGAGGGTGTGGGCGAGCGGCAGGTCCCGCCCGTCCGGGCGGACGCGGCCGGCGAACGCGATCTCCAGGTCGACGCCATAGCCGCGCAGGTCGCCGCGGTCGCCCGCTGCGAAACGGACGCCGGGAGCCGCACCGTTCCCGACGACCAGGACCACCTCGGGCCGCTGCGCGAGCATCCGACCGACGGCGTCGGCGCAGGCCCGGCGCAACTCGTCGGTCGCCGGCTCGGCGCGCCCCTCGACGGCGGGGTGGAGCAGCGGCGGCGACGGACAGAAGGCGACGGCGACCGTGGCGCGGGCAGTCCGCGCCGTCGGCTCGTCGGGAACGGCGATCACGGCAGCAGTGTCCCGGATGCGACGTGGGACACTGCCGGACGTGTCGAGCACGGACGACCCCGGTCCCGGGGCGCAGCAGGCCACTCCGCCGATTGCGGAGAACGAGGACGCGAGCATCGCGGAGGCGGTGAGCACGGACCAGCCGAGTGAGGAGGCGGCCGCCCCCGAGGCGGTCACGCCCGACGCCGGCACCTCCGCCGCGCCCTCTCCCGGCGACGCCGCGCTGGCCGACCCCACCGGCGCGGAGCCCGAGGCCACGGACCCCGAGCCAACGGACCCCGAGCCCACGTCCGCGGGTCATGCGGTCCCTGCGGGGAGGCACGCCGCCCCGGAAGAGGAGCCCGAGCCGGCCGCCGCAGAGCCGGCGGCGCCCCCCGCCGACGACGACGTCCTCGCGGCACCGGTCGACGAGCCGCGGCCAGCCGTCGAGGAGCCCGCGACCGTGAGCAGTGAGCCCGCGGCTGAGGCGGCCGCGTCCGCCGGGAAGCACGAGGAGCGGCCCGCCGCGGCGGCGCCGTCCCCCACTCCGCGGCCGGTGCCGCGCCCGATGCCGCCACGGCCGACGCCCTCCCCCGCCCCCGTCACTGCGCCCGACGTCCCCGTCGAGGTCCCCGCCGCCGAGGTCAGCGACCCCTCCGAGTGGGGTCGCGTCGATGACGACGGGACCGTCTACGTGCGCACCGCCGAGGGCGAGCGCGCCGTCGGTTCCTGGCAGGCCGGTGACCCGGCCGCGGGACTGGCCCACTACGGCCGTCGGTACGACGACCTCGCGACCGAGGTGACGTTGCTCGAGGCGCGCCTGAAGGCCCACACCGGCAACCCGGCCGAGATCAAGAACAAGGCGCAGGTCCTTGCCGAGTCGATCCCCTCGGCTGCCGCGGTCGGTGACCTCGACGGGCTCGCCGCCCGGGCGCGGGCGATGGTCGGTACCGCCGACTCGGCCGCGGCGGAGTCCCGCGCGGAGAAGGCCGCCGCCCGCTCGGCGCAGATCGCCCGCAAGGAGGCGCTGGCCGCCGAGGCGGAGCAGATCGGCGCCGAGTCGACCGCGTGGAAGGCCGCCGGCGACCGGCTGAAGGCCATCGTCGAGGAGTGGAAGACGATCCGCGGGATCGACCGCAAGACCGACGAGGCGCTGTGGACCCGGTTCGCCGCGGCCCGGGATGCCTTCGGCCGGCGGCGGGGCGCGCACTTCGCCTCGCTCGACGCCCAGCGCGGCGAGGCCCGCGCGGCCAAGCAGGAGCTGATCAAGGAGGCGCAGAAGCTCGCCACCTCTACCGACTGGGGCCCGACCAGTGCCGCCATGCGGTCGCTGATGGACCGCTGGAAGGCGGTGCCGCGCACCGGTCGCGACGGTGACGACGACCTATGGAAGGAGTTCCGCGCGGCGCAGGACGTCTTCTTCGCGGCGCGGTCCGAGTCGGACAAGAAGCGCACCGGCGAGGAGCAGGCCAACCAGCAGCTGAAGGAAGAACTGCTCGCCGAGGCGGAGCGGCTGGACCCGACCAGCGATCTGCGGGGTGCCCAGAACGCACTCCGGAAGATCCAGGAGCGCTACGACGCGATCGGGCACGTCCCGCGCGGGGTCATGCGCTCGCTGGAGGACCGCATGCAGGCCGTGGAGCAGAAGGTGCGCGGCGCCTCGGACACCTCACGGGCTCGCAGCGCCCCCGAGAACCCGATGGTCACCTCGATGCGTGCGGCGGTCAGCAAGGCCGAGGAGCAGCTGGCCAAGGCCGAGTCGGCCGGCGACCAGCGACGGATCGAGGAGGCCCGGGCCAACCTCGTCACCCGTCGCGAGTGGCTGGCCGAAGCCGAGAGGTCCGCCGGCCGCCGCTGATCCCGGTGACCGTGCGAGTCCGTACTCCCGGGCGGGACGACCGAGCCGCCGTCCGGGCGATGCTGCGCGCCTACCACCTGACGACCGAGCGGGAGAAGGGCAGCCGCGTCGACGGCCCGGATGATCTGCCCGCCGCCTACCGGGCCGAGATCGAGGACGCCGGACCGGGGACGGGTGCGCTCCTGCTCCTGGACGACGACGGCGCGGCCGCCGGCATGTACGTCCTGGCACGGACGGCCGATCCCGCGACCGGTGAGGTGAAGCGGCTCTGGATCGAACCCGCCCGGCGCGGTCGCGGACTCGGCCGGTTCGCGATCGACGACGCGATCCGCCGGTCCGGCGAGGCCGGCATGACGACGCTGCGACTCAGCGTCTGGGAGTGGCGCACCGGCGCCATCGAGCTCTATCTGAGAGCCGGCTTCCGACCGTGCCCGTCGTGGGATCCGAGGTCCCGCCTGCGCTGCCTGGAGCGCCGGGCGACCTAGGCGGGGGCGCCGATCCGGGGCATGCCGAGCAGGATGCCCGGCGTCGTCGGGCGGGTGCCGGCCGCGCTCGCGTCCCCCGCGCGGGTGCGGCGGTGCGAGAGCAGGGTGCCGTCGGCGACCAGGAAGTGCGGCTTGGCGTCGGTCACCACGGTCTCGACGACGTCGCCCGGCCGGACGCCGTCCGCCGCGGTGAAGTGCACCAGCCGGCCGTCGCGCGCGCGGCCGGACAGGCGTCCGGTCGCCTTGTCCTTGCTGCCCTCACCCGCGGCCACGAGCAGCTCCACCTGCCGGCCGACGATCTTCTCGTTCTCCGCCCAGCTGATCTCGTCCTGCAGGGCGGTCAGCCGGAGGAAGCGCTCCTGGACGACGTCCTTGGGCAGCTGACCGTCCATCTCCGCGGCGGGGGTCCCCGGTCGCTTGGAGTACTGGAAGGTGAAGGCGCTCGCGAACCGCGCCTGACGCACGACCTCGAGGGTCTGCTCGAAGTCGGCCTCCGTCTCACCGGGGAAGCCGACGATGATGTCGGTGGTGATCGCCGCGTCGGGCATCGCCGCGCGGACGCGGTCGATGATCCCCAGGTAGCGCTCTTGCCGGTAGCCGCGACGCATCCGGCGCAGCACGTCGTCCGATCCCGACTGCAGCGGCATGTGCAGCTGGTGGCACACCGCGGGCGTCTCGGCCATCGCGGCGATGACGTCGTCGGTGAACTCCCGGGGGTGCGGGCTGGTGAAGCGCACCCGCTCCAGGCCCTCGATGCGGCCGGCCGCACGAAGCAGGTCCGCGAAGGCGCCACGGTCACGGAACTCGACGCCGTAGGCGTTCACGTTCTGGCCGAGCAGGGTCACCTCGAGGACGCCCTGGTCGACCAGCGCCTGCACCTCGGCGAGGATCTCACCGGGACGGCGGTCCTTCTCCGAGCCGCGCAGCGACGGGACGATGCAGAACGTGCAGGTGTTGTTGCACCCCACGCTGATCGATACCCAGCCGGAGTAGGCGGAGTCGCGCTTGGCCGGCAGCGTCGACGGGAAGACCTCGAGGGACTCGACGATCTCCACCTGGGCCTCGGCGTTGTGCCGGGCGCGGTCGAGCAGGGCCGGCAGCGAGCCGACGTTGTGGGTGCCGAACACGACGTCGACCCACGGCGCCCGCCGGACGATCTCGCCGCGATCCTTCTGGGCCAGGCAGCCGCCGACGGCGATCTGCATGTCGGGGCGGGCGTCCTTGACCGGCCGCAGGTGCCCGAGGTTGCCGTAGAGGCGGTTGTCGGCGTTCTCGCGGACGGCGCAGGTGTTGAGGACGACGACGTCCGCGTCATCCCCCTCGGGCGCCGCCGTGTACCCCGCTTCCTCCAGCAGGCCGGACAGGCGCTCGGAGTCGTGCACGTTCATCTGGCACCCGTACGTGCGCACGCGATAGGTGCGCCCGGGTGCCCCCAGCTCGGTAGTCATGACGACTGCGAGGGTACGGCCCTCCCTTGTCGGCACCCTCGGCACAACCGATGCCGAACCGTTGCGCGAACCGGGAACTGTCCGAGCCCTGGCCCGATCCGTTACCCCTTCGTGACGACTCGGATCGCGGTGCGTCTCACGGGCCCCCTAGGGTCGACCGCGTGACCAGTTCGAACGGAGAGCCTCTCGTCCGCCTGTCCGGCGTCAACAAGTGGTTCGGCGAACTGCACGTGCTGCAGGACATCGATCTCGAGATCGCCCGCGGGGAGGTCGTCGTCGTGATCGGCCCGTCCGGGTCGGGGAAGTCGACGCTCTGCCGAACGATCAACCGCCTCGAGTCGATCGAGAAGGGCGAGATCAGCATCGACGGCCAGAAGCTGCCGGAGGAGGGCAAGCAGCTCGCCCGGCTGCGCAGCGACGTCGGCATGGTGTTCCAGAGCTTCAACCTCTTCGCGCACAAGACGATCCTGCAGAACGTCACGCTCGGCCCCATCAAGGTGCGGGGCATCGGCAAGGGCGACGCGGAGAAGCGCGCGCGGGAACTGCTCGACCGGGTCGGCGTCAGCGCACAGGCCGACAAGTACCCGGCTCAGCTGTCCGGCGGCCAGCAGCAACGGGTGGCCATCGCCCGTGCGCTGGCCATGGACCCCAAGGTCATGCTCTTCGACGAGCCGACGTCGGCGCTGGACCCGGAGATGATCAACGAGGTCCTCGACGTCATGGTCGGCCTGGCGCGGGACGGCATGACGATGGTCGTCGTCACGCACGAGATGGGTTTCGCCCGCCGCGCGGCCAACCGCGTCGTCTTCATGGACGGCGGCCGGATCGTCGAGTCCGCCGATCCCGAGACCTTCTTCACCAACCCGACCTCGGATCGGGCCAAGGACTTCCTCTCCAAGATCCTCAACCACTGACCCTGAAGGGATCACCCATGCGGATCACCCGCTACGCCGCGGCGGCAGCCGCCGTCGGCATCCTGCTCGCCGGCTGCTCCAGCGCAGCCGGCAACAAGGCGGCCGAGCAGTCGAAGAGCACCGCCGCCGTCGAGACCGACGTGAACTTCCCCGCCGGATCGACCATGGCGCGACTGCACGACGCCGGGAAGATCACCGTCGGCACCAAGTTCGACCAGCCGGGCTTCGGGCTCCTCAACCCGCAGACCCAGAAGCCGGAAGGCTTCGACGTCGAGATCGCCAAGATCATCGCCGGCAAGCTGGGCATCAAGGCCGACGACATCACCTGGACCGAGACCGTGTCGGCCAACCGAGAGCCGTTCATCCAGAACGGCCAGGTCGACATCGTCGTCGCGACCTACACGATCAACGACACCCGCAAGCAGGTCGTGGACTTCGCCGGGCCGTACTACGAGGCCGGGCAGGACATCATGGTCGCCAAGGGCAACCCGGAAAAGATCAAGGGCCCGGATGACCTGGCGGGCAAGAAGGTGTGCTCGGTCGAGGGTTCGACCCCGGCCCAGAACATCCGGGCCAACTACCCGCAGGCGCAGCTGACGACCTACGACGTGTACTCCAAGTGCGCCGACGACCTGAAGAACGGCAACGTGCAGGCCGTCACCACCGACAACGTCATCCTCACCGGGCTGGTGGCCGGCAGCCCCAAGGACTTCGAGCTGGTCGGCGCCCCGTTCACCAAGGAGCCGTACGGGATCGGCCTCAAGAAGGGCGACACCGACTTCCGGAACTTCATCAACGACGTGCTCGAGAAGTCGTTCGACGACGGCACCTGGGCCAAGGCCTGGGACCGCACGGCGGGTGACATCAGCGGCCAGAAGGCTCCCGAGCCGCCGAAGGTCGACCGCTACTGACCTCCCGCCTGGTGGGGCCCGGTGCGCCGGGCCCCACCAGGCGCTCCGTCCCGCACTGATCGAGAGGGGGTGGCATGTCCTTCCTGGCCGACAACTTCGCGCTCCTGCGCGACGCCTTCCTGACCACGCTCTCGCTGGCGGTGCTCAGCGGCATCTGCGCACTGCTGCTGGGCACGCTGCTGACGGCGATGCGCGTGAGCCCGGTCAAGCCCCTGCGCGGGGCCGCCACCTTCTACGTCGAGGTCTTCCGCAACACCCCGCTCACCGTCGTCTTCTTCTTCCTCGCGTTCGGCATCGTCGAGATCGACCTGCAGTTCCCGACCCGGTTCATCACCGCCGTCGCCGCCCTCTCCCTGTACACGGCCGCGTTCGTCTCCGAGGCGCTGCGCTCGGGCATCAACTCGGTGCCGCCGGGGCAGGCGGAGGCCGCCCGGGCGCTCGGCCTGGGCTTCCGCCAGACCCTGACCTCCATCGTCCTGCCGCAGGCGTTCCGGACCGTCGTCCCCCCGCTGGGCAACGTCTGGATCGCCCTGGCGAAGAACACCTCGATCGCGGCGGGCTTCGCGGTCACCGAGCTCGCCGCCGCTCTGGTCCGGCTGAGCAACGAGAACGCCGACCAGCTGCTCACGGTGTTCCTGGCGATCGTGGCCGCGTATCTCGTCATCACCCTGCCGTCGGCCTGGCTGATCGGCGTCATCGAGCGACGGACGGCGATCCTCCGATGAGCACGTCGACCGTCCTGTTCGACATCCCGGGGCCACAGGCGCGTCGCCGCCACCGGATCGGGAGCTTCATCGGCGGGCTGGTCCTGCTGGCGCTGATCGGGCTGGCGCTCTGGCGGCTGGGCGTCAACGGTCAGCTGGAACCGGCGCGGTGGGCCGTGCTGTTCGACCCGAACAGCGGTGTGCCCCAGACGCTGGGCAATGCGCTGGTGAGGACCCTGCAGGTGGCCGCCGTCGCCATGGTGGCCGCCACCCTGCTGGGCGCGCTGCTGGCCTTCGGTCGACTGTCGGACCACCGCTGGGTCCGGATGCCGGCTACAGCGGTGATCGAGTTCTTCCGGGCCGTGCCGCTGCTGATCCTTATTCTGTTCTGCCTGCTGTACCTGCCGACCGTCGGCCTGCGGGTGGGCCCCTTCGGCGCGCTCGCGATCGGGCTGACGCTGTACAACATGGCGGTCCTGGCGGAGATCTTCCGTGCCGGGATCCTGTCGGTGGACCGGGGACAGCGCGAAGCGGCATCGGCGCTGGGCATGCGGAAGTCCCAGGTCATGCTCCTGGTGCTCCTCCCCCAGGCCGTCCGCCGCATGCTGCCGGTGCTCATCGCCCAGCTCGTCGTCCTGCTCAAGGACTCCTCGCTGGGCTTCATCGTCGGGTACTTCGAGCTCCTGCGGTCGGCGAGGAGCCTGGTGGAGTTCTTCAACTCACGGTTCGGTGACCTGTACACCTTCCAGCTCTACGTCGCCGCCGCCGTGATCTACATCGTGGTGAACCTGCTGCTGTCGGCGCTCGCGCGCTTCGTGGAGCGCCGCACCCGCCGCAACACGAAGGTGGCGGCGACGGCCGAGGTGGAGCTGCCGGCGGACGTGCAGATGGGCGGCGGAGGCGGGGCCGTTCCCGTCTGACCCACTCGCACCACCGCGGCGCGTCGCGCGCGACACGCCGCCGGGGGCCCGTGACACTCGGGGCCTCATGGAGACGATGCACGCCGCAGGGCGGCGCACCCTGCCCCCTGTCCCGCGCGCGTCCCGAGGCCGGACGGCCGAGGCCGGACCGGCACCCGTCGCTCCTCCCGTCGCCCCTACGGACCCGGAGACGGACGGCGCCCAGCGGTTCGTCGCCCGGCTGCGCGCAGCGGCCGCCGACTTCGCCGCAGCCGCCGGCGCCGACTCGGCGGTCGTCACCGAAGCGGTCCCGCCGGCCCGGCACCGCCGCGCCCGCTGCCGGGTGGTCCTGCGGTACGCCGACGACACCGAGGTCGACCTCACCTTCCTCGGGCCCGCGGGCGAGCCCGGCTCCCCGTCCCGGCACGGGTTCGACCGGCAGATCCGCCGCTGGCTCGGGGCGGGCCAGGTCCGGGACGACGCCTGGCTGGTGCACGATCCGGACGCGCCCGAACGCATCGCCGTCGATGTGAGCGCCTGGCTGGCCGCCGACCGGACCCGGTAAGCCGCAACGGGCCGTTGCGCCCTGGGTTTCCCTCTGCGCCGTCTTGGGCCACGATGGACCCGTCGCCCGGGAACGGGGCGACACGGGATCGGCAGGGCAGACGCAGCGCCGGAAGACCGGGGGCCGCTCATGGCAGTCAGAGTCCGGATGTCGCCGAACGGGGCCGCCGCGCCGACGGCCAGCGGAGCGCGGCCATGACCGCGATCGCACCGCAGCCCATCATCAGCCGCCCGAGCCCGGTACACGTCGCCCGCAAGGGCTCACGGCTGTCGAACATCCTGCGGACGACCGATCACAAGACGATCGGCCTGATGTACCTGACGGCCTCGTTCGTCTTCTTCATCATCGGCGGCATCATGGCGATGCTGCTGCGCGCGGAACTGGCGCGGCCGGGCATGCAGTTCCTCTCACCGGAGCAGTACAACCAGCTGTTCACCATGCACGGCACGCTGATGTTGCTGATGTTCGCGACGCCGCTGTTCTTCGCCTTCGGCAACCTGATCATGCCGCTGCAGATCGGCGCGCCCGACGTCGCCTTCCCGCGGCTGAACGCGCTGTCGTTCTGGCTGTTCCTGTTCGGCAGCACCATCGTCGTCTCGGGGTTCTTCACCCCCGGTGGTGCCGCGGACTTCGGCTGGACGGCCTACGCCCCGCTGTCTGACCTCGTGAACTCACCGGCCGTCGGCGGCAACCTGTGGATGGCCGGACTGGCGGTCAGCGGCCTGGGCACGATCCTGGGCGCCGTCAACTTCATCACCACGATCGTCTGCCTGCGCGCACCAGGCATGACCATGTTCCGGATGCCGATCTTCACCTGGAACACGATGGTGACCAGCCTGCTGGCCATCCTGGTGTTCCCGATTCTCACGGCGGCCATCTTCGGGCTGCTGGCCGACCGGAACCTCCACGCTCTCGTGTACTCCCGCGAGAACGGCGGGGCGATGCTGTGGCAGCACCTGTTCTGGTTCTTCGGGCATCCCGAGGTCTACATCATCGCGCTGCCGTTCTTCGGCATCATCACCGAGATCATCCCGGTGTTCAGCCGCAAGCCGCTGTTCGGCTACAAGGGCATG
>Ga0308173_10000320_pt1 | contig 19570 bp, 15 predicted proteins | sample PhyPR1_FD_203716 | JGI IMG/M metagenome (GOLD analysis project Ga0308173, IMG submission 203716) | Soil microbial communities from UC Gill Tract Community Farm, Albany, California, United States - DLSLS.P.R1 | ecosystem: Environmental > Terrestrial > Soil > Agricultural land | place: USA...
TCCGCCGTCCCTCCGGCCGAGCGCCGCATCTCGCGCCGCATCGCCGCGATCAGCGAGTCCGCGACCCTGGCCGTCGACGCGAAGGCCAAGGCACTCAAGGCCGCCGGCAAGCCGGTCATCGGCTTCGGTGCCGGCGAGCCGGACTTCCCGACGCCGGACTACATCGTCGAGGCCGCGATCGCCGCGTGCCGCCAGCCCGCGATGCACCGGTACACCCCCGCGGGCGGCCTGCCGGCCCTGAAGGAGGCGATCGTCGCGAAGACGGTGCGCGACTCCGGGCTGCAGGCCACCGCCGCGAACGTGCTGGTCACCAACGGCGGCAAGCAGGCGGTCTACGAGGCCTTCGCGACGATGCTCGACCCGGGCGACGAGGTGCTGGTGCCCGCGCCCTACTGGACGACGTACCCGGAGGCCATCCGGCTGGCCGGCGGCGTGCCGGTGCCGGTGGTGGCCGACGAGCAGAGCGGGTACCTCGTGTCGGCCGCGCAGCTGGAAGCCGCGCGGACCCCGCGGACCAAGGTGCTGCTGTTCTGCTCGCCGTCCAACCCGACCGGCGCCGTCTACCCGCCCGAGCAGGTCGAGGAGATCGGCCGCTGGGCGCTGGACGCCGGCCTCTGGGTGCTGACCGACGAGATCTACGAGCACCTCACCTACGGCGGCGTCACCGCGCCGTCCATGCCGGTGGTCGTGCCCGAGCTGACCGACCGGTGCGTCGTCGTGAACGGCGTCGCCAAGACGTACGCGATGACCGGCTGGCGGGTGGGCTGGATCCTGGGCCCCGCCGACATCGTCACGGCGGCGACGAACCTGCAGTCGCACGCCACGTCGAACGTCGCGAACGTCTCGCAGGCCGCGGCGGTCGCGGCGCTGACCGGCGACCTCTCCGCGGTGGCGACGATGCGGGAGGCGTTCGACCGGCGGCGGCAGACCATCGTGTCGATGCTGCGGGAGATCCCGGGCGTCGCCTGCCCGGAGCCCCAGGGCGCCTTCTACGTCTACCCGTCGGTGAAGGGTCTGCTGGGCCGGCCGATCGCCGGGCGGACGGCGGAGACCAGCGCGGAGCTGGCCACCCTGATCCTGGAGGAGGCGGAGGTGGCCGTGGTCCCCGGAGAGGCGTTCGGGACCCCCGGCTACGTCCGGATGTCCTATGCGCTGGGCGACGACGAGCTGATCGAGGGCGTCACCCGCATGCAGCGGCTCCTGGCTTCCGCCGAGTAGGACCTCAGCCGGGCAGGTCCTCCCTGCCCAGCGCCTGGGCCTGTTCCAGCGCGGTCAGCGCCGCGGGCAGGTCCGCGAGGGCCGTGCCGACGTCATCGGGGGTCGCGATCGACCAGGCGTTGGCGTTCACGTAGCAGCGGATGGCGGCGTCGAACGCGTCGGCGCCCACTGCATCGCGCGCGGCGAGCAGCGCCGCGCCGCCCTTGTCGTAGACGAGGGTGACGTAGCTGGGGTTGTTCTCGTAGTCCGACATCGAGCCGCCGACCGGGCCGTCGAGGGAGATCGCCTGTCGGTCGACCAGGCCCTGTGGCCCGTCGACGACGGTCTCGGCCCACGACGCGAACGCCTCGTCCAGCCACGGGTCGCGGAACTGCGAGTTGCCGACCATGCCGTAGAACCACATGTGGGCGACCTCGTGCACGAGGACCTGCGGGGCCGGCGTGGCCTCGAAGATCATGCTCGGGTACTCGATGCCGCCCCCGTAATCGGGCAGCAGCGCCACGGTGAGCGTGCGGTACGGGAACGGACCCACGTGGGCCGCGAGGGCGGTGATCGCCGCGGTCGTGCGCTCCGCGAGCTGCGCGGCGGGCAGCTCCGCGCCGGGCAGGACGCCGACCGTCACGCCCACCCCGGCCGGCGTGGTCGCTTCCGCCGTGGTGAACAGCCCCGCCGCGACGCCGACGTCCCGCGCCACCTTCTCGGTCGAGGTCCAGGTTCGGCGGCCGTCCCGGGCGGGCGACGGCTCCGCCCGTGCCCCCGTCATCAGAACGGTGAGGTCCGCCGGCGCGGAGACCGTGACCGAGGTGTCCATCACCGGGCTGCTCGCGGTCTCCCCGGACAGGTCGACGAACGGGTCCTCCGCCCAGCCGACCCCCGGTTCCCACGCGAGCAGCGGCGCGCCGCTGGCCCACCAGGAGACGTCGCGGTCGGCGCCGAAACGGTCGAAGTCGCCCGCCCCGAGGGTCAGCGTGAAGTCGAGTTCGACCTCGGTGGACTCCCGTTCCCGGAGCGCGTCCGCCAGCGCAACGAGGTAGAGGCCACCCGGGGCGGCCGCCCCCGCCGGCTCGTACGCGCCGCCGGCCACGTCGTCGCCATGGACGGCGTCGACGACGAGGCGGCTGCCGTCGGGGGCGGAGTCAGGACCGTTCGGCACCAACCGGAACACCAGCTCGTCGACGCGCTCGTCGGGCGTGAACGTGACGGTCTCGGTGCCGGTCACGGTTGTCCGGTCGTCCTCGAGGCGGAAGTCCAGGTGCACGACCGGCCGGTGCGGGTCGGGCCGCGCGCGCTGGGCCGGGCAGCTGCCCGCAGGCGCGTCCCTGGGCGTGGTGCTGTCGGGAGCAGCGGCCGTCGTCGGCGTCGAGACCGACTCGGCGAACGAGGTGCAGCCGCTCAGGAGCAGCGTCGCGGCAGCGGCCAGGGCGGCCCGCCGCCGCCGGCTCATGCCAGGCGGACGGTCGCACGCGCCAAGGAGAGGACCTTCTCCCCGCCGGCGGTCACCGTGAGGTCGACGCGCGCGAGGCCGTCGTCCAGCAGGGCGCCCACCTTGCCGCGCACGGTCACCTCGGCACCCTCGTCGTCGTCGGGGACGACGACCGGCCGGCCGAAACGCACCTGGTACTCGACCAGCGCTGCCGGGTCACCCGTCCAACCGGTGACCGCCCGGCCGGCCAGCGCCATCGTGAACATCCCGTGTGCGATCACGCCCGGCAGACCGACCGACGTGGCCACCCGGTCGCTCCAGTGGATCGGGTTGAAGTCACCGGAGGCGCCGGCGTAGCGGACGAGGTCGCCGCGGGTGACGCGGAAGACCTGCTCGGGCAGCTCGGTGCCGACGGTGACGGTCACGCTTCCCCCCGCGCAACGAGCATCGACAGCGACGTGCAGACCGGTTCGCCGTCCTCGGTCGCGAGGTCGACCCGCGCCGTCAGCAGGTCGTTGCCGGCCACGCTGCGGGCGGCGTCGATGGTCGTGGTGGCGACCAGGCGGTCTCCGGCACGGATCGGGCGGTGGTGGGTGAACCGCTGCTCGCCGTGGACGACACGGCTGTAGTCGATCCCGACGTCGGGATCGTCGAGGACGATCATCGCGGCCGCCAGGGTCACCGTGATGGCGAACGTGGGTGGCGCGATGACGTCCGGGTGCCCGGCCGCACGGGCGGCGGCCGGGTCGGTGTGGACCGGGTCGTCGCTGCCGATCGCGGCGGCGAACTCGGCCAGCTTCCCGCGACCCACCTCGTAGACGGCGGAGGGCGGGTAGCTGCGCCCGACCAGTTCCCGGTCCAGCGCCATGCTCCCGCCCTCTCGCGTCTGCAGCTGACTAGGTCAGCGGGTCTCGCGGTGCAGCGTGTGCTTGCGCTCCCGCGGGCAGTACTTCATCAGCTCGAGCCGGTCGGGGTCGTTGCGCCGGTTCTTGCGGGTGATGTAGTTGCGGTTCTTGCACTCCTGGCAGGCCAGGGTGATCTTCGGACGAACGTCGGTGGCTGCCATGGAGCACTCCTAGCCTTGTACGGACAGTTGCCTTGCGGGGTGTGGCGGCGGATGCCGACACGGTGACGGACCCCGGTAGCGGGGTCCGTCAGGAGTAGCGGTGACCGGACTTGAACCGGTGACACAGCGATTATGAGCCGCTTGCTCTACCAGGCTGAGCTACACCGCCAGGACGACCGGGCGACCCGGTCTTTCGACCGGACCAGCCTCAGAGCCCCTTTACGGAATCGAACCGTAGACCTTCTCCTTACCATGGAGACGCTCTGCCGACTGAGCTAAAGGGGCGTGCTCGAAGAGCCGTCGGAGACTCTACCTCGCCGACGCCGCCAGCTTCGCCAGGGGGGTCGGCCCCGGCGGGTCAGGTACGGACGAACAGCCGCCGGTGGGTCGCACCGGGTGCGGCCGAGCGGACGCCGGTGCGGGCCAGCAGCCAGCTCTCCAGCCGCTCGTCGGCCAACGGACGACTGACCAGGAAGCCCTGCAGCTTGTCGCAGCCCATCTCGGTGAGCAGGTTGCGGGTGAGCTCGTCCTCGACACCCTCGGCCACCACGCGCAGGCCCAGGTTGTGCGCGAGCTCGATGATCGAGCGGGCGATGAACGACTCACCCTGGCTGGTGGACATGCCCAGCACGAAGGACTTGTCGATCTTGACCTCGTCGATCGGCAACTGCCGTAGCTGGGAGAGCGAGGAGTAGCCGGTGCCGAAGTCGTCCATCGACAGCCGCAGGCCCAGCGCGTGCAGATCGGCGAGGACGGTGCTGTCGCGCACGGAGTCGTCGACCACGCTGCCCTCGGTGAGCTCCAGGGTGAGCAGCTCACCGGGGACGCCGTGCCGCTGGAGGGCCCGCCGCACGCGGGTCACCAGGTCGGGCTCGGTCAGGCAGTGGACCGACAGGTTGACCGCGACCGAGAGCGCGATGTCGTCGTCCAGCCACCGCCGGCACCGCGCCAGGGCGAGGTCGAGCACGTGGTCGGTGAGCGGGCCGATCCGGCCGATCTGCTCGGCGAGGTGGATGAAGTCCTCGGGCGGGATCGAGCCGTAGCGCGGGTGGGCCCAGCGGACCAGGGTCTCGACCGACACGATCTCCGAGGACTGCGCCTCGATGATCGGCTGGAACACGACGCTGATCTGCCCGTCCGCCATGGCCTGCTCGAGCTCGGTACCCAGCTGAAGCCGGCGCAGGCTCTGCTGGTCGAGGACCGGGTGGTAGCTGGCCACGCCGCCCGAGCCGGCGGCGGCGAGCAGGGCGACGTCGGCGCGCTGCATGAGCATCCCGGAGTCGGTGCCGTGCACCGGCGCGGCGGCGACACCGATGGTCAGCGTGACCTCGAGGTCGAGGCCGGCGACCCGCACCCGGGTCGCGGCCGCCTCGCGCAGCCGCCGGGCGGCACGCTCGGCGGCCGCCAGGGACAGTCCGGGCAGCAGGACGGCGAACTGCTCGCCCTCCATCCGCGCCAGCAGGGCCGTCGGCGGCGCGTGCTCGCGCAGCAGGCCCGCGGTGACCAGCAGCAGTTCGTCGCTGGCGGCGTGCCCGAGCGTGTCGGTGACCTCCGTGTAGTTGCCCAGGGCCGCGAGGATGAGGCCGGCGCGGGCGCCCACCGGGTCCGCGGACAGGAGCAGGTCCAGCTCGGCCGCCAGCCGCTGCCGGTTGGGCAGCCCGGTGAGCCGGTCGTGGTCGGCGTCGTAACGGATCTGGGTCAGCAGCTGCTGCTGGCGGATCGCGGCGTTGACGTGCGTCAGCATCGAGTCCAGCGCCGCGCGGTCGCTGTCGGCGAAGGAGACGACGTCGCTGCGCCGGTCGCACACCTCGAGGTAGCCCGGCTCCCCCGCGGCGGTGGTGACGGAGGCACCCAGCAGGTCGGAGACCCCGCGGCGGGCCAGCGCGGCCGCCTCGGCGTCGTCGGCCCGCGCGGCGGACACCCGGACGGTGCCCTCCTCCGCGGCCACCGCCCGGCGCCGGAACACGTCGTCGGGGTCGCCGGGACCGTCGTACCAGACCGCGCCGTTCTCGGCGGAGACGACGAGGCGCGGCTCCTCGTCGAGATAGGGCGGCAGCCAGAGCGCCACCCGCTCGGCGTTGAGGAGCTCGCGGACCGCCTCCACGATCTGCAGCGTGCCGGCCTCGTCGGGGGGCACCTGCTCGACGCGACGGGCGAAGTCGTACACCCGCTCGACGCTGTTGCCCTCGCGCGCGACCGTGCCGAAGCGCCGGAACAGCAGGCCGACGACGGTGAGGATCGGGAGGATGAGGACCCACGACCAGGCGCTCAGCGAGGACAGCAGCAGCGCGACGATGCCGACGGACACGATGACCGGCGAGACGACGGCGATGGGGACCAACTGCTCCCGCCAGAGCTGCGGTCCCGGGTAGCCGGCCGTGCTGATGATGGCGATCGTGACCATCAGGGCGCCGACCAGGTCGGAGACGAGCACGGCCACGATCAGCTCGACCCAGCGCAACGGCTCGGTGATGTCCGCGGGCGGCAGGACATGGAGGACGGCCACGGCGACCGAGCCGTGGAGGAGCGCGGTCGCGACGTTGAAGACGAACTTGTGCGGCGGGTACTTCTGCACCGCCAGGAGGCCGGCCAGACCCACGGCCCAGGCCAGCGTCGTCCAGGCACCCCCGACCTCGACCAGCCCGATGGTGAGCGCCAGTTCGGCGAGCGACCAGGAGTAGGTCTGCCGGCGGAACTCGACGTGCATCGAGATCGACTCGCTGACCAGGAACAGGACGGCGATGACGCCGACGATCAGCGGATGCACCGGCGGGGCCGCGGCGGGGAGCACCGTCGACGCGACGGCCACCGCGACCAGGCTGCCACCTGCGGCCACGGTCCAGGCTCGCCTGACCGCTGACCGCGTCGGCGGCAGGGTGTCGTTCACGGGCTCGGCCACGGTGACCCGGTTTTCTCGGAGTGGGAAGGGCGGCGCCGAGGCTAACAGCGGGCGGTCGCGCTACCGAGGGATTGAGCCCGAAGCGGGGCAGGTGGCGAGCCACCCACCCCGCCGGATCGGGACGGAGCTCAGCTCCAGCGGGCGCTCCGGCTCCACCGGGCGCTACGGCTCCAGCGGGCGCTACGGCTCCAGCGGGCGCTGCGGGTTGAAACGGCGGTGCTGTGCGTGCTCATGACGCCTCCTTGTGGGCATGACTGACTGTCGTGACAGCGGCAGTCACCTACGCGCGGGGGCAGAGCGTCGTTCAGTACGGACCGCGCAGGAGACATTGCTTCCCGTCACCCGTCCGAACAAGCATCGAAGATCACGATGGTGTGACGCACCCACGCGTCGTCACTCTCCGTTGATTGATTCCGACCAACCGTCATCATTTCGGGCTACCTGCCTGGACCGGGCACGATCCGGCTGAGGTCGGGGTACTTCTTCAGGAGACCGTCCGGGCCCGGCTGGGCCGCATTGACCAGTGGGGTCCACCAGTGCGACACCGGCGACTCCGGCGGCTCGGGCAAGCCCAGCACCCGCGCCGTCCGGTCGTACGCGCCCCCCGCCTGTCCGGCGACCTCCCGAAGGGCGCTGCCCTCGTCCGGCGCGCGCCCGTCGAGCACCGTGGCCACCGCGTCCGCACGGGCGAAGACCAGACCACGGTCCGGCCCGTTGTCCCAGGTGCCGTCCATGCCCGACCACATGGCGAGGTAGTCCGCGAGGATCCCGCCCACCACGCCACCGCGTCCCGGCAGGAAGTTGACGGCGAGCCCCACCGTCAGGTTCCAGCCCAGGGCCCTGCGCTCCGCGCGCGCCTTCTCCGCGTACCCGTGCAGCGTGTACGCCAGTTGCTGGCCGTACTCCTCCACCGCGACGAAGGCCGCCGGGACGACGACCTCGGGCAGCGGCGGCAACGGTCCGGCCGCCCCCACCGGGCCCGGCTGGACGCGGGACCACCCGGCCAGCGCCCGGTAGACGGCGACCGCCGCGCCCTCGTCGAGAGTCAGGTAGCCGAGCCCGCGCAGCGCATCCGCGGCACCGGGGCCGGCCTCCCCCCGCGCGCCCTCCCACAGCAGCCCGGCCGGGACCGACACGTGCCCGGCCAGGGCCGCACCGAGCACGGGTGCCACCGCGGCCGCCGTGCGGCGGTCGACCGTCCAGTCCGTCGGATCGCCGTCGTCGAGGCCGGCGCCGAGCGCCTCCAGGCCCGCCCGCACCGCTGCGTCGCCCACGGCCGCCGGCGCGCTGCCGCCCCGGGCGACGAGCCTCACGAGGGCCGCTCCCCCGTCGTTCCACGGTCGGGCGAGGAGCTGCCCCCACGCGAGCCGGTCGCCGAGCAACGCCGCGGCGAGGCCCGGATCGTCGGCGCGCGTGAGCCGCTCCGCGACGAGGGCCACCGGGTCGTCCCGGAGCGGGGAGCCGGCCGTGGGCCCGTCTCGGTCGATGGCGCGGGCCCCGATCATCGTTCCCGCCTGCGCGTGCTCCCGGGCGAGCATCTGCCGGCCCCAGGCGAGGACCGTGCACAGCGGCGGCCCGTCGGCGGGCCGGGTCGCCGCGAGAACCATGCCCATGCCGAGCACCACCTGGTCCGCGGCGAGACCGGGGGCGGCGGGATCGACGTAGCCGGCCGTGAGCAGCTCGCCGACCGGGTCGTAGGCCGCTCCCGTCGCCTGCGCGGACCCGAGGGCGTAGGCCAGCAGCCGGGCCACGGCGGGGCCGGTCGAGAGGTCGGTGTCGCCGAGCCGGTACAACAGCTCCCGGATGCCGTCGACACCGAGCCCGAGGAGCAGCGCGGTGGCAAAAGCCGCCCGCCCGGCATACGGCGCGGCGGCGCGTGCCGCCGACGCCAGCTCGCCGGCCCCGAGACCGCCGGCGAGCGCCTGTGCGAAGGCGAGCCCGCGTGCGGTCAGCTCCTGGTCGCCCCAGCCCGGGAGTTCGGCGGCGAGGAAGGCGACCACCCTGGTCGTGTCGCCGGGAGCGCCGCGGCCGCCCACCACCGCGCTGGACTCGGCCAGCACGCGAGCGGTCACCGCGCCGTCGGCGGCGACGTCCTCGAGCAGTGCGGCGTGCGCGCGCCTGCGGCCCTCCTCGGCCACCCGCAGGTCCTCGACCAGCGCGACCGCCTCGGGCGCGTCGGCGCGGACCGCCGTGACGAGGTCGTCGAGGCGGGACAGCCGCGCCCAGGTGGCGGCGAAGTCGTCGGCCTGCTCCGCCCGGAGCGCGGCGATCGCCTGCCGCGCGGCCGTGACGAGCTCCGCGTGCGCCGAGAGCCGGCCGGCCGCCGCGAGCACCGCCGCCGAGCAGCGCCGCACCAGGATCGCCACGGCGCCGACCTGCGCGACCGCGGCGTCGGCGTCCGCGCCGAGCCAGTCCGGTGCGGAGTGCGCCGCACCGGTCAGGTCGCCGTCGAGGGTGCCCAGGCAGTAGGCCGCCCCGGCGACGCCGCGGACGAGGGCTGCCAGCGCGTCGGGATCCTCGGGCGGCAGGTCGAGCGGAAGCGGCTCCGGGACGACGACGGTCACCGGAGATCCACCCGCCCCCGGTCGGCCAGCAGCTCCCGGTCGAGGCCCAGCCAGGAGTCGGCCACGCCCGCGACCGTGGCGCCCAGCCACAGCAGCTCCCCGGCGAGCGCCCGGCCGGCGACGCGGTGAGCGGCGAGGAATCCCTCGACCCCCGCCTGCAGGCTGCCGCCGACGTGCGGCGTGTGCGCCAGCCGGGCGCCGATCTCCTCGGCGGCACCGGCCGACCGCCGCAGCGTGTCCGCGAGTGCGTACACCTCCGGCGGGTCGATCTCGAACGTCATGGCCGCAGTGTGACGGCGGACGGCGATCCCCCGCTTCCGTCGTCCACAGGCCCCGCCGCGGAACCGGGCGCCACCCGATCGGGTGTCCACAGTGTCCACAAGCGTTGTCCACAGGCGGTGGACAACCGCCGCGCCGCTTACGCTGCCCGGCGTGCGAACGGACCGGGACGACGGCGAGCGGGGCTCGACGCTGCCGTTCGTCCTGGTCGCCTGGACCGTCGCCGCGCTCATGGCGTTCGGCGCCGTCGCCGCGTCCGACGCCTTCCTCGAGCAGCAGTCGGTGCAGTTGGTGTGCGACGGGGCCGCACTCGCGGCCGCCAACCGCGCCGACGAGGCGGTCGTCTACACCAGCGGCGTCGGTGCGCAGGTGCCGCTGACCCGTGCCGGCGCGCAGGCCGCGGTCGCCGACCAGCTGGCCGCGGGCGGCACCCGGCTCGACTCCTGGTCGGCCGAGACCGACGGCGTCGAAGTGACCGTGCGGTGCACGCGCAACGTCGAGATCGCGTTCGGCTGGCTGTTCCTCGGCGGCGCCCGGCTGGAGCGGACGGCGACCGCGAGCGCCCGGGCCCCGACGGCCCCCTGACGCGCGAACGGCCCCCGACCTGGAAAGGTCGGGGGCCGTCGTACCGGGCGTGGCGGGTGAAGGATTCGAACCTTCGTAGGCTAAGCCGACGGATTTACAGTCCGCTCCCATTGGCCACTCGGGCAACCCGCCGTGCGGTGGTACCTGAGCAGCGTACAAGAACGGTGGACGGCGTTCTCGGACCCCCGAGGCCGGTCCGCATCAGCGAAGGGAAGAGCCATGGCCGACGCATCTTTCGACGTCGTGAGCAAGGTCGACCGGCAGGAGGTCGACAACGCCCTGAACCAGGCGGGCAAGGAGCTGTCGCAGCGGTTCGACTTCCGCGGCACCAACGCCACGATCGCGTGGTCCGGCGAGGAGGGCGTCACGCTGTCGGCCGACACCGAGGAGCGGGTGGCGGCCGCCCTGGAGGTGTTCAAGGAGAAGCTGATCAAGCGCGGCATCTCGCTCAAGTCGCTCGACGCCGACGAACCGCAGTCCTCGGGCAAGTCCTACAAGATCTCCGCCCGCATCAAGCAGGGCATCGAGTCGGACAAGGCCAAGCAGATCGCCAAGCTCATCCGCGACGAGGGACCCAAGGGTGTGCAGGCCCAGATCCAGGGCGACCAGCTGCGGGTCAGCGGCAAGAAGCGGGACGACCTGCAGGCGGTCCAGCAGCTGCTGCGTGGCGCCGACCTCGACATCGCCGTCCAGTTCGACAACTACCGCTGATCGTGCGTAAAACCGCAGGTCAGAGGCTCGTCAGGTCTTGTTAGTCCGCACTGAGTCCGCACGAGCGGCCAAAGATGCGGCCATCAGGTGGCCTGCGGCGGCGCGCGTGCGGTCCTCGGCGGGGGGCCAGAGATGGGAGTAGACGCCGAGGGTGATCGTCGCCGACGAGTGCCCGAGCGCCCGCTGCACGGTCACCACATCGCACCCGCGCTGTGATGTCTTCTGTGACGAGGTGAGCGATGTTGGTCTGTCGGCCGCGCGTCATTCCGACGTACGCCGTCGCGGCGCCCGTGCTGTCCCCCATCGCCAGGTGCGCCGCGGGAACGGTGTCACCCTGCACACCGTGCGCGGTGCTGGCATAGGCCAGTTCCACGTACCGATTCACATAGTCGGCTGGCAGGAGCCGATCCCTTGAGTCAGACGGGGTGACAGTTTCCGGAACGTGAGCGGCAGGGGTGACAACGAGAGCGCCGTGTCGGCTTACCGCGACAACGGTCCAAGTGTCGCGGTTGGCCACCTCGAGGTCGCGGTCGTTGCGCCGGGTCGCGATCCGGTCCCCGATGCCGATCCGCTGGCCAGCACGGGTCGTCACGACTCTTGCGTCGTCGACTCTGCCGGCGGCGACGAGGCGTCCACGGATGGCGGCGCCGAGACTGGCCGCCTGGTCGCGGGTGTCCACGACCACCGCCACCGGCCTTCCTTCCCGGTGGCACTCGGCGGCTTCGGTAGCCAATGCCTCGGTCACCGCGCCGAGTGTCGGATGGAGCCGGATCTGACCGCGGACGACCAGTGCGTCGAAGACCGCGCCGGGGTCCTCACCGGTGCGCATCGCCAGGGTCAGCTCGGCGTACTCGGTGTCGGGGATGTTCTTGGGCCTGGTTGGTGGATTTATCCGGCGTGCAACAGCTGTGTCCGTAGGAGCGCCCAGCTGTCGTCGAAGCGAGGTAGGTGCACAAGGCATGGATGCCCTCGGGGTCCTCGGGCAGCCGTCATCACGTGGCGGCTCCCGTCGCCGCTGCACGTAGCGCCGAGCCGGACGCGTGTGGCGCACAGGATCCGGGGCATCCCTGGGGCCGTAGGCAACCTGGGAGGTTCCGGTGTCCGATCCAGCACGTCCCCTCGCTCTCGTCACTGGTGCGTCCAGCGGTATCGGGCTGGCGTTGGCCAGGCAGTTCGCCGAGCACGGTTTCGACCTCATCGTCGCCGCCGAGGACGTCGAACTCGACGACGCCACCGAGGAGCTGCGCGGGCTCGGCGTGGCGGTCGCCCCAGTTTCGGTGGACCTGCGCCGCCGGGAGGATGTCGAGCGGCTGGCTGCCGCGGTCGACGGTGCCGGCCGGCCGCTGGCCGCTGCCGCCCTCAACGCAGGAGTCGGCGTCGGTGGAGCCTTCGTCGACACCGATCTGGATGCCGAACTGGACATCGTGGAACTCAACTGCGCCTCCACCGTCCACTTGGCCAAACGCGTCGTCCGGTCCATGGTTGCCCAGGGCGAGGGGCGCATCCTCTTCACGTCCTCGGTCGCCTCGCAGGCGCCCGAGCCCTTCCAGGCCGTCTACGGGGCGTCCAAAGCCTTCGTCCAGTCCTTCGCTCTCGCTCTGCGGGAGGAACTCAAGGGCTCCGGCCTCAGCGTGACGGCGCTGCTGCCTGGTCCGACCGATACCCAGTTCTTCGGCCGGGGTGACCTCACCGATACCAGGCTCGGGGCATCGGACAAGAAGGACGATCCCGCTCAGGTGGCGCGGCAGGGCTTCGATGGGCTGATGAAGGGCGAGGCCACAGTGTTCGCGGGCTCATTGTCGAGCAAGGCTATGGGGCGGCTCTCCGCCGTGCTGCCCGACACAGTGGCAGCCAAGGCTCACCGCCCGATGACGGAGCCCGGGTCCGCGGACGGGTGACCGCAGGGGTCCAGTGCTCGGCGATTCCGTGCGCACCGGAAGATGCTCGCCCGGCCCGAAAGTCACCGAGCGAAGCCCTCCTAGCTGTCACCATGGCCAGCTCGTCGAACGACAGCCGCTCATTCTCCAATTCCCCGGCGGCCACCCGGTGATCGCGTGCATCCCCGCATCACCTGCAGGTGGTTGTGCAGCTCGCGACTCCCGCCGCCTGCGGCGGTGTGCTCGTCGAGACACGGTGGATGCGTCGCTCGCCATTTGGGATTAGTCGGCGACCACACGCAGAGTCTGCAGGGAGGAGTCCGCCGCGTCCGGGATGAGCATTCCGGCCTCGACCCCGGTGGTCAGGTAATCAAGGACCTCCCGGGTGATCCGCTCGCCGGGGGCCAGGACGGGCACACCGGGCGGATAGGGGGTGACCATTTCGGCGACGATGCGGCCGACCGCGTCGGCCACCGGCACCTGCTCGACGCGGGAGAAGAAGGCCTCGCGCGGCGTCATCACGCTCTGCAGCTCCAGCGCGCCCGGGGCCGGCAGGTCCACCGTGGGCGGCCGCTCGATCGACGTGGCGCCGTCCACCAACGACCGGAGCGCGTCCACCAGCAGCGTTTCTGTCTCGTCGTCGTCGGCGTGGGTGATCCGGGCACTGATCCGACAGGCATCGGCCGAGCCGATGTCGACGTGCCGTTCGGCCCGCAGCCATTCGCTGGCCTGATAGCCGGTGATGCCCAGGCTGCGGACATCCATCGTCAAGACGAGGGGATCGAGGTCGAAGGCCATCCCGGGGCCGACGACCTCGCGGTCCATCAGATCGATGCCCGCCATGCCGTGCACGGCCGCGCGGACGCGGCGGGCCCGATCGAGCGCGGCGCCGAGCAGTTCCTCGCCGTGCTCGACCATCTGCCGTCGCCACCCATCGAGGGTCAGGTAGACCAACGAGGAGGAGCTCGTCGTTCCCAGCAGGTCCTCGCGGGCGGAGAGCACGTCCGGATTCACCCGGTCGTGTTGCAGATGGAACACCGAACTCTGCTCGATCGCCCCGCCCATCTTGTGCACGCTGGTGACCACGAGATCGGCGCCGGCGTCCATCCCCCAAGACGGGAGGCCGGGGTGAAACGGCAGGTGGGCCCCCCAGGCCTCGTCCACGATCAGCGGCAGGTCGCGCTCGTGGCAGACGCCTGCGACACCTGCGATGTCGGCGCAGGTACCCCAGTCGGTCGGCGTGATGAGCAGCATGCCCTTGGCATCCGGATGCGCCGCCAGCGCCCGCCGTACGTCCTCCGGCTCGGGCGGATGGGCAAGGTTGCGCTCAGGATCGAAGTGCGGGTGTACCCACACCGGCTGGATCCCCCCGATGATCAGCCCAGAGATCACCGACTTGTGCGCATTGCGGCTGACCAGCAGTTTCTCACCGGGCCCGGCGACCGACATGATCGACGTCTTCACCGACAGGGAGCTGCCACAGGTTGAAAAGAACGCCTTCTCCGCTCGAACGGCGTCGGCCATGAGCTCCTCGGCCTGGCTGAGGATGCCCTGGGATTGGCGGCGGTCATCGAGGCCGTTGAGGGTGAGGACATCCGAGGCGAAGACGTCACGCCCCACGACTTCCAACACCCGCGGATCAGCGCCCCGGCCCTGCTTGTGGCCCGGCGGCCCGAACACGACGTCGCAGCGCCGTCGGAATTCCTCGAGTGCCTCCAGCACCGGTGCCCGTGAGTGGTCCATGACCACCGCCTACCCCGCGGAGCCACGCGCAATCAGGAAGGGCCGGGGCCGCAGCGGCCTGCGTGCGCCGGTCATGTCGGGCTCCCGGACGCAGGGATCCCGTACGCCGAACGTTTGTCTCGATCCGGGCGAGATACGGAGCCCGGCCGTTGGCGGGACACCCGACCACCCCGCGCATGGGAATTGGGTACCTGGTCGCGTGTCCGGTACCGGCTGGGGCGTGTCAGAGAGGACCGGGGCTCCAGCCCTGGATGTCATACCCGGCGTACTCGCTTCCAGCCGCGGTGCGAGCGGGTGAGCAGGTAGCCGTAGGTCATGGAGCCCTGGGCCGCGACCCTCAACCTGTGGACGTCAAACAACCCCCGGTGCGCGGCGCATTCAGCGACCAAGCCGAGAGGCCTGTCGTCCTACCGTGATCCACTTCGGGCATGCGTTGCCTCGATTGCCGGCCGATCTGATGACCGTCGTTCCCGGCACGCCAGAAGCATGAAGCGTTCGCGTGGCCGGCCGGGGGCAGGGGCCAGCTGTCGTGGCGAAGCGGCGGTCAGGCGGGCAGCGACTCGGGGACAGCGCCGGCGCCCGACGCGCTGTGGAGCAGGTGGTGGGCCGGGGGCAGACGCGCCAGCGACTGCTGGACTAGCGGCGGCGCTCCGGTCAGCGTCATCCCCTGGTTGTGCCGCAGCGCCCGCCGGTAGGCGGCGCGGATCGCCCGTATCCCGATCTGATCGCAGCCGATGAGATCGGTGATGTCGAGATGCCAGGTGTTGTGGTTACCGCGCAGGAGTGCGGAGATGGCCTCCTGGAACAGGTGCACGGTGCCGCTGTCGAGTACTCCGGTCAGCCGGATGCGGCCGGCGACCAGGTCGACGTGCACGGTGAAGGACGGACCGGATCGGCGGTGCGATCCGGTTCGTGGGTGACGGGACTCGGACATGCGATCACCTCGGTGCCAGCACCAGGTGACGGCCGAGGGAATCGGCGCAACCGAGCTGTGCTGCTGCTCACGAACGGTTGGCCATCGTTTGGACCCGAATCGGAAGTTACCGCCAAAGGGTCGGACGGACAACAGCAAAGGACCGAGCATCCGGCTGTTGCCCGGGGGAACCATGAGGTGCTGCGGTCCGATCTATTGCGCCCCGCCGTCGTTGGCCGCCAGCTTCCGACGGGCGTAGCGTGCCGGATAGCCACCCCGGATGTTCCGGACGGCGATCGTGCGTCCAACACGGGCGCACCCAGCGCGGCACCCAGGTAGGGAACCGTAGCCGAGGCCACCCCCCGGTTTTCATTAAAGACCGGAGGCCCCCTGTGGCCAGCAGCGAAAACCCGCAACCGGCGAACGCCCCCGAGGCACTGGAACGCCTGGGCAGGTTGTCCTTGCGCGAGTTGTCGATGGACAGCCTGCTGCAAATGGTCGCCGATCTGGCCAAGACTGTGATGCCGGGCAATCCGGAGGCGTCGGTGACGCTGCTGGTCAAGGACCGCCCCACCACGGTGGCCTCCACCGGGCGACTCGCCGTCGACTTGGACGAAACCCAGTACGAACGTGGCCACGGCCCGTGCCTGCACGCTGCCCGCACCGGCGAGCTGACCGAGATTCCCGACACCCGCACCGACGACCGCTGGACCGACTACTCCCGCCGCGCGGCCGAGGCCGGCAACCTCAGCTCCCTGTCGATACCCCTGGCCATCGACGAGGACGAGCAGGTCTCCGGCGCGCTGAACCTCTACGCCCGGGAAGCCAACGCCTTCGATGAGGACAGCCGGTCCGCGGCACGGGCATTCGGCCCCTACGCCGCCGTGGCGGCCGGGAACATGCACGCCTACCAGAACGCCCGGAACATGGCCGACAACCTGCAGACCGCCCTGGAGTCCCGCGCCGTCATCGACCAGGCCAAAGGCATCCTCATCGAACGGCACAAGCTGACCCCCGACCAGGCGTTCCAACTGCTCGCCCAGATGTCGATGAACGCCAACCTGAAGGTGCGCGAGGTCGCCGACCACCTCGTCCACACCGGCGAACTCCCCGCGACACCGAGGAGCGACGGCGGTCGCCATCGGGGCCGGCAACCGGGCAGACGGCCCGGCTGAGGGACCGCCGGAACACTCCAGATCAGCCGCACCACCTCCGCGGGGGCTGTTGCGGTCAGGCCCCGCCGCTCCAAACTATCGGGCGGCGGGGCCGCCCCGCCTCTCCAGAACGTTGCCCTTTACCGGCACAGCATGAAAGCCGCACCTAACCGGTTCCAGCAGCCCGTTGGCGCGGCGCTGCTGGTCATCGGCGACGCGGTGGGTTCCCACGATCACAACCGTTCTAGCCTCTCGATGTGCCCGATTTACGACCGGTCACCGGGGCCGACGCCGTGCGGATCCGCGCTGCGGTGACCGCCGTAGGAAAGCGCAGAAAGAGCTGGAGAAGGCTGTCGTCCGGGCGTTACGGAGCGGTGCGTCCGTGCGGTCGGTCGCCGAACTCGGACTGTCGGCCAAAGTACGTGCCGGTAGGGTGACCGGGGAGCCAATTCGGCCATGAGGTGATCGACCGCCACGACCGCCTGCGTGAGGCCCGGCGTGCTGACAGATGCTCCCCCGGGCCTCCTCATCGGGGTTCAGGCACTGTTGGATCGGCCCGTCAGCTTGTCCCGCAACCGGTCGACCATGCCGACGCCCGGCCCGATGAGCTTGTGGAACAGCTCGCTGTGCGGCGCGGCCGGGTGGGGGCGGGTCGGGGCTGCCTTCTTCGCGGTCTCCACCTTCCGCCCCATTTCGATGAGCTGCTCGGACGAGAGCCGGGCGCGCAGCATCGGGAACTGGTCCCTTTCCTCGTCCGTCACGTGGTCGCGCAGTACGGCTTCGAGCCGGCCGAGCACTTCCAGGAACTGCGGGTCCGCCGAGTCAACGCCCTCGAGCTCCTTCATGACCTCCTCGAGCTGCTGGTGTTCCTGGGTGTCGTGTTGCACCTGGCTCTCGCCGTCGGGCAGGTGTTCGCGCATGGCCGGGTAGACGTACATCTCCTCCGCGACCGAGTGCCTCATCAGCTCGGCGATGACGGTGTCGGCCATGTCGCGCCGTTGCGCGGCGTCAGCAGTCGCGATCTGGCCCACGAGCGTGAGGACTTCGTGGTGGTCGGCGGTCAGGATGTCCACGACGTCCTGGTTGCCCGTGCTGGCGGTCATGTCTCCTCATCTCCTGATGCAGTCACTGACGGAACGGTTCCTCGACCGCTTCTACCCCGATCGGCGCATGCCCACTCCGGACGGTCGTGGTGTAAGGGGCAGGGCATTGTCAGGAACGGTCCGCCGAGCTGTCGTGCACCTGGAGGAGAACGCCGTCGGCCGGACGGGCCGGGATCCGGCGCAACGAGATGTCGAGGTCCTGCTCGGGGACGTCGAACTGCAGCTGGGCGAGCTCGACGGTCAAAGCGGCCAGCAGCGCGACCACGATCTGCTCGCCCGGGCAGCGGTGTCCGGTGCGCGGGTCGCCACCGCCCTGGGGGATGAAGTCGAAGGGGCCGATGTTCCGGTCGAGGAAGCGTTCCGGCCGGAATGCGTAGGGGTCTTCCCACAGTGCCGGGTCGTGGTTCTGCCCGTACAGGTCGAGCAGCATCATCGCGCCCTTGGGGATCGGATGGCCGTCGAACTCCACGGCCCGCGGGGTCTTGCCGCCGACGAAGGGAGCGAAGGGGTAGAACCGCCGGACCTCGTCGGCGAAGGCCTCGGCGTAGGCGGGCTCGCCGCCGGCCAGGCGGGACCGGTTCGCCGGCCAGCGGAGGAGTGCCTCACCGGAGAACGTGAGGAACCACGCGATGGCCACCGTCGGCCGGATGATGTTGAGCAGCTCGACCGCCGCGACCTCCGGTGTCAGCAGCTGCCCGTCGGCATCACGGTGCGCACTGACGACGGCGAGGGCGCAGCCCTCGGGAACGGTTCTGTCGCCGCTGCGTACCTCCTCCACCAGGCCGGCAAGCCAGCGTTGACGGCGGCCCCGTGCGCGGCGGGCACGCCAGTGCCGTGGACCGGCCGACGCGAATCCGTCGACCATCGCCAGCAGGTCGCGTGCGACCGGCTCCACCAGGTCGTCCGGCAGGGGGACGCCCGCCCAGCGGCACACGCCTGCCGTGAGCACCCGGGCCGACTCGTCGAAGAGAACGATGTGGTCCCGCTTGGTCCAACGGGGTACCGCGGCCGTCCATTCGGCCGTCACCTGCTTAACCAGTGCGTCGATCCCGTCGCCCATCAGCAGGCCGACGAACATGGCCTTGCGGACTCGGTGGAACTCGCCGTCGAGCGTGTGAACGGCGCCCTTGCCGAACAGCGTTCCCAGCACCGGCTCGGGCAGGGCCCCCTTCCGGAGGACGTGGTCCTCGTCGTAGAAGAACCGGGCCGCATCCGGGCCTTCGAGGCCCACCGCGGGCATGCCCATGAGCCGGGTCGACACCGTCTGCCGCCCGGTTTCCCGACGCCGGTCGGGCATCCAGGCGTAGCCCTTCGCGAGCAGACGCAGGCTGTCGTCGAAGCGAGGTACGTCCATGCATCCTCCGTGCCCACGGCCGTCGGCGCCCAATCACGCTGATCGGTCGTCGGATGTGCCTCTTCACAGCTCTGCGCCCGTCCCGTAACCCGCTTCAATCCGGCTGCGGTGTGGCCGGGGAAGGGTGGGCCGGAGGCCCATCCCGGAGGGACCAACCTATGAGGTCGAAGTCAAGTCCGGGGTTGGGGCAATTGAGGCAGGGTGGGGTTGCTCGGCCGGTGTTCCGGTCGGGCTGATCTTGGTGGGGATGCTGCGCTGCTGCGGGCGGTGTCCCGTGCCCGTCTCTGGCCCTACGTAGCTCAAGCGGGTTGTTCCCGACAGCCTTCATCCGGGCTTGCAGGAGACGGGCGGGGCTGCCCAGGGTCCCTTGCGGGATGTGATCCCGACGCGCATGCGGACTCGCCCCGCCCGTGGTCAGCGGGCGCGCTCAGGCAGCCGAGGCGGCCTCCCGTTCCGGATGGTGGGTGCCGGCGGCGATCGCCGGATTCCAGGGGGTGCCGGTGGTTATGACTGCGTGCAGCTGGCGCAGCAGGCTGCCGGCGACCGCGACCCGGGCCTGGGCGTCGGTCAACTGCCGGTCGGGCCGACCTGTGAGGTGGGTGTAGCGGGCGGCCAGCACCGGGTTGTGGTGCAGCGCCGGGAAGATCGCCCGCCAGGCGGCCATCCGTAGCCGGGCGCGGC
>Ga0308173_10000321_pt1 | contig 19549 bp, 15 predicted proteins | sample PhyPR1_FD_203716 | JGI IMG/M metagenome (GOLD analysis project Ga0308173, IMG submission 203716) | Soil microbial communities from UC Gill Tract Community Farm, Albany, California, United States - DLSLS.P.R1 | ecosystem: Environmental > Terrestrial > Soil > Agricultural land | place: USA...
GCCAGGTCGGGGGCGCCGAGCACGGCTCGGGAGGACCCGGGGTCGTCGCCGGCGGCCGGCACGACGACGGCGACCGCCTGCTGCGTGCCGACGGGCCCGACGCCGACGACAGCAGCCATCGAGACCTCGCCCAGTCGCTCGATCCGTTGCTCGGGGCCGACCGGGGTGACAGGCCCGGACGCCGTGCGCACGACGTGCACGAGCCGGCCCTCCACCCACAGGCGCCCGTCGTCGTCGAGGTGACCGACGTCGCCCGTTCGGTGCCACCCCTTCGTGCGGCTGCTGCCACGTTCGGCGGCCCACAGCTGGTCATAGCGGTCCTTGACATGGGCGGCGCGCAGCAGCACCTCGCCGCTGACCCCCCGATCGGTCGTCGGCTCGGACTCGACAGCGCCGGTGTCGTCGAAGGCGCTGATGCCGATCGAGACGCTCGGCAGGGCACGTCACCCGTGGCGGTTGACCCCAGTCCTGAGACACACGGGGTGAGCAAGGTCCGTTCAGGACATCGCGGCTCCGAGGCGAAGGCGCACGCGTGAGCGAGCCGTCCGTCGTAGCTCCCAGCCCCCTTCCAGGCGAAGGTGGAGCTACGACTCGCAGATCCGAACCGGGCTCAGGCATCACTCCCAGAAGGTGGTGCCTGAGAGGTGCCTTCGGAGGCACCGTGCCGATAAGAGCGCGACTCAACCGAGGTGGGCCGCGCAGCATCGTTAGCAGAAGGCCGAGGTGCGACGATGTCACGACGAGCCCCCTTTGTTCCCGACGGCGTGCCGATACTGTCCCCTGGCCGCCACCGCAACCCCCGCAGGGGCGCCTGCTTCATGGAGATGGCCTCCTTCCTGGCCGGTGAGAGGTGGAGTGATCGACCAACCTGCACCCATCCGGTCCTCGCGGAGTTGGCCCGCTGGGTCAACGACATGGTCGACGACACGCACCGCCAGCGGCTGGTGACGATGGTCCCCGAGGTCGTCGGCCTCAACCCGGACGATCCGCGGGCGACAACGGCGCTGCTGCTGACCGCGGCCCGCGCGGCGTTGCCGGTCGCCGCACAGGAGCGGCAGCACATCTTGGCGCTGGCGATCCTCAACGCCGAGCGGGTGCTCGCCGAACAAGATCGCCGCTCCTTCGGGCACCTGTCCGAGGCCTCCCGGGTGGCTCTCACGACGTCCCCGGCGGCCGAGCACTGGGCGCGGGGCCAACTGGCACGCATCGGCTTCAGCCCGACAGCCGTGCGACGCTCCAGCGCCTCCAAGGTCGTGGCCCTGGCCGTCGACGGCATCGCGCGGGCCTGGACCGACGACCGCCAGGAGCGCCTCGTCGAGCTCCTGCGCGACGGCATCGACGTCATGGCGGCCTTCTCGCCGCTGGTCCCCGACCCGGTCGTCGGCTCCGCGCCGCTGCGCGGCGCTGAAGTCCGCGTGACCAGGTCCAAGCGGAAGGCGCGCGGGGAGGCTGGCTGAACCCGTCAGCACGCGCAGGCTTTCCCCGGGATGAGGTGCAACCGGTGGCACGCGAGGTTCACGCGATCGCGCGGCGCGCGCGGCCGGCGGAAGTCGAGGCGGCCCATCCCGGCGACAGCCTGCCAGGACGCGGATCGGGTCGACGCTGCCGGGGTCGCGAGGGCCGTGACCCGTGCGGTCGACGTGTGTGCCTCCATGGACGGGGCTCTCCCCGACGGAGGAACCGGCTGGTTGCGGGTCCTCCGTGGCGGATGACGCACCGCACCCCGCGAGGACGGACGATGCCGGCATGTCGTCTCCATCCGCTCGCCCGGGCCTGACCGAGCACCGGACCTCGGTTGACGGGGTCGAGGTCTTCTACCGGGAGTCGCCGGGGCCGCCCGGTGCCGCCACGATGATGCACTTGCACGGCTTCGGCCTCTCTGGCCGGTACCTCCTTCCCACGGCCGAGCGGCTCGTCAACGAGTTCCGTACGCTCGTGCCGGACCTACCCGGTTTCGGACGCAGCGGCCGGCCACGTGAACCGCTGGAGGTGCCCGAGCTCGCCGAGGCGGCCGCGGCTTTCCTCGACGACCGGGGGATCGAGACGGTCACGCTGGTCGGCAACTCGATGGGCTGCGCCGTCATATGCGAGTTCGCACACCTCTTCCCGGAGCGGCTGGAGCGTGCCGTGCTCGTGGCACCGGCTGGAGGACTCCACAACCAGCCGCTGCGTCGGGCAGTCCAGCAGCTGGCGCGCGACGGCATCCGTGAACCACTGGGACTCCTCCGGGTCGCCGTGCCGGACTACGTCAGGTTCGGGGTGCCCAGCACCATGCAGATGTTCCGAGCCCTGACGCGCTATCCCGCACTCGACCGGCTGCTCGCGCTGCGCATCCCGACCCTCGTCGTCCTCGGCAGCGCCGACCCGCTCATGCCCGCGCCGCCTCGCGTCAAGGAGGCCGCCGCCCAGTTCGAGACCCACGTGCTGCTGGTCGTGATCGACGGAGCTGCCCACGCCATCAACTTCAGCCACCCGGGTGAGCTCGCCAACGTCACCCGTCTCTTCATGGCCGACCTGCCCATCGAGGACGACCCGGAGTCGCCGGGGCAGGCGCGCGCCTACGAGCTCCACCGAGGCGTCCACCTTCCGCCGATCAAAGGGTGAGCGCAGCGCCGAACGGGTCGGTGGGGCCGGGCCCTGGCCCGACCGTGGAGGGTCGCGTGCGAGTTCAGCAAGGACTTCGACAAGGACCCGGGGCGGCCTATGGCAACGCGGCCACCGCAGTCCTGACGGCAGCGATCTCGTCCGGGGTGAGCCCTGAAGGGCGCATGACAGCGTTCCAGGCGTCGACGTACTCGGTCGTGTACTTGTGGCCGTGTCCCGCGGGAACGCCCGTCGAGAAGGGAAGGTCGGCCGTGACCTGCCAGAAGGTCACGAAGGGCATCCAGAACATGCTCGGCAGCACGTCCTTGCCGGCGGCCTCGCCGATCCAGTCCGGTGCCGTGAGGATGAGACGGGGGGTCCACCAGACGATCGGGTCGGAGGGGTGCATGAGGTAGATGACGCGGGTGCCCTCCCACGGCTCGCCCTGGGGCGGGATGGAGGACGCGGCATCGGTCGCGAACCGCACGGTCCGTCCGCTCTTGTAGACCGGTTGTATCTCTGGACTCCCGGGGTCCCGCTGGTCGCTGAACTCACGGAACAGCGTGTTGAAGTTGGGGGGTCCCGCGAAGACCGTGCCGGCCGTCCGGTTGCGGAGGTCGTACTCTCCGCTGAAGGCGGTCTCCCCGCCGAAGGTCCCGAGGCTCTCGCCCGACACGAAGAGCTTGGGTCGAGCCCTCGGGGCCAGTTTCGACCATCGGTCGTACACCGCGTCGAACAGCGCCCGCCCGGCCTCCCTGGCCTTGGACTGGTCGACGAGGAAGGACAACCACGACGGCAGGTACGAGTACTGCATCGCAACCGTCGCCGAGTCGCCGTGAGTCAGGTACTCGAAGGGCGCCACGAGGGCGGGGTCGACCCAACCACTGCCGGTGGTCGTCACGACGAGCAGGTTGGCCCGCCGGAAGCCGCCCGCCCGCTCGAGGTCGTCGACGGCGAGGGCCGCGCGCTGCTCGGCGTCGGCGGCCGAGTCGAGGCCGGCGTACGTGCGGATCGGCTCGTTGGCCGGGCGGTGCACGACCGCTGCGATCTCGTTCGCCGAGGGACCCGACGCGGCGAACGTCCGCCCCTCCCGCCCGAGGGACTCCCAGGGCACCAGCGATCCGGGCCCACCGGACCGGAGCGCGCTCCTCGGTGCGACGACCCCCTCCTCCGTCACCGTGTTCGCAACGGAGAACGCCTCGTCCATGGCACCGACGAGGCCGTCGAGCAGGATGCCGCTGACGACGAGGTAGACGGCGGCGGTCACCAGGACCCAGCCCGTCGCGTTCGCGGCCCTCCGCCCGAACTTCCGTGCGAGCAGGTCGGCCGCCCAGTGGTAGACGCGTCGGATGCCACGCCCGATGAGCAGGAACACGGTGAAGAAGAACGCGGCGACGAGGGGCGATGCGACGACGAGCGGGACGTTGTGCTCCGTCACTCCCATCAGTGACCGGATCTGGGCCTGCCAGTACTGTCCGAGAGCGAACGCGACCGCGAGGAGGACGCCGGCGCCGATCAGGAAGACGCGCCAGGACGAAGAGCGCGCGCGCCGTGGCTCGCGGTCCGCGTACGCGCGCCACAGCCATGCTGCGAGGACGCCGAGTCCGTAGCCGATGGCTGCCGTGATCCCGCAGATCAGGCCTTGGATGAAGCCGCCGCGGGGGAGCAGTGACGGCGTGAACGACAGGGCCGCGAAGAGGGCCGCGCCCCAGGATCCGGGGAGGGTCAGGGGCCTCAGCCGCCGGATCCCTCTCGGTGGCGGTGGCGACGGTGGTGACGTCCTCGGTGGCGCCTGTGGTGCAGCGGCCGTTGCGCCGTTGAGGACGGTCGGCGCGTCGGTGCCCTCCGCGGGAGTCGCCATCTCAGCTCGATCCGGTCAGCGCGATGCAGGTCTCCTCATCGGAACGGTCCCACACTCATCCCACCGTGGTCCCCGGAATGGCCGGTGCGTGACCCGGCGGCGCGGGATACGGCGCCCCACGCGCACGGCGCGCAGCCACTCCGGCTGAGCCTGTCGGCATACCCACGCTTCTCGGCCCTTGCTTCAAATCCGCAGAAGCACTCCGCGTCGCCCTTGGCCCTGCTTACTCTGACAAGGAAGTAGACACCCGCCTCGACGGACAAGGTTGACATGGTCGGACCACGTCAGGCTCGGATGACCCCTCCATTGCCGTCCGCCCACACCATCGGCCGTCCCCGGCTTGCGCCCCTCGTGGACCAACGGCCGGTGGTGGTGCTCGCTGGCATGGCCGGCTACGGCAAGTCGACCCTCCTGGCGGAGGCCTCGCGCCGACGGCAGGAGCAGGGCGTCGCCATCTGGCTCACGCTCGACGACTCCGACCGTGCGCCTGCGCGCCTCGTCTCCGACCTCGTGAGCGCGGCCGGCATCTCGAATCTCGAGGAGTCCGGTGTCGACCTCAAAGTCCTGCGTGAGTCGACCCTGCGAGCGGAACCGCAAACCCTCGTCGACGCACTCCTCGAGTCGTTCTACGACGCTGCGGTCCCCCTGACACTCGTTCTCGACGACCTCCAGAACCTCACCGGCGCACCGGCCTCCGCGTCACTGGTCGACCACATCCTGCGATGGGCTCCCGCGAACATGCGCATCGCCATCGCGGCCCGGGTCATCCCTTTCCTCCGGCTCCAGCGCCTGCGGCTCGATGACCGCCTCACCTACCTGACCCACGAAGACCTGGCCTTCAGTCCCGAGGAGACGGCCGACGCCGTCCGGGTCGCCGGCCTGGACCTCGACACCGAGACCGTCGACTCCATCCACCACTCCACCGGCGGATGGCCGGCCGGCGTACGCATGGCCATCCTCGCCGCCCGCCAGTACGGCCTGCGGCACCAGGTGCCGACCCAGCTGCGGCGCGACCAGGCCCTGGCGGAGTATCTCGCGACGGAGGTTCTTGCTTCCCTGACCGACGACGTGCGGCAGTTCGTCCTCGACAGCACGCTCGACGAGGACATCTGCGCGCCGCTCATCGACACCGTCCGCAAGACGCACAACGCGGAGGCGCTGCTCGAGCAGTGCGTCGCCGACGGACTCTTCCTGTCCCGCGGCATCAGCACGGACGAGCCCTGGTACTCCTGGCACCCCCTCTTCGCAGCACACGTCCACCGGCGGCAGGTCAGCGACCATCCGGAGCGCGCGGCGGTCCAGCACAGGGCGGCTGCAGCGTGGTGGAGCTCGGTCGACGCGCGTACGGCCATCCAGCACGCTGTGGCCGCCGACGACGGTGAGCTGGCCTCGAAGATCTTCGCCGAGCACTGGCTCGAGATGCTGCTGGAGAGCAAGGAGTACGCCGTGCTCGACGCCCTCGACCAGCTGCCCCAGAGCTCGGCGTACTGCGGCGACACCCACTTGGCGAGGGCGCTCATCCTCTTGCAGCACGGCAAGACGGACGAGGCGCGGTCCCAGATCGACGCCGCCCGCGCCGCCGCCGGACAGGTCCCCGAGGAGGACCAGGACGGCTTCCGGGACCGGATGGCCGTCATCGAGCTGTTCCACTCCGGGTCCGGGGTCGGCCTCAGCGCGGCGATCGAGCCCGGTGCCGCCCTGCTCGAGAGGTTCGGCCAGAGTCGGCATCCGACCGACCCGGCCATCCTGGCCTCCGTCCAGATGTTTGTCGGCATGGGCGAAGCCCGGCTTCAGGACCCACGTCACCCCGTCCTCGAGACGCTCCGGTCGTCCGCCGCCACGGCCCACGACGCCGGGCTCGTCGCTCTCGAGCTGTCGGCGCTCGCGGAGTCCTGCATCCCTGCCGTCGCCGAGGGGCGCCTCAGCGAGGTCCGCGCTCTGGCGATGAACGTGTTGACCCGTGCCGAGGACCGCGGCTGGGTGGGCCTGGCGACCCTCGCCCCAGCGGTCGTCTTCCTCGGCTGGCTGGACCACTGGCGGGGCAACCCCCATGAGTCGCGGGCCGAGCTGGAGCGCAGCCTCTCGATGATGCTCCCGCTCGACTGGGAGCTGCGGGGCCTCACCCTGTACTTCCTCGGCCAGGCCTGCCTGCCGCTGGGAGACGTCGACGGCGCGCGACGAGCCACCTCGCAGATCGAGGAGCTGATCGAGTCCGGACGGAACACGCCGTCGTGGCCGTCCATGCTCGCCGGCCTCGAGGGTCTGGTCCTCATGGCCGAGGGCAGGAAGCGTGAGGCAGTGGCGTTGGCGATGGGTCAGGTGGCAGAGCCTGAGTTCCCCCTGACCCGGCCGCACCGCGCGATGGTCCTCCTGCAGGCGGGGCTGTTCGCCGAGGCACTCGCCGAGCTCGGCCGGGTGCCCACGGAGGGCCGACTCGTGCACGTCGAGTGTCTGTGCCGCTGCCTCGAGGCGGAGGCGCGCGCAGCGATGGGCATTCCAGACCCACACGACGCCCTCGAGATGGCGCTGGCCGCCGCCGACAGGGACCAGCTCTACGGTCCGTTCCTCCGCGGCGGAACGACCGTGCGGGAGCTGCTCAAGTCCCACCTACGACACGGCACGTCCTACACGACGGCGGTGACGCAGATCCTCGGCCATGCGCCCGACGGGCAGCTGCGCAACGGGGCAAGCCAAGGCCAGCAGCTCACCCAGCGCGAGCACCAGATCCTGCGGTACCTCGCCACCAACCTCACCGCCGCCGAGATCGCCAACGCCGAGTACATCTCGTTGCACACCGCCAAGACGCACATCGCGCACATCTACCAGAAGCTCGGTGTGAGCAGCCGGCGGGCTGCCATCCGACGTGCCGCGGACCTGGAGGTGTACTAGCCACTCCGGGCGCACGGTCAATGCCGCACCGTTGACGAGCCTCTCCGGAGACCGTCCGCAGGGGCAGGCAGCCGCCCGGGACGGCACTCGGGGCAAGCCCTGTCGCACCGGCGACGCCATGCAGGGTTGCAGTGCGGCGTCCAGGGAACTATCACCCGCGGCGGGTGATGCCGGTGACGAGCGCGCCGGGGCACATTGAGGCCTGTCGGCGCCTCCGGTGCGCCACCGCATCAGGAGGCGTCGAGATGACCGCAGTCAGTGACACGACCAGCCGGCGACCCGGCGTCCGGGTCGGTTCGGCCAGCGAGTTCACCTTGTTCTTCCATGTCGTCCCAGGACACGCCACGCAGCTGCGTGACGACCTCGTCGCCCTCATGAACACGCCGGGCTACCGGCCTGGCGACTACGACGTGGCCGTTGCCAACATCCACGAGGCGAGGTTCGTCCTGTTCGACGACGACACGCGCTTGCTCTTCGCCACGAGCTTCGACGGCTCGTGGGACGCCTACATGGAGGACTTCGCTTCGTCCGGTCCGTTGCAGCTGTTCGACGCCATCTTCCGCCACACCGAGGGCTACAACGGCCTGCCGGATGGGGCGGCCGTGAAGGACTTCATCCTGGGTGCTCAGGTGACCGCCGCCGCCTACGCGCGCAACTACCCGGGCACCGTCAAGGAGCTTCGTCGGGCCAACCGGATCATGGCAGCGTTCGGCCGTGTCCTGGACGAACCCGATGCCGAGGCAGCCCTGAGCCATCCGGCGCTGAAGCCGCTGCTGGACGAGGCAGCGGACGCGTAGAGCACCCGGGACGTCGGACAGGGGACCAACTGTGTCAGACCACATCTCCGGGCCGCGAGCACTTGCGGACCCCGTCGCAGACATCACAGACGTGTACGCCTTCCCGAGCCCGGAGCGGCCGGGCTGGCTGGTGCTCGTCATGAACACCTTGCCGTTCGCCCCGGTGGACGGCCGGTTCTCCGACGGACTGGTCTACCGCTTCCGTCTCCGGCTGGCGGACATCGACCCGGCCGGGCGGCGCGTTGTGACGCTGGAGTCGCCGGAGTGGGTCTTCGACTGCGTGTTCGACGCCGGCTTCCTGGACGGTGCCCAGCAGGGCCGTCTCACACGTCCAGACGGCGAGGAGACCGCATTCGTCGTGGGTGACGTGCCTACCGGCGACGACGGGTCGGCCGTACGCGTGTTCGCGGGGCCGCGCTGGGATCCCTTCATCATGGACGCGCCCGCGGGCTTGCGAACCATCGCGGAGCAGCGACTGTCCTTCACCGACCCCGGCTCGATCTTCCTGGACGGGAAGAACGTGCTCGCCCTCGTCGTCGAGCTCGACTGCGCCGCCCTGCTCGGCAGGACCGGTCCGGTGGCCGTGGTCGCGGAGACCCGGACCCGAGGCACGCTGTCCGTGCGGATCGAGCGAGTCGGACGCCCGGAGGTCAAGAACCTGCTCCTGGGGCCCAAGCAGTTCGACCAGGTCAACCGCGACCTGGAGATCAGGGACCTGTACAACATGGAGGACGCCTTCCACCTCGGGACCTCCTACGTTGGCGCCTACCGGGCGAGGCTGAACGCCAACCTCGCGTTCTGGGACGGCCTGGACGGCATCGTGCAGTGGCCGCTCGACCCATCGGGCGCGCACCCGCTGACCGAGCTCGTCCTCGCCGACTACCTCGTCGTCGACCCGTCGCAGCCGTACGCCGAGCACGGGTCCTTCCTCGAGATCGAACGTGCTGTCCTGTCCGGGACGGCGCCGCGCACGTGCGGCGGTCGGGCGCTCAACGACGACGTCATCGACGCGCTGTACACGTTCTGGATCAACGCCGGCTCCGGTCCGCCGGTCAGTGACGGAGTCGACGCCGCCAGTCGCCCCGCGTCCACCGTCTTCCCTTATCTCGCGGCTCCCAACCCGGACCCGCCGGCGCCACCCGAGCACCTGTGACCACCGGACGCACCGAGCACCTGAGGAGCCGAGCATGAGCGTCGAGCCGCAGACCGCCCTCGAGGTGGATGACATCCAGTCGGGAGCGCTTCGGGAGCGTCCGTCGCCGTACGTGGGGCGTTACCTCCTCCTGAGGCTTCAGGACCCCGCCGAGGGGCGCGAGCTGGTCCGGCGTCTCCACGCTTTGCTCGTGGCCCAGAACGAGGTGCCGAATGCCGACGCGACGGCCTGGGCGACCGTCGCCTTCACGTACGCGGGCTTGGCCGCGCTCGGTGTGCCCCAGTCGAGCCTGGGCACCTTCCCCGAGGAGTTCCGCGAGGGCATGGCGCGCCGGGCCTACCAGCTCGGTGATGTGGGCGCGAGCAGCCCGGAGCACTGGGAGTGGCCCCTTGGGACCGATGCCGTCCACATAGCCGTGTCCGTCCTCGCGCGCGACGAAGAGCACCTGCGCCAGGTCTCGCAGCGCGCCAGGAAGCGCTACGCCGACCTCCCGTCGGTTGACTTGGTCTGGCGGCAGGACTGCTACCAGCTGCCGTCTGGGCGCACCTCGTTCGGCTTCAAGGACGGCATCGGCAACCCCGACGTCGAAGGCAGTGGGCTGCCTGTGCGCAACCGGGCGGAGCGGCCGATCAAGGCCGGCGAGTTCATCCTCGGCTACCCCGATGAAACGGGATCACTGCCCCCGATGCCGGAGCCGGAGGTGCTCGGGCGCAACGGGACCTTCCTCGTCTTCAGGAAGCTGCGCACCGACGTGGCGGCCTACCGCCGCTACCTGCATGGGGTGGCACGCAGCCGCGAGGAGGAGCGCCTCCTCGCCGCCAAGATGGTCGGTCGGTGGCCGAGCGGTGCGCCTCTGGCACTGGCGCCCGACGCCGACGACCCCGGACTCGGTGCGGACCCGGAACGCAACAACTCGTTCGGCTACCGGGAGGACCTGCGCGGCTTCAAGTGCCCCGCCGGTGCCCATGCACGTCGGGCCAACCCTCGTGATGCCCTCGAGGACGAGAACAGCGTCGACGTCCGGCTCCACCGGATGATCCGTCGCGGGACCAGCTACGGGCCGATGCTCGCCGAGGGCGTCCTCGATGATGACGGCGCCGACCGGGGGATCGTCTTCGTCTTCGCCGGGGCCCACCTGAAGCGGCAGTTCGAGTTCGTCAAGACGCAGTGGATCAACGACGGCGTCTTCATCGGCGCGCCGGACGAGAGCGACCCGCTCGTCGCCGGCTCGACGGCGCCGACCGACTTCACCATCCCGCACGCGCCGATCCGCCGACGTCTGCACCACCTGCCGTCCTTCGTCGTGACGCGCGGCGGCGAGTACTGCTTCGCACCCGGCCTCCGAGCCTTGCAGTGGCTCGGAGACCTCGACGCCTGAGGAGGGGCCGTGACCGACCAGCAGACCTCTGAGCAGAGCAGGACCACCGACCGCTGGCGTGTCCTCGACTTCGGGCCCCCTTCCGCCGTCGAGGACTCCGAGCCGGCCGTACTCGTGACCCACGTCGACGACGGACGCGTCGCGGTGGTCACGCTCAACCGTCCGCACGCGGACAACGCCATCTCCACCGAGATGGGAGTCCTGCTGACCGACGCGCTCGAGACCATCGCGGTGAAGGGTGAGGTCCGCGTCGTCGTCCTCACCGGCGCCGGCGACCGCGCCTTCTCGGTCGGCAGCGACCTGCGCCAGCGAAGGGACATGACCAAGGAGGAGTGGCTCCGCCAGCGGCAGGACTTCGACCGCACCCTGTACACCCTGCGCCAACTGCGCAAGCCGGTCTTCGCTGCCGTGAACGGGATGGCGTACGGCGGGGGCTGCGAGATCGCCCAGAGCGCCGACTTCATCATCGCTAGCACCACTGCCACCTTCGGACAGCCCGAGGCGATGCTGGGCCTGGCGGCCGGTGGCGGCTCCCCGGTCTTCCTTCCGAGGGCCCTGCCTCCCGGGAAGGCGATGCAGATGCTCATGACCGGCCAGCCCATCAGCGCCCAGGAGGCGTACCGCCTCGGCTTGGCCAACGAGCTCCACGAGCCCGCCGACCTCATGGACGCCGCGATCCGCATCGCCACGACGATCGCAGGCAACTCCCCGACGGCCGTGCAGGCTGTGAAGCACGCCGTCCGCTCGGGGCTGGGCGAGCCGACCGAACAGGCGATCGCGATCATGATGGAGGCCCACTGGCGCTCCGCGCTCCACCCGGACCGCGTGGAGGGTATCGGGGCCTTCAACGACGACCGGGACCCGGTCTTCCGCGACGCGGACTACTGAGCCGTCATCCCACCCAGGCACGTCATCTACCCGCCGGAGGGCCCCATGACCACCGAGACCACCGAGACCGACATCCAGCACATGCGCTCACAGCTGGTCATGATCAACCCGCAGCCCTACAACGCCGAGGCGCCTCCGCACGGGCTGGCAGCGGACATCACCCCTACCGGGGAGCACTACGTACGCAGCAACTTCGCCATCCCAGCGCATGACGGCACGTTGACCCTCGGCGGAGCAGTCGAGAAGCCGCAGTCGCTGACGCTGCAAGACCTTCGTGCGCTACCTGCCCTCGAGCGCGCCGTCACGCTGGAGTGCGCCGGCAACAGCCGGCTGGACACGAAGCCATTGCCCACGGGCGAGCCCTGGGGCGGCTGCGCCGTCTCGACGGCCGTGTGGCGAGGCGCCAGGCTGAGCGACGTGCTCGCCCGCGCACATCCGCACGCCGACGGCGTCGAAGTCCGCTTCACCGGAGCCGACAGCGGCACCTACCACCTAACCCCCGTGCTGCCCGAGACGGGAGACCACCTCGCCTTCGTCCGGTCCCTTGCCCTGCCGTATGCAGCCGACCCGGCCAGCGAGATCCTCATCGCCTACGACATGAACGGCAGTCCCCTCGGGCCCGACCACGGCAGCCCGTTTCGGCTTGTCGTCCCGCACTGGTACGCCGTGGCTTCAGTCAAGTGGCTGAAGAGCATCGACGTGCTCACCGAGCCGTTCAGCGGCGAGTTCCAGACGGGTCACTACATGTACGAGTGGCCGGACCGTACGCACGAGCCGGTCACCCACATGCGAGTCCGGGCCCGCATCACCGACCCCGCTCCTGCGGCGGTCATCCCCGCCGGCGTGTACACCCTGCGCGGCAAGGCGTGGTCAGGTACGGGTCCCGTCACGGCCGTCGAGCTGAGCTTCACGGGCGCGGGAGCCTGGCAGGCCGCACACGTGGACGCCCCCACTGGCCCGTACCGCTGGCAGAACTGGACCTTCACGTGGGAAGCCACCCCGGGACGGCACTCGCTGCGGGCGCGAGCGACCGACGCCGCCGGCAACGTCCAGCCCGACGTACCGCCCTGGAACCGACTCGGCTACGGCAACAACGCTGTCGAGGTCCAGTTCGTCGACGTCGTCTGAGAGACGACGATGTCTGGAGCAGGGCGTGCCTGCAGTGGGCGCGTCACTTCGCCGCGCATGACCTGCCGCCGGATCAGGTCTCCTGCGCAACCCGAGTCGAAACATCGCCTACAACCGCACCGAATACGACTGAGCGACGAGATGCTGTCGAGCTGTCACCCTGGGGCGTGCACCTGTCCTGTCGGCGACGGCACCCCGGCACCGGGAGGAGAAGCGGAAGCGTTATGACCCGGGACGACACCGCCGAACACCGCCGCCTGGCCGAAGGTGGAGGCACGGTCGACGACGACCTGTTCACGGCGAATCCTTGGTATGAGTGGGGCCCCTACCTGTCCGAGCGCGCTTGGGGCACGGTGCGCGAGGACTACAGCGCGGACGGTGACGCGTGGTCGTCGTTCCCGCACGACCACGCCAGGTCGCGCGCCTACCGCTGGAACGAGGACGGCATGGCGGGGATCTCCGACCTCCGCCACGAGCTGTGCCTCGGCCTGGCGTTGTGGAACGGGCGCGACCCCATCCTCAAGGAGCGCATGTTCGGCCTCACCGGGCCCCAGGGCAACCACGGTGAGGACGCGAAGGAGTACTGGTGGTACCTGGAGGGCCTGCCCAGCCACGCACTGCTTCAGTGGCGCTACCACTACCCGCAGGCGCAGTTTCCCTACCAGCGTCTCGTCGACGAGAACGCGCGCCGCGGCCTCAGGGACTTCGAGTTCGAGCTCATGGACACCGGCGTCTTCGACGACGCGCGCTACTGGTCCGTCGAGGTCACCTACGCCAAGGCGTCGCCCACCGACCTCTACATGTCGATCGAGGCCACGAACCACGGGCCGGATGAGGCGACCCTGCACGTCCTGCCCACACTCTGGTTCCGGAACACGTGGCGCTGGACGCAGCGCACCGACCTGCCGCGCCTGTCGATCGACGGGGACTCGATCGCGGTGGAGCATCCTCGGTTGGGCGGCTACCGGCTGCAGGCCGGCCCGACGGCCGACGGCGCCCAACCCCGAGCGCTCTTCTGCGACAACGAGACCAACCTGACGCGCCTGTACGGCGCTCCTTCCGTCACCGCGTTCCCCAAGGACGGGATCAACGGCCACGTCGTCAGCGGTGCCGACACCGTGAACCCCGGCCAGCACGGCACGAAGGCAGCCTTCTGGTACCTGTTGACCGTTCCGGCAGGAGAGACCCGAAAGGTCCGCCTCCGCCTCCACCGGCCGGAGGCGGCGTCGCCCTGGGACCCGGAGGCGTCCGACCGGGTGCCGGCGGCGCGACGCCGCGACGCCGACGAGTTCTACGCCGCACTCGGCCCCGACCTCGACGAGGAACGGATGCGCGTACTCCGACAGGCGGCCGCTGGTCTCGTGTGGAGCAAACAGATGTATCCCTACCGGGTGAGCCGGTGGCTCGACGGTGACCCCGCCGGGCCGCCCCCACCGGAGTCGCACCGCCACATCCGTAACGCCGGCTGGCGCCACCTCGACGCCTTCGACGTGCTGGCGATGCCGGACCCCTGGGAGTACCCGTGGTTCGCCGCCTGGGACCTGGCCTTCCACGCGATCAGCTGGGCGCATCTGGACCCGGCATTCGCCAAGTACCAGCTGACCGTCCTGTTGCGCGAGTGGTTCCAGCACCCCAACGGCGCGCTGCCGGCATACGAGTGGAACTTCGACGACGTCAACCCTCCCGTCCACGCGCTCGCGGCGCTGCGCGTCTTCGTCATCGACGGGTCCACCGACACGACGTTCCTGGAGAAGGTCTTCCAGAAGCTCCTGCTCAACTTCACCTGGTGGCTCAACCGCCAGGACCCGGACGGCAACAACCTGTTCGGCGGAGGCTTCCTCGGCCTGGACAACATCAGCCCGGTGGACCGGTCCCACCTCCCCGACGGCGTCCGGATCGAACAGGCGGACGGCACGGCCTGGATGGCGGCCTACTCCCTCGCCATGTCGATCCTCGCGTTGCTGCTCGCGGCCGAGAACCCCGTCTACGACGACATGGTCGTGAAGTTCCTCGAGCAGTTCGTCATGATCTCCGAGGCACTCGAGGGATCCGGCCTCTATGACGCGGGTGACGGGTTCTTCTACGACCGGCTCATCGACGCAGCCGGCCACGGCACACCGGTCAAGGTGCAGACGCTGGTCGGTGTCATCCCCCTCCTGGCCACCGTCGGCGTACCCCTGGACCAGGTGCAGCGGCTCGCCACCCTGCGCAAGGCCGCGGCTCGCCGCCTCGACGTCCCCGAGGGCGACGTGGGCCGGTTCTTCCCGATCCGAGAGTCCCATGGCGTCGACCGTGCCGTGGTCTCGCTGGTGACCCCCGACCAGGCTCGACGCACGCTGGCCAGCCTCCTCGACGAGGAGGCTTTCCTGTCACCGCACGGGCTGCGTTCGCTGTCCCGCAGGCACGCCGAGCCCTACGTCGTCCCCGGACTGCCCGGCGCCCTCATCGACTACGAGCCGGCCGAGTCCACCACCTCCATGTACGGAGGGAACTCGAACTGGCGAGGCCCGGTCTGGATGCCGACGAACTACCTCGTGGTGCGATCGCTGCTGCTCTACGACGAGCTGCTGGGCCCCGAGTTCACGGTGGAGCACCCCACCGGCTCGGGCCGCCAGCACACGCTCCGCGAGGTTGCTGCCGACCTCGCCGACCGCCTCGTCGGCATCTGGCTGCCCGACAGCACCGGGCGACGCCCCGTCGCCGGTGGTCAGCCGCTCTTCGCCGAGGACCCCGCGTGGAAGGACAACCTGCTCTTCTACGAGTACTTCCACGGCGACAACGGGGCGGGGCTGGGGGCCAGCCACCAGACCGGATGGACGGCGCTGGTGGTCGACCTGCTCCTGGACCCGCCCAACCGAGCCCGCCACGTCTTCGGCAAACGCCGCGCCTGAAGCACACGCCGGTTGCGTATGGACGTGACTCCATGGAGGGCAGTCATGGGCGCCCCACACGCCGACGAGTCGTTCGGCGTCGAAGTCGGCTGCGGCCAGCGCGCTTCTATGGACTGGCCCTGGCCAGCCCGCGACCGACCCGTGTTGCGGCACCCGTACTGCGCGCAAGGGCTCCCGCGGTTCGGGTCCACCCCGGGTTCGGCCCTGCGCCGCGCACGGAGGCGTCCTCGAGGCCCGGGTCGGCAGCCGTGAATGGGCGTCAGGACTTGATCAGCAGAATGCGGCAGCCGTCGTCGCGCGGGGTGTCGATGATCAGGTCGTCGACCTGCTGCCGGGCCACCCACAGGCCCAGCGCGCCGCCGAGCTCGGGGAGTTGGTAGCCGGCGAGCGGGTCCACGCCGCCGGGACCGTCGTCGATGACCTGGACAACGATCCGGTTGAGGTTGGCCCACAACGTCACGGACATGGTTCGCGCGCCTCGGATGACGCCGTTGACGGTCACCTCGTGGACGGCGACGAGGAGATCCTCGATGGCGTCGAGAGGGACGGCACTGGCTGAGCGGGCCGTGGCCCGGACCAGGCCGCGCATGGAGGCCAGGTCGCCGGGGCCGAGCACGTCGGTGGCCAGTTGCGGCGCCTCCCGCGGCGCCTGCGGCACCTTCGCCTCTGGGAGGGCGAGGAAGTCGGCGGGTGGGCGGTAGTCCGGGCAGGGCACGCTGCCCTCGCCGTTGTCGAGGCCCGGGTGGCTGGCGCGGGCGGCGGCGATCACCTCGGGCGGCGTGGACCGGGTGTCGTAGGTGCACATCGCCTGGAACGGGAACGACCCGAGCGCCTCGTTCACCGCCGACTCGTACCGCGACCAGGCCGCCTGCGCCGCGCTGGTCGCCCCCAGCGGCACGGTGCCCGTGACCCAGACGTCTCGGGACCCCGGTGCCCGTCTGGCGAGCTGGCGCTGGTACTCGAACAGGGTCTGCGAGGGCGCCACGTACATCTGCTCGTCGTACCCGTAGGTCAGTCGCGGATGGGCGGCGAGCGCCTGCTCGAGCATCGCCATCCTGCCGCGGGTGCCGTGGACGAGCACGTCCGCACCGGCGTCCAGACCTTGACGGACGAAGCGACGGGTCGCGTTGACCAGCGCGGCGTCGTCGTCGTGGACCAGAAGGTCGTGGCGATAGTGAGGGTGCGAGGAGGTTCGCTCGTCGTTCATGGCATCGCGGCCGAACCACCGAGGGTATGTCGGCTTCCGACTCCTCAAACCGTACCCCGTCGCTACCCCACCGGCCCGGGTGGGTGGATCGGTTTTTCCAGCAGGCGATCCACGCTCGGGTGGTAGGACGCGCGGCGCTCTCTCCCCGACCAGCACCCAGTTCGCGGGAGCGTCGAGGAGCCGGTCGACGCCGTCGCTCAGCTGGCGGCTCCGATGCCCGGCCGTGGCTCGCACCACGCACGCAGCGGTGTGATGGTCCGCACCCTCGAAACGGCGAGCACGAGGGGCTTGCGCAAGAGCAACCAGCCGGCTCCCGCGACGACGGCACCGAGAACGAGACCGGCGAGGACGTCGAGCGGGTAGTGCGCGCCGACGTACACGCGTGTCGCGGCCATCAGCAGGGCCGCGACCGCGGCCACGGCACCCAGGCGCCGGGAGAAGATGAGCAGTCCGACTGCGCAGGCGCCGGCCATGACCGAGTGGTCGGACGGGAAGGACCAGTCGGTGCTATGGGCGACGAGCACGAGGATGCCCGGGTGGGACTGGTAGGGACGGGGCTCGGCCACCAGCGACACCACCGGCTGGTTGACCCCGACCGCGAGGACGGTCGCGACACCGGCCCACAGGGCGGCCGCCAGCTTCGCGTGCGGTGCGTGCCGGCCCTGCCACACGGCCAGCAGGACCAGTGCTGCGAACAGCACGACCCCGTACTCGGCGTAGCCGGTGGCGAGGCCGTGCAGCCACGGCGTGTGCCGAGCCAGGTCGTTCACCTGGCTGAAGAGCGTCTGGTTGGCGTCGGCGGGTGCGGTCACCGGAGTCCTTCCCGAGAGTGGGGTGGGGCACCGGGCACCGTATGTGCCGGTCCGGCGCCGTGCGTCCTCCCACGATGCCGTGGACCGCCTGAACCGATGCTGAACGAGGCGACGAGGCGACGAGGCGAAGGAGCCGAACGAGGTGACGGTGTGCTGTCGACCTCAGGTGTCCGGACCGGAGCTGACCGGGTGGAGGCGGTAACCCCGGCCCCGGACGGTCTCGAGGGACTCGGTCCCGAACGGTGCGTCGATCTTCCGGCGCAGGTGCCCGATGTAGACCTCGACGATGTTCTCGCCGCCTTCGTAGGTCGGGTCCCACACGTTGTCGAGGATCTGGGCCTTGGAGACGACGTCCCCGGCGTGGCGCACGAGGAAGTGCAGGATCGCGAACTCGCGCGCGGTCAGCTGCAGAGCCGTGCCGGCACGCGTCGCCACGTGTCGGGCCGGGTCCAGGTGCAGGTCCCCGGCCGTCAGCGTGACCGGTCGCTCGGGAGCGCCCCGGCGCACCAGGGCGCGCAGCCGCGCCAGCAGAACCGGAAAGCTGAACGGCTTGGACAGGTAGTCGTCGGCGCCGAGGTCGAAGGCGTCGGTCTGGTCGTACTCACCGTCCTTGGCCGTCAACATCAGGACGGGCGTCCACACCTGCTGCGCGCGCAGGTTTCGCAGCACGTCGTAGCCGTTGCGGCCCGGGAGCATGATGTCGAGGACGACCACGTCATAGGGGTTCTCCGTGGCCAGCCACTGGCCGGTGATCCCGTCGTGCGCCACGTCGACGACGAACCCCTCGCCGGTCAGGGCCTGCTTCAGCGGGCCGGCGATGTTCACCTCGTCCTCGACGAGCAGCACACGCATCGGAATCGCACCTCCTTCAGGCGGCACAGTAGCCCGCCCGCCAGAGGTCCCGACGGCCACGCCGTTCAGCAACGCTTCAGCCAGGTCCCCCGATCGTGGGTCCTCCAGGGGGCGTGGCTGAACGCTCCGGGTACGGAGCACAAGATCGAAGGAGTACGCGATGTCATCCCAACCGTTGGCCGCCGACCCGCCGCCGCAGGAGCGGACGCGGGATGCCGCTCAGTGGGTGTGGGCGGGTGTCGCGCTGGCCCTGGTGGCGGTGCCCTTTGCGTTGCTCCTCCTGCTCGTCGAGGACCACTGGGGTCCGCTGCAGGCAGCGGACCAGGGGGCCAGGGATGACCTGCATCGCTACGCGCTGACCCGTCCGCTGTTCGTGGAGGCCATGCGGGTGCTGAGCGACTCCGGTTCGGCGCTGGCGTGGCAGGTCGTCGTCGGTGTCTGTGTCGTCTGGCTGCTCTGGCGTCGCCTGTGGCGGCTCGCGATCTTCACCGCCGTGACCGTCGCCGGCTCCTCGCTGCTCAACACCGTCGTGAAGACGCTGGTGCATCGGACCCGGCCCGTCGTCACCGACCCGTTCGTCCACGAGCCGGGCGCCAGCTTCCCCAGCGGACACGCCCAGGCGGCGATCGTCGGCTACGGAGTCCTGCTGCTGGTCTTCCTCCCGGTGCTACCCGTCCGGTGGCGTCGCCCTGTGGTGGTCGTGGCGGCCGTGCTCGTCGTCGCGATCGGCTTCTCCCGGGTGGCGCTGGCCGCCCACTACGTCTCCGACGTGGTCGGTGGGTTCGTCCTGGGAGCGGCTTGGCTCGCGGCCCTGACGGCGCTCTTCAGCGCCTGGCGGCTCCAGCGGGGCCGGGCGCCCGTCGCCCCCGCGGAGGGTCTTGCCCCGGAGGACGCCGCCCGGCTCGACCCGACCTGAGCTCTTGCTCCTTCAGGCCGGTTGAGGGAGCCGGACCTCGAACCGGCACCACCCGTCCGGGGCCACGCCGGCGCTCACGGACCCGCTGTGGGCCTCGACGAGGGCCCGCACGATCGACAGCCCCAGCCCACTACCTCCGGTGTCGCGGTCCCGGGAGTCCTGCAGGCGGATGAACCGGTCGAAGATCGCCTCGC
>Ga0308173_10000323_pt1 | contig 19488 bp, 17 predicted proteins | sample PhyPR1_FD_203716 | JGI IMG/M metagenome (GOLD analysis project Ga0308173, IMG submission 203716) | Soil microbial communities from UC Gill Tract Community Farm, Albany, California, United States - DLSLS.P.R1 | ecosystem: Environmental > Terrestrial > Soil > Agricultural land | place: USA...
CGCTGCATCAGAGTTGCCTCCATTGTGCAAGATTCCCCACTGCTGCCTCCCGTAGGAGTCTGGCCCGTGTTTCAGTGCCAGTGTGGCCGTGTGCCCTCTCAGGCCGGCTACCGATCATCGCCTTGGTGGGCCGTTACCCCACCAACTAGCTAATCGGCCGCGGGCTCCTCTTTCAGCGCCCCCATCTTTTACAATAGAGGCTTTCCCTTCTCAGGATTATGCGGTATTAGCCCCGGTTTCCCAGGGTTATTCCACACTAAAAGGTAGATTACCCACGTGTTACTCACCCGTACGCCGCTTTACTCAGGGATTGCTCCCCTTTCTCGCTCGACTTGCATGTGTTAAGCGCGCCGCCAGCGTTGATTCTGAGCCGGGATCAAACTCTCGTTTGATCTTATTGAGTATCAGCCCTGATCCGGATTTTCATCCAGCCAGGACTTTTAGTCGCTCCGGTTTTGACTCAAAAAGTCTGACGAATTACTTCATTTGCGTCCAACCAGATTGTCAATCATCTGCGCAGAACAGACAACGATAAACAAATTGCTCCGTTTAAGATTGCTGGCTGCCGGCCTCGAAAGCCGTTCGAGCTATGTTTTCGCTCCCCCCGAATCAATCGGTGACGAGCCACATACGCTCAGAAATTTCGGGCGTGAACCCTATCTTTGGTAGTTTGGAATTACTTCAGGACTGCTTAAGAACCGCTATGGAGTCCGAATCAAGATCCGCCCCGGAGGGAGGTCTCGACTACCTAATCTGCGGCGACTCTTGTCGCCTTTTGTTAATCTATCAAACTCACTCGGCCGTTGCAAGCTCTTTTCGATTCTTTTTCGCTTGGCTTCGCTGCCGGTTCGCCGCTCACTTTCGCGTTTCGGCGACTTGTTCAGAATACCAGAGCCCCTGGTACCGTGCAAGCCCTTTTCCTGGTACTTTCTGTGGAAAAGCCACAATGGGCGAGCTACCGTCAAAACCGTTTTGCTTCTCAACAGCTTACCGTTACCGCAGCACTGGCTCAAGATGGCGTTTTCCTCAGGATTTTCACTGGTACGAGCGGAGCTGTTAAAGACTTAAGGACGGAAAACGACGCCCTGTTGTTGTCCGGATACGCCCACCGCTGATTCCAAGATGGTCAAAGTGGAGCTTGCGACTGCGCACTGGAGTCGGCCGGTTCCCGGCTTGCCCAAATCCAACAACAATCCGGCAAGCTGGTGGATGTGTCTTCGGCACAACTTTTCATCACTTTGGGGGCGTAGCGTCAGTCACCGGCCGGCGGCGCGAATCAGAAATCAAGCAGCCAGGCGTTTCGCCCTGTTGTGGCTCCCCTGATTGCTATATATTTGCCATCCGGAGATGGTATTGAGAAGGCGTAGCGGCCGCCTTGCATATCCCAGATGGGTTGCGCGTGGCCATTGAAATCCACCTGGAGAACAGTTGCCCCGACGGGGCCTCAAGGCGATTGCATCTGAACGTAAACAGATCGGTTGGCTGGACGCGCCGAAGAGCATTTGAACCATCAATCTCGATAACTGCCGTGCAAGCCGAAATTTGAGTAGAGCTGACATTCGCATAGATCCACCCCGACGCCAGTTGTGAGCTGGGCTCATTGGCCTAGCGTGGCACGCTTCCTGATGCTAATCGCGAGCAAACCGAGCCCGCAGCATGTTAGCGCAATCGGTGCAGGCTCTGGTGTCGCTGCGACACCACTTACGAGGCCAATACTAGGGTCCGAGTTCCCGATGACAGTCGTTTTGCCGGTTGTCACGTCGAGTGTCCTGATGCTGCCATCATTGCCGTCGAAGCTGTAGACCGTTCCATCGATATTCGCAATGGTGATCTGTCCGAAAGTGGTTTCCGCTACCGTTGTCGAAAGGCCGGTTATGGGGTCGATCTGGTACAAGGCGGGCGCTGTGAGCTGTGTAAGAACGGGGCTCGAATTCGGGTCCGCAGGAGGTTGGAAATGGCCCGTGTCGAAATTTGCATATAACTTGTCGTCCGCTTCAAACAGATTTTCGTTGTAGAAATTAAATGAGCCATCCGCAGCCGGGATACCGGGCAGGAAGGTCAAAGCCGGCATGCCTGTTTTACCAACGAGCGTCGCGTGACCGGAAAGCGGATCCAGAGTATAAAGATTATTGTTGAAGTCCGTGGCGTAGTACTTGCCCAGAGCTTGTCCGAATGACAACTGACAGTTGGACAAGTTTACGACCACAGAACCGGAACAGTTTCCAAAGCCGGTCGGCCCGACCACGGAGACGGCGCCAGTTGCCGGATTGATGGACGCAAGATTTCCATCGAACGACATGGTCAGCAGATTACTATTCGGGCCGCTGGCCAGGTATTGAAGAATCGGCGGCGTATCGGAAATCTTCGTGAAGGCCCCGGTAGCTAGATCCATGGTGCCGAACTGCGAGTTGTTGGCTAGTGTGTAGACAATTGGGCCGGCACAAAGTGGTAAGGCGGGGAACAGCAGTGCGCCGCAAGCGGTAAGTGTTCTGGCTAACAATGCAGCGTTCTTAATAGGCATCTTCCCGGGTGAGAGTCGTTGTGCATTTTTCGGTTTTGTAGAAACAGGCATAGTAACGCTATACTTGCCCACGCTGGCAATACGTGCTTAGAATTCGCTGAGAAATCTATGAGAAACCCTAAACCTTTGAATCAAATGAGATCTATAGGTTTGGCGGTTTTCGTTTTAACGTGTCTGAGCGGATTTTGAATGCGTCGGAAAGCCGCTTTCATTTTCACCTAAGGCCTGGGATGTTCTTAATGTACTGATATCGCATCGGGCCGGGTGGTCCAGAAGCAGACGTTGATGGACGAAGTGTGGCCGGGAATCTTCGTTGAAGACAATAATCTGGCATTCAACATTTCGGTTCTTCGCAAAGTCCTATTCGACAGCTACTCGTTCCGGCTCCTTAGCCGACCAAACGGCAAAAGTCAATTGAAATCTCATAGCGGCACGTTGCGATAGTTGGCCGCATCCCTCGCAAACGTCAACGAGTTCCGTCAAACGTCCTTATCGAAAGTAAAGCTGGCGATCACTCTGGCGTTGTCGATCGGCTGAACAGCACCAGCTTACCTCCGATAAGAATCTCGCGTAAGGAAGATCTATCTGCCGTTGCGCTGGCTGTCAACTCCCGACTTGCCCAAATCCAACAACAATCCGGCAAGCTGGTGGATGTGTTTTCGGCACAACTTTTCATCACTCTCCGGGCGTAGCATCAATCACCAGACAGGCAGCGCGAATCAGAAATCAAGCAGCCAGGCGTTTCGCCCTGTTGTGGCTCCCCTGATTGCTATATATTTGCCATCCGGAGATGGTATTGAGAAGGCGTAGCGGCCGCCTCGCATATCCCAGATAGGTTGTGCGCGACCGTTGAAATCCACGTGCAGAACAGTGGCCCCGATGGGGCCTGAAGGCGATTGCATCAGTCCCGGGTGAGAAACGAAAAGTGATTTGCCATCCGCAGCCCAATCCTGCGTGACGGGGTTCGGCCATCCTTGGATTCTGACGGCCTTTTTAATCGCTCCGGAACGCGACAATATTTCAATAACCCCCCGCGGATCGGTGCTGATGGTGGATATCATCGAGCCGTCCGGAGACAGCACCATACTGATCGTCTTCCGAGGAGTCCGGAACGCCTCCGAGCGCAATCCGGTAAGTGGATCGAAGTTCGAGAAGACATCCTGTTTGCCGTCCGAAGTTGCTTCCAACATCATGCACGCCGAACCGGGTCGGCGAGGGCAGTCGAGTTGGTCGATGTTCACCCGGTCCAAAATCAGTTGTGGAGGCCCTCCCGCAAGGGGAACGCGCATGAGTCGGTCGTGCTTCGGATACGGGCCGTTGGGGTAAATGATCCATTCTCCATCGGGACTCAAGCGTGGAAATTGGGGGCTCCCTGGGCCGGTTGGAATCAGGTCTGGCGCTTGCTGATCGAGCGCCTGTTTGTAAAGGGCAAAGCGCCCGGTACGATCGGACCTGAAGATCACGGCCTTACTATCCGCGGTCCAGCCATATGGTGTGTTGTAACGCTCGTCCGGCGTCAGCCGGCGGCCCTCCGCCAACTTGCCATCGCTAGAAAGTCGGCCTATATACACGTAAGACTGATCGACGCTGCTTTCGAAGAGAATCCTTCTCCCGTCCGCTGCAGCACTTAACCCTTCCATATGAAATCCCGCGAGCTTGGTTATCCTCGCCGGCTCGGTGCTGCGCTGCCCGCTGCTTTCGTCCACCTTCACCGCCCATAGATTGCTATCCCGTATTGCCGGCACGGGCTCTCGCACGGCGTAAACGATTCGCCCGTCGACGAGCCACGAAAAGTCTTCCGGGAAGTTGTGATCGACGGAAGGGCTGCCATAGTGGAGCTTCTCAAATACCGTCGAAGGCACGTTTCCTTTGAGATCAACGGTCTCTATCGTATAGATGACCGACGCTCCCCCCTGCAGCCGGAACCTTTGAAATGCGATCCGCCGACCGTGGGGCGACCATGCAACGGAGCCTATATAGGTCAGGGAAGTACTCGAAAGTAGTTTTCTGGCGTTTTCGCCATCCGATGCCATGGTCCAGATTTCTGCGCCTCTGATTAAGTGCCGATTCATGGCATTTTCAGGCTGGTTGGAGTGACTAACGGTTAAGAACGCGATCATCGAACCATCCGGCGAGACTGACCGAACCAGGGCGTTTTCGCGAAGTAATGAGGCGCCGCCTCCGATCACTGAAACGCTCCAAGCGGCGCTGGCTTTGGAACTAATGGAAGTAGCGAATATTTTTGAGCCGTCAACGGACCAGGCGGCGGGAAACCACACGTCACCACTTAATATCGACTGTGGCCTGGGGAGCAGATGCGCCTCTCCAGTGTCGATCAACTGAACCTGGATTCCGGCGCGATCGCCAGAGGCAAAGTATTTGCCGTCGGGCGAGACAACCGCGTGCTCGATCGGATTATCGTCGGTATTGGTCGTCAACTGCCTGACGTTCAGCTCCGGCGTTGGCGCTCGCAAGCGGCCTCTCATCCAAATGCCGGAACCGATCACGAGCGCGGCGATAAGGACCAGGGCGGCCGCAATCACCGGAATTCGCGATACGCGACTTTGCTTGGAAGCAGTTACGCCAGCGGCAATCGCCTCTGCCGGAATAATCGCTTTCAAATCGCCATTACTGGGCGGCAGTTCCGTTACGTTCGCGATAAAACGGTAACCGCGCTTGGGAACCGTCTCGATGTAAGCGGGCGCCGCGCCATCTTCTCCGAGCGCCTTGCGCAAAAGAGAAATGTTGAATGCAAGATTGTTGGGTTCGACGAATGTGCCGGGCCAAACATCCCGCAGCAACTCCTCTTTTTGGACAAGGTGGCCCTTGCATTTAACTAGAACTAGTAGTACGTCAAGAGCTTTGGGCGTGATGGGAACCCGCTGTCCAGCCCTTTGCAAAACTCGCTCGACAGCATCGAGCTGGAATGGACCGAATTCGTAAATTCCGTTGTCGCCCAACGAGTTACCCGCTCTCACAACTTTCTAAGAGAATTCTCAGCGCGTTCCGAGTGTGTTTCAGGCAGTATAACGCCATATGGCTCTCCACCCGAAACATCTTCTTCTCATCGCCCTCGCCATGACAGCGGCTCCAGCAATTGCAGGCGATGTCGATGTGGTTACCAGTAACGCCCAGTTTGGCGCCTTCGATCTGTCCACAGGTTCCTTGACCGCGATCGGGCCGGGATTGCCGGAGATCGCGCTGATAGCCTTTGGCGTAATCCTTTTATTGGGTCTGGGACGGATGAGATCTGTTTTGCCGGCCGGCGGAAAGCCGCCGCTATCCGTCGGGACACGCCTCAAAAGAATATGGATACTGAGTGCCTTCATTCTTGCGGCAGTCTCGAGTCCCGCAAAGGCCGACTCGATCGCCATAACCTACAGCTTGACCGGGACGGGCACCGTTGTGGGCGCAACAGCTACGACCTTGACGCTTGATGCGCAGGCCAGTGGCTCTGTTCTGTCAAGCGATCCGGGCCGCAATGCTGCGTGGAATCCCGTTTCGTACTCTGATCAAAGCGTCCTGGATCTGACGACGAACCTTCTCAACGGAAACTTCACCTTAACGTTCGCCGACGGTGACACATTAACCGGGAAAGTATTCGAAGACCAGACCGCCGCCGACACAAGCCCAAGCCAGACAGGCCCATTTCCTCAAACCTTGACCTTTACCGGGGGAACGGGAGAGTTCGCTGGTGCTACCGGATCTGTTTCGGGAAACGGATTTCTGGGAACCACCGACTTCACGGTGTCGGGGAATGGAACGGTCAATGCTCCTGCCGTCCCTGAGCCCGCATCGGCAGCGCTCTTTCTCGGCGGTTTAGCGCTTCTAATCGTCAGGTGCCGGCGGATCGCGGCGAAGAACGCGTCCGAATCTCGGACGATTGTAGAATCGGCATAGTTAGCGAACTGTGGGAAACGGTCTCCGGGATCCCTCGGCAACATTGACACTGACTTTGAGCGGCACTCCGACGCGTTCTGCTCTAAGCCGATCAGGGGACCGGTTCGCCGGCACGACTGCCGGCCCTACAAGCGGCTGACTGCAGATTGCCGTCAGCCTTGACCCGCCGGGCTGGAATGCCTGCCCACGTTTCACCATCCGGAATCACGGTTCCGCGAACGACAAGCGCGCCCGCGGCGACCCGGGCGTTGCTTCCGATGTGAACGTCGGGAAAGATGACACTCCGCATGCCTATGATTGCTCCGTCACCAATCACTACACGTCCAAGGATGAACTCTTTACCGTGGCCGAGGTGGCCCAGAATCATGGTCCCTGCGCCGATGTTTACGTTCTCGCCGACTTCCAGAAACCAAGGATCGAAAATAAGGGTCCGGCTCCCCACGAGCGCGGAGTTAGGCATCTTTGCGCCCATTCCGCGGTAATACCAGGACGCCAGCAGCGATAGACCGCTGACCATGGATCGGAATGGGCTGTGGTCCAGAATGACGGTCAACATCGCGGCGAGGAACCATTTTTTCCCAGCTTTGGTGTGAATCGTACCGACTCCCGTGGCGTAAACGGGTCCTATGAGAAGTTTCTTGGTAAGGATGAGCAGCACCAGAAATATGGATCCAGTACTCCCAAAACCGAGGATCACCAGCGCTAACAAGGCAATTACAGGTAACGATCGGAAATGGTTAATTATTAGGACCGGCCCTAAGAAGCTGAGGAAGTACAGAACGCCTTTATAAGCCGAAAGCACGACCCCGCCAGAGATACGAAGCAGCCTCAGCCGCCTTATTTGCCGCCGGTTCATCGCCGCAAGCTCACATTGAGTTATTCGACTGGAATCTAAAAAGGCATTAGGTCTGCCGTTGGACTTCGTGATATTCTACTCCCACGATTCGACTCTTATCAATCATCACGATGGCAGGCCTGCTAAGCTCGCCGTCCTGGGCACAACTGCAGCCCTCGCCTTCGAGCTTTCACATAGCGATTATTGACGGGCAGGGTGCGCTCAATAACGTTGAGGGGCGGCTTGCGCGCGAACCGATTGTGCAGGTGGAAGACAAGAACCACAAGCGGGTGCCTGGCGCGTACGTTGAGTTCGATACGCCCAATGCGCCCGGTCAGCCCGGAGCCGCATTCGCGGACGGTTCATCCAAATACGTGGCCACCACGGACGCGGCGGGCCAAGCCGTTGCAGCCGGGCTAAAGAATAACGGAGTAACCGGCAAATTCGATATCCACGTGACAGTTAAATATCAGGGGCAGACGGTGGGCACTGCCGTTATTCACCAGGTCAATATTTGCAGTAAGGTTGCCAACGTCTCGAAGAATCTGGAGCACAACCCGAAAGGAAGCCAGAACGCGCCTCCGCTCGCGCCGGGAATGGCGGGAGTTGCGGTAGGACCGGACATGCTTGTAAATGGCAGTTCCATTCCAGGAAATGCAAACCTGGCGAATGGCGCGCAATTGCAGACGCTGAACAGTCCCGTGAAGATTTTCCTTGGGAACCAATGCGAGTTTCTGATGGGCCCGAATTCAACGGCTTCTATAAATCCAAGCGCGCTGGTGCTAGAAAAGGGCGCCGCGCGAAGCGAGCCATTCGGGAACTGCAGCATCGATTCTCATGGGTTGAAGGTGCTTGGTGAAACTGCGAATGCCGAAGGAGCGGTTCGGGTTGCGAAGGGAAACCTGGAGGTAGGCGCGCTCAGCGGAAACGTTCACGTGGTTGACGCGAAGGGCGCGCTGAAGAGCGTGGTGAATCCTTGCACTGCCGCGGTATTTGCTCTACTGACGGGTGGCGCGGCCTCGACCGGAAATGGAATTCTCTACGTAGGTCTTGCGGGCGCGCTTGCCGGCTTGGGCGTGGCGGTGGATGCGATCTCTCAAAAGGGCTCGACTAGCCCGTAGTTAAATAACTCAACCCATCAATTTAGGCACGACTGCCGGCCCTATTCCGTGCGCAGAGCTTTCATGGGATCGATGGAAGCGGCGCGAGCGGCAGGGATGATCGCGGCGATAAAGGCGCACACAGCCAGCGATGCCATGGCAACACCCAGGGCGAACGGATCCCATCCGGTAATTCCGTAGAGCTGTGCTGACAGCAGGCGGCCCGCACCGATGGCAAGAGGAATGCCGAGCAACAATCCCAAGGCAACCTTGTTAAATGCCCCCCGCAGGACCAGGCGCACGACGCTTGGCCTACCAGCCCCGAGTGCCATCCGGACTCCGATTTCGCTGGTGCGTTGAGCAACCGTATACGAAGTGACGCCGTAGAGTCCGACTGCGGCCAGGATCAACGCGACAATCCCAAACAGTCCCGCCAGGCTTGCGACGGCGCGCTCCTGGTCGAAATTCAGGTCCACCTGCTGCTGCATGGTGCGAACGTTGATGATGGTCAAATTCGGATCCGCGTCGGCAAGAGCCTTCTTCAGAACCGGTTCAATCGCGCCCGGGCTCAGGCGTGTAACCAGCAGCGCGCCGCCTATAAAATGAGAACGCACCTCGATCTTTTGCATGATGTCTTCGCTGTAGGCGACGTGTTGCGCCAGGGGCACGAAGAACATAGGCCGCGCGGGCTTGGCGGGTTGCGTATACTTAGCGTCGCGGAGCACGCCAACGATACGGAACGTACCGGCATAAGCAGGCATATCCATCCCGAAATGCTTATCCATGGGGTCTTCCTTCGGGAAAAACCTTCGCACAAAAGCCTGGTTCACGACGGCAACCGGCGCGGTTCTTTCGTTATCGGCCTCGGTAAAGCCTCTTCCGCGAAGAATGGGCTGGCCGACGGTCTGAAAATAACCGGGGCTGACGCGGTCCCATGAAGCACTAGAGTTCTCGCTCATGGGAGCAACGGGGTGGCCTTGGACAACGATGCCTTCGCCCCAGTTATCGACGAACGGATTGTAGAGAGCCAGGCTGGCGCGCTCGACGCCCGGCAATTGGTTGAGCCGATCCTGCAGATTGCGATAGAGCGCATCCAGACGCTCCGGAGTGTAAGTGGCCGGCGGCGAATTCAGAGCGACGCTGATCCGGTTGGCGGTTTGGAAACCGAAATCCTGGTGCTCCAGATTACCCAGACTGCGGGCGAGCATGGCCGCTCCGGCGAGAAGTACAACCGATAAAGTCGCCTGTGTAACAAGCAACGCCTTGCGCCAGAACCCGGAGCTATCAGCGGTGCTGCGGTTCGAGCCGCGAAGGGCTTCCACCGGATTGGTGCGCGTGGCAAACCAGGCGGGGGCGGTACCGAAGAGCGCGCCGGTAAATAGCGACAAAGCGAACGCGAAGACGAGCACCAGCAGCGACGGAGCGGTACTGATGGGCAGGAAATGCGCGCTGTGGAACGCTAAAACGAGGATCAATTGCCCCGCCGCATCGGCGACCAGAAGACCGGCAAGGCCTCCGGCGATTGAAAGCAGCACACTCTCCGTCAACGATTGAGAGACTATGCGACGCCGTGAGGCTCCCATGGCCAGGCGAAGAGCGGTCTGACTGCGGCGCGCCATGCCGCGCGCCAGCATGAGATTCGCGATGTTGGCGCAGGCGATCAGCAGGACGAGGGAGCAGACGGAAAGCAGAATCTGCAGGCTGCGGCGGTAGTCCTCTTTCATTTCCGCCACACCCGCGCCGGCCGGAACCACATTGATGAACTGCTTGGGCAGTGCCCGTTTAAGCTCGGGGATCCAGACTGCAGGATAACCGGCATCGTTTATCAACCAATTTCGTAAAATGCCGGTCAATCTCGGGGACATGCCCGCAACCGTTGCGCCCGGCCGCAGCCTTCCAATAACGCGCAGCCATGCCGAAATGGATTGGTGCAGCAGGGAACCCTGTCCATTCACCAGCGGCTCTTGCTGCACAGGCAGCCAAATATCGGGCGGATCGCTGCGCAGCGTTTCACCGAAAAACCCGGGCGGCGCAATGCCGATGATGGTGAAGGGATGGCCTTCGACCACATAGGTCGAACCGATAACCGATGGGTCGCCTCCGTAGGTTCCCTTCCAGGCGCGATAGCTGAGCACAGCAACGGGAGCGGCCGCGGCCCGGTCATCGGTAGAGGAAAACAGACGCCCGGCAAAAGAGCGAATGCCGAAGGTAGAGAAATAATTGCCGGTTACGTACTCGCCGCGCATGGATCTGCCGGCGCGATCGACGTTCGCGCGCCGCACGCTGAATTGTATGGGCGAGGCCTGAAAAGCGGTTAGTTCTTCAAACTCGGGAGTACTCGCCTTTAACCGTTCATAGAACGGAAACGTAAACAAGCCCCATTTGTCCTGTGGACCGCCTTGCACGCAGCAATCGTTGCTATCGCCGATACGATAAAGGCTGCCCGGATCGGCCACAGGAAGCGATCGGAGCATCACGGAATCGATGAGGGAGAAAATAGCCGTGGTGCCGCCGATCCCGAGGGCGAGCGTCAGGACAGCGGTCAACGTAAAAACAGGGGAAAGTCGAAACTGGCGCAGGGCGTAGCGAACGTCACCGAGAAAACTGTGCATGAAGCCTTACATATGAGCAAACCCGGAGCCATGTTCCGAGGTCAGCTCAAATCTCTTGCGAATGTGTTATTTAGCAATGCCCAAAGAGCATGGGCGCACGACGTGAGTTTTCGATTTTGGGACAGTAGTGTGCGGGAGCGGGTGAAGAATCGGGCTTCCCATACACTGGGGGTAGAGATGAGTAAACAATACACTGCCCCACCGCCGATGACGATTGACCCGTCAAAAAAATACTCTGCTACTTTCGATACATCGAAGGGAAGTATCGTCGCCGACCTCTTTGCGAAGGATGCGCCCAAGACGGTCAACAATTTTGTATTCCTTGCTCGCGACGGGTTTTACGATGGCACAGTATTTCATCGCGTCATTGCCGATTTCATGATCCAAGGCGGCGATCCCGAAGGAAGCGGCCGCGGCGGTCCCGGCTATAAGTTTGAGGATGAAACCAAGGGCAATCCGCACAAGCACCAGGTGGGATCTCTGTCGATGGCCAATGCCGGTCCGAACACGAACGGCAGCCAATTTTTCATTACCCACGTTGCAACAGACTGGCTGAACGGCAAGCACACTGTTTTCGGACAAGTGCGATCCGGGCAGGAAATCGTTAATGCCGTTAAGCAGGGCGACAAGCTGAACTCCATAAAAATTGAAGAATCATGACGCGGAACGAGGCTTGGGCGATCGTCTGTGAGTTCGTCCAAAGCGACAGTTTGCGGCGGCATATGTTAGGCGTCGAGGCCTGCATGGTCGCGTATGCGAAGAAGTTCGGCGAAGATCCGGAGCAGTGGGCGGTTACCGCGCTGCTCCACGATTTCGATTGGGAGATTCACCCCAATGCTCCGGATCATCCGATGAAAGGCGAACCGATCCTGGCTGAGCGAGGCGTGGATGAAACAACCCGCCGGGCCATCCTTTCGCATGCCAACTACAGCGGGGTTTCGAGAGACTCGCGCCTGGAACGGGCGCTTTTCGCCTGCGACGAGGTGACCGGCTTTCTCACAGCTTGCTCGTATGTAAAGCCGGGGCGAAGTATTTACGAGGTAGATGTTCCGTCAATCAAACGCAAACTCAAGGACAAAGCCTTCGCGCGGAACGTCAGCCGTGACGATATTATTAACGGGGCGCAGGAACTAGGCGTTCCGTTAGAGGAACACCTGGCATTCTGCATTGAAGCGATGAAAGCGTGCGCCGCGGAACTTGGCTTGGCTGGAACTAGTGCCGCGAGTCGTAATTAGCGCGCGCTTCGCGAAGCTGAGTGACATCCTGTAGCAGCGCGTTCCGGCTGTTCGCCATTAGCGTGTTGTGATCGAGAATGCCCTGTACGTCGCCAATGACGTGATCCAGTTCGTCCTTGTCGAAGTGTCCCTTCGTCAGGTGCCGGTCCAGATCGGAAAGATGCTTCTGCGCGTTTTTTGATCGCTCGCGCTGGTCGTGATCGCCGTGTTCGGACTCAGCGGCCATCTGTATATCCTGCTGCGTCCGGGCGATCAAATGGCGCAGCCCCTCATGGTTATACCCGCGTCCGTACCCCTGTCCGTAGCCTTGATCCTGGTACCCGGTCGCCGCCATCAGCGGTACCGTAGTGCCTAAAACCATGCCGCAACTCAGCGCGGTTACTGCTATTGATCTGTTTAACAGCTTCATTCGCATCCTCCATTACCCACCTATGAGACGCCTACAAGGGGCAAAGTATTTTGCTTGAAGTTGTGCCGGAGGCTTTCCCGAAGCGGATTGGGCCTCACGCGTGCTGGGCTTTGTGCTTTCCTTCGGCGAACTCTTCGATCATTTTTTTGTTGAATGCCGGAATATCGTCGGGTTTTCGGCTGGTTACCAGGCCGTGATCGTTCACTACTTCCTGATCCACCCATTGGCCGCCCGCGTTGCGGATATCGGTTTTGAGAGATGGCCAGGAGGCTAGAGTCCGGCCTTTTACCACGCCGGCCTCGACCAGCATCCAGGGGCCATGGCAAATGGCGGCAACAGGCTTGTTCGCTTCGAAGAATGACTTCACAAACTGGACGGCTGCCGGGTCCTGCCGGAGACGATCCGGATTCATGACTCCACCCGGGAGCATGAGGGCATCGTAGTTGTTCGGATCGGCCGATTTCAAATTCACGTCTACAGAAACAGAATCGCCCCAATCGGTATGATTCCAGCCCTTGATTTTGCCGTCCTTCGGTGAAACAACTTCGGTTTTTGCGCCGGCTTGGTCGAGCGCCTTTCTCGGCTCCACCAGTTCCACATACTCAAATCCTTCCGTGGCAAGGATCGCGATTCGTTTGTTTTTCAGTTGATCGCTCATGGGATTTCCTTCCGACCGTTGGATTCGGGAGAAAGGACGCTGTTTCGAGGGTTATTCCCGGGGTTCTGTAAGCGGTTCTTGCCTAGGGGATGCTGCGGCGGTCAATCAAAAGCAGGATCAGCACAATGATGAGCAAGAGACCGAGTCCCCCGCTGGGATAATAGCCCAAACCCCAGCTATGTGCGTAAGGCCAAGACGGCAAGAAGCCGATCAGCAACAGAAAAAGAATGATAATCAGCAGCAGACGGAGCATTGGGTGCGCGCCTCTCTTGTGAAGCGATTTTCACGTTATCAGAATTACCGCACGGCGGCGACGTTGGTAAGTACTACTGCTCCAATGGCTCATATTCGATCACCATTTCGGAATTCCTGAGCGCATCTTGGAATGCCTGATCCCGGCCATCAGCAACATCGTATTCCCAAATCTCGCCCGAAAGGCTTAGGAAGGCATCGTCCTCTTCTGCTCGTTCGGAAGAGTGAATCGAGTCGGGCTCAAGCCTCCCTACAAAAGCGGAATCGAGGACAACGCCATCCTCAAGCTGGGTATCCAGAAAGCTAGCCGGGTTGTCCGCCTTCTCGCCCATACGGTTGGATCGTTCGCGGAATACTACGCGGTATTTCATGAGCCGCTCGCAGTTGCCTTCTGTTCGGTGGATTTTGCCAGTTCAAGGTGTTCCTGCAGGGTCGGCAGGGTGGCGGATGCAAAATTTTTGATGCCCGGATTGGTCCCTTTACTGGCTTCCTTCTGGAATTCCTTTATATCTTCCTCGTGATCCTTTACCATCGCCTTCATGTACGCCTTGTCAAAGGCCGGTCCGGAGAGCGCGCTGAGCTTGTTGTAGAGTGCCTGGTCCTTGGCGCTGAGCGTAGCCGGCAGCGTCATGTTGTCCTTCGCAGCAACAGATTTCAGTTCGTCATTGGCCTTCGAATGGTCGTCAACCATTTTCTGGCCGAAAGATTTAACCTCCGGATTGCTGGCCTTCTCGACTGCGAGTTGACCCAGTTTGATTTCTGCCATCCCCCCTTGCGCGGCCTTCATTGCGAAGGTGGCATCTGCCGACTTCATCATCTTGTTCGCGCCGCTATCCATACGCGCACCGCTCGTGTTTTGCGCGAACAGGATTCCAGGCGCGAACGCCAGGGAAAGGCCGAGCACCGCCGAGGCGCCTACCGGAATCTTCATCGAATTTACCTCCGCAGATTGGACCTCTCCGTGCGAAGGCGGTTACAGACGGGCCGATACTCGAAACTTTCCGATCTGTTGGAATCGACGGAAGGGACCGAAAATTTATAGGGACTATTCCGGGGCCTGAAGAAGCGGCGCGGTCGGGTACCAAATTACATGAACAGTTGGCTACTGAAAATCGAGCTGAACGGCGAATGGGAAGAGTGTTCGTTCAAAACACGATCCGAAGCAATAGCCACGTTTGTGGCCCTTATCAAAGACTACGCAGCGGTGGTGAGGCGAGCGATTCTCTTTTCTCCGGGGAGGGATGGTTCCGAGCATAGAGGCCACGCCGGCCGCGTTCCGAAATTATGGACTAACTGAAACGGATTCGTCGCCGCAGCTCAGGCAAGGTTATTAGCAATGGCGTAGCGCGTCATTTGCGCGGTTGAATGGAGATCGAGCCGCTGCATAATGGCCGCGCGGTGAAATTCGGCGGTGCGGACAGAAATATTGAGCTGGTTGGCGATGTCCTTCGCGCTGCAGCCTAACGCGATAAGGCGCAAGACTTCCCTCTGACGAGCGGTCAAACCGTTTCTATGGGCCGGCGCTTCGGCGCCGTTTTCCCGGTTGACCGAAGGCGGCAGCAGACTATCGCCGCCAAGGACTGCGTGAATAGCCGAAATCAACTCCTGCGCCGGAACGCTCTTCGAAAGATAGGCTTTCGCGCCCACTTGAGCAGCTTGGTCAAGATAGCTGGAATCGGCGTACATGGAGAGAAAGACAATCGGCAGTTGGGGAGTCTGCTCCAGGACCTTTCTGGCCGTCACGAAGCCGTCTCCACCGGGCATACTGACATCCAGAATGGCGACGTCGGGCTGGAAAGCCTCGACAGCGTTGATAAAGGCCTGACTGTTATCTACCGCGAGCACGTCAAATTCGTTCTTCATCATGGCGCGCAAGGCGTCCAGGATCAGATGGTGATCGTCAGCTAGCAGAATTTTTGGTAAGCAAGCGTCGGCTGTATTTTCGGTTCCTGGGGTTAGCACTGTAGTACCTCTTCGAGGGTACGATGCATACCGGCGGCACAACGTATCTCACCAATTTCGTAGGCAAGGCGATTTTTCATTGCGCAATCGCCATCTGGAAGAGACTGGAGGAAAGTTGGTCCAACGCAAGGTAATTCGAAATAATGAAATCTGCGCCGGCGTCGATCAGGCGCTGCCGTTTCCACGCATCTAGGGCCATGCATTCGGGCTCCGACGTGGCAACACCTACAGCGATACCCCCGGCCTTTTTGACCTCCTCGATTTCCACATAACCATCGCCGAAAACAAGCAGCTCGTCAGCTTCAACGCCGCCAGTCCGGGTTAGAATCTGCTGGACGAGAATGGCTTTCGAAAAGCTCGTCAAGTCATCTTGCGCGCCGAAGATGCGCCCTCCGAAGTAATGCGCAATACCAAGCAGGTTTGCCTCTTCCTGAACATTGGCATGGTCGGTGCCGCTGGCCAGATATAACCGCAGGCCCTGTGCGGTCAAACTCTCCAGCAGCGCTGTGGCCCCGGGTACCAGGTACTGCTGTGGGCTCGCCTTTCCGTCACGAAGGCCTTCAATGCGGTTCCGGATCTTGAGCCAGAGCCGGTCCAGGTACATTTTTTTATAGATACGCGGCTCCAACGCTCTGCCGCCGCGAACCTGCACGGCTTCGGCCAGCGCCATCATCTGGTAAATGGTTTCTTTGCCCGTCAATCGCCAAACGAACTCTTCGACAGCCTCGCGCAGTTCCGGCTCCGACTCGCCGGTATTGAGATCCGCCAACTGCTCCAGGCAGAGCGGAACCATCACTTCCATCCAGCCTGAACGGATCAGCGAGAGGGTACCGTCAAAGTCGAAGATGACTACCTTAGCGCGCGCCGCCGATGCACCGGCGTGAACGGTTTCAATCACTTCCGCATTGTCGCATGCGCTCGGACGCGCTGAAGGCAGCGAGAAACATCCGAGTTATCATACACATTGCTGGTTTGAACTCTCATATCCTTATGCGTGTAGCAATCATCGGAACCGGTTATGTGGGCCTGACTACCGGAGTGTGCCTGGCGTTCATGGGCCACTCTGTTTACTGCCTGGATACGGATGAATCGAAGATTGAGGCTTTGCGGGCGGGCCGGATTCCGATTTTCGAACCCAATTTGGAGGAACTGCTGGAAGAGGCCGGTCCAAACCTGAACTTTACCGGCAGTTATGCGGAAGCCATTCCAGGCGCGGACGTGGTCTTCATCGCGGTCGGAACTCCTCCCACGCCCTCCGGCGCGCCCAATTTGGAGTATCTATCGCAGGCTGCTCGATCCGTCGGGCAGCACATGAATTCCGAATTCACGGTCGTGGTGAACAAGTCCACGGTGCCGATCGGGAGCGGCAACTGGGTGGAATCACTCTTGCGCGATTCGGGTGAGCACCGCTCCGATGGATCGAGTCCGGATTTCGCGGTTGCCTCAAATCCTGAATTTTTGCGGGAGGGCACGGCCTTGCACGATAGCCTCTATCCGGATCGCATCGTGATCGGCGCCGACGAACCCCGCGCTCTGGAGGTCCTGTACACGTTGTACCGGCCCATTCTCGACCAGACCTTCACCGCGCCAACCTACCTGCCCCGCCCCGAAACCGCTATGGCGGTCCCGCTGCTGTCTACCGATCTGGCTTCCGCGGAACTGATCAAATATGCGGCGAATGCGTTTCTGGCGCTAAAGATCAGTTTCATCAATGAGATCGGATTGCTTTCCGAGCGAGTCGGCGCAAATATTACCGAAGTCGGGCGCGGGATCGGGTTGGATTCGCGGATTGGGTCCCGGTTTCTGAGCGCCGGAATCGGTTGGGGCGGATCCTGTTTCGGCAAGGACACCGCAGCCCTGATTGCGACCGCCGGCGAGTACGGCTTGCACCTGCCGATCGTTGAAGCGGCGCGTAAGGTCAACACGCGCCAGCGGGATCGAGTGGTAGAGAAACTGCTTCAGGAATTGAAGATTCTGAAGGGGCGCACGATTGGTCTGCTGGGCCTTGCATTTAAACCGAATACCGACGATCTGCGGGAAGCGCCGGCCATTGAGATCGCGCAAAAGCTGATCGATCGCGGGGTGCGGGTGAAGGCGCACGATCCCATTGCGATGGAGCGCTTCGACCGCGAACATGGGGCGATGGGAGTCCACCTCTGTAATAGCGCGTGCGAAGTGGCCGACGGCTGCGATGCCGTGGTGCTTATAACCGAGTGGAACGATTACCGCGATCTCGAATGGGAACTGGTGGCAAAAAAGATGCGCAACCCGTTTGTACTTGACGGACGGCATGCACTGGACCGGGAGAAACTGACGCGGGCGGGGTTGCGGTACATGACGCTGAGTTAGCGGCGGATTCGGATTATTCTGCCTCCGTCCACATTTAGGCCCTATTCGCCGCTGGCCTTCGGGCTCCGCCCGCCCCGCATTTCGGCGGCAGCATCCTCCTGGACGGCACGCTCGATTTCGCCTTTTAACCAGCCCGGAGGCCGGCCGCGGCGGCGCACCTTGCCGGCTGAAAGACGTTCGAGCGCGATGATCGCCTGGTCAAGCCGGTTTCGTTCGGCTTCCAACTCGCCAATCATTTTTAGCAAATCCATGCGGTGCGGCTTTTCTCCCCATAGACGAAACCGCCGGAAAATGTTTGACATTCCGCGACCGATTTATCCTGCGCTGATTTTTGTGTTGCAATTCGGAAAGCAGTAAAGTAAGATCGCCTAAGCTACGGGGGTTTGCTCAATTGGGGTAGGCACTTCCCTGTTTTATCGTCTGTTTGCTTGCGCCTTGCGAGTGCGCCCGTGCTACTTGTTTTTCGGAAACACCATTCATGTCAGGGGGACATCCATGTGTGCTAGGGGAGCGGGTCTCGCGATCTGCAAGAGGACTTTCCGCCGCGCAAGCATCTTTGCGGGCGTGCTGGCGGTAGCCGTAGGGCTACAATCGCCAATTTACTGCCAGGCCGTATACGGTTCAATGGTTGGTACGGCTACCGATCCAAGCGGGGCGGTTGTGCCCAGCGCCGATGTGAAGGTCACGGAGACCGGAACGGGCCAGGTCCGGACGGCTACAACCGACCAAAGCGGCCGCTACAACTTCGTCAATCTTTTGCCTGGCACTTACAACGTCCAGGTGCTCGCCCGCGGGTTCCGGACCCTGGAGCAGAGCGGTGTGCGTATCACTCCGAACACGGTGCAGCGCGTCGATGTGCGTCTGGAGGTCGGTCAGGCAACCGAGCAGGTAAACGTTTCGGCGGAAACGGTCCAGTTGCAGACTGAGAAAGCTGACACGCACACAGAGATCACGTCCAAGCAGGTGCAGGATATCCCGCTGGGCGGCTACCGGAATTACCAGACGCTGATCAATCTGGCGCCTGGAGCGATGCCCGCCGCTTTCCAAAACTCGATCACCGATACGCCGGCCCGGGCGCTCGGCACGAACATTAACGGCGGCAACGCCCAGACCAATATCACGCGCATAGACGGCGCGGAAAGCGTGAACGTCTGGCTGCCGCATCATGTCGGCTATGTCGTGCCCGCCGAGACGGTCGATATCGTGAACGTCACCACCAGCGCAGCGGATGCCGACCAGGGTTTAGCCGGCTCCTCCGCAATTACGGTTGTTACGAAGTCCGGCACAAACCAAATCCATGGCAGCGCCTTCGAGTTTCACAATGACCAGCATCTGAACGCGCGCAATTTCTTCCTGAAGCCGGGTGTCGACAAGCCCGTGGGCATTTATAACAACTACGGGGCTACCGTAGGCGGACCCATCAAAAAAGACAAGCTGTTTTATTTCGGCAGCTTCGATGGCACGAACCAGAAGCAGAGCGCGAACGGACTCTACACCGTACCGACGGCAGACCAGCGCGCGGGCGACTTTAGCGCCTATAAAACTCCGATTTACAACCCCTTCACAGGGAATGCGAACGGCAGCGGCCGCGATATCTTCGCAGGCGGCAAGATACCGGCGCAATATCTAAGCCCGATCGCTCTCAAGCTGCAGAG
>Ga0308173_10000324_pt1 | contig 19485 bp, 17 predicted proteins | sample PhyPR1_FD_203716 | JGI IMG/M metagenome (GOLD analysis project Ga0308173, IMG submission 203716) | Soil microbial communities from UC Gill Tract Community Farm, Albany, California, United States - DLSLS.P.R1 | ecosystem: Environmental > Terrestrial > Soil > Agricultural land | place: USA...
TGACACGATTCTAGACTTGAGCGTCGTGATTGAACAAGCGCCGTCTGGTCGGTGAAAACCCTCGACTGGCGCGGATGGTCAACCTCATAGGGTATTCACCAAACGTATTTTTCTTGCCGAGATCAGGCGACCTGATATGAAATACGGACAGCCGGGTCAGGGACACACCCTGCCCTTTTTTTCAGTCCATATATCAGGCTGCCTGATTATCAAAACGGGCGCTCGTCGTTCGAACCACCGACATGAAAACTACCAGAACGGCATTGCCAGGAGACGGCATGAATACGCGATCCGTCGCGACGACCGGCACCGTCGCCACCTTGACTCTCTGCTTTGCGGTTGCCTTGCTCGAAGGGCTCGACCTGCAGTCCGTCGGCGTTGCCGCGCCGCGCATGGCACGCGAATTCGGACTGTCGGTCGCCCAGATGGGACTCGCCTTCAGCGCAGGCACATTCGGACTGCTGCCCGGCGCGATGTTCGGAGGGCGGCTCGCGGACCGCATTGGACGCAAGCGCGTGCTTATTCTGTCGGCAACCATCTTCGGCCTGCTTTCGATAGCGACGGCGCTGGTCACGAGCTTCAACGCGCTTGTCGTCGTGCGGGTACTGACCGGCATCGGCCTTGGCGGTGCGTTGCCGAACCTCATTGCGCTGTCTTCCGAGGCAGTACCGCACCGAGCCCGCAACACAGCGGTAAGTGTGATGTATTGCGGCATTCCGTTCGGCGGTGTCATTGCCTCCATCATCGGCATCATGAGCGTGGGCGATGCCGAGTGGCGTCACATCTTCTATGTCGGCGGCGCGGGGCCGCTCGTACTCGTGCCGCTGCTGCTGGCGTTTCTGCCCGAGTCGAAGGCCTTCAATCACGCGACACATGGCGCAACTGGAAAGCCCGCACCTGTGATGCGTGTGCTTTTCGGCGAAGGCCGCGCCCTTTCCACGACGCAAATCTGGATCAGCTATTTCTGCACGCTAATCGTCCTCTACTTCCTGCTCAACTGGCTTCCTTCGCTGATGGCCGCGCGCGGACTCGGACGCGCGCAAGTAGGCTTCGTGCAGATCTTCTTCAACATTGGCGGCGGGCTGGGCGCGCTGTTCATCGGGATGCTCATGGACCGCCTGCGCGGCGGCATCGTGGTTTCGGGAATGTATATCGGCATCATCGCGTCGCTCGCCGCGCTCTCTTTAGCGCCGGGGTTCATGGCGCTCACCGTGTCCGCGTTCTTCGCGGGCATGTTCGTAATCGGCGGCCAATCGGTGCTGTACGCGCTTTCCGCAGCTTTCTATCCGACGTCGATGCGCGGAACCGGCGTAGGCACGGCAGTCGCCGTGGGACGTGTCGGCTCGGTTGTCGGGCCGCTAGCCGCAGGGCAATTGCTGGCGATGGGGCGCAGCGCCTCCGTCGTGATCGGCGCAAGCATTCCCGTCACGCTGATTGCGGCAGTCGCGGCCCTCATGCTGGTCCGCCGTCCGCGCGCGACGGACTGAATAACTCAATAACAACACCCAGGTCTGGAGACACCTATGCTGGCAAGTCATCGAAACAGGAAGCTATTGGTCAGCAGCGCGCTGTTCGCGCTCGCCACGAGTGCGGCGGCGCAGTCGAGCGTCACGCTTTACGGCATCGTCGATACCGGCATCGAATATGTATCGCATGCGAACGCGGCGGGCGATCGGCTTTTCCGCATGCCTGCCGTCACGGGCGAGTTCCCTTCGCGTTGGGGCTTGCGCGGAGTGGAAGACCTCGGCGGCGGCTATAGCGCGGTATTCACGCTCGAAAACGGCTTCAACGTTCGCGACGGAAGCCTCGGTCAGGGGGGCCGTCTCTTCGGAAGGCAGGCGTTCGTCGGAATCAAGAGTCCGTATGGCACGGTTGCTTTCGGACGCCAGTACACGATGACCTATCTCTCGTTGATGAACGCGGACATCATCGGTCCTGACATCTACGGCCTGGGCTCGCTCGATGCCTACGTACCGAATGCCCGATCCGACAACACTGTCAGCTACATGGGCGCGTATCGCGGCGTCACGCTCGGAGCGAGCTACTCCTTCGGGCGCGATGCGGCCGGCAACAACTCGCCGGGCCAAGGCTCGTGCGCCGGTTCAGTACCGGGTCATGGCACGGAATGCCGCGACTGGTCGGTCATGCTCAAGTACGAAGCGCAGTACTTCGGTGCGGCTGCGTCGTACGAAGAGCAACGCGGCGGGGCGACAGCCGCTGCGAACTTCTTCGACGGCGTCGCGCCGACGCCGCTCTTGAGCGCCGCCGACAAGGACGCTCGTACGCATGTCAGCGCATATGCGCAGTATGCGGGCGCGAAGATCGGACTCGGCTGGGTGGGACGCCGCGTCGTGACCGACTCACCCGCCGTGGCTAACGTCCGCTCGGACCTGTTCTTCGTGGGCGCGTCGTACTTCGTGACGCCAGCGTTCATTGTGGATGGTGAATTCTTTCGCATCGTGAACAGCAACCACGACACACGCGCAACGATGGGTACCGTTCGTACTACTTATCTGCTGTCCAAGCGCACCGCCGTCTACGCGCAGGCTTCGTATCTGGCCAACAGCGCGAAGGCGCGTTATTCGGTGAGCGGCGGAGGTGGCGGCACGACACCCGCGGCAGGCGTCGGGCAGACGGGCGCAATGATCGGCGTGCGGCATTCGTTCTAGGAGACGTGAAATGAAAAGGTCGATGATGGCAGCAGTTGTATCCACGATGGTCGCGGCATGCGGCGGCTCGGACGATCATGGGTCATCCCTGCCGCAATTGAGCGCGGCGAGTCCCGCGAACCTTTCGGGCACTTGCGACGCGCTTGCGGCGAAGATCGCGTTCGCGAATACGTCGTTCACGTCCGTTCAGGACGTGCCCGCCGGCACGCTGAAGATCGCAGGCAAGCCGGTCGCCGAGCACTGTGTCATACAGGGCAAGATGAACGAACGCGTGAGCGCCGTCGACGGAAAGACCTATGCAACAGGCTTCGAGATGCGCTTGCCGCTCGCATGGAACGGGCGATTCTTCTATCAGGCGAACGGCGGCCTCGATGGAATCATCGTCCCGGCGACGGGAGTCATCAGCGGGGGCGGTCCGCTCAACAACGCGCTCAATATGGGCTTCGCGGTCATCAGTTCCGACGCGCGCCATTCGGCATCGCAAAACCCGCTCTTCGGCCTCGATCCGCAGGCGCGGCTGGACTACGGCTATCAGGCGGTCGCGAAGCTCACGCCGATGGCGAAGCAGGTCATCAAGACAGCGTACGGCAAAGGTCCTGACCGCAGCTACTTCGAAGGATGCTCGAACGGAGGCCGTCACGCGATGGTCGCAGCGGCGCGCTATGCCGCGGACTACGACGGCATCATTGCAGGCGATCCCGGCTTCCATCTTCCCAAGGCCGCCATCGGTCAGATGTGGAGCGCGCAACAGTTCGCGGAGGTTGCCACAGCGACGACCGCGAGCGGACTGCCCGATATCACGAGCGGCTTCACGCCGGCGGAACGCCAGCTGGTTGCCTCGCGCATTCTCAGCAAGTGCGATGCGCTCGACGGCGCGACCGACGGCATGGTGCAGGACATCAAGGCGTGCCAGGCCAACTTCGACATCAATCGGGACGTTCCTACATGCTCGGCCAACACCCGTGACGGCTCCTGCCTCACGACAGCGCAGAAGGACGCGGTCGGCAACGTCTTTTCGGGCGCGCGCAACAGCGCCGGCACGGCGCTCTATGCGAGCTTTCCGTACGACGCGGGCATCAACGGCGCAAATTGGGCGCTCTGGAAACTCAACAACTCCGTCACGCTCGATCCCGGCGCGGCAGCGTTCGTCTTTACCACGCCGCCACAGAGCGCCTCGATGCTGAGCCAGTTGTCGGCGTATGCGCTCAACTTCAACATGGACACCGACGCACCCAAGATCTTCGCGACGAGCGGCGTCTATAGCGAGGCGTCCTGGTCCTTCATGCCGCCGCCTGACGAGACGAATCTCGCGACGTTGAAGAATCGCGGGGCCAAGCTGATCGTCTATCACGGCACCAGCGATCCGGTGTTTTCATCCAACGATACGACGGACTGGTATCATCGCCTGACAACGGCCAACAACGGCGATGCAAGCACCTTCGCGCGCCTTTATACGGTCGCGGGCATGAACCACTGCTCGGGCGGCCCCGCTGCCGACCAGTTCGACATGCTCACGCCGATGATCGCGTGGGTCGAGCAGGGCAAGGCGCCGGATGCCGTCGTCGCAACCGCGCGGGACGCGAGCAATGCGGTGCCCAACAGCGAAGTGCCCGCCGATTGGGGCGCCGGGCGTACGCGGCCTTTGTGCGCGTTTCCGAAGGTGGCGCGTTACAAGGCAGGCGATATCAATTCCGCCGCGAGCTATGCCTGTAGTTGAGGCCTAGCGGGTTCGGCGCATGCAATGCAAGGATCAGGTCGCCCGGCGATAAGCCGGGCGGCTTGAATCAGTCGCGGAGCTTGTCAACATTCGCGCGAAGACTCACTCTCTGAAATGTCATCCCGCCGAGCGTCTTCTCAAGCCGCTTCGATATTGCCTGTGGTTCTCGCACCGATCTCATCTCCTGACTTCCAGTCCTCCATCGCACTCCTGCACCATCGGGTTCTCGTCTCTGCCACGCTTCCTCGAGTAGGCAAGCCTAAAAAGGCCCCAGTCCATAGCGGAAAACCGCACTAACGCCGTTGCAAATCCTCGAAAAAAAACGCATTCTTGAGACGGTTCGTATCCGCGTTTGACGTCCATTTCGAATCGGCGCGATCTTGGCGATTTCTCTCTGACGCATTACGCCGTTCTGTCATTGCTAGGGTTTGCACTGACTCAGTGATATACGAACGGCACCGCGTCACCGCCATTTCCGATTGGATCCCCGACTTGGGCAGTCGAATCTTGCGCCGGTCTAACGCGCAGGATTGCGTATATGAGAATAAAGTCGCTAACAGACTAGACCTCGACAGGAGACATGAATATGGCGCAATCTTCCCCCGTTATACATCCGCCAGAGTCGGAATCCGGCGACACGCGGAACACTGCCGCAAACGACACGGCCTCCCCACGGGTGCGCCGCATTCAGCGTACGGCGCTCGCACTACTTCTGCTGAGCGGTATCGTCAATTATATTGATCGCGCGACGCTGTCGATTGCTAACCCGCTCATTCGTCAGGATCTCGGACTCTCTGTCGCGGAAATGGGCTTGCTGCTTTCCGCGTTCCTGTGGGCCTATGCGTTCGCACAGCTGCCAGCAGGAGCGTTCGTCGACCGCTTCGGCGCACGCGTCATGCTTGCCGTCAGTCTCGCCACGTGGTCCGTTGCACAGGCGTTCGGCGGGGTCGTGACCAGTTTCGGACAGTTCTTCGCCGCACGCATGGTGCTCGGAATCGGAGAGGCGCCGCAATTTCCCACCAGCGCGAAGGTCGTTCGCGACTGGTTCGGCAAGAAAGAGCGCGGCGCCGCAACCGGTATCTGGAACAGTTCGTCGACGCTCGGAACGGCCATATCAGCGCCGCTGTTGACGGTCGTGATGCTGACTGTCGGGTGGCGATGGATGTTCGGCATCATGGGGATCGCGGGCCTCGTCATCGCACTGTGCTTCTACCTCGTGCACCGCGATCCGCATCAGGTTGACCTCACGCAGCATGAGCGGGATTATCTGACGGACGTGGAAGGCGAAGTCTCGGCGCGGCCCACCTGGCGCGAGTGGCGTCGACTGTTCGAATTCGGCACGACGTGGGGCATGCTTCTGGGATTTTTCGGCACGATCTACGTGCTCTGGCTTTACAACGCGTGGCTGCCGACGTATCTCCAGATGGAATTTCATCTGACCATAGCCCGATCGGGCTGGGTCGCCGCGGTGCCTTATCTCTTCGGCGTAGTGGGCAGTCTCTCCGGCGGCAAAGTCTGCGATGTACTCGCGAAACGAGGTGTTTCCGCCATCAACAGCCGCAAGTATCCAATGGCAGCGTCGTTGCTCGGCGTGGCCCTGTTCACGGTACTGACCGGTCTCACGCACAGCGCCGTAATGGCCGTGGTGTTCATCTCGATCTCTATGTTGCTGCTGTACGTTTCGAGCAGCGCGGCCTGGGCGATGGCATCCGTTGCCGCTCCTGCCAACTGCACGGCGTCGATCGGCGCGATGCAGAATTTCGGCGGTTATTTTGGGGGCGCGCTCGCGCCGGTGATCACTGGCTTCATCGTGCAGAAAACACACTCGTTCCAGCTCGCGCTATTCGTGGGAGCAGGAATCGCCGTCGTTGCGGTGGTCAGCTATTGGGCGCTCGTGCGTGCGCCGATACCGCAGGCAGCGCTAACCGAATAGCTGAACGGGACAGCATCGATTTATTGCCGCAAAGCGCCGCGGATACGCGTCGTCTAGCGGCCCTTGATGCAACGACTGCATCCGCAATCTTCATTGCGGATGCAGCGTAGGACGGAGTACCGACTCAGCCGCTTCTCAGGCGTGAATGGCCGGGGCTGCCACAGCCTCCGGCGTCACCTTCATCTCCTCACTTGTCACCGACGCTCTCGACAGCCTTGCGCGAACGACTGGTGCGAGAAGTGGACGTTCGCGATGGCTTAAGGGGCGCATTCTCTGCGACGGGTTGTTCCACTGCCGCACTTGATTCCGATTCTTGCGGCTTGTCGTCCGTCGGCTTCTCGACCGATGATTTCGCCCCCACTGTTTTCCGGGCGCGACGCTGCGGCGCCGCTCTTTTCTTCTTCGGTTCGCTCGGTTCTTCCCGCACCTGCTGTTCCACCGCCACTGGAGCGTCTTGCAGGGCTGCCGGCGCGGTTTGCGGTGCGGCGTTGCGACTCGACTTATCACTGTCGTCGCCTCCTTTATGGACGACCGGCGTCGCGAAACGCTCCATCTCCGTCGCACTAGGCGAAACCGAACGGAAGACGAACGCGCCGGACTTGTCATCGCGCCCCACTTCAAAGAAGCCCCGTGACTGTGCTTCATCGAGCAGATTACCGAATGCCCTGTAGCCGTACTGCGTCTCGCTGAAGCCTGGCTTGCGACGCTTGATCGCGCTCTTGAGCACCGACGCCCATATCTTGCCGCTCTCTCCACGCTCGGATGCGAGCGCCTCGAACGTTTCGACCGCAATGGCAATGGCCTGAGACCGACGCGCTTCCATTTCCTGTTTCGGCTGGCGATCTTCTTCCGTGGCGCGCCTCGGTTCCCGCGCGTCGCGCTTCGCGATCGCGCGTTGCTGTTCGCGAACGAGATCGTCGTAGAAGATGAATTCGTCGCAGTTCGCGACGAGCAAATCCGACGTCGACTGCTTGACGCCCACGCCGATCACTCTCTTCGCGTTCTCGCGTAGCTTCGACACGAGCGGCGAGAAGTCGGAATCTCCGCTGATGATGACAAAGGTATCGACATGCGATTTCGTATAACAGAGATCGAGTGCGTCGACGACAAGACGGATATCCGCCGAGTTCTTGCCGGACTGCCGCACATGCGGAATTTCGATTAGTTCGAAATTGGCTTCATGCATCGACGACTTGAATCCTTTGTAGCGGTCCCAGTCGCAGTAGGCTTTCTTGACGACAATGCTTCCCTTCAGCAGCAGGCGCTCCAGCACGGGTCTGATTTCGAATTTTTCATACTTTGCGTCGCGAACGCCTAGAGCGACATTCTCGAAGTCGCAGAACAACGCCATGTTGACGCTTTCCTGGGATGCAGCCATATAGTTCTCCGGCCTGTGAGGCGCATGTTTTCAATGCGGACATGATAGCTTGCCGGACGGTATGGGCCCTCACGAGTGTCCACTTGACCCAAGCGCCTCCCTGCTCGAGCGCCGGACTGCCTGAGGCGGTTGCCCGCCTGGATGCCGGTAATCACGTCTGCGCTTCCTCGTTCGTGGTCGTTATCAGCGATAAGATATGCAGCATCGGCGAGGCGAGTCCGCGTGAGCGAGCCCCGACACGCACGAGCCATCAGAGCAGCCTAAACGGAGACTAAACGATGCAAACCATTCGATACGACGCAGGCGCCCTCTGCGATTACGCACGCGATGTACTGTGCAGGGCGGGCCTCGATAAAGGCTATGCGGACGATGTCGCGCGCACGCTCGTCGATGGCGACCTGATGGGCCACGACACGCACGGACTCGCGCTATTGCCCGGCTATGTCCGCGAGCTCGAAGCCGGCACGATGACACGCGACGGCACGCCCGAAGTCATATCCGACCGTCCCGCCGCGTTGTTGTGGGACGGCCGGCGTTTGCCCGGACCGGCGCTGGTGCATGCCGGCATCGCCGCGTTGACGCCGCGCGCTCGAGAACTCGGCAGCGCGACGCTCGTCATCCGCCGCAGTCATCACATCGCGTGTCTGGCCGCGTATCTGTTGCGCGCCACCGAATCGAACCTCGCGATGATGCTCGCCAGTTCCGATCCCAGCGTGCAGAGCGTCGCGCCATTCGGCGGCACGCGCGCATTGTTCACGCCGAATCCCGTCGCGTTCGGCGCGCCGACCTCCACCACGCCAGTGTTGATAGATATTTCGGCATCCATAACAACGAACGCGATGAGCGCGCGCCGTCATCAGAGCGGCGAGTTGTTCGATGAGCCGTGGATGCTCGATGCCAACGGAGAAGCGTCGCGCGATCCCGGTGTCCTTTTTGCCGATCCGCCCGGCACCATTCTTCCGCTCGGCGGGCTTGCTGCGGGCCACAAAGGTTTCGGCCTTGCGATGATGATCGAAGCGCTCACCGGCGGTCTTGCGGGCTTTGGGCGCGCCGATCCGCGCGAGGGCTGGGGCGCTACCGTCTTCATCACGCTGTTCGACCCCGAGGCGTTCGGCGGACTCGACGCATTCCGGCGCCAGATGGACTGGCTCGGCGATGCGTGCCGCAGCAATCCGCCGCGAGCAAGCGACGATCCCGTCCGCGTTCCCGGCGATCGCGCGATGGCAAGACGCGCGGACCAGCTTGCGCATGGAGTGCGCTTGCATCCCGCTATCGTCGCACCGCTCACGGCTTGCGGAGCGGCTTATGGCGTTGCGCTTCCTGCTGCGCGAGACGCATGAGTTTCGTAGGTGGCGCTTGCTGTCGCCGGACGTCTCTCTGATGATGTTTGCGGGTAAGACCATTAGTTGCATACGTGCACTTGCCTGATGCATTGCGCATGACTTGCCCTCGATCCGACGAATATTTTCACCGTCAAACGTTTGCATTGGTTAGTCGATGTTTCGTTCATCTTCAGCGTTTGAGCGGCTTGCCGTAGAAGAGCGATCGGCGCGCCTTGCTGCTTTCTTCGCGCCGCGCTGCAATCCGCGGCCACGGGCAACGGGCTCGTCGGCCGCTCTCAAACGACAAGGAAAAGAAGAAGAATGAAACCCAAGCGAATGTCTGTTAGCACGAAGCTCACCATCGGCTTCGGATTGATTACGGGCGCGGTACTGCTCGTTGCCGCGCTGTCCATCGAAGCCCTGAGCGACGCCAATCAGCGCTTCACCCTGTTCGTATCCGAGATCAACGCGCGCGCGATTCTCGTCGAGCACATTCGCACCGCGGTCGACCGTCGCGCGATCGCCGCGCGCAACCTCGTTCTCGTCACCCGCCCCGCCGATCTCGATCTGGAAAAAGCCGCCGTCATGCAGGCACACGAAGACGTGCAGCGCGACCTGGCCAGCCTCAAGCGAATGACGGAAACCGCCGGCGACGTCACCGCCGAAGCCCGCGCGCAAGTGGCCGAGATCGCGCGCGTCGAAGCGCTTTACGGTCCGGTCGCGCTCGACATCGTCGATCGTGCGCTCAAGCAGCAGCACGAAGCGGCCATCACGAAGATGAACGACGAGTGCCGTCCGCTGCTCGCCGCGCTCATCCAGGCGACGCAGAAGTACGCCGACATGACCGATGCGAACGGCGCGCGGCTCGTCACCGAATCCGCCCAACACTATGCGGCCTGGCGCGCGCTGGTTATCGGCCTGTGCGCGGCGGCGGTGCTCATGGCGGTGGCGGCAGGCGTCCTCATCACGCGGAGCATCCTGCGTGCGCTCGGTGCGGAGCCAGGCGAACTGAGCGACGTCGCCGAGCGCGTTGCAAACGGCGATCTCGCGTCGGTTACGCGAACCGGCGACGCACAGCGCGGCAGCGTGCTCGCGTCGATGCATCTGATGCAGACCAACCTCATGAAGCTCATCGGCAACGTACGCGCAGCCGCGGACAGCATCGCAACGGGATCGAGCCAGATCGCTACGGGCAACGTCGATTTGTCGACACGCACGGAGCATCAGGCGGCGTCGCTCGAAGAAACGGCGTCGAGCGTCGAACAGTTGACGTCGACCGTCAAGCAGAATGCCGAGCATGCGCAAAAAGCGAATGCGCTGTCAGCGAATGCATCGGCGGTCGCGCAGCAAGGCAACGCGGCCGTCAAACGCATGGTCGAAACGATGTCGGATATCAGCGCGCGGTCGGCGAAGATCGCGGACATCACCGGCATCATCGAGGGTATCGCGTTCCAGACGAACATTCTGGCGCTGAACGCGGCCGTCGAGGCGGCGCGTGCCGGAGAAGAAGGACGCGGCTTCGCAGTCGTCGCGTCGGAAGTCCGCAGCCTCGCGCAACGCTCGTCGCAGGCTGCGAAGGAAATCAAGGAGTTGATCGACGGGTCGGTCCGGCGCGTCGCCGAAGGCTCGTCGCTCGCGGTGGATGCGGGCGAGACGATGGGCGAAGTGCTCGGGGCGGTGTCGAAGGTAAGCGGCATCATGAGCGCAATTGCGGAGGCCTCGGGCGAGCAGAGCCGCGGCATCGAGCAGTTGAGCGAAGCCATCGCGCGGATGGATCAGGTGACGCAGCAGAACGCCGCGCTCGTGGAAGAGGCGGCGGCTGCGTCGCAATCGCTCGATGAGCAAGGCAGGCACCTGACGGAGTCTGTGTCGTTCTTCCGGTTGACTGCGGCTTGATTCGAGGGATGGTGCGCCCGGCGATCATGCGCTTTGCGCGCCATTGGCGCTAATTGGGCACCGGACAGTTCTCGCGCGTGACCGTCACAATCGTCCATGTTCGCGCTGAACCGCGCGCCATAGAATAGCGGCTTCCATTCGAATACTTAGCTCAAACAGGAAGCCGCCATGGTTCTCCCGATCTATCAAATCGACGCCTTCACACGCGACGTCTTCAAGGGCAACTATGCGGCCGTGGTCTTGCTGGAGACGTTCCTTCCAGCGTCCTCGATGCAAGCGATAGCCACCGAAAATAATCTCTCCGAGACAGCGTTCGTCGCACCGAATGCGAACGATGGATTCGATATCCGCTGGTTCTCGCCGATGACCGAGATCGCGTTCTGCGGACACGCAACGCTCGCCAGCGCTTTCGTGTTGTTCAAGCGGTTCCCGGAGCGGAAAACGATCGACTTCCATGCCGATGCCGTCGGCCCTTTCGCCGTTCGGCGCGGTCCCGAAAGCATGATCGAGATGGATTTCCCGCAACGCGATGTCGAACCGGTCTCCGAGATGCCAGAGGAGATCGCACGCGGACTTTCCATTCGCCCGAAGGAAGTTCTCGTGAGCAAGCAGGCCTTCATTGCGGTGTACCAAAGCGAAGAGGAAGTACGCGCTGTCGTGCCCGACCTCGCCTTGATAGCGCAACTCGCGCCGCGCGATGTCGTCGTCACCGCGCCCGGAAACAATCACGACTTCGTCTCACGCTACTTCTGGCCGGCGAGTGGTGGCGACGAAGACCCGGTCACGGGTTCCATTCATACGGTGCTCACACCGTTATGGGCCAGGCGGCTCGGCAAGACGAAGCTACTTGCCTTACAGGCGTCCCGCCGCAGCGGCGAGTTGCATTGCGAGTTGAGGGCAGACCGCGTGTGCATCTCGGGCCATGCCGTTCAATATCTGGAGGGAGCAATAGAAGTGCCTGACGCTTGAACGACAAGAGCGATGCGGACAACATCCGCACTCTGAAGCGCTTATCTCATGCCCCACCGCTACGAATAAGTGACCGGTTCATGAGCCGGCCCCATTCATAATCGACGCTCTCCGGATGCATGGGAAACACGCCGGCGCCCGGTGTGAAAGTCAATTCGCCGAAATAGATCTTTTCGCCCAGCGCATAGAGATCCACGCGCACGTATTCGAAGTCTTTCGCAAGGGACGTCGCCACTGAAAGCAGCTTGTCCAGATTCGCCGGAGGCGGCGCCGGCTCGGGACTGCGCGGGTAGTGGCCGATGGCAACGTCGAGACGGTTCCAGTTTCCGTCGTACATATCGCCACGCGGGTGTTCGCCAAAGCGATCCGTGATGACCGCAATGTAGATGATCGGCTTGCCCTGTTCGGGACCTGCGAAGCAATGCAGCTTGATGTCGGGCGGAATCACGCCGCTCAATTCGACAAGAAGCTGCTCGAAGTAAATGCGCGGCTTGATCGAACGGTAGTGCCGCTCGCGCGCAACGCGATAGAAGTCCGTCGCAAGCCAACGTTGCGCCAGGCTTTGCAGTTCTTCGAACGAGGTCTTGGACTTGTCGCGCACGACCTCGACGAAACCGCTGCCGTGATTCGCCTTCATGACGAACGCCGACGGCAACGCATCGAATACATCGCGCGTGAATGCGGGCGGATTTGCAATGAGCGGAATAAGGTATTCCTCACCGACAGTCCGGCGTACATAGTCGCGCACGGTGATCTTGTCGGTCAGATCCACGAAGCGCTCGTCCGGGTAAAGACAGCGTTGCAGGATCTTCTCGTTGAACGTGGTCGGACGCTTGATGTTCGGAAACCTGCCCACCTTGCGACGATGCGCAATTTGCAAGTACACGCTGTCTGGCAGATAGTCCAACACAATCTTAAACACGTCCTTGCCAATCGACATCTTTACTCTCCAATGTAATACGTCCTCTCGGTGCGGCTTCCCACCATCGCGCCTAAAATGATAACGAATGGCAACAGCGCTTTCTAGTTCATTACATGCGTCGATCTGTTCGGTTGCGCACGATGACGCAGACGTAATGTCGCGTGTCCGTATCAGATGACCGATGTGGTGGGTGCCAGTGGCGTTAATGGACTGCCGGTTCGGCGCACAACGTTGTCATAAGCGTGGCTATTTCGCACTTTCGTGCGGCACCGCACGATAAATCAGCGAACATTTGGCGTACATTTCTTTCTATCAACCAACGAACGCATAACTATCGCAACATCGCGTTCGTTTCTCGCGCCGCGCTGAACGCTCGCGCAAACGCAAAACACTTCGACGGCTTCCGGGACCGGTCAGTGTTACCCCGGAACCGGATATCGCCCTGTTTAATTAGACCTCCTTTGCAATCGAGAGAATATATGAGCCGCCTCAAAATCACCCGACGCGCTTTCCTTGGTGGCGCTGCATCGACGCTTTCGTGGGCCGCATTTCCGTACATGGCAGCGGCCGCGACGACGCCGGTCGTTCGCATCGAGTGGCAGCAGTACAAACAGACTACGCAGTATGCGTCATTCCTCAATGCCGTGCGTTTGATGATGGCCAACCCGAACGCCGCCGATCCGAACTCATGGCAATACTGGGCGAATGTGCACGTGAACTACTGTCCGCACCGGACGCCGTATTTTCTGGCGTGGCATCGCGGGTATCTCTACTATCTCGAGCAGCAGATGAGGCGCGTTTCGGGCGACCCTTCGCTGACGCTGCCCTATTGGGACTGGTACACGAATCCGCACCTTCCGAGCGAATTTACCGATAACGCGACCGGCAATCCGCTTTACTGCCCGCGAGTCAATACGAACGTCTATGGCGCGCTCGATCTTTCGCCTTTCTCATCGTCAGTCGTGAACTTTCAGCGTGGCACCGCGAACTCGTTCGAAGAGAAGTTCGAGACGGCACCGCATAATCCGATCCACAACATCATCGGCAATACGATGGCGACAATGCAGTCTCCGCGTGATCCGATCTTCTATCTGCACCACGCCAACGTCGACCGGCTGTGGCACGCCTGGGCGCTTCCGGATGGACGAACGATGCCCGCGCCTGCAGACCCGTACTGGGCTGGAACGTTCACGTACGCACCAGGCCTCACCATCAACAAGGAACAGACGTACTCGAACCGTAGCCGGCTCGGCTATGACTACGCGAACACGTCACGGCCCACCAGCTTGCCGCCGCAAGCCCAGGTGGGGCGCATCATCCGCGTGCAGGCGCAAATTGCGCCTATCGTCACCCGTCCGCCGGTCGCGTCGTTACCTGCATCGCCCGGGCGGTCGGTTGCAGCGGGCCGTCGGTCGATTGGCGGAGTCAAGGGCGTCGTGCTCAGGGAACATTCGATCAGCGCGCGCGTGGTGGCCGAAGCGAGCTCCGTCAAGCCGCTGCAGGACATGCTCACGGCAACCGCCGACGGCTTCCAAGCGGCCGCGAGAAACCTGCCGAACGCCGCATCACTGGCGGCCGGCAAATCGAGTCAGTACAAGTCCGTCAAGATCGTTTTCGACGACATCATGATGACGCGTGCGGGCGCAGCGGGCGGCTACTTCTACAACGTGTATCTGAATCTTCCCGAAGGCGTGGATATCGATGAAGTACGTTCGCGGCATTTCATCGGTACGCTGGGTGCGTTTGAAGTCGCTGGCGCGGCGCATCATGGAATGATGATGCTCGAGTTCCCCGCGACGGCTGCGCTCCTGAAGATAGGAGCGGGAAATGCCCGCGAATATGCGATTTCGCTCGTTCGTGTGGACGGCGGCGCGGCGCCCAAGGGCGACGTCATGACCATCGGCGAAGTGCGAGTGGAGCTGACCACCGAGGCGCCGTACGTCGTGTCGCCGGCTCGGTCCGGCGCGACGGGTGGCGCGTACTAGGCGGGATGGGAGCCGGCTTCATGTCCGGCTCCGCACTAACGCAACTGTTCTTCGATTTTCTTGGTCAGCGGCGACTCCACATCGCCCGTATGCTTCGTCTGCACGGGCTCGATCAGCACGATCCAGCATTCGTCGTCGGCGACAGGATTGTGCATCGTGCCCCGTGGCACGACGTGAATGGAACCCGCGGGCAAGTCGACGACACGCCCGCCTTCGTATTCGATCTTCAGGCGTCCGCGCACGATAAAGAACAATTCGTCTTCGTGCGCATGGTCGTGCCATACGAGCTGGCCGCGCACTTTTGCCACCTTCACGTATTGATCGTTGACTTGCGCGACGACTTTCGGTGACCAGTACTCCGAAACATCGGAGAATGCGGCTTCGAGATCGAACGACTCGGCGAACGGATGGACAGGCATGGTTATCTCCATGTAGGAACGAGGGATGCGGCGAGCAGCACGCTCATCGCAAGATTGGGAAGCGCCAATGACGCGGCGTGCGAAAGAGCCGCGAGACTGTCGTCGCCGAGCTTTCCGGCTTCAGTCACAACGGCGCGAAGCCGTTGACGAGTGTAACGGGTTGCGCGGGCTCTTGCGATGCGCAAGACGAGTCACAGCCGGTCCCCGAACCCGAGCGCTGTCACGGGCGTTTTGCGCGCGGGCATCGCCCGCAGCACGGCGCGCCCGAGCCGTTCGGCAGGTTCCCCTATCCATAGCGTCCGCGCCTTGACATCGCGAACAAAAAAGGCCCACGCCATGCCCTTCTGCCTGACGCATCACTCTTGCAACGCCGTCCACATTTCCTTATCGCGCTCCGCCGTCCAGATACGCGGATGCCTGATACCGCTCGCCTCGTCATAAGCACGCGACACATCGAACGGCAGGCAATGCTCGTAGATGAACACATGCCCGAACTTGGGGTCCATCGACTTGCGCGCGAGCGCCATCGCGCCCTTGAGGTCCAGTTTCTGCGCAACCGCGTCCTTGCCCGCTTGCAGCAGCGTCGTGACGAAGTCCTTCGTATAATCGAGACCCTTGTCCACATCGACCGGATTCAGCAGCGCGGGGCCGCGTCCCGGCACGAGCTTCTGCGGCTCTAGCTGGCGCAGCGCTTCGAGCGTCGCGGGCCACTCTTCGAGTTGCGCGTCGCCGCAGTAGCAGGCGGCGTCGTATTCAACCAGATCGCCCGAAAACAGCACCTTTTGCGACGGCAGCCATATGACCGTGTCGCCCTTCGTGTGGCCCGGGCCGAAATGCGCGATCTTCACTTCGAGTTTGCCGAGCCACAGCGTAACTTCGCGGTCGAAGACGAGCGTCGGCCAGGTCAGGCCCGGCACCGTCTCTACGCCCGCGAACAGACGCGGAAAGCGCTCGATCTCGGACTTCATGTCCTGCTCGCCGCGCTCGACGATCATCTCGTAGGTCCCGCGGCTCGCGATGATCTGCTGCGCGCCTTCCGCGAAATAAGCGGACGCGCCGAGCACGCGCACCGCGTGATAGTGCGACAGCACAACATGCTTGATCGGCTTGTCGGTGACGCTGCGAATCTTCGCGATCAGGTCTTGCGCCATCGCGGGCGTCGCGGTCGTATCGACGATCAGCACACCGTCGTCGCCGATGATTACGCCCGAGTTCGGATCGCCCTCCGCGGTGTACGCCCACGCGTGCTCGGAAAGCTGCGTGAACGTAACTTTCTTCTCTTCCAGGTCTGCTTGCGATGCGAATGCCTTTGCCATTTCTGTCTCCGGTGAATCGGCGGGATGACGTATCGTCACGTCGCGGTTTATTGTTTGTCAATAGCAAATCGACTTGCTATAGTTGAAATAGGGGAAATCCCCGCTGCTATGCCGCGTTTTGCGGATGCGTTAGCATCGGACGCCCGGACGCACGCGCGCAGGAGTGAATCGCACTTGAATCAAGGTATCGACAAACCGCAACGCGGTATACAGAGCGTCGAAGTGGCCGGCCGCGTTCTCGAAGCACTCGTGCAGCGCCGCGGGCCCGTGGCGTTGAGCGAACTGGCGAGCGCCGCCGCGCTGTCGACAGCGCAGGCTCATACCTATCTCGTCAGCCTCACGAAGCTCGGGCTCGTCAAACGCGATGCATTGACGGGCTACTACGAGCCGGGTCCGCTGTCGTTGCGTCTGGGGCTCATGTTCGTCGGGCAGAAAGAGGCGTATCGGGTGGCCGCGCCGCATGCTGCGCAACTCGCAGAACGGATCGGTTACAGCGTGGCCGTGTGCGTCGCGGGCGCGCAAGGGCCGACCATCGTGCGCTACGAACGCGGCGGCTATCCGCTGCACGTCAATCTTCACATCGGCACGGTGATGTCGCTCCAGACGACATCCACCGGACGCGTGTTCAGCGCGTTCCTCGAACCGGCCCGGCTTGCGACGATGCTGGAAAGACAGGGCATCGGCGTGGACGATTCCGCCTCGCCCGACAGCGCGGACCGGCAGGCCGGCGTCGAAGACGTGCGCCGACGCGGCATGGCGCGCGGCGTCGATATCCCGAGCCCCGGCATCAGCAGCCTGAGCGCGCCCGTGCTCGACGCGGACAACCGTCTGCAACTCGCGCTGACGGTCATCGGACCATCGGGCGCGATGGACGTGAGCTGGAACGGCGACATCGCGCGCGAATTGCGTGCGACCGCGCGACTTATCACGGAAGCCCTGACTCAGCCATCCCCGATCCATGCCGTCTGATCTCCCCATAAACTCGAACGATGCGGGCGCTTCCACGACGAAGGCCCAGCGCGGCATCAACGCGCTGGACAGCACGGGCGATCTATTGAACGCGCTCGCCGCGTCGGGCAAGCCCATGAATCTGCGCGACCTCGCCGCCGCCGCCGGCATGCCGCCCGCCAAGGCGTTCCCGCATCTCGTCAGCCTGCAGAAGATCGGCTTGATCGCACGCGACGCCGACGGGTGCTTCAGCGCTGGAGCGCTCGGCTTCGAACTGGCATTGATCGCGCTGCAACGCCTTTCGCCGACGCGCGACGCCGAACCGGAGATCGTCTCCCTCGCGGCGACGACGCAACTGAGCGTTGCCGCCGCCACGCTCGGGCCGCTCGGGCCGACCATCATCCGGCTGGAGGAATCCGCGCGGCCGCAGCACATCAGCTTGCGCGTCGGCACGGTGATGTCGCTGGTCAATACCGCCATCGGCCGGGTCTTTGCCGCGCATACGCCGGAGGACGTGCTGAAGGGGCTGCTCGCGCAGGAACCGATCAGGCTCGCCGGAGCGCGGACGCCGCCCGCGTTCTCGCGCGACTACCGCGAGCGCCTCGAACGCATCCGTGCGACGGGCATCGACGATGCATTCGATGCGCCCGTGCCCGGCATCGGCACGTTCGCGGCGCCGGTCTTCGATCATACGAACAGCATTCGGCTGGTGATCGCGGTGATCGGCTCGACGCGCAATTTCGATCGCGATCCACAAGGGCCCGTGGCACGCGCGCTGCTCGCGGCGACGCAGCGCCTGTCGTGGCGATTCGGTGCGCTTCCGGCGGCTAGCTGAGAGCGTTTGTCAGACCCGCGCGCGCCCTCGCCAACGCCTCCGCAAGCACATCCCTATCCCCAATGTGATTCGCCAGCAGCAGCACGAGCCTGGCGTTGACCATATGGCTGTCGGCATCGCTCAGGCCGTCGTGCGTATTGATGAGATGCTCGTAGAACGCATCCATATCCGCGATATTCGGCTCCAGATTCAGATGGCTCATGTCGTCACCCGTTCACGTTGGTGTTGCACGTTGCGCGGTCCACTGCTGCCGAAACCGCATCGACGTCGAGCGCACGCCACCGCGCGCACACGTGCTGGTCAGGACGCAGCAGATAAAAGGTGCCGGGACGAGCATCGAAGCGATGCGCGACGATGCCCTCGACATCTTCCAGGACCGTCACGCCCGACATCGCAGGCGGCTTTGCACCGCGCGGCGCAACGACGAGCGCGCGCACGCGCACCGGCAGGTTCCCGAGCGCGGCGAGCCGTTGCGCTGTTTCCCCGGTATCGTCGTCGAGCCCACAGAAATAGACCCCCGTGAACTCGCCGCCCGAGGTCTGATTCAGGAACCACGTTTCCTTGCCGTCGATGGTGACCGGCGCGTCCGCGCAGACCGCGCCCGGCGTCAATGGGCAGGAAAATACGTCTGCAGGACAGTCGGGCGTGTTCAGCGGCGAATCGGACAGCACGGCTGGAACCGACAATCTGCCGCTATTGACGATGCGCCGCGCAAACGGACAGTCCTTCGCGAGCTTGAGCGTGGCGTCGCGGAAGAGGCGCGAGACCGCGCTCTTCGGCGTGATGAAGTCCGTGGCGCGCGTCGAATGGCGGATGTTTTCATCGGCCGCGTATTCACGTTCGGACGCATAGGTGTCGAGCAACGCGGACGGCGCATCCCCGTTCACGACGAGCCTCAGTTTCCACGCGAGGTTGTCGGCATCCTGCACGCCGCTGTTCGCGCCGCGCGCGCCGAAGGGCGACACGCCATGCGCCGAATCGCCCGCGAACAGCACGCGGCCGTGACGGAACGAATCCATGCGCAGACACGAGAACGTGTAGATGCTCACCCATTCGAGCTCGAACTCGACGCCCTCGCCAAGCAGCGCCTTGACGCGCGGGATAACGCGTTCCGGCGCTTTCTCCGCGACCGGATCGGCGTCCCAGCCCAACTGAAAATCGATGCGCCAGACATTG
>Ga0308173_10000325_pt1 | contig 19478 bp, 16 predicted proteins | sample PhyPR1_FD_203716 | JGI IMG/M metagenome (GOLD analysis project Ga0308173, IMG submission 203716) | Soil microbial communities from UC Gill Tract Community Farm, Albany, California, United States - DLSLS.P.R1 | ecosystem: Environmental > Terrestrial > Soil > Agricultural land | place: USA...
GTCGCCACCAGCACCCGGGCACCCTCGGCCACGTACTTCGCCATCGTGGCGGCGCCCTTGCTCGACTCGTCGTCCGGATGCGCGTGGACGGCGAGCAGCCGCAACTGGTCTGGTTCGGTCACCTGTCCATTGTCACCCGCGGGATCTCGTCGCCGGCAGAGTCCCCGGGCAGACGCCCGCGGCGAGGCTCGATCGGCATCCGTGCGCAGCGGGCGAGCCCGGTGTTAGCTTGGCCGGATCGATCCATGGCCGGTCCCCGCTCGGGGACGGTCTCCCGAGTTCACAGGAGTACCGCACCGTGTCCACCCCCACTGACGAGCAGTCCCAGGGCATCTGGCTGACCCAGGAGGCCCATGACCGGCTGAAGGCCGAGCTCGACCAGTTGGTGGCCGGCCGCCCGGCCATGGCGGCGGAGATCAACGCCCGCCGCGAAGAGGGCGACCTGAAGGAGAACGGCGGCTACCACGCGGCGAAGGACGAGCAGGGCAAGCAGGAGGCCCGTATCCGTCAGCTCACCGATCTGCTGCGCAAGGCGACCGTCGGCGAGGCGCCGACCGAGGTCACCGAGGCCGCGACCGGCACCGTGATCACGGTCCGGTTCGCCGGTGACGACGAGACGGAGAAGTTCCTGCTCGGATCCCGGGAGATCGCCGGGAGCACGGGGCTGACCGTCTACTCGCCGGAGTCCGCCCTGGGCGCGGCGATCATGGGCGCCAAGCCCGGAGCGACCGTGACGTACCAGGCACCCAACGGCCGCGACATCAGCGTCGAGGTCGTCGGCATCGAGCCGTTCGTCCCCTGACCGGCGCGTGAGCCGCTCCCGGCGGGCGGAGAACACCGGCTTCGCCTGCGTGCACTGCGCCGCCACCGTGCCGGCCAACACCGACGGGCACTACCGCAACCACTGCCCGTTCTGCCTGTGGTCGCTGCACGTCGACGACCTGCCGGGTGACCGGGCGAGCGAGTGCAGGGCGGCGATGGAGCCGATCGGGCTGGTCGAGAAGTCCGGCAAGGGCTGGCAGGTGGTGCACCGCTGCACCGTGTGCGGTCACCGCCAGCCCAACCGTCTGGTGCGCGACGGCGACTCGCCCGACGACCTGGACCTGGTGCTGCAGCTGCCCTGGTTATGACGATGACACTGCGCCCCTCCGCGCCTTTGCGGGACCCCCCGGGCCCCACTCGTCGCGACACCGGCCTACTGGCGCGCCAACCCTCGCCGCTTGAGCAGCGGACCGGGGTCGGCGTCGCGCCCACGGACGGCGCGGAACGCGGCCAGCGGATCCACCGAGCCGCCCACCGAGAGCAGCCGCCCTCGGAAGACATCGCCGTTCTCCCGGCGCAGGCCGCCGTTCTCCTTGAACCACTCCACGGTGTCGGCGTCGAGAACCTCCGACCAGATGTAGGAGTAGTAGCCGGCCGCGTAGCCCCCGGCGAAGATGTGCTGGAAGTAGGTCGTGCGATAGCGCGGCGGCACCAACGGCGATGCCACGCCCGCTGCCTCGAGCGACTGCTGCTCGAAAGCGATCGGGTCGTCGACCTCGGTCTCGGGCGTGATCCGGTGCCAGGCCTGGTCGAGCAGTGTCGCGGCCAGGTACTCCAGCGTCGCGAAGCCCTCGCCCCAGAGTTGCGCGGCGTCGATGGCCTCGACGACGGCGGCGGGAAGCGGCTCGTCCGTCTCGACGTGCCGGGCGTAGTTGTCCAGCACCTGGGGCCAGAGCGCCCACATCTCGTTGACCTGGCTGGGGAACTCGACGAAGTCGCGCGGGACGCTGGTGCCCGAGAAGCGGGGGTAGGTGACCGCGGAGCTCAGGCCGTGCAGCGCATGGCCGAACTCGTGGAACAGCGTGTTGACCTCGTCGAGGGTGAGCAGCGTCGGCTGACCGGCGGGCGCCCGGGACACGTTCAGGTTGTTGACCACCACCGGGCGCGTGCCGAGCAGCTGCGACTGGCGCACGAACGAGCTCATCCACGCCCCGCCGCGCTTGCCCTCGCGGGCGTAGAAGTCACCGAGGTACAGCCCCACCTCTGCGCCGTCGGCGTCGCTGACCTCCCACACCCGGACGTCGGGGTGGTAGCCCCGCAGGTCCGGGCGAGCCGTGAACCGCAGGCCGTAGAGCAGTCCGGCGGCGTGGAAGACGCCGTCGACCAGGACCCGGTCGAGTTCGAAGTACGGCCGCAGCGCGGTGGTGTCGACGGCGTAGCGCTGAGTGCGCACCTGCTCGCCGTAGTACGCCCAGTCCCAGGGGGCGAGCTGCACGCCGTCCCGGGCGGCGGGTTCGGCCAGAACCGCGGCCTCGGCCTCCGCGTTCGCCACGGACGCCGGCACCATCGACCCGAGCATCGCGTCGACCGCTGCGGTCGTGCGGGCTGTGGAGTCGGCCAGGACGAGATCGGCGTGGGTGTCGAATCCGAGCAGCCGGGCCCGCTCCGCCCGTAGCCGGGCGATGCGCAGGGCGACGGGCCCGTTGTCGTGGTCACCGGAGGAGGCCCGGGCTGCGGATGCCTCGAACACCCGGCGGCGCAGGTCGCGGTTGCGGAGCTTGGTCAGGACGGGCTGCCCGGTCGGGAGCACGAGAGTGATCAGGTACCCCTCGACGCCGCGGTCGGACGCCGCGGTGGCCGCCGCGGCGACCTCCTCGGGGTCGAGACCGTCCAGTTCGTCCGGGTCGTCCACGCGCACGGCCGCGGCTTCGGTGGCCAGCTGCAGGTTCTGTCCGAACGTCGTCGACAGGGCCGACAGCTCCTGGTTGAGCTCGGTCAGCCGTGCCCGACCGGCCTCGTCGAGCTGCGCACCCGCCAGGAGGAAGTCGAGGTGATACCGCTCGACGAGCCGCACGGCCTCGTCGTCCAGACCCGATTCGTGTCGGGCCTCGTGGACCGCGTCGATGCGCGCGAACAGACCGGGGTCCAGCCGGAGGGCGTCGGCGTGCGCCGCCTCCAGCGGTGCCATCTCCCGTTCGATCTCACGCAGTCGCGGGGTCGAGACCGAGGAGGCGAGGTTGCCGAACACCGCCTCCGCCCGGGACAGCAGCCGGCCCGACCGCTCGAGGGCGACCACCGTGTTCTCGAACGTCGGCGCCTCGGGCGAGGCCACGATCGCGGCGACCTCCGCGCGCTGTTCGGCCATGCCCGCGAGCAAGGCCTCCCGCAGGTGCTCGACCGTGATGTCGGCGAAGGGCGGCAGGGCGTAGGGCAGCTGCGACGCGGCGGCGAGCGGGTTGTCGTTCATCGCCGTCCATCCTGTCGCCCCCCGCCCAACCCCGCTGCAGGGGCCCACCACGAGCGTGCGAGGCGTGGGAAGCAGCGGGGTTCTTTGTCAGCGGCTCGCCGTGCGCTGGTAGATGCGCACTGACAGCGGGACGAAGACCGCCAGCAGGACGACCGCCCAGATCAGCGTGTAGACGACCGGGTGCTGCAGCGACCAGGCGTGCGAGGTCTCGAGGATCGGCGCCGTGTTGCCGAACAGCTGCCTGGCGGCCTGCACGACCGACGACACCGGGTTCCAGTCGGCGATCACCTTGAGGAAGGCCGGGAAGTTGTTGGTCGGGACGAAGGTGTTGGCGATGAACGTGAGCGGGAAGATCACGATGAAGCTCGCGTTCTGCACGACCTCCGGCGTCCGGACCAGCAACCCGACCGTCGCCATGACCCAGCTCATCGCGTACGAGAACAGCAGCAGGAGCAGGAAGCCGCCGACGACCTCGCCGGGCGAGGAGTGCACGCGCCAGCCGACCAGCAGGCCGGTGATCACCATGACCACCACCGAGATGCCGTTGAGGCCCAGGTCGGACACCGTCCGCCCGATCAGCACGGCCGACCGCGACATCGGCAGCGACCGGAACCGGTCGATCAGACCCTTCTGCAGGTCGTCGGCCAGGCTCGCCCCGGTGATGGTCGACCCGAAGACGATCGTCTGGGCCAGGATGCCGGGCAGCAGGAACTCGGCGTAGTCGATGCCCGGGATCGGGATCGCGCTGCCGAAGACGTAGCGGAACAGCAGCACGAACATGATCGGGCTGAGCGTCGCGAAGACGATCAGGTCGGGCACCCGCTTGACCTTGGTCAGGTTGCGGCGCGTGATGGTGAGGCCGTCGGCGACGGTCGTTCCGAGCGAGCTCATCGGGGGCTCCCCACTGCTTCGGCCGGCTCGGCCTCGTCGGCGGACGCGTCGGGCGCTTCTTCGGTCGCGTGCCCGGTCAGCGCCAGGAAGACGTCGTCCAGGTCGGGACGCCGCAGGCCGACGTCGAAGATCTCCGCGCTGCTGCCGTCGAGCCGGCGCAGCGCCTCGGCGAGCACCTCCGCTCCCCCGCTCACCGGCAGCGTCAGCCGTCGGGTCTGCAGGTCGACCTGAGGCTCGTCGACCGCCAGCGGCCGCAGCCTCTCGACCATGTCGGGCAGCACCTCGGCACGGGTCACCGTGAACTCCAGCCGCTGGCCGCCGACCTGGGACTTCAGCTCGTCCCCGGTGCCGCGCGCGATGACCGACCCGTGGTCGATGACGACCATCCGGTCGGCCAACCGGTCGGCCTCCTCCAGGTACTGCGTGGTCAGCAGGATCGTCGTGCCGCCGTCGGCGAGGTCACCGATGAACTCCCACATGCCCAGGCGGCTGCGCGGGTCGAGGCCGGTCGTCGGCTCGTCGAGGAACAGCACCCGGGGCCGCGCGATGAGCGAGGCGGCGATGTCCAGCCGGCGCCGCATGCCGCCCGAGTAGGTCTTGGCCGGACGGTTCGCGGCGTCGGAGAGGTCGAACCGGGCGAGCAGTTCGTCGGCGCGAGCCCGCGACTCCTTCTTGCCCAGGTGGTAGAGCCGCCCGACCATCTCGAGGTTCTCGAAGCCGGTGAGGTACTCGTCGACGGCGGCGTACTGGCCGGTGAGCCCGATCGAGGCGCGCACCCGGTCGGCGTCGCGGACCACGTCGAGACCCACCACCTCCGCCCGGCCCGCGTCGGCCCGGAGCAGCGTGGTGAGGATGCGCACCACGGTCGTCTTCCCCGCCCCGTTGGGGCCCAGCAGGCCGAGCACTGAGCCCTCGGGGACGGCCAGGTCCACCCCGGCCAGGGCGGTGGTCTCGCCGAAGCGCTTGACCAGACCCTCGACCACGATCGCGTCGCTCATGACGGCGACGGTAGGGCGTGCAGGTGACATTTCCCGAGCGCTTTTCGCAACGGGCGGACGACGGCACGCGGATTCCCGGGATGCATGCAGAGGAGACCTCCGGGCGTCCCGGAAGTCATCGCCGGGACCGCTAGCCGGGCAGGACCGCGAATCCCGCCCGGGTCAGCGCCGCCGTGACCTCGCCCGCGTGGTCGGGCCCGCGCGTCTCCAGGACGACGAACACCTCGACCTCACCGATATGCAGCTGGGTGTCCGTGCGCTCGTGCTCCACCTCGAGCACGTTCGCGCCGACCGCCGCACACTCCGCGAGCACCGCCGCGAGCGATCCCGGGCGGTCGGGCACCCGCAGGCGCAGCGACAGGTAACGGCCGGCCGCGGCCATGCCGTGCTGGACCACCTTGAGCAGCAGGACGGGGTCGATGTTGCCGCCGGACACGATGGCGACGACCGGGGGCTGGAACGCGGCCGGGTCGGCGAGCACGGCGGCCACGGCGGCCACCCCGGCCGGCTCGACGACCAGCTTCGCCCGCTCCAGGCAGAAGAGCAGGGCCCGGGACAGGTCCTCCTCGGTGACCGTGCGCACCTCGTCGACCAGCTGGGCGCAGTGGGCCAGGGTGAGCTCGCCCGGTGAGGCCACGGCGATGCCGTCGGCCATGGTCGACATGCTCGCCAGCGGCACGGGCCGGCCGGCGGCCAGGGAGTCCGGGAACGCGGCTGCGCCCTCCGCCTGCACCGCCACCACCCGGACGTCCGGACGACGGGACTTGATGGCCGCGGCGACACCCCCGAGCAGTCCCCCGCCGCCGGCGCTGACCACCACCGTCGCGGCGTCCGGCAGCTGCTCGAGCACCTCCAGCCCGACGGTGCCCTGCCCGGCGATCACGTCGGGGTGCTCGAAGGGGTGGATGAAGATCGCACCGGTGCGCTCGGCGTGCTCGGCCGCGGCGGCGAGCGCGTCGGTCAGGGTCTGGCCCACGAGCTGGATCGTCGCTCCGTAGGCGCGGGTCGCGGCGACCTTGGGCAGCGGAGCCGCGACGGGCATGAACACCGTCGCCGAGCACCCGAGCAGGCGCGCGGCGAGGGCGACGCCCTGCGCGTGGTTGCCGGCGCTGGCCGCCACCACACCCCGGGCGCGCTCGGCGTCGGTGAGCCGGGAGATGCGGGTGTAGGCGCCGCGGATCTTGAACGAGCCGGTGCGCTGCAGGTTCTCGCACTTCAGGTAGACCGGGCCGCCGACTCGGTCGGCCAGCCCCCGGGAGTGCCACATCGGCGTGTGCCGGACGACGTCCTTCAGCAGGGCGGCCGCGGCCTCGACGTCGGCACCGCTGACCAGGGGGACTTCGCCGGATCCGCTCACGGCGCGATCTTCGCATCACGACATCAGCAACACCGTCGTCCACCGTCGTACCGTGGTCGAGGTGACGGACATGCCCGCTCCCACCACCCTCGGCGAGCTGCGCGACAGCGGCGCCGCCTACCGCACCGTCAAAGCCGAACTGCGCACGAATCTCCTCGCCCGGCTGGGCCGCGGCGAGCCCACCCTGCCCGGCATGGTCGGGTTCGAGGACACGGTCCTGCCCGAGGTCGAGCGGGCGATCATCGCCGGTCACGATCTCGTGCTGCTGGGCGAACGCGGCCAGGGCAAGACCCGCCTGATCCGGACCCTCGTCGGCCTGCTCGACGAGTGGACGCCGGTCCTCGTCGGCAGCGAGCTCAACGAGCACCCGCTGCACCCGGTCAGCGTCTGGGCGCACCGGCAGATCGCGGAGCACGGCGACGGCACGCCCGTGGGCTGGCTGCACCGCAGCGAGCGGTTCGGCGAGAAGCTGGCGACGCCGGACACCAGCGTGGGCGACCTGATCGGCGACGTCGACCCGATCAAGGTCGCCGAGGGCCGCACCCTGGGCGACCCGGAGACCGTCCACTACGGCCTGGTCCCCCGCACCAACCGCGGCATCTTCAGCGTGAACGAGCTGCCCGACCTGGCTGAGCGCATCCAGGTGGCGCTGCTCAACGTGCTCGAGGAACGCGACATCCAGATTCGCGGCTACCGCGTGCGGTTGCCCCTGGACCTGCTGCTGGTCGCCAGCGCCAACCCCGAGGACTACACGAACCGGGGCCGGATCATCACCCCGCTCAAGGACCGCTTCGGCGCCGAGGTGCGCACGCACTACCCGCTGGAGCTGGCCGACGAGATCCGGCTGCTGCACCAGGAGGCGCACATCGCGTGGGCCGGGGGTGACGACACGTTCCAGCGTCCCCTCGTACCCGAGCACCTGGCCGAGATCATGGCGCGCTTCACCCGCCTGGTCCGCGAGTCCAGCCACGTCGACCAGCGGTCCGGGGTCAGCGCCCGATTCGCGATCGCCGGGCTGGAGACGATCGCGGCCTCCGCCGTCCGCCGGGCGGCCATCGCCGGGGAGACCCGGCCGGTCGCGCGTGTCGTCGACCTGCCGAGCGTGGTGCCCGCCAGCCGCGGCAAGGTCGAGTTCGCCGACTCCGGCGCGGACCCGGACGACGAGCGGGAGCTCGAGGTCCTGGAGCACCTGTTGCGGCAGGCCACGGCGCAGACGTTCCGGGCCCGCTGCGCCGGCCTCGACCTCACCGGCCTGCAGGAGCACTTCACCGGCGGGGAGACCGTCGAGTCCGGCGAGCTCGTGCCGGCCCCGGCGCTGCTGGGCCAGCTGGGCACGATCCCGAAGCTCGCCGAGCTGCTCGGCCGGCTCGGCGTCGACGAGAGCGAGCAGTCGGCCGAGCAGGCCGCGGCGGCCGTCGAGTTCGCCCTCGAGGGCCTCTACCTGACCCGGCGGCTGGCCAAGGACACCGACGGCATCCGCACCATCTACGGGGCCTGAGGTGGCCAGCCGTCACGGCCGGGCGTACCGGTACGGCCGGTGGCACGGCGGGCCGGACCCGCTCGCCCCGCCCTACGACCTGGGCAACGCGGTCGACGAGATCGGCGACTCCGTGCTGGCCGGCAGCGGCGTCCGCGAGGCCCTGCGCGAGCTGCTGCGCCGGGGCACCGAGGGACGACGCGGCCTGGACGAACTGCGCCGGTCGGTGCGCGAGCGGCTGCGGCAGGCGCGCACCGCCGGCCGGATGGACGGGACGCTCCAGGAGGTCCGCGAGCTGCTCGACAAGGCATTGACCGCCGAGAAGCGCGAGCTCTTCCCCGATCCGGACGACTCGGCCCGCCTCGCCGAGGACGAGCTGGACGCGCTGCCGGACGACACCGCCGGCGCCGTCCGCGCGCTCAAGGACTACCCGTGGCGCTCCGACGAGGCCCGGCAGGCCTACCAGCAGATCCAGGACCTGCTCCGCCGCGAGGTGCTCGACAGTTCCTTCGCGTCGATGAAGAACGCCCTCGAGAATGCGACCGAGCAGGACATGCAGGCCGTCAAGGACATGGTGGCCGACCTGTCGCAGCTCATCGATGCGCACAACCGCGGCGAGGACACCGAGGAACAGTTCGCCGACTTCATGGACAAGCACGGCCAGTTCTTCCCGGAGAACCCCGAGACGATCGAGGAGCTGATCGACTCCCTGGCGCGCCGCGCGGCCGCGCAGGAACGGATGATGGCGGGGCTCTCGCCCGACCAGCGCGCGGAGCTGTCGGACCTGATGGCCCAGACCATGGCCGACATGGGCCTGGCCAGCGAGATGGCGCACCTGCAGGACGCCCTGCGCCAGGCGCGGCCGGACCTGCCGTGGGGGCAGCGCGGGCAGGTGCCGGACGGCGAGCAGGGACTCGGCCTCGGTGACGCCACCAGCGCCGTCGCCGAGCTGGCCGACCTGGAGGCGCTGTCCAGCCAGCTCTCCCAGGGCTACGCCGGCGCCTCGCTGGCCGACGTCGACGAGGAGCTGCTGGAGCGGGCGCTGGGCCGGCCGGCGGTCGACGACCTCGCCGCGCTGCGCCAGATGGAGCGGGAGCTGGAGCGCCAGGGCTACCTCAACCGCTCCGACGGCCGGCTCGAGCTCTCACCCAAGGCGGTCCGGCGGCTGGGTGCCACCGCGCTGCGGCGGGTGTTCGCCAAGCTCGACGCCACCGGCCGCGGCGACCACGACGTGGCCGACGCCGGGTCGGCCGGGGAGCTGACCGGCAGTTCGCGGGAGTGGCGGTTCGGCGACGAGCAGCCCCTCGACGTCGTCCGCACGGTGAAGAACGCCGTCCTGCGGACGGCGCACGAGCCACGGGCCGACGGCGACCGGCGGGTGCACATCGCGGTGGATGACTTCGAGGTCGTCGAGACCGAGCGACGCACCGGCGCGGCGGTCGCGCTGCTGGTGGACCTCTCCTACTCCATGGCCCTGCGCGGCACGTGGGGCGCGGCGAAGTCGACGGCGATGGCCCTGCACTCGCTGGTGACCACGCGGTTCCCGCAGGACGCGATCCAGATCATCGGGTTCTCGTCGGTCGCCCAGGTGCTGCGGCCGGAGACCCTCGCCGAGCTGTCGGTCGACACGCTGCAGGGCACCAACCTGCAGCACGGGCTGATGCTGGCGCGCCGGTTCCTCGCCCGGCACCGGGACGCCGAGCCGGTGGTCCTCGTGGTCACCGACGGCGAGCCGACCGCGCACCTGGAGGACGACGGGACGCCGTTCTTCTGCTGGCCGCCGATGCCCGAGACCATCGCGCGCACGGTGGCGGAAGTGGAGCGCGTGGCCCGCACCGGCGCGACGGTGAACGTGTTCGCGCTCGACCCCGACCCCGGCCTGGTGCACTTCGTCCACGACATCACCGAGCGGGCCGGCGGGCGGGTGTTCCAGCCCGACCCGGAGCGGCTCGGCGAGTACGTGGTCGCCGATTATCTGCGCACCCGGAGGGGGCGGCGATCTCGATGAGGCCTGCTCCCGGGGCCCGACCCGAGCCTGCGAGGGTCGGGGAGGAGCAGGTCCTTCCGCGGCGCACCCGCCGGGGCCGTCGGGCACGGTGAAGCAGTGAGTGCCCCGATCACCGTCGACGAGGTGGCCGCCGAGGTCACCTATGCCCTGCGCGCCGCGGTCCTGCGTCCGGACGGCGGGGAGATCACCTGGGCCGGCGACGAGGATCCCGCCACCTTCCACCTGGCCGCGCACAGCGGCGACCGGCTCGTGGGCGTCGTCCGCTTCTCGCCGGCCCCGTGCCCGTGGCGGACGGCGACCGCCCCCTGGCAGCTTCGCGGGATGGCCACGGACGCCGAGCTGCGGGGTGCCGGCGTGGGCCGCGCGATGGTCGCCGACGGCCTCGGCCGGGTGCTCGCGCGCGGCGGCGACCTCGTCTGGTGCCACGCCCGGGTGACAGCGGCGGGGTTCTACGAGCGGATGGGTTTCACCGCCGTGACGGGCGAGTACGACAAGCCGGGCATCGGCCTGCACGTGGGCATGGTGCGCAGCGTCCCCTGACCCGGACGACGGCCTGACCTGCATTGTCGCGTGTGCAGTGGGTCACACCTGTGGGTGAGAAGGCCACAGGTTGGACCGGGGAGGGCCGATAACCTCAGGGCACGAGTGGAACGGGACGGGCACGAGCACCGGGACGGAGGCACCGTGACGCGGACGGCGACAGCGCGACGACTGGCGACCGGTGCCGCCACCTACGGCGGTGGCCTCGGCCTCGCCGGCGCCGCCTTCTACGCCCTGCTGCGCGAGGAGGCCCGCTCGGCCCGCCGCCGGGTCGAGGCCCGGACGTCGAAGGACGACCCGCCCTCGGGTGACGGCATCTACGGGCGGGGCAGGAGCAAGCCCCTCGTGTTCACCGTGCTCGGCGACTCCAGCGCTGTCGGTCTCGGCGTCGAGCGGGCGGCGGAGACACCCGGCGTCCTGATCGCCGCGGCCCTGGCCGAGCTCGCGGAGCGCCCGGTGCGCCTGGTCCGCCTCGCCGTCACCGGCGCGGAGTCCAAGGAACTCGGCGACCAGGTCGATCGCGCCCTCGCCGAACACCCCGACGTCGCGCTGATCATGATCGGCGCCAACGACGTCACCACCCTGACCAAGCCCGCGGTCGCGGTGCGGCACCTCGAGAACGCCGTCCGCCGGCTGATCGACGCCGGCTGCGAGGTCGTCGTCGGCACCTGCCCCGACCTGGGCACGATCCGCCCGATCGCCCAGCCGCTGCGCACCCTCGCCCGGCGGTGGAGCCGGCAGATGGCCGCCGCCCAGACCATCGCGGTCGTGGAGGCCGGCGGTCGGACCGTGTCCCTCGGCTCGGTCCTGGGCCCGGCGTTCGCCTCCGACCACAGCATGTTCAGCATCGACGAGTTCCACCCGAGCGCGCTCGGCTACGCCCAGGCCGCCGCGATCCTGCTGCCGTCGGTGGCCGACGCCGTGGGCGTCTGGCCGGCGCCCGACCGCAGCGTCCGGCCGATCCGCCGGGGCACCGTGCGCCCGGTCGCGCAGGCCGCGGCGCGCGCCGCCAGCCGCACCGGTACCGAGGTCCAGCCCGCGGAGAAGCGGGGCTCGGACACCGGTCCGCGCGGGCCGTGGGCCCTGCTGCGCCGCCGCCGGCCCACCGACCTGCCGACGCCCGAGCAGATGGAGGAGTCGGCCGAGGCCACTCCCGTGGGCTGAACGAGGACCCCGAGTGGCGGGCCCTACCGCGGAGTAGTTTCGAGGTCGACCTGCGTCCGCCGAACGTCCGCGGAACCCGCCTCATCGTGGAGGACCCATGCCCGAAGCCGTCATCGTCGCGACCGCCCGCTCCCCCATCGGCCGCGCGTTCAAGGGGTCGCTGAAGGACCTCCGTCCCGACGACCTCGCCGCCACCATCGTGCGCGCCGCCCTGGACAAGGTGCCCGAGCTCGACCCGACCGACATCGACGACCTGATGCTCGGCTGCGGCCTGCCGGGCGGCGAGCAGGGCTACAACATGGGTCGCGTCGTCGCGACCCTGCTCGGCATGGACCACCTGCCGGGCACCACGATCACCCGCTACTGCTCCTCGTCGCTGCAGACCACCCGCATGGCCATGCACGCGATCAAGGCCGGCGAGGGGGACGTGTTCATCTCCGCCGGCGTCGAGATGGTGTCCCGGTTCGTGAAGGGCAACAGCGACTCGCTGCCCGACACGAAGAACCCGGTCTTCGCCGACGCGGAGGCCCGGGGTGCGAAGGTCGCCGAGAGCGGCGCCGAGAGCTGGCACGACCCGCGCCAGGACGGCGAGATCCCCGACATCTACATCGCGATGGGGCAGACGGCCGAGAACCTGGCGCTGCTCAAGGACGTCTCCCGGCAGGAGATGGACGAGTTCGCCGTCCGCAGCCAGAACCTCGCCGAGAAGGCGATCAACGAGGGCTTCTGGGAGCGGGAGATCACCCCGGTCACGACGCCCGACGGCACAGTCGTCAGCAAGGACGACGGCCCGCGCGCCGGCACCACCCTCGAGGCGCTGTCGCAGCTCAAGCCGGTCTTCCGCCCCGACGGCCGGGCCACGGCGGGCAACGCCTGCCCGCTCAACGACGGCGCCGCCGCGGTGGTCGTCATGAGCGACACCAAGGCCGCCGAGCTGGGCCTGACCCCGCTCGCCCGCGTCGTCTCGACCGCCGTCACCGGTCTCTCGCCGGAGATCATGGGCTACGGCCCGGTCGAGGCCTCGAAGCTCGCGCTGAAGCGGGCCGGCATGAGCATCGGTGACATCGACCTGGTCGAGATCAACGAGGCCTTCGCCGCCCAGGTCATCCCGAGCTACCGCGACCTCGGCATCGACATCGACCGGCTGAACGTGCACGGCGGCGCGATCGCCGTCGGCCACCCGTTCGGGATGACCGGCGCCCGGATCACCGGGACGCTCATCAACGGCCTGCAGACCCGGGACAAGACGTTCGGGCTGGAGACGATGTGCGTCGGCGGCGGCATGGGCATGGCGATGGTCCTCGAGCGCCTCTCGTAACCCGCGCACGGACTTTCGGTACCGAAAGTCCGGCAGAACGAACGAAGGCCCGGTCCCCCTGCGGGGACCGGGCCTTCGTGGTGAGGTGCTGGTCCTTCTACTCGCGGAAGTAGCTGAGCAGCCGCAGGATCTCCAGGTACAGCCAGACGACCGTCACGAGCAGGCCGAAGGCGATGTACCAGGCGAACTTCGCCGGGGCCCCGCGGCGGATCGCCTCGTCGGCCATGTCGAAGTCCAGCAGCAGCGAGAACGCCGCCACACCGATCACGACGAGGCTGAACACGATGGCCAGCGGGCCACCGTCGCGCAGGCCGAGGCCGCCGGTGACGAAGATGGACGCGACGATGTTCGCGATCATGAGGACCAGGACGCCGACGAGCGCGCCGATCATCCACCGCGTGAACTTCGGCGTGACGCGGATGGCACCGGTCTTGTAGACCACCAGCATGCCGGCGAAGACACCGAAGGTGCCGATCACCGCCTGCATGACGATGCCGCCGAACTGCTGCTCGAAGGCCTCGCTGATCGCCCCGAGGAAGACGCCCTCGACGGCGGCGTAGGCCAGCGTCGCGACCGGGTTCGCGATCGCCTTGAACGAGATCACCAGGCCCAGGACCAGGCCCACGACGATCGCCGGCAGCGCCAGCCCCCAGCCGGTGGTGCCGGGGAGGGCCCACACAGCGGCTGCCGTGAGCACGGTGACGATGAAGGTGACACCGGTCTTGGTGACGACGTCGTCCATCGTCATGTACCGGGTGGTGGCCGCGTACGGCGACGGCGCCGCATACGGGTCGTACTGAGTCGGCGCCCCGTACTGACCGGGGGCACCGTAGGGCTGGGCCTGGGTGGCCCACGGCGCCGGCTGCTGGCGGCCGTTCCCATCGGGGCCGAACCGGCTGAAGGCCGGGTTGTTGCTGGGCATCGTCATCTCCCTGAGGGAACTGGTCGGTCCGTGGAGTCCACCGTGCTGCACTCCACGCGTCCAGGTCAACGCCCGAAGGGGTTCGGTCGTTCCGGCGTGTCGTGGGAAGACCCGACCGGGCGAACCGGCGCGGATGACAGGCGCCCGTGACGATCCGGTGACGGGGTGCCTGCGAGCCTCCCCGCCCGACGAGTCCGTCGCCGTCTCGGAAGTGGAAGCCTCGTGCCCGACCGACTGTTCCAGCTGACCCAGTGGGCGACGGTGTCGCCGGCGGCGGGCTGGGTGACCCAGGCCGGCCGCTTCCTCGGGGGCACGGGCAGCGACCTGCTCGCCTACCTGCCGGCCGACGGCACCCTGTGGGTCGGCGCGAACGAGGGCGACCGGTTCACGTTCAGCCGGCCGTGGGCGACCCTGAGTCCCCCCGGGGGCTGGCAGCTCACCGTCGGCGACTTCACCGGCGACGGCCGCGCGGACGTGGCCGGCTACCACCCGGGGAACGGAACGGTGTGGGTCGGTGAGAACCGCGGCTCCACGTTCGAATTCCGACGGTGGGCCACGCTGGCGCCCGCGGCCGGCTGGCGGATCGGCACGGGGCTGTTCACGATGAAGGCGAAGGCCGACCTGCTGGCGCACCACGTCGACAGCGGCACGCTCTGGGTGGGCACGAACACCGGATCCGCGTTCACCTTCATGGGCACGTGGGCGAGCGTGGACCCCGCCGGCGGCTGGCAGTTCGCGACCGGGGACTTCGTCGGCAACGGCCGCTCCGACGTGGTCGGGTACCGCGCCGCCGACGGCTCGCTCTGGGTCGGCGAGAACAGCGGTTCGGCGTTCGGGATGAGCCAGTGGGCCACGGTGAGTCCCGCTGCCGGCTGGCACATCGACGCGGGGTTCTTCACGGGCCGGGGCAAGGACGACGTGCTCGGGTACCACTCCGGCACCGGCACACTCTGGGTCGGGGAGAACCAGGGACAGGGCTTCCTCTTCGGCGGTCCGTCGGCGTCGGTGGACCCGGGCGGCGCGTGGCAGTTCGTCACCGGCAGCGTCAACGGCGACGTCTGGGACGACGTCATCGGCTACTCCCCCCGGAACGGCGCCATCCTGGCGGGGAACTCCGTGCGGCCGATCGAGGGCTACTGCTGGCCGCTGTCGGCGAGCCCGGGCGGGGTCATCTCGTTCCACATGTCCGGTGAGGGGGCCTCCACCGCCTCGTTCCAGCGGCACGTCTCCACGACGGTCGCGGTCGACTCCCTGTTCGCCGGCGCGCAGACCTTCACCGCCGACCAGCAACCGGTTCCGGTGGACCCGGGCCGCTCCGGTTGCGGCTGGGCGGCGACCTTCGACCTCACGGTCCCCGACGACTGGGTTCCCGGGATCTACTCGGCCCGGTGTACGGACTCCGCCGACACCGCCTGCGACATCACGTTCGTGGTGAAGCCGCCGCCGGACGGCCGATCGCGCATCGCCGTGCTGGCGAACGCCTGCACCTGGTTGGCCTACAACGGCTGGGGCGGCCAGTCGAAGTACAGCGGACTGGCCCGCACGAGCTTCCTGCGGCCGATGCCGGCGGCGGCGCCGGACGGAGACCTCCACCTGACGCGGGGCGAGCTGTGGATCCTCGGCTGGCTGGAGAGCCAGGGGCACCAGCCGGACGTCTACACCGATCTCGACTTCCACACCGACGGGTGCGACGCGGAGCAGCATCCGTGCCTGATCGTCGGGACCCACCCCGAGTACTGGTCGGAGCAGATGCACGACAACCTCGGCGCGTATCTCGACGCCGGCGGCAGCCTCGCCTACCTCGGCGGCAACGGCATCTTCGAGACCGGGGAGTTCGACAACGACCAGACCGAGATGGTGTTCCGTCTCGGCATCGAGGGCGGTCCCCGGGAGGACGCCCTGTTCCGGACCCGCGGCAGGCCGGAGCGCTCACTCCTGGGCGTCGCGACCGAGCGGTGCAGCGTCGAGGGCTCGCCCTTCGTCGTCCGCGCGGCCGATCACGACCTGTTCTCCGGAACCGGTGTCTCCAACGGGGAGGTCTTCGGCGACGTCGGGCTGAACACCGGCTCCGGCAACGGCAAGGCGAGCGCCTGGGAGATCGACACCAGCCGGGGCCCCGGCGCGACGGGCATACCCACGGGCTGCCTGCTCGACCCGCGAGCGGTCGCGCCGTCGGCCCTCCCGGACGGTCTCGTCGTCCTGGCGACAGGCAGGCCGGACGGCGGCGTTCCGGGCGCGGAGATCACGTACTACGACCACCCGGGCGGCGGCTTCGTCTTCGCCGCCGGATCCATCACGGTCGGAGGGAGTCTCGTGGTCGACCCGGTGCTGAGCGCCCTGATGGCGAACGTGCTCAGCCGTGCCGGCGTCTAGACGCCGACGACGTGCCCCCGGTCGGGATCGAACCGACACTGGGACCCTTTTAAGGGGCCTGCCTCTGCCGATTGGGCTACGGGGGCGTCCTGCGCACGCTAGCGGTGCGCTCCGGGGCGGCCTCGCAGCCGGCTCGTAGGAGGACTCAGCTGCCGGTCTTCGGTAAGGCGGCCTGCTCGCTCCGGGCCGGTGGCAGCTGACCTGCCCGCCCCGTGTTCGCGGCGAAGACGAATTCCTTGCGCGGGTCCTGCAGCTGCCCCAGCGACACGACCTCGCGGCGGAACAGCGAGGCCAGCGTCCAGTCCGCGACCACCCGCGCCTTGCGGTTGAACGTCGGCACCCGGCTGACGTGGTAGGTGCGGTGCATGAACCACGCGGGCCAGCCCTTGAGCTTCACGCCGTAGACCTGCGCCACGCCCTTGTGCAGGCCGAGGCTCGCGACCGAGCCCGCGTACTCGTGGCGGTACGGCGTCGGCTGCTCGCCGGCCAGGACGGCGACGATGTTGTCGGCCAGCGCCCTGGCCTGGCGGACGGCGTGCTGCGCGTTCGGCGCCGTCGTCGCGGCCGGGTCGTCCTTGGTGACGTCGGGGACCGAGGCGAGGTCGCCGGCCGCCCATGCGTCGGGCATCCCGCGTACCTGCAGGGTCGCCTCGCACTCCACCCGACCGCGGCCGTCGACCGGCAGGTCGGTCTCGGCGAGCATCGGGTTGGGCTTGGTGCCGGCCGTCCAGACCAGGGTCTCGCTGGAAAACTCCTCGCCGTCGCTGAGCCGCACCACGCCCTCGTCGGAGATCGACTCCAGCCGGGTGTTGAGCCGCACGTCCATGCCCCGCTCGGTGAGCTGGCGGACCGTCCACGCGGCCATGTCCAGGTCGACCTCCGGGAGGATCCGGCCCATCGCCTCGACGAGCACCCAGCGCATGTCCGACGACGACAGCCGCGGGTAGTAGCGCTCGATCGCGTACCGGGCCAGGTCCTCCAGCTCCGCAAAGGCCTCCACCCCCGCGTAGCCGCCCCCGACGAAGGTGAACGTCAGCGCCCGCTGCCGCACGGCGGGATCGTCGGTGGAACTGGCGGCGTCCAGCCGTGCCAGGACGTGGTTGCGCAGGTAGATGGCCTCCCCCACGGTCTTGAACCCGATGCCGTGCTCGGCCAGTCCCGGGATCGGCAGCGTCCGCGCCACCGAGCCGGCAGCCATCACCAGCACGTCGTAGGACACCTCGAACGGGGCGCCCTCGACCGGGGCGATCCTGGCCCGCTTGTCCGCGTGCGTGAGGCTGACGACCGCGCCCGTGATCACCCGGCAGTGGCGCAGCGTTGTCCGCAGCGGGACGACCACGTGCCGCGGCTCGACCGAGCCGGCGGCCGCCTCCGGGAGGAACGGCTGGTAGGTCATGTGCGGTTGCGGATCGACCACGACGATCTCGGCCCGGCCGCGCGACAGCTTCCGCTGCAGCCGGAGGGCGGTGTAGAGGCCGACGTATCCGCCGCCCACGACCAGGATCACCGGACGTTGCGCCATGCGGGCAGCCTAGGCCCGGGACGGCCCGTCGACAGAGCGAGCGAGCGCGGTCGCCCGGCTCAGGACGGCGTCGAGCATCGGCTCGGTGAGCTTCCCGGTGAAGGTGTTCTGCTGGCTGACGTGATAGCTGCCCAGCAGCGTCAGCGGGCCGCGCGGGCCGGCCAGCTCCACCTCCACGCCGTGCCCGAAGGCGGGACGGGGACGCGGCAGCTCGTACCCGGCGGCGCCGAGCACCGGCCACAGCGCCGTCCACCCGAACCCGCCGAGGACGACGGCGACCCGCAGCCGCGGAAGCAGCGCGAGCTCGCGGGCCAGCCACGGCGAGCAGGTGTCCCGTTCCTCCGGCGTCGGCGCGTTGGCCGGCGGCGCGCAGCGCACCGACGCGGCGACCCGGACGTCGGTGAGCTCCAGTCCGTCGCCGACGTGCGTCGAGGTCGGCTGGTTGGCCAGCCCGGCCCGCCAGAGCGCGGCGAAGATCCAGTCGCCGCTGCGGTCGCCGGTGAACACCCGGCCGGTCCGGTTGCCGCCGTGGGCGGCCGGCGCCAGGCCGACGACGGCAATCCGCGCGTCGGCCGGACCGAGGCCTGGTACCGGGCGCCCCCAGTAGTCCCAGTCGCGGAACGAGGCCCGCTTGACCTGCGCGACCTCCTCCCGCCAGGCGACCAGGCGCGGACACGCGCGACAGCCGGACACCCGGGCATCGAGGACGGCGAGGTCGCGGACGCCGGCCGCCGCGCGGGCCACCCCGGCAGGCGTGCGGGTGACCGGGAAACCGCCTGCCTGGCCCCGATGCAGGGCCCCGCGGCGAGCCTGCGAGTCGCGGGGGGCATCGGGGTCTTGTCTCACGCGGCCAGTCCATCACCAGGGGCCTCCCAGGCGCACGGCGGGCACACCGAGGGCTGCGAGGGAACTACCGTCGCGTCCCATGTCGACCGGCCGGATGGAAGCGTTCAGCGACGGCGTGATCGCCATCCTCATCACGGTCATGGTGCTCGAACTGCCGACTCCCCACGGCACCTCCTGGAGCGCGCTCCACGAGGCCCTGCCGGTGCTCCTGACCTACGTGCTGAGCTTCGTCTACCTCGGCATCTACTGGAACAACCATCACCACATGCTCCAGGCGACCAGCCGCGTGAACGGGCTGATCCTGTGGGCCAACATGCATCTGCTCTTCTGGCTGTCGCTGATCCCGTTCACCACGGCGTGGATGGGCGAGAACAACTTCGCCGCCGTCCCCACCGCCGCGTACGGAATCGTCCTGTTGGCGGCCGCGGTGGCCTACTACGCGCTGCAGACGACGATCATCCGCGACCAGGGGCAGGGGTCGCTGCTCGCCGAAGCGGTCGGCCGCGACGCCAAGGGAAAGCTGTCGCCGTTCGTGTACGTCGCGGGCATCGCGCTCTCGTTCCTCGAGGCCCGCCTGGGAGTCGCCGTCTACGCCGGGGCCGCGCTGATGTGGCTGATCCCGGACCGCCGACTGGAGCGCACCCTCGCGGGCCGGTCCACTCGCCCGGAGGTCGACGACTAGCGACCGGGATCAGCCGCGGGCGAGGCGCAGGGCGATGCCGTCGAGGATGTCGTGCTCGCTCACGACCACCTCGTCCATGCCGAACTCGTCCATCAGCACCCGCAGGATCAGTGCCCCGGCGCCGATGACGTCGACCCGCCCCGGGTGCATG
>Ga0308173_10000326_pt1 | contig 19436 bp, 17 predicted proteins | sample PhyPR1_FD_203716 | JGI IMG/M metagenome (GOLD analysis project Ga0308173, IMG submission 203716) | Soil microbial communities from UC Gill Tract Community Farm, Albany, California, United States - DLSLS.P.R1 | ecosystem: Environmental > Terrestrial > Soil > Agricultural land | place: USA...
AGGCTCTATCCGCTCGACGTGGACCGTGCGTTCAGAAAGCTGACCGAGATCAAGCCCGACATCACCGTGTGGTGGACTTCGGGTGGCCAGTCAGCGCAATTGCTGCATGACGGCGAAGTCGACATGACGATGATCTGGAACGGCCGCGCGAGCGCCGTCATGAAGGACGACCCGGACATCGGCTTCACGTTCAACGACGGCATTCTGCAGAACACGCAACTGTGCGTGCTGAAGAACGCGCCGAACATGAACGACGCACTACGCTTCCTGAACGCGGCGCTTTCGCCGGAATTGCAGGCGAATCTGCCGAATTACATCGACTACGGCCCGGGCAATCCGGCCGCGTTCAAGACCGGCAAGATCAGCGACAAGCGCGCCGCCGAACTGCCGAGCTCGCCCGCGAATGCCGCGAAGCAGACGCTTATGCAAGAGGAATGGTGGGCGTCTGACGCGGGCATTCAGGCCAAGGCCCGCTGGCTCAAGTTCATGCAGCAGTAAGCAGGTCTCCGCGGCTTCCTTTCACTGACCCGCGCGCGGTTCACGTGTGCGGGCTGCTCTGTCAATCGTGATCGACTATCTGATCCTGGGCGGCGGCTCGGCTGGCTGCGTGCTGGCCGCGCGTCTGTCCGAAGATGACAACGCCCGCGTATGTCTCGTCGAAGCAGGCCGCGACCTCTCGGCGCAGTCGATGCCCGATGCCGTGCGCAGCCGCTATCCCGGCCGCGCGTATCTCGACACCCGCAACATCTGGCGCGAACTCCGATCGTGCATGAGCGCGAGCGGCGCGCTCCGTCGTTATGAACAGGCGCGCCTGCTCGGCGGCGGCTCCGCGATCAATGCGCTGATGGCCAATCGCGGCGCGCCCGCCGACTACGACGAGTGGGAAGCGATCGGCGCCGCCGGCTGGAACTGGCATAGTTGCCTGCCGTACTTCCGCAAGCTGGAAAGCGACTGCGACTTCAACGGCGATCGTCATGGAAGCGCTGGACCGCTACGCATCGCCCGCACGAAATGGGCAAGGATCTCGCCGTTCGTGCGAGCGGTGCTGAAGACGCTCGGCGAGCAGGGTTATGCGCTGCGCGAAGATCAGAACGGTCCGTGGGAAGACGGCACCTTCATCGGTTCCATTGCAGTGAGCGCGAAAGGCGAGCGCATCCCGACTTCGGTCTGCTATCTCGACGACGCGGCTCGTGCACGTGGCAATCTGTCGATCCGCACGGATACGGTCGTCGAACGGATTCTGTTCGAAGGCCGGCGTGCGGTCGGTGCGCGCATCGTGCGCGAAGACGGAACGAAAGAGGAAGTGATGGCGCGGCGCGTGATCGTCAGCGCCGGCGCGATCCATAGTCCGGCGTTGCTCATGCGCAGCGGCGTCGGCCCGGCAGACGAACTTGCAAGGCTCGGCATCGACGTAATCGCGGATCGCGCGGGCGTGGGCCGCAATCTCATGGAGCATCCGTCGATCGCGGTGTCGGCGTTTCTGCCCCGCAGTGCGCGCACGCCGTTTCCCGACGAGCATCACGAGCAGGCTATCGTGCGCTTCTCGTCCGGCCTTCCCGATACCGTTCCGGGGGATATGCACGGCGCGATCCTGTCGCGTTCGGGGTGGCATTCGTTGGGGTATCGCCTGGGCACGATCTTCTTCTGGGTCAACAAGTCGTACTCGCGCGGACGCGTGACGCTGAAGTCATCGAACGCCGTCGATGAACCGAAGGTGGACTTCCACATGCTCTCCGACAAGCGCGATCTCGACCGCCTGAAGCTTGCCTTGCAGTTCGGCGCACAGACGCTGGCGGCGTCGTCGATGGATGGACATCGCGACGTTATCTTTCCCTCGAGCTATTCGCCGCGCGTGGCGGCCGTCGCCGTGCCTGGAACATGGAACGCGATGCAGCGAGGCGCGCTGAGCGGCTTGCTGGACATCGCGGGGCCGCTGCGTCGCGCGTTGATCGAGGGCGTCGTCACGCAGGGCGTGAGCATCGGCCAGCTCTTGCACGACGATGCCGCGTTGACGCAGTTCGTCGCGCGATCCGTCGGCGGGACGTGGCATTCGTCGGGCACGTGCAGGATGGGCGCCGCAAGCGATCCGCTCGCGGTGACGGATGCGCGCGGCGCGGTGTATGGCGTGGAAGGCCTGCACGTGTGCGACGCATCGCTGATGCCGTCGATCCCGTGCGCGAACACGAACGTTCCGACGATCATGGTCGCCGAACGCGTGGCGGACGCGCTGCGAGGCTTCGTCCCCTAATCTCCGTACCCGACGATCCCCTTCACTTCGAGAAACGCCTCCAGTCCCCATTCGGCGCACTCGCGCCCATTGCCGGACTGCTTGTACCCGCCGAAAGGCGAGCCGGGGTCCCACGCCGGGTAATTCACGTAGACGCTGCCGGCGCGCATCCGCATCGCCACGCGGCGCGCGCGTTCGCGGTCGCCCGATTGCACGTATGCGGCGAGGCCGAACGGCGTGTCGTTGGCCATCGCGATGGCTTCTTCTTCATCGCGGTACGGCATGAGCGCGAGCACCGGCCCGAAGATCTCGTCCCGCGCGATCGTCATCGACGGATTGACATTGGCGAAGACGGTCGGCTTCACGTAGAAACCGCGCTGGAGCCCATCGGGCCTGCCCGTTCCGCCCGCGACCAGCCTCGCGCCCTCTTCGATGCCCGCGCCGATCAGCCGCTGCACGCGGGCGAACTGAAGCTCGCTGACCACGGGTCCCATCGTCGTGGCCGCATCGTCGGCTGGACCTACGCGATGCGCCCGCGCGGCACCTGCCGCGATGCCGGCCGCCTCATCGTGGCGCGACGCCGGAACCAGCATGCGAGTCGGCGCATTGCATGACTGCCCGCTGTTCGAGAAGCACGAATTCACGCCTGCGGTGACGGCCGCTTCGAAATCGGCGCCGGCGAGATCGTCGAGAAGGATATTCGCCGACTTGCCGCCCAGTTCCTGATGCACGCGCTTCACCGTCGGCGCGGCGAGGCGCGCGATCTCGATGCCGGCACGCGTCGAGCCCGTGAACGACACCATATCGACGTCCGGATGAGCGGCAAGCGCCGCGCCCACCGTCGGCCCATCGCCGTTGACGAGATTGAACACGCCTTTGGGCGCGCCGGCCGCATCCACGATTTCCGCGAAGAGCACGGCGTTCATCGGCGACACTTCGCTCGGCTTGAGCACCACCGTGCAGCCCGCCAAGAGCGCGGGCGCGACTTTGCACACGATCTGGTTGATCGGCCAGTTCCACGGCGTGATCAACGAGCACACGCCAACCGGCTCATGATTGACGAGCGTCGTGCCGCGCTTGCGTTGCCATTGGAACGCTCGGCTCGCGCGAATCGTCTCGTCGAGATGACGCCTGCCGAGCGCGGCCTGCCACGCGTGCGAGAGCTTTGTCGGCGCGCCGATCTCGCGCGTGATGACATCGGCCATCTCGTCGTAACGCGCCATATAGGCATCGAGGATGCGTTCGAGCAACGCGATGCGTTCATCCACCGACGTCTGCGCGAACGATGCGAACGCGCGCCGCGCCGCCGCGACCGCGCGATCCGCGTCGCTCGTGTCGCCCAGCGCGACTTCGCCGATCGCCTCTTCCGTGCATGGATCGATCACGGCCAGGCGCGCGCTGCCGGACGGCTCGATCCATTCACCATCGATATAAAACTCTTTGAGATGTCTCATGGCGTGCGTCATGCGTGGGTTGCCGAGCGCCTGCGGCTCACGACCGCGAACATCACCAGACACAAGGTCAGCGCGGTCAGCATCGTGCTGATCGCGGCGATGGTCGGATCGATCTCGTCGCGCAAGGTGACGAACATGCGGCGCGTGAGCGTCTGATTCGTGCCGCCCGATACGAAGAGCGCGACGACCGTTTCATCCAGCGCCTGAATGAACACGAAGACCATCGCGGATATCACGCTCGCCTTGATCTGCGGCAGCGTCACAGCGATGAAAGCGCGGAAGCGGTTCATGCCGAGGCTGCGCGCCACCATCTCCTGCGTGCGGTCGAACGTGCGCAAGTCCGCGCCCACGGAGATCAGCACATAAGGCAGTCCGAGCATCGTGTCCGCGACAATCAGGCCGGTCAGCGTATTCACATAGCCCGCCTGCGTGAACACGAAGAACACTCCCACCGCGACGATGATGATCGGCACCATCAGCGGAAGCATCAGCAGCGTGCGTAGATAGCGCATCGACCAATGCGAGCCGTATTGAATGCCGTACGCGGCCATGATGCCGATCGGCGTCGCGATCAGCGCGGCGCACGACGATGCGGCGAAAGTCGTTTTAGCGGCATCGATCCAAGCGGGATTATCGAAGAACGCGTGATACCAGCGCAGCGAATATTCGGGCGGCGGAAAGGTCAGGAAGCGCGCATCCGAGAACGACAGGGGCACGACGATGATTACGGGAATCATCAGGAACGCGAGGATCAGCGTCACGGATGCGCCGAGCGTCACCCGGCCGAACGAGAGTCGGTTCATTTGGCCCCCAGCGTCTTTTCGAGCGGAATCACGCGGCTCACGGCATAGAAGATCGCGAACACGCAGATCAGCAACGCGACACTCACCGAACTCGCCGCGCCCCAACTGTTGTAGATCTCGACGTTGCGGCTGACGATCATCGAAACCATCATCGACTTGCCGCCGCCCATCAGCTCCGGCGTGATGTAAAAGCCGAGACAGAGCACGAACACGAGCGTCACGCCGGCGAGCACGCCGCTCATCGACAGGGGCAGGAACACGCGCAGAAACACATGCGTGGGCGAACCGCCCAGGCTCGCGCCCGCCTGCGAGAGGTTCTGCGGAATCTTCTGCATCGCGGAGTACAGCGGCAATACCATGAACGGCAACAGGATATGCACCATTGCTATGATGGTGCCGAACTGGTTGTACGAAAGCTGCAAGGGCCTGTCGATCAGGCCGATTCCGAGCAGCGCCTTGTTGATGAGCCCCGTGCGCTGCAACAGCACGAGCCATGCATACGTGCGCACCAGCACGCTGGTCCAGAACGGCAGGATGACCATGCCGAGCACGAGCGCGCTCCAGCGCGGCGAGATGGACGCGGCGAAGTACGCAACCGGATAGCCGAGCAGCAGCGTGATGCCCGTCACGATGATCGACAGCTTGAACGTGAGCAGGAACGTGTCCAGATAAGCGCCCGTGAATATGCGCCTGTAATTGGCGAGCGTGAAGCCGCCGTCGTGATAGACGGACTCCCACGAAAGCCACGCGAGCGGCACGACCAGCAGCACCACGACGACGAAAAGGGCGGGCGCCATCAACAGCAGCATCGCGCGGTCTTCGCGTTGCTGATGGCGCACCGAGGGATCCGTCGTGGCGGTTTGCATCAGAGCCGGGTCCTGGAGAATCGGTTTCGCTGTCGTCATCATGCACCTACGGCGTCTAACAACTGATACCACGCGGCGACGAGCCTGACGCCCGGCGCGCGCAGCGCGTGAAACGGCACGGGACGCAAGCCGTCCTGCCCGAGCATCGCGAGTTCCGGCTGTTCGTCGAGCGCGAGCGCAGCTGCGTGCTGCCCGATAAGACTCGCCATCGCGACGCCCGCGCCGTTGTAGCCGAGACAGAACACGGTTGCGTCGTCGCTCTTGCCCACGTGCGGCAATGCGTTGAACGTCATGCCGACGTAGCCGGACCAGCGGTATTCCACTGGCGTGCCTGCGAGTTGCGGAAAGAGCGCGACCATCGCCCGTTGCAGCGCATTAAAACCGGTCAGTTCACCCTCCTTGCCGAACGCGTCGCGGCCTCCGAACAGCATGCGTCCATCGACCTTGCGGAACCACTTCATCATGCGGCGCGTTTCCGTGTAGCTGCGCCGATTCACCATCAACTGCGCGTCGAGTTCGGGCAGGAGTTTCGCCGTCGCGATCATCGCACTTCGGAACGGCACGAGCTCGCGATGATACGGCGCGGTGGCGTCGGTGAGACTCGAATACGCATTCGTCGCGACGATCACCCGCTTCGCGCGCACCGCGCCACCGGGCGCTTTCAGCACGACGCGGCCATCGTCGGCGCGCGACATCCCGATGACCGGCGTCGACTCGAAAATCGGCACGCCGCGGGTGGTCAATCCGGCGGCGAGGCCGCGCACATATTCGAGCGGCAGGATCGTGCCCGCATCCGCGCTCAGCACGCCGCCGACGAAGCCCTTCGAGCCGGTTTCCTGTTCGACCTGCGCGCGCGTTTGCACGGTCATCGACTGATCGTTGAGTGTCGTTCGCACCCAGTCCGCTTCGGCCACGCTCGAAGCCAGCGCACGCTCGGTATTTGCACAGCGCAGGCCGCCTGTGTGCTCGAAGCAAGCGCGCGTCAGCTCGAACTCGTCAATCAGCGATTCGACGGCACGCACGCCGTCGTGCGCGAGCCGATGCATGCGCTTCGCGACATCGATGCCGTGCGTGCTCGCGATCGACGGGAACGACAGGCGGAACTTCGACGACACCACGCCGCCGTTTCGCCCGCTCGCGCCCCAGCCGACCGGATTTGCATCGAGCACCGCGCAGGCGACGCCGCGCTTTTGCAGTGCATACGCGGCGCTCAGCCCCGAATACCCCGCGCCGACGATCGCGACTTCCACATCGAGATCGCGGGCGAGCGGCGCGCCGGTCGACACGGGCGCGTCCACGGAAGGCTCTCGTGCGGCCATCGCTCGCCAGAGCGAATCCGCATGCGGGCGCGGCTGGTTCGTCGGGGCGCGCATGGTCACCGTCCCTGCGTCAAGCCGCGGCGCGAAGTTCAGCGTCGACGGCGTCCGCGAGTTGCGCGAGCGTCGCGAACGTCCACGTCGGCGTGGTGACGGTTTCCGGCACGGGCGTGGCGCCAAAGCCCTTCATGCCCTGGCGTCGTTCGATCCAGACGGTGCGGTAGCCGAGCTTGGTCGCAATGCCGATATCGTGATACTGGCTCTGCGCCGTGTGCAGGATCTCTTCGAACTTGTAGCCGAAGGCGGCCTGACGGCCACGGTTGTACGCGAAAAATTGCGGGTCCGGCTTCGCGACGCCGGTCTGGTCGCAGCACACGGTGTCGTCGAACGGATCCCCGAGCGTATGCGCATACGATGACAGCGCCACGCGATCCGCGTTCGTCATCGCGACGAGGCGGAAGTGCTTGCGCAGACGCTTCAACGCCGCGACCGAGTCTTCGAACGCGGGCCATTCGAGCACGTCGCGCTGGAACGCGGCGGCGGATGTCGCGTCGTCCGGCAACCCAAGCTTCTTCGCGAGATGCAGATAGACGTTGGCCATTTCATGACTCGAACGGCCGTTGAACTTCGCCCGCCCTTCCATGTAAGGCTCGAAAATCCGATCGTCGGTCAAGTCCTTCGCCTTCGGTCCGCCCAGGCGGCGCACGGAATCGAGCACCCCTTTTTCGAAGTTGATCAGCGTGCCGACGACATCGAACGTCAGCACCTTGAAATCGGTGAGATTCATTGCTTCATCCTTTACGGTTTGCATCTGCGTTTGAAGTCGAGATCGCCCGTGCACAGGCGCTCAGGTAGAACAGAAAAGAGGGGAACCCGTTCACGCAGCCACCACGATGGTGTCCTGCGGATCGAGCGCGACGGTCATCGGCGCGCCCGGTTCGGGGATGCGTTTGCGCGCGTCGTGGCTGCCGGGTTGCCTGAGGCTGATGGCGGTGCCATCGGCGAGCGCCGCGAACACCCGGAGGCTCTCGCCCTGGTAGAGCACTTCGGTGACGCGGCACGTCAGGCGATTCGCGGACGCATGACGGCTTTCGCTGTCGATGACGAGCTTTTCCGTCTGCACCGCGAGCAACAGCCTTTCGCCGCGCGGCAGCGGATGCGCGGTACGCAGTACGGTGTCGCCGAGACGGACGGCATCTTCGCCCGCACGACTCACGTCGAGCAGAGTTGCCTCCCCAATGAAACTCGCGACGAAGGCATCGCACGGCCGGTCGTAGAGGCGCTCGGGCGTGTCGATCTGCACCAGCTTGCCGTCCTTCAATACAGCGACGCGATCGCTCATCGTGAGGGCTTCGCGCTGATCGTGCGTCACGTTGACGATGGTCGCCCCCAGTTGCCGATGCAGCCGGCGCAACTCGATCTGCATGGTCTCGCGCAATTGCTTGTCGAGCGCGGAAAGCGGCTCGTCCATAAGAATGAGTTGCGGCTGGAACACGATGGCGCGGGCGAGCGCCACGCGCTGCTTCTGTCCGCCCGACAGCTGATGAATGCTGCGGCTCTCGTAGCCCTTGAGCTCGACCATCGCGAGGGCTTCGGCCACGCGCTTCGCCCACATCGATTTCGGTTCGCGTCGCGCGCGCAGCGAGAAGGCGACGTTTTCGCCGACTGTCATGTGCGGAAACAGTGCGTAGTTCTGGAACACGATGCCGATGTTGCGCTTGTGCGGCGGCGCAAATGTAATGTCACGCTCGCCAACCCACACGCTGCCCGAACTTGGCTGCACGAAGCCGCCGAGGATGCCGAGCAGCGTCGTCTTTCCCGATCCGGACGGCCCCAGCAGCGAGACGAATTCGCCGGGCGCGATATCGAGCGATACGTCGTCAAGCGCTGTCACCGGGCCGTAGCGCTTGGTAGCGGACCTGATTGACACTCCGGTTTTAGCGCGTACATCCATGATGTGGCTCTCGTCGTTCAAGCACAGGTTAAGAAAAATATAAGGCGCGGGTTTTTTTACGGCAATTCCCAAATTGTTGGATCGGGCATAACATCAGGTCATGCCCAATCTCCGAAAGAAACTCCCGAGCGCAAACGCGCTGTTCGTCTTCGAAGCGGCCGCGCGCTGCGGAAACTTCACGCGGGCGGCCGAGGAGCTGTACGTGAGTCAGCCAGCCGTCAGCAGAATGCTTGCGCGCATGGAAGATCATATCGGCGTGCGTTTGTTCGAACGTGTGCGCGGCGGCATCGAACTAACGGAAGACGGCAGAATTCTTTATCGCAAGATTTCGGAGGGATTCGGCGGGATTGAAAGTGCGATCCGCGAAATTGAGGCACGCTCGACCGGCGTCGAGACGGTCACGCTCTCAGTGTCGACGGGTTTCACCACGCACTGGTTGATGCCACGCATGAGCCGGCTCCATCAGGCGTTCCCATCCGTCGATCTGCGTTTTCAGCTCGTTTCCGGGCGCATCGGCGGCCCGCTGGTCGATGTCGACCTTGGCATGCGCTTCCTGCACGACGAAGAGATCAGCGAGAACGCCGTGCTGGTCATGCCCGAAATGCTGCTGCCGCTATCGGATCCGCGCTATCACGAGACGGCCGCGAGCGAGACGGGCCGCGCGCATGGCGACACCGTCATTGTCATGGATGACGAGGAGCGTGGATGGCACGAGAGGTTTCGAGCGTTTGCGTCGAAGGAGCGCCACGCGGCGGGGATGCTGAGCTTCAACGACTATGCGATCGTTGTACAGGCGGCTCTGCTCGGACAAGGTGTCGCGCTCGGCTGGCTGAATGTGACGTCGCATTGGCTGGCGCAGGGTGCGCTGGTGCCGGCGGAAGAAGAACTGAAAGTCACGAGCCGGCGGTGCTGCCTGCTGACGCCGCCGAATCAGCCGGTCAGACCCATCGTCGCGAGCGTACGCGAGTGGCTCATCGAACAGACCCACAGCGACATGCGCGTCGTCGACAGGCGTTATCCTCAGCTTGGACTGCGCCAGACGTTGAAGCAGAACGGCATCGATATCGAGTGAAGGAGCCGGCAAGGCGAGGGCGCACGTCGAGAATCGTAGGCTGGTGTTCTCGACTACAGTCGTGTCTGCGACGCCGCTAGGTTTCGCGATCACGGCTCATTCGGTGCGAACACTAAGCATCAACCCAGAAATTAGACCGCTAACCGCTGATCACGGTTACGAGTCAACTTGACATAAAGGAATTAGCGATCGTCCGTTAGTGTTCCGAACGACGCACGTCGTTCATTTGCTTAGCCGCGCGAGCCAACCGGGTAGTCTGAGCATGGGAGAAACGGTCGATACTGCATTCGTGCTGCCACACGACAGCGGCGAGCTTTCGCCGATCATCGCGAAGCAATGCAGGCACTCGTAGGCATCTGAGTTCACATAGCTGGGAACAGTCGCTGCCAAGATGCCGCTTCGAGCGCCTACTTGTCTCTGTTGTCTATTCGACACGGTCGACAAATACTCACGTCAACCACGGCGATCTCATGGGGAGACTACGAATCCTCTGTCACGCAGCATCGCCTCGAGCTTTGCATACTCCGCGTAGGAGACGACGTCAACGACCAGATCAACGTCATCGGTCGCCCGCACTTGCTGACGGCTGTAGGCGTCAGTCAACAGCAACCCAACTACGCAACCACCGACGAACGCGACGCGATCGAGTAGGTCGTCCCCGAGCGCTGTCGAGACGGCTCCCAGCATCATCTGTAGTCTATCGAAGGTATTCATATAGACAGCATTCTCTTGCTCAGGCTCTCCGTGGCCAAAGTGTTTTCCCTTGCCTTGCCGAACCTTATGGCGTCAGTCAAGGCGAGCAGCTCATATAAGACCGGGTCGGCGCGTACTGCAAAAGGAACTGACTTATGCAACGGCTCAATGCTCAGGCCGGTCGAAAGCCCCTGTGCATCTTCCCATACATACTCATGCTCACCGGCGGTCAGCATCCTTCCCTTCAGTACCGGAGCACCGAAAGCGGTCGGGACGCCCCTTGCAAGTCGTCCCTCTTTAGCCGGGAATACATATTTCACGCCGTGAACAATGAATTCGAGCAGTTGCTTAGGCGCAGGTCGCGGCTGCGAACTTTTCAGCGACACCGATAACAGTCCACTAGTGAGTCCCCGTTTCACGGCCGCGTTGCACTCCGACGCGCTGAGCCGTAGCCTCTGTGATAGATCAGCGTACGTCCACCGCAATTGGCCATTGTCGGCGAAAAAGCGAGAAGCATCGATCTCTTGGCGGTCGGCTTCCTCAGACTGCTCTTCCCAGCCCCTCCACGTCGACACCGGAATTCTCTCATCTGCCTTTGCTTTGCTCTGAAGCGCGAGGCTGGTGAGCTTCAAAGCAACTAATAAATCTTGACTTTTTAACATTGCCCGGTTCCTCTCATTCGCTATTTGCGAATAGCGAATGACCGTATCCGCCGATTGGGAAAATGTCAACGTTTGGATGAAAAAATTTTGGGGAAGTCGTTGCACTCAGTGCGTCGGCGTCCCAGTCAGCGAAGTTTCCTTCCTCCCACGACCTCGCACCACGACCGCCAAGGCGAGCAGTGCCACCGCCGCCTGCGGCGGCCACCATATCGGAAGTCCCGCGCGCTAAGCGGGGGATGGTGGTCTGCCGAACCCAGGCGGAACTAGACCTCGCCTATGATGTGGACGACAACCAAAAAGACGACTTATTAAATGACTTCCATGTTGGGGAAGGGCATCCTTGGCGTGGTGCTGGCGTGCGCACCTGCGTGGGCCGTTTGCGCCGATTGGGTCCAAGTAGCCACTTCGCAGAACACGGCGGTTTTCGTCGATCGCCTGACGCTGCTGCGGCACGGCTCGCTCATCGAAGCGTGGACGAAGTATCAGTACGAAAAGACGAATTCGACCGACAGCTTGTTTGGCTCCATCATCGCTTACAGCATTGGCCACGAAGTCTACGACTGCTCCGCCCGGCAACGCGCGACGCGCCTCCTGCTCGCATACGATCCCGGCGGCAACGTCCTAAAGTCGGAGAACCCGCCCACCATTCACTTTGTCGACGCTGCACCCGACACGCTGGGGGACGCTGAATTGCGCTACGTTTGCGGCGCGGTCTGAGACCGCGCGATAGCTGACTGAGCATTTCGGCGGGATTTTCTCGGTATGAGTAGGCCGAGCCTATCAAACGCGGTCTGCAGGTCAACGCCATCCCGTCGGTTGGGCGATCGCGGACCGTCGATCGATGATCCTTAGGCGCGGGATGCACGCTCATCAAGAAAGATCGCTTTGATCGCTCGATGACTCGCTGTTGAAAGGTGCGGCCCGCGTTGTCGATCGTTGCCTAGGCGGACCCGCAAGGCTACACGACGGACACTGACGAACGCCCTCTCCCGATTCTAATCCTGATAACTCGTATTATCAGGATTACGTTTAATGGGTAAAATCAGGGGTAGGGCGTCTACATCGAGTCCCGACGGGCCTCCGAACAACGACAAGCAGCCGCCGCCATGTCCAACAAGTCGCAAATCGTCACGAAAAGCCGCGCCGCGTACACGCGCAATCACTTCGCGGCGCTCCGTGCGTTCGTCCAGCGGATACCCGCCGCAACCATCACGCGCCTGTATTTCTCCGAGGACGACGATGGCAACGAAGCTACGCCCGGCTGGGTCGAGGCATTCCTGCGCCGCATGCAGGCCGAGTTGGTCGAGCTGGCGCTCGAGCATGGATCGTCGGTGCTGGCCGATCACCTGAAGTCCTCAGCCAAAGCGCACGGAAGCGCAAAGCTGACGGCCGTGACGCTCAAGATGGTCGAACAGGCGGCGCTGTTGGCCGTTGCCAAGCCCGAACCGACGCACGGCGTCGGCATGTGGTTCCGGCCGCTGGTGGCACGACGGCTGAAAGACGCGGGTATCGGCACACTCGCCGAACTGGTGGACTTCTGTAACCGCCGAGGCGGGAGCTGGTGGCGGGCGGTGCCGCGCATCGGACCGGGCCGTGCGCAACGGGTCGTCTCGTGGCTGCGACGGCATGAGGCCGAACTCGGGCTTCAAGTCGTACCGGACGTCGTGCTGGACGATCCTCTGCGCGCCTCCGAGGCGGAGCTTGTAACGCTCGATACAGGTTCGCGCGCCCTCGTCCCCCTTGAACGGCTGAGCCTGGCGCACGAACTCGCCGGCGCGCACGGATTGAACCGCCACAGCAGCTTTCCGTACATCCGAGCGAGCCACGATCTGGATGCCGTGCGGGCGTACCTCCATCACTACCGCGACCAACCGAAGACGCTCCGCGCCTACACCAAGGAACTCGAGCGTTTCCTGCTCTGGTCGGTCACCGTCAGGCGCAAACCCCTGAGCTCGCTGCTGGCCGACGACTGCGAGGCCTACAAGGATTTCTTGCGCGCGCCCGCACCCGATTTCGTGGGTTCTCGTGTGTCACGAGCAAGCGGCCGCTGGAAGCCGTTCGCGACCACGGAACTGAGTCTAGAAAGCCAGCGGTATGCGGTGCGGGCCTTGCGCGCGGCTTTTGCGTGGCTCGTCAACGTGCGGTACCTCGCCGAGCAGAACCGGGGCAGGGAACAGCGCGGCTCTTGTTGTGCTTGTCATTGAAGGCTCCCATCGGGATCGGGGCCGCCTCGCGTGCTCAGGCGGAGAACGTCCCTGTATAGGCGTTCGGAAAGCGTCGGTCAAGCGCGGCGCGTGCTCACTGAGCGCTCATTCGGCGTCGACACGATGCGTTCGAGTCGCCTATGGGAGCCATCGAAACGCTGAGAAGAACCACGAACCAGTCGATCCTCGCGGTCTGTACGCTGGGGCTTGCGCCAGGACCGTGGGCCGAAGCGTTTGAACGGTCGAGGCCGTCGCAAGCGAACGATGCACGGGGTGAACGTGCGGTTCATCGCCTATGCGCTCGGTCCGACTCGCGTCTTCGTTCGGAAAATGGAATGTGGATCGCTTGAGCGTTTCCGCTGCGGAAGAGTCGAGTGCTAACCATGTGCGCTTCATCCGTGGACGGACCTGCGTCCTGCCGCAGAACGGTGTAAGCGTTGCGTTTTCCATTCAGTTAAGTCTCTTATTGATTGCCGCGCGAGCAAGCCCACGATGCCCTTGCGACGAGCGCATGTAAGGAGGCCGTTTGGCTGACACATACGCTGACACGAACAGCACCCGCCCGATCATCGTTTTTGGAGCATTCGACCGCCACAACTTCGGCGACATGCTCTTTGCCCACGTGATCGAACATCTGCTCGCGGAGCATCGGCCGGGCTGCGAACCGATTTTCGCCGGGCTCGCGGCGCGCGATCTGCGCAGATACGGCGGTCATGACGTCGCCGCACTGTCAGTGCTCGCTTCGCGCTGGCGTGAGGCGCCGGCGAGGATCGTTCACGCGGGTGGCGAACTGCTGACGTGCGATGCGTGGGAAGCGGCCGTCATGCTCACTGAGCCGCAAGACACGCAAGCGTGCATCGCCCGGCATGGCGCGCGCGCGGATGACCGCATGAAATGGGCGCGCTCCACGTTGCATACCGCTGCGCTCGCGCCCTATCTGATTGGTCGCGAGACCTTTCCGCATGCGGCGTCGGTTTGCGCGAACGCCGTCGGCGGCGTGACGCTCGATGCGCGCGATGCCGCATTCCGCGATGAAGTCGTCACGAAGCTCCGCACTCTCGACGACCTCAGCGTCCGCGATACGCAGACGCAAGCCTCGTTGCAGGCGGCGCGCATCGTGGCGCGACTCGTGCCCGATCCGGTGTCGATGGTCGCCGAACTGTTCGATGCGCGCATCCGCTCGCACGCCGGTCACGACGTCGTCGCGAATGTGCGACGCATGTTCGCGCGCGGGTATCTCGCGGTGCAGTTCAGCGCGGATTTCGGCGACGACGCGACGCTCGCTCAACTCGCGCGCCAGCTCGACACGCTCGGCGCTTCTAGCGGCCTTGGCGTGGCGCTTTTTCGCGCGGGCGCGGCCCCGTGGCACGACGACATCGGCGTATACGAGCGCCTTGCCGCGCGCATGCGCCATCGCGCCGTAACCGTCTTCAATTCGCTCGACATCTGGAACATCTGCGCGTTGATCGCAGAGAGCGAAGGGTTCGCGGGTAGCAGCCTGCACGGTCGGATCGTCGCGATGGCGTATGGGCTTCCGCGCATCAACGTTCTTCATCCGGACGAAGGCGCGCGGACAGGCAAGCAAGCCGCCTATGCGCAAACATGGGACGATTCGAACCTGCCCGCGGCAGTGCCGATAAACGAAGCCGCAGCGGCGATGCAGGTTGCGCTGAGCGCGGATCGCGATGCGCTGAGCGCCCGAGCAGTGGAACTGGCGCGGCGGTACCGGGCGGGCGTCGCGCCGCTGATGTCGATGGTGTTTCGTGGATGATGCGCGCCGGCGATGTCAGTATCTCAACGCCGGGGTTCGCTCGCCGAATACGCGCACACGGTGCGCTGCGGGCCGTTGATCCGTGGCCCGGGCATAACGTCGCCGTTCAATCCGACAGCATCGTCCCCCTGCAATTCGCCGCCAGACACCGGCACGCATACATCCGTTTGAGCGCCGCCGTGCGCCGTCCTTCCACCGTCAGCCGATAGTCGATGAACAACTCCTGACCTTCGCGGATGGGACGAATCGAGCGGATGAATACGCGCTCGCCTTCCTGTTCGGCCTCGCAATTCGGCGCGCAACTGTGATTGAGCCAGCGCGCGGAGTTGCCGCCGCGCGCGCCGTCGATCACGCGGCCGTCGTCGAGTCCGAAGAAGAACGTGTGGCCGTCCTCTGCATTCGAGCGCTCGTACACGCGCTGCGCCTGCTTCCAGGAAAGACGCTGGCCTTTGTATTCGAAGAGGAGCGCGCCCGCGGGCAGGTCGGCGAGCGCGAAAACGCCCCGGCCATGAACGGGCGATGTGCGGACAGATGTTCGGCGCATGTGTGGCGGGTCGCAGTGTTGAGGATCAAAATTCGTGTGCGGGCGATGCAACGCCATGATGATGGCGTCATAAATCGTGGCCGCGCTCATGCCCGCAGTTTCCGACTGCAGGAGCACGATACGCAGGCCGCTCCGCGGCACGCTTGCGCGTTATCGTAACCGCATCGTCGAAGTAATGGGAGAGGCGCGCGGCCAGCGCATGATGATTGGGACAACGTGGTTCCGGTGGATTCGAAATTGTTCCGATCCGTTTCGCGCTGCGTCGATCACGTTCGCATCGGTCGCCTGATTCTCGTTCTTTGCTGGTTCTCGCGTCGTAGATGACTGAGCGGACAGCGCGTTCCTCTGGTGGTAGTTCCGTACACGACGGACTCACACCCCGCGCCGCTTCATGCACGGGCGCCTGTCATCGTCAACGTGCCGTAGCCCTATCGCGGTAGTGACGCGACAAGTCGAAGCGGAAACTGCGGCGATCCGCATGTAAATGCTGTCGCGCGGGCGGCAGAACTGTGTTCGTCAGCCGTCGTTTCGCCGCCATTGCCAACGCTCGCGCCTCTGCTGATCTCCGTGTTCCATACATGTGCTTGCCAAGCGCGCTCACAAACAGGTCAAAACGATTGACTTGCGCGGCAAGCCTCCCTCGCTTAGCCTGAAAGGGTTAATCAAAGGACACCGAAATGATCTCAGCCATCGCCACGACAGCCTTCGCAAGCACCGCCACTGACGGCTACTTGAACCGCATCATTACAACCGTCAACGACCATGACATCCACATTAGCGTAATGACCGCCCCATACGCGTGGCATCTGCATCCGGATTCAGACGAGGCGTTCATCGTCACGGAAGGCACGCTTGTCATTGATTTCGAGGACGGCCCGGTCGAATTGAACACCGGTGAGTTGCTGAAAATTCCCGCAGGCGTGCGCCATCGAACGCGTCCGAAAGGCGCGCGTTCAGTCAATCTGACTGTCGAAAAAAAAGACACGGTCACAGTCTTCTGCGTTGACCCGCGACATGCCCGGTAGCGAAAGTCACCCAGTCCGCATGGTGCAATAACGAATCCGGAAGACGCGGCGTGCCAATTGCTGAAACTAAAGAGCAGCTTTCCTTCCTGCGTGAACATCCCGGCGAGAGGCGTGGACGTTCGTTCGAATCGCGATGCGTTCGAACGCGCGCATGCGCCCGTTTATACCCTGGAATAACCGTTCGGAATTACGTGCTCTTAACCGGTGATCTTTCGTGACGCACATGAGTGGCAGACGCCCCAAGCTAGTTTATTTTCCTACGCGCACGGTCGCGCCGACGCCCGGTGCCACTGAAAGCGATTTTCATATTTATGCGTCGTATCGCGGCAGCGCCGCAAGCGGATACTACGGGACTTTGAAAGTGGTCCGAAAAACAGACGGACGATTGCTTTTCCCATTTGACGGCGCCGACACGCTTGGGCCTTATGCATCAAAGTCGGATGCGATAGAAGCCGCGCAACGCCGTGGCGACGAAGTAGTGCAGGCCGATCTCGCCCGCCCTGAGCTTTAGCGCGGGCGCGTTAGAGCCTACCCCGAACCACGATGTATCCCGCTACGCTAAACTGGCGGCAGCGCTGGACCGCGCCTTGCTGGCGCAGGGATCCCGCCTCACTATCATCGCGCGTTTGCAGGCACTAGCCGTTATTCCATGACCACCGAACTCAGTGATGAATGCAAATCGCGGCTATTTCGCGTGACGCTGGAATCCCCTGTCGAAGGTTTCGCATTTGTTATGGCGGATAGCCGTGAAGCCGCGTGGCGCATGGCGCGGACGGTTATCGCCGTATTGCAAAGCGTCGGCGTCCAGAACGTCGCGCTAAAGGACGTGCATTCCTTCAGCGAACTCGTGGACATGGGTGTGTCGGACGATCACGACATGCGCGTCTTCGAAATCGCGCAGCCGGACGCAAAGGCCGCAGAACTCGAATGGGCCAGTGCGCCTTACTTCCTGACCAACGACTCGACGCTTCTCGGCAAGTGGGCCGAGCTTCGCGGAGAGCTGGCGGCGGACATCGCACGCTCAATCATTCGCCGGGCCAAATAACGCGGAAACGTACGGAATCTGCGGAACTGCTTATGCGGCCACGCGGCGGTTTTGTCGTTCCTGTGCGTCAGCTGCGGCCGAGGCGGAATTCAACGCGGAGTCCAGCATCGCCAGCTTGCGTTGAAGCATCGCCACGCGATGACTTTGCGACGGAACAAGTTCGTAATCACTGTCGAGCTGGGCGACGCGCATATCCCAATACTTCGTCGGCAAACGGCCCGGCGCGGCGCTGCCTTCCACGAAACTCGCCAGGATCAATTCCAGATGCTTCAGTTCTCGCTCGGCCAACTGTGCCGGGCGACGCTGCCGGGAGTCGAGGGCGGTCGTGGCTTCAAAGGTTTTCATCATATGATTCATCCAGCTCGATTCGGAAAGCAACTTCAAAAGCAAGGCCCGTTCCTTGCAGGGCGCTTTGCCCCGACAAAAATGTTTCGAATTGAAACCATCACACTGTAAGCCGCTTGGGCATTAGCGTTCGCCCTAGGTCTTCATACAAAAACTGGCGGCGCGAGCAGAGGACGATTGCGCTAATGCGTCGCCTACCGCACGGAACGACGCGCAAACTTTTCATCCGAATTGTGCTTTCTTCAAAAGATTGGCTGTGGGTCCGGGGCTTGCTCTTGTTCCGCGAACGCATCAAGGGGAGCGTGCGACCTGGATACGATCCCTTTCTCCGCTCGGCGAACAAACAAATGAACGCATAGCATTCAGCAGACGACGCTGCGCCAAACACACCTAGACATGAACGACACTGATCGCAGCATCGCCACGCGCGCGCGCAAACCGCTGGACCGCGAACTCGAAACCGCATTGCGCAAAGTCTTTGGCTTTCCGAATCTGAGACCGGGTCAGGACAAGGTCATCCACAGTGTTCTCGACGGCAACGACACGCTCGCCGTAATGCCAACCGGCGCGGGGAAGTCGCTCTGCTATCAACTCCCGGCGTTGCAACTCGACGGCATGACGGTGGTCGTGTCGCCGCTTATTTCGCTGATGCGCGACCAGGCCGTGAAGCTCACGGAAGCAGGCGTGGCGACGGCGGTCATCAACAGCACGCTGTCGACAAGCGAAGAGCGCGATGCCATGCACGCGATGACGGCGGGCGAGATTCGCATTCTGTTCGTCACGCCCGAGCGGCTCGTCAACGCCGAATTCACCGCGACGCTCACGGGCAAGGACATGCCGGCAGTGCCGCTCGTGGTCATCGACGAGGCGCACTGCATCTCGCAATGGGGCCATGACTTCCGGCCCGCTTATGTCGAGCTGATTCACGCAATCAAGACGATCGGCCGGCCGCCGGTGCTCGCGCTGACGGCAACGGCGACGCCCGCTGTCATGGACGATATCGTGCGTGAATTGCAGATGCGCCATCCGAGCGTCATTCATACGGGCGTATTCCGCGACAACCTGCATTTCTCGGTCGAGCAGTTGACGAACCCCGACGACAAGCGTGCGCGCGCAATCGAACTGGCGAGCACGCTCGAAGGCAGCGGCATCATCTATTGCGCGACCGTGGCCGAATGCGATGCGCTTCACGCAGCCCTCGTCGATGCTGGGGTCGCCGCGCAACGCTATCACGGCAAGCTCTCCGCAAGCCTGCGTGCGGAAGCGCAGGACGCGTTCATGGCGAACGGCGCGCGCGTGATGGTGGCGACCAATGCGTTCGGCATGGGCATCGACAAGCCGGACATCCGCTTCGTGCTTCACGCGCAGGTGCCGGGCAGCCTCGATGCCTACTATCAGGAAGCCGGACGGGCAGGCCGCGATGGTGAACCCGCCAAGTGCATCCTGCTATTCGAA
>Ga0308173_10000327_pt1 | contig 19426 bp, 16 predicted proteins | sample PhyPR1_FD_203716 | JGI IMG/M metagenome (GOLD analysis project Ga0308173, IMG submission 203716) | Soil microbial communities from UC Gill Tract Community Farm, Albany, California, United States - DLSLS.P.R1 | ecosystem: Environmental > Terrestrial > Soil > Agricultural land | place: USA...
CCGCTGCTGCCGGTATCGAGAGCCTGCTGTCGGAACGCCAGCTGAGCCGTGAGCCGCACCATGAAGCCAGCCGGACGCTCGTCGACGAGATCCGCCGCGAGTTGCGCGAGGTCGCCGGAATCGTCCTCGCCTAAGCGGGGCCAAGCGCCTTCGGCGTCGCCGGGTCGGCGCCCCACTCACTCCAGCTTCCATCGTAGAGCCGCGTATCGTCGTTCCCGAGCAAGTGCGCCGCGAACAGCAAGCTGTTGGCTGTGACGCCCGATCCGCAGCTCGCGACGAAGGACTTCGCCGGATCGACGCCCGCATCGGCGAACAGGCGCCGCACCTCGTCGGGCGATCGGAAGGTGCCGTCCTCGCGGTAGAGCGTTCCGAACGGGAGGTTGCGGGCGCCCGGCGCATGCCCCGCTGCGACGCCCGAGCGAGGGTCGCTTTCAGTCCCTTCGAAGCGCGCCTTCCCTCGCGCATCAACCCACGGCAGACCGATGCCGGAGAGAAGCTGCTGCTTGCTAACCACTTCGTCGCGCTCATTGGCGTCGAAGCTCGCTTCCCGCTCGGCTGCCTCGCCACTCTCCGTCGGGCGGCCTTCCGCGGTCCACTTCTGGAAGCCGCCGTCAAGGATGCCGACCTGCTCCGCGCCGAAGTGGCGGAACATGAACCAGCCCCGCGCCGCCGTACGCGTCGGCGAATTGTCGTAGACGACGATGCGGTCCGACCCCCCGACGCCAAGACGTTTCATGGCTGCTGCGAACGCTGCCGCGCCGGGCAGCATGTGCGGGGCGGGATGGTTGCGGTCGCTGACCTCGTCGATGTCGAGGAAGCGGGCGCCGGGGATGTGGGAGGCGAGATACTCTTCGCGTCCGTTGCGCCCGCTCGACGGCATGTGCCAGCTCGAATCCACGACGACGAGGTCCAGTTGACCGAGATGCCGCGCCAGCCACTCGGTACTAACGAGTGAGTCCATGCGGCAAGGATAGGCTTGTCGGCACACGCTTGCTAGTTTGGGCAGCAATGGAAACGACCCAACTCGGCAAGAACAGCACCCTCCCCGCCTCGCCCGAGCAAGCAGCGCTCGACTATGTGCCGAACCCGCGTCCGGGATCGCTCTACCTCGTGCGCTTTACCGCTCCGGAGTTCACGTCGCTGTGCCCGGTCACCGGGCAGCCTGATTTCGCGCACATCGTCATCGACTATGCGCCGGCGGAGACGATCGTCGAGAGCAAGAGCCTGAAGCTCTTCCTTGGCTCCTTCCGGAACCATTGCGGCTTCCACGAAGATGTGACGGTCGGCATCGGGCAGCGGCTGACCGACGAAATGAAGCCGACGTGGCTGCGGATCGGCGGTTACTGGTATCCGCGCGGCGGAATGCCGATCGACGTGTTCTGGCAGTCGAGCGCGCCGCCTGAAGGATTGTGGCTGCCGGACCAGGGAGTGCAGCCCTACCGCGGGAGGGGATAGGCATGGCAGGGGGGCCGAAGGTCGCGATCCTGGGGGCCGGATCGGTCGGTTGTTTCATCGGCGGCGCCTGGGCCGCGGTCGGAGTGCCGGTGACCTTCGTCGGCCGGCCGAAGCTATCCAAGGACCTCGACGAGCACGGGCTGACGCTGAGCGACTATAGCGGCTGGCAGGTCCACCTCCCGCCCGGCGAGATCGACTATCGCTGCGGCCCCGAAGCGCTTGAGAACGCCCAAGTCATCGCCGTTACCGTGAAGAGCGGAGATACTGCGACGGCAGCTGCCGAGATCGCGGGACACGGCACGCCTGGCGCGACCGTGATCAGCTTCCAGAACGGGGTCAGCAATGTCGACATGCTCGAACAGGGGCTTAGCGGCCGCTTCGAGGTTGCACGCGGCATGGTCCCCTACAATGTCGCTTACCTCGGCAGTGGGCGATTTCATAAAGGCGTTGCCGGCGACCTTCATGCGGAGCAGCGGGCCGGGACGCGATCGCTTGCCGAGGTGGTCCGGACTGGCCCTGCGGCGCTCAAGCTTAGCGACGACATGCTCGGGCTCGCCTGGGGCAAGCTGCTCATCAACCTCAACAACGCTGTGAACGCGCTGTCGGGCAAGACGCTTCAGGACGAGCTCCGCCGGCGGGACTACCGCCGCGTGTTCGCGGCGTCGATCCGCGAGGGCCTCGACCTGCTGAAGCGCGCGGAGATCGAACCGGCGAGCGTCGGGCCGATCTCGCTGCAGATGCTGCCGCGGATCGTCGATTCACCCGACTGGCTGTTCAACAATCTCTTCCTGAGACGCTGGAAGATCGACGCCAAGGCAAGGTCGTCGATGGCTGACGACTTTGCCGCCGGGCGGAAGACCGAGATCGATTACTTGAACGGCGAGCTAGTGCGGCTCGCCGATCGGCTCGAGCGGGCGGCGCCGGTCAATCGCGCCATCCTCGAGCTGGTGCGCAAGGCCGAGGCGGGCGCGGAGCCGCTCTCACCGCGCGCACTTAGCAAGGCAGTTTTCGGCCGTTAGCGGAACGACGCTTCCGGCTCCGGCGGGAAAGCATGATCCTCGGGCGCAGGCGCATCGGAGGCTCGCGCTCTGGTCCACAGGTAGAGCCCGCCGATAGCTGCGGCGAAGACCAGAAGGCTGACGGCAATCACCGCTCCATAGGGCTCGATGAGGGCGAAGACGTTTGCGCTGTCGGGCGACCCCGCCTTCTCCGCTCCCGCTACCGCTCCGGCATAAACGACGCCCATGAGGCTCTCGCCGACGATCAGGCCGGTGGCCATCAACACGCCCATCCGCTCGGCGAATTCCGGGCTCCGCGCGCGCATTGCCCAGCGGTTGTAGAACCAGCCGAGAACCGCTCCGACGGGAATGAACAAGGTCGCTTCCATCGGCAGGTAGATGCCCATGCCGATCGCAAGCGGCGGCAGGTGCATGCGCTTGTCCGTCGACCGGCGGAGCACTTCGTCGATGATGACCGCGACGACGCCGATGATCGCGCCTTCGCGGATCAGGCCCCAATCGAGGCTGCCGCCGAGCACGCCCTGAGCGATCGTCGAGATGATCGCTGCCTGTGGGGCCGGAAGGGCATTGGCCTTCGCCCCCGGTGCCCCCTGGAAGGTGAAGGCGGTGTTCATGAGGTCGAGGATCGGCGGGATGACCAGCGCGCCGAATATCACTCCGAGGACCAGCGCCACTTGCTGCCGCCAGGGCGTGGCGTCGACTAGTTGGCCAGTCTTCAGGTCCTGCAGGTTGTTGTTGGAGATCGTCGCGACGCCGAAGATGATCGCCGTCACGAATAGCGCAAAGGCGACGAGCGCCTTTGTTTCGTCTCCGCCAGCGCCGCGGAACATTGCCGCGAGGATAAGCGAGATTCCGAGCACCGACAGGATACCGACGCCCGAGATCGGGCTGTTGGACGCGCCGATCAGACCGGCCATGTATCCGCAGACGGCCGCGATCACGACGCCCGCGATGAGGATGTAGACGATGCTGATGGCGACCGTCGGGCCGGCGTGGCCGGAGATGGGCGCCGTGTTGCCGAAGGCGAACAGCAGCAGGCCGATCGGGATCATCGAGAGGAGGATCGTGCCGGTGACGATGCCGATCGGCATGTCGCGCTCGGTCAGCGGCAACTGGTCGGCGCGGCCTGCTTTCCGTTCGCGCCCGGCGATCAGGGCGGAGCGGATGCCGGCGATGATCGGGCCGATGATCTTCAGCAGCGTCCAGATGGCCGCGACGCCGATCGCGCCCGCACCGACCATTCGGGCCTTGGTCCGGAACGCGGTGCTCACGAGCTTGTCGAGGTCGCCCGCGGCTGCAGCGATGAGGCCGGGGTCCTGGGTCCAATGCGGAACGATGAAGACCCAGCTGATGATCAGCCCGACCACCATGGCGATCCCGACAGCGACGCCGACGAGATGGCCGACGCCGATCAGCGCCATGGACAGGCTTGCCGACATGCCGGACGCACCCGAGCCGACGCGGAAGACGCGGGCGGCGGTGTCGGTCACGAGCCTCGTCTTGGCGAGGAGGAAATAGACCGCCGCGACAACTGTCGAAGCGGCAATCACGGCGAGACCGCGACGGTTCTCCTCGGCCCCGCCCACTCCCGATCCAACCTTGAGCACCTCGGCCGCGGCGACGCCCTCGGGATAGGGAAGATCGGTGCCGGTCACGAGCGCCCGGCGCAGGGGCACCGAGTACATGACGCCGAGGATCCCGCCGATGCCGATCACGGCTACGGAGAGCCAGTAGGGGAAGCCCGTCCACCAGCCGACCATGATCAGGCCGGGAAGCACGAAGATGATCGCCGACAGCGTGCCTGCTGCCGAGGCGATCGTCTGGACGATGTTGTTTTCCTGGATCGTCGAGTCCTTGAACGCCTTCAGCACCGCCATCGAGATCACGGCAGCCGGGATCGACGTTGCGAAGGTGATGCCGATCTTGAGCCCTAGGTAGACGTTCGCAGCCGTGAAGATGACGGTGATCAGGGCACCGAGGATGATGCCCCTTACCGTCAGCTCCTTGGTGATTGCTCCCGCGCGGAGGTTCCCGCTCTGGGCGGAGCTGCTAGCCATTTAGTTCCCCTTCAAATCCACGCACGCGCCCGCGGGCGCCGGCGTCGAATGCCGCCGTACGCACTGCCAGCGGTCCTCGTCCTTCACCCAGACATCGGTCAGGACCACGCAATCTTCGATGATCCGCCCGAGATATTTAAGTCGCCAGCTCGCGCGGACCGTTGCCACGATCGTGTCGCGAAACTGCGTCGCCTCCTGCACGTCGATGCCGATGTCCTCGACATCGCGGCGCTGGATGGCGTCGAGCCAGTCTGCCCGGTCCATCATGAACGGTCCGGTCGCCCGGGTGCCGATGAGCGCGAAGTCAGGATGGACGAGCGACTTGAGCGACTTCATGTCCTTGCTGCACAGGGCGTCGCGCCACTCGTTCTCAAGGCGTTCAACCAACTGGCATTCAGGATCAGCCACTCGTCTCACTCCCCGGGCCTTCTTTAAGGCCGGCCACGCATAAAGCGAATCTCGCTGCCGGAGGATTCCGGACAAGGCGCCCCCAGGTCAAGGCGGAGACGCAGGCCTGACATAGCAGGTTGCCGGTCATCGGCCCCGCATCAGGCCGCCGAGGATGCCGCGAAGCAGCTGGTTGCCGAGCTGACGCCCGACTGAGCTGGAGGCCGCGCGAACCGCCGACTGAAGCACCTTGTCGCTCATGGTCGGACGCGCGGCTTCGCGAGCCTGCCGCGCAGCTTCCTGCTGCTCCAGGCGCTGGCGCTGTAGCTCGATGCGCTGCTGCTCCAGCTGCGCGCGTGCCTGCTCCTTCGCCTGCTGCGCCTCCAGCTTGGCCTGTTGCGCGGCCTCCTTGTCGGCATCAGTCTGTGCCTGCGAAGCTGCTGCGGCCGCCGAGGCCTCCGCCGCCTTGGCGTTGAGCAATTCCTCCGCGGATTCGCGGTCGACGAGCGTGTCGTACTTCGATCCGATCGCGTCGGTGGTGACGATCACCTGCCGCTCCTGCGGCGTCACCGGCCCGACCCGCGTCGAGGGCGGCTTGATCAGGACGCGCTGAACGGGCTCGGGCGCGCCGTCGGGCTGAAGCAGCGAGACCAGGGCCTCGCCGATCTTCAGCTCGGTGATCGCGCTCGCCACATCGATGGCGGGGTTGACGCGAAAGGTGTCGGCGGCGGCTTTTACAGCCTGCTGGTCTCGCGGCGTGAAGGCGTTGAGCTTGTGCTGCACACGGTTGTTGAGCTGCGCGGCGACCTTGTCGGGAATGTCGATCGGGTTCTGGGTGATGAAGAAGACGCCCACGCCCTTCGAGCGGATGAGGCGAACGACCTGCTCGACCTTTTCCAGGAGCCCGGGAGGGGCATCGTCAAACAGCAGGTGCGCTTCGTCGAAGAAGAAGCACAGCACCGGCTTGTCGGGATCGCCGACCTCGGGAAGCACCTCGAACAGCTCGCTGAGAAGCCACAGCAGGAAGGTGGCGTAGAGGCGGGGGCTGGCCATCAGCTTGTCCGCCGCGAGGATGTTCACGATGCCGCGGCCCTTGTCGTCCGTGCCCATGAAGTCCTTGAGCTCGAGCGCAGGCTCACCGAAAAAATGATCGCCGCCCTGGCTTCTGAGCTGGAGGAGCGAGCGCTGGATGGTGCCGATCGATTGCTTGGTGACGTTGCCGTACTGCAGCGTGAGCTGGTCCGCCTCCTGACCACAGTGGACGAGCATCGACTGCAGGTCGTCGAGGTCGAGGAGGAGCATTTTCTCCTTGTCCGCAACGTTGAAGGCGATGTTGAGGACGCCTTCCTGAACCTCGTTGAGGTTCATCAGCCGTGAAAGCAGCAGCGGCCCCATTTCGCTGACGGTGGTGCGGATCGGGTGCCCCTGCTCACCGAACAGGTCCCAGAATTGAACCGGAGCTTCGTGGTAGCTCCAGTCGGTGAGGCCAATGTCCTTCGCGCGGTCGGCGAAGATCTGGTGGGTCTTGGTTGCCGGCGATCCGGCCATCGCGAGGCCAGCGAGATCGCCCTTCACGTCGGCGAGGAAGGTCGGGACGCCGGCCGAGGACAGACCCTCAACGATGCCTTGCAGGGTCACCGTCTTGCCTGTGCCGGTGGCGCCGGCGATGAGCCCATGCCGGTTGGCGCGCCGAAGCTCGAGATTTTGCGGATTGGCGCCGCCGGGCTCCGCGCCGATGAAGATGCTGCTGTCGCTCACGCGCTCACCTCTCTCCAGTCCCCCGCAACGGCACTAGCGGCCGTCCGAGGGGGAGAAAAGAGCGCTTCTTGCGCCTACTTGCCGGAAATGTTGATGCCGATGAATAGCGCCGGCGCGTTGCCGCGCTGGACGAGCAGCAGGACGCTGGAGCGGCCTGCCTTGCGGGCGGCATCGACCGCAGCCACGACCTGGGCCGGCGAGGTGACCGGCTGGTTATTCACCGAAGCGATGAGATCGCCCCGCTGCAGGCCCTGCTCGCCGGCATTTGAGTTGGGATCGACCGCGGTGATGATCACGCCGCGCGCGGTAGCAGGCAAGTTGGATGTCCGCGCAGCTTCGGGCGTGAGCGGAGCAAGCGAAAGACCGAGCGCGCGCTGCGGCGTCGTGGCCGAGCCCGCACCGCCGGCCGCTCCGCTGTCGCCGCCGGAGAGCTTCGCCAGCGCCTCTTCCGTCGGCCGCTCGGCAACCTGCACGTAGACGGTCGCGCGCTTGCCGCTGCGGATGATCTCGAGCGGCACGCGCGTACCTACGGGCGTGTTGGCGACCAGGTAGGACACGGTCTGGTCGGGCGTGACCGGCTTTCCGGCAACGCTGACGATGACATCTCCCTGGACCAGGCCGGCGCGAGCGCCGGGGGCGTTGGCGACGACCGAACGCACCAGCTCGCCGGTATTCTTGGCAATGCCGAGCGCCGGGGCGAGATCCTCGTCGACCGGCTGGAGGCTGACACCGAGATAGCCGCGCTGCGGACGCTGGCCGCGCATCAGCGAGTCGATGACGGGCTTGGCGGCTTCCGCCGGGATGGCGAGGCCGATGCCGACGGACGCGCCCGTGGGGGAAATCAGCGCCGAGTTGATCCCAATGACGTTGCCGTCGAGGTCGAACATCGGGCCACCGCTGTTGCCCATGTTGATGGCGGCGTCGGTCTGAATGTAGCGGTCGTAGGCGCCGACACCGGTGATGCCGCGATGGAGCGCCGAAATGATGCCGGCCGTGACCGTCCCGCCGAGACCGTAAGGCTGACCCATTGCGATGACCCAGTCGCCGACGCGTGCCCTGGTGCTGTCGCCCCAGCGGACAAACGGCAGGCCGCGTCCTTCGATCTTGAGCAAGGCGAGGTCCGAAGGCTCGTCGCGGCCGATGATGCGCGCGGTATATTCGCGCCGATCGTTGAGCATCACCGTAACGGTATCCACCGTGCCGCTGCCGGTCAGGCCCTGCACCAGGTGGTTGTTGGTGACGATGTAGCCGTCGGGCGAAATGAGGAATCCGGTTCCAAGCGAACCCGCTTCGCGCGTTCGCGGCTGAGCACCGCCGCTGCCGCCTCGGCTCGTGCCGCTGCTGTTGTCGTTGTCGTTGCTGCCGCCCTGCTGGTTCGAGTCCCCGAACTGGCGGAAGAATTGTTCGAATGGGTCGGCCTGCTGCTTCACCGGTACCCGCTGCTTGGTCGAGATGTTGACCACTGCGGGCTGGAGCTTTGCAACCAGGTCCGCGAACGACATCGGTGCGCCCGGGCGTGGGGCGAGCGCGGAAGTCCCTGGCGCATTTTGCGCCACTTGGGCGCCGGCCTGCCCGGTGGCGAGGGAGAAGGTCGTTCCCCCGAGTAGCAGGGCCATTGCGACCCCGTAGGCGTAGCGCACTTTTCCGGACTCCTTCGACCTCATCGATACTCCATCAATTTGGGTGGGACGCAAGGCGCTAATGTCGCCCGGCCCTTAACGCCGATTGAACGCCATCGGGTTCCGTCGAATCTACTTTGCGGCGCCGCGTCCAGCGAATTGCTTCAAATAGTCATTCTGCGGCGACAAAATGATGTTCGTGCCCGCAACCTTGTCCTGGCCATCGCCGACGAAGGTCTGCTGGTAGCTCTGCATCGCCCGGTAGAAATCATAGAAGTCGGGGTCCTTGCCGAAGCTCGCCGCATAGGTCTGCGCGGCTTCCGCGTCCGCCTCGGCGCGGATGATCTGCGCCTGCTTGGCACCCTGAGCACGGATCGAGCGCGCTTCCTGCTCGCGCGCCGTGCGCATGCGGTCGAACGCCGATGACAGCGGCGCACCGTCGGGAAGGTCGGTGCGCTTGATGCGCACGTCGAGGACCTGGACTCCGTACTGGCGGGCGATGCGATTGAGGGAGGTGCGGACGCTGTCCATGATGCCCTGGCGCTCCGGCGTCAGGAGCGAGGCGAACTCGATGCGGCCGAGCTCGTTGCGGACTTCCGACCCGAGGATCGGCTTGAGCTGCTCGCGCAGCTGCTCCTCGCTGCCGGCGCGGATGTACATCAGCAGCGGATCGACGATGCGGTAGCGGGCGAAGGCGTCGACCTGCAGGCGCCGCTGGTCGGTCGAGAGCACCTGCTGCGGCTGCATGTCGACGTCCTGCACGCGCTTGTCGATCCAGACCATCTGATCAACGAAGGGGATGCGGAACGCGAGACCGGCGCCGGCGGTACCGATGGGCCTGCCCGGCTCATACTGGTTGAGGATTCGCACCGGCTTGCCGAAGCGGACCACGACAGCCTCCTTCGTCTCCGGAACGATCGGGAAGCTTCCGATGAGGATCAGCAAAAGGAACACGCCCAGCGCTGCCAGAAGCATGGGGCGATTGCGAAAGCGCTCGATCACTGCTGCCGCTCCTGCTGCTCCTGCTGCTTCCTCACGGTCGGAAGCGGAAGGTACGGCGTCACGCCGGGGGCCTCGACGATCGTCTTGTCGACCTTGGACAGCACCTGCTCCATCGTTTCGTAGTACATGCGGCGGCGGGTCACCTCGGGCGCGAGCTTGTACTGCGTGTAGACCTTGTCGAACGCGGTCGCCTCGCCCTGCGCCTTCTGGCGGAGCTGAAGCGAATAGGCGTTGGCATTGTTGATATAGGTCTGCGCGTCCTGCTGCGCGGCGGTCACCTGCTTGAACGCGTCGTTGACCGCGTCGGGCGGATCCGCCTGCTTGATCGCGATGCCCTGCACCTGAACGCCGGATCGATAGGAGTCGAGAATGCGCTGCATGTTCTGCGCGACCTGGAACTCGATCTCGGCGCGGCGATCACCCATGGCGTCGTTCAACGTCACCTGGCTGACGACCGCGCGCATCGCGCTTTCAGCGACTTCGCGGATCGTCTCGTCGGGCTGCGCCATCTGGAACAGGTAAAGCTCCGGGCTGCGGATGTTCCAGCGCACCGAATAAGCGAGGTCGAGCAGGTTCTGGTCGCCGGTGAGCATCAGGTCGTCGGAGCTGGACGAGCCAAGCTCGAACGACTGGATCTTCTCGACGTCGATCTTCTTCACCCGCTCGATCGGCGACGGCAAAGTGAAACTGACGCCGGGCCCCAAGGTGCGGCTGTAGCGCCCGAACTGGGTGACCACGCCGCGTTGTCCGGGAGCGATCGAGTGCGTGCTGGTGAAGATCAGCCAGATGAGCACGAAGGCAATGATGGCCCACATGATCAGCGAGCGATCCGGGCGCCTCGGCATTCCCCCTCCGCCACCACCGTCGCCGCCAAAGCGGGCGCGGCTGCGGCGGAGCAGGTCGTCGATCGCCGAAACATTGGTTCCGCTCAGGCTTGGACGCCGTCCGCGGCGCGCGGAATCCCCCCACGGGCCATTGTTCGCGCCGTCGCCGGTGGGAGGCGGATCACCGCCGCCACCCGCTCCGCCGCCGGCGTCGCTGCTACCTGGTCCCCACGGGCCCTTCGTGTCGGCGAACAGGCCGCGCGCGCGGCCGCCCCACCCCATAAGATTGCTCATCGCCGCCGAATATAAGGGGATGGCGCGCGAAAAACAGTGGCAAGCGGGCGGGCGCTTCCTATGTGGCCCGCGATGGATCATCCGGCAGACCCGCTGAGCGGCCTTCCCCACGACGAGCGCATCCGTTCCCGCAAGCTCGCGGGCGGCACTGCGACGATCATCGTCGATGCGACCGGCCTCAGCGCTGCCGGCGCCAAAAGGCTCGAGGACGAGGTGCGTGTCGCGGCCCTGCAGATCGCCGGGGTCAGCGATGCCCGCATCGCCATGACTGCGGCACAGACCGCTCGGACGATGATCGCGATCGGAAGCGGCAAGGGCGGCGTCGGCAAGTCCACTGTCTCGGCGAACCTGGCGATCGCGCTGGCGCGCATGGGGAAGAAGGTCGGCCTGATCGACGCAGACGTCTACGGCCCCTCGCAACCCACCCTGCTCGGATCGCACGAGAAGCCATCGGCCGAGAATGAGAAGCTGATCCCGGTCGAGGCGCATGGCATCCGCTTCCTGTCCCTCGGCCAGCTCGTTTCCCCCGGGCACGCGCTCGCCTGGCGCGGGCCGATGGCGACAGGGGCCCTGGCGAACCTTCTCGACGCGGACTGGGCCGACGCGGAGCTTTTGCTGGTCGACCTGCCCCCGGGGACGGGCGACGTGCAGCTCTCGCTGATCCAGCGCTCGCGCCCGGCCGGCGCGGTGATCGTCTCCACGCCGCAGGACCTGTCGCTGATCGACGCGCGCCGCGCCGTCGACCTCTTCAACAAGACTAGCGTGCCCGTTCTTGGCATCGTCGAGAATATGGCGACTTACACCTGCCCGCATTGCGGACAGGACTCGCATCCGTTCGGCACTGGCGGCGCGGAAGCGGCGGCGCGCGAGATCGGGGTGCCGTTTCTCGGCAGGCTGCCGCTGTCGATCGCGATCCGCGAAGCTTCCGATGCGGGCCGGCCCCCGGCAGCCTCGGACGGGCCGGAGGCAGCGTCGTTTGCCGCACTGGCCGAGAAACTCATGGCTGCGGTGGCGCATTAAGCCGCCATAAGGAGAGCCAGATGCCGCTCACGAGCGACGAGGACATCGCGAAACTGCTGACCGAGGCGCGGACGATTGCGATGATCGGCGCGTCGGATCGGCCCAACCGGCCCTCTTACGGCGTGATGAAGTTCCTGCAGGATCGCGGGTACCGGGTCATCCCGGTCAATCCGCAGATTACCGGCGAGCATGTGCATGGCGAGTTCGTTTGGCGCGAGCTTGCCCAGATCGGAGTCCCGATCGACATTGTGGACATCTTCCGCCGCCCGGAGGCTGCCGCGGAAGCCGTCGATCAGGCGATCTTCGCGGGCGCCAAAGCGGTTTGGATGCAGATCGGAGTCATCAACGAAGAAGCTGCGGCAAAGGCCGAAGCAGCGGGGCTGAAGGTCGTGATGGACCGTTGTCCCAAGATAGAGATACCGCGGCTTGGCGTGCCACCGATCCCTGCTAACGCCTAGGCCGCGCCGACCGTCATCTCCGGGACCAACAGGGTGGGCGCGTCGATGCCGCGGCGGAACTCCAGGTCGCTTCCGACTTCGAGCGTCGCGAACATGTCGATCAGGTTCGAAGCAATCGTGATTTCCGCGACCGGCTCGGCGATCTCCCCGCGACGGACCATGAAGCCGGCAGCACCGCGGCTGTAGTCGCCCGTGACGGCGTTTACGCCGTGGCCGATAAGCTCGACGATCAGGATTGCCTCTGGGAATGCGCCGAGCAGCTCGGCGCGGCTGCGCTCACCTGCGGCGAGATAGAAGTTGCTCGGTGACGCGCTCGGCCCACCTCCGACCCCGCGCGCCGCATGCCCCGTCGGCTGGATGCCGAGCTGGCGCGCCGATGTGCTGTCGGTCATCCAGCTGTTGAGGCGGCCGCCCGACACGAGCTCCTGGCGCGACACACGCACCCCCTCCCCGTCGAAGGGCCGTGACCGAAGGCCCCTCTTCCTGAGCGGATCGTCGACGACGGTGACCCCTGCACCGAAGACCTGGGTGCCAAGCTTTTCCTGAAGGAAGCTCGTCCGCCTGGCGACCGCCGCGCCGTTGATCGCCCCACCGAAATGGCCGAGCAGGCTCGAGGCGACGCGCGGGTCGAACAGCACTGGATACTTGCCCGGCTTTGGCCGCCCTGGATTGAGCCGCGCGACCGCGCGCTCCCCTGCGCGCCTTCCGATCGCGGCAGCGTTGTCGAGATCACCGAGGTGGCGAGCGCTGTGCCACGCATGATCGCGCTGCATCGTTGGACCCTCGCCCGCGATCACCGCAGCCGAGCAGCTGTGTCCGCTCAACCGGTACGCTCCGGAGAACCCGCCCGAGGTCGCAAGGGCGATCGAACTTCCGGATGCACCCGCGCTCGCCCCGCTCGAGTTGGTGACGCCGAGAACGGCAAGCGCCGCAGCCTCCGCCTCTAGGGCACGCGCGCGAATTTCCGCCGGGTCAGGCTCGGCAGGATCGAGTGCGTCGAGGTCGGGCAACGCCCCTCGCTGCAGCCACTCGGCTGGGGCGAGCCCCGCAAAAGGATCTTCCGGGGCCTCCGCTGCCATCGCGAGGCAGCGCTCCACGAGAACGTCCAACGCGTCCTCCGACAGGTCCGACGAGGCGACGGTGGCGGACTTCTGTCCGAGAAACAGTCGGAGGCCGATTTCCTCGCCTTCCGAGCGGCTGACATTCTCGAGATCGCCGAGGCGGACCTCGACGCTAGACGACCGGCTGCCGCCGTAGAGTGCATCGGCGGCCGTCGCCCCCGCGGCCATACCGCGCTCGACCAAGGCTTCGGCTAAACGGCGGGCATCTTCGGGTGATTGCATGGCGGAGGCCCTAGTGGGTGGAGAGGCCCACGACCAGCATCGCGGCGCAGACCAGAAGGCCGCAGGTCCGGTTGGACCTGAACAGCCGAAGCGCGAGCTCGCCGTCGCCGGGATCGGCTCGCAGCGCCTGGTTTGCGAGGTGCAGGGCCGCGGGGACCAGAGTCAGCAATGCGAGCCAGTCCGGCCGAACGCTCCAGATCGCCGCTCCCCACAGGAGGATCGCGATGGCGTAGAAAACACCTACGCCCATCGGCGCCTTGCTGCCCAGTCGACGAGCGGACGATTTTACGCCGACCAGTGCGTCATCCTCCATGTCCTGGATGGCATAGAGGGTGTCGTAGCCGACCACCCAGGCGATACTGCCGAACCAGAGCAGGAACATCGGGAGCTCGAGCGTGCCGGTCACCGCCGGCCACCCGACTAGCGCGCCCCAGGAGAAGACAAGGCCGAGCCATGCCTGCGGCCACCACGTGATACGCTTCATGAAGGGGTAGGCCGCGACGGGCGCAATGCTTGCCAGGGCAACGAGAGCGGCAGCCCAGCGGAGCTGCAGCAGGACAACCAAGCCGACCAGGCACAGCAGCCCTATCAGCAGCCACGCCGAGCGAACGGTTACACGCCGGCTAGCGAGCGGGCGCAGGCGGGTGCGCTCCACCTGCACGTCAAGGTCGCGGTCGACGATGTCATTGTAGACGCAGCCTGCGCTTCGCATCGCGAACGCTCCGAGACCCAGCCACAGGAAGAGGTCCCACCTGCCGCCGATGCCCGCAAGCGCGACGCTCCAGGCGCATGGCCAATAAAGCAGCCATGTGCCGATCGGCCGATCGAGCCGCATCAGCGAGGCATAGGGACGCAGCTTGGGCGGCAGCGCGCCGATCAAGCCGCGCCGCTCGCTGTCCGGAACGATGTCGCTAATGGCCGTCACATCGTGGCGGTTAGCGAGAACGGCCGCTCTTGTCTCGCAGCTGGTGAACCCGCGTCCGCACGGCTGTCACTAACTCCTTGAGCGGTGGTCGGATGCTGGCCTCATCGGCATCTCTTCCGCCGCGGCGGGCGCCTCGCCGGCCGGCTGCCAGAATGCCCAGCTGGCATCCACATGGAGGGGCGCTCGCTCGCGGCGCGGAATTGACGTAGGCGGCGCGGATGCCCGCAACGCCCGCCTGGCCGCCCAAGAGCCTTCCGCGCCTGTTCGTCCGCGCAGCGCTGAGCGACGGCGCACAAGTGGAGCTGGATGCTGCCCAGGCGAATTACCTCGGCAATGTCATGAGGATGGGGGTCGGCAGCGAACTGCTGGTTTTCGACGGACAGTCCGGGGAGTGGCTGGGACGGATTGCCGAGGCAGCGAAGAAACGGATGACGCTTGCGGTGGAACGGCGGACCCGCGAGCCCGAGAGCATCCCGAACGTATGGCTCGCATTCGCACCGGTGAAGCGGGCCCAGACCGACTGGCTCGTCGAGAAGGCGACCGAGCTTGGCGCGGCACGGCTGCTCCCGGTGATCACACAGCGAACCATCGCCGAACGGGTGAAGCTCGAGCGGCTCGAAGCGATCGCGATCGAGGCGGCGGAGCAATGCGGGAGGACGCGCCTCCCTGAGATCAACGAGCCGGTCTCGCTCAAGCGATTGCTGGCTGACCGCGACCCCGGACGGCCACTGTACTTTGCCGACGAGAACGGCGGTAATGCGGTAACTGCGGCTTTCACGTCGCGGGCCGCGCTTATTTTGATCGGACCGGAGGGCGGGTTTACCGACGAGGAACGCGCGCTCATCCGTGCATCCTCCAACGCGGTGCCGATCTCGCTCGGCCCGCGCATCCTCCGCGCGGAGACGGCCGCGCTTGCAGCGCTGGCAAGCTTCATGGCGATAGCGGGCGACTGGCGCTCTTATTGACACATAAGTCAGACCCACTGGCGCGCCGCCACGGGCGCAGCTAAGCGCGCGCAGCCATGACGACCAAGACCGACGACAGCGCCAGCCCGCTCATCGAGAGCCGCGACGACCTGCTGTCGGTGTTCTCGAAGGGCGAGAAGCCCGCCGATCGCTGGCGGATCGGTACCGAGCATGAAAAGTTCGTCTACCGTGTCGCCGATCATCGCGCGCCGTCATGGGAAGAAACGGGCGGCATCCGTGACCTGCTGACGGGCCTTACCGACTTCGGCTGGCAGCCGGTTCTCGAGCACGGCAAGGTGATCGCGCTCACCGGCAAGGACGGGACGATCAGCCTTGAGCCGGCCGGGCAGCTTGAATTGTCGGGCGCAGCGCTCGAAAACCTGCACCAGACCTGCGCGGAAGCGAGCCGGCATCTCGACCAGTGCAAGGCGATCGGCGAGCGGCTGGGGCTGGGCTTCCTCGGCGTCGGCATGTGGCCGGACAAGGCGCGCGCCGACCTGCCGCGCATGCCCAAGGGCCGGTACGCCATCATGCTCAACTACATGCCGAAGGTCGGCGGCATGGGGCTCGATATGATGCTGCGCACCTGTACCATACAGGTTAATCTCGACTATTCTTCTGAAGCCGACATGGTGAAGAAGTTCCGGGTCGGACTGGCCCTCCAGCCGGTCGCCACCGCGCTCTTCGCCAACTCGCCGTTCACCGAGCGCAAGCCCAACGGCTACAAGAGTTTTCGCAGTCATATCTGGGAGGACACCGACCCGGATCGGACCGGCATGCTGCCCTTCGTGTTTGAGGACGGTTTCGGATACGAGCGCTACTGCGACTATGCGCTGAACGTCCCGATGTATTTCGTTTATCGTGACGGCAACTACATCGACGTCGCGGGCGAGAGTTTCGGCGATTTCCTCGACGGCAAGCTTCCCCAGCTTCCGGGCGAAAAGCCGACGATCACCGACTGGAACGACCATCTCTCGACCGCCTTCCCCGAGGTGCGGCTCAAGAGCTTCCTCGAGATGCGCGGCGCCGACGGCGGCCGCTGGAGCCGCATCTGCGGGCTGCCGGCGCTCTGGGTCGGCCTCCTCTACGACGACCAGGCGCTCGCGGAGGCGTGGGAGCTCGTGAAGCACTGGAACATCGAAGCGCGGGAGAAGCTTCGCCGCGACGTTCCGAAGCTCGCGCTCGACGCGACCACGCCCGACGGCGAGTCGATGCGTGAGCTCGCCGGCAAGGTGCTCGATATCTCCGCCGGCGGCCTTACCCGCCGTGCGCGCCTCAACAGCGCGGGCGACAATGAGGGCGGTTTCCTGGACCCGTTGCGTGACGTCGTCACGACAGGCATGACGCCTGCCGACAGGCTGCTGCACAAGTTCGAGACCGAATGGGGCGGCGACGTCTCGCACATCTACGAGGAATTCAGCTTCTGATGGACGCTCTCAGCACCCAGCGCCGCACGCTCTATCCGGCGATCGAACCCTATGAGACGGGCGTGCTCGACGTCGGTGACGGGCATCGTCTCCACTGGGAGCTGTGCGGCAACCCTGACGGCAAGCCCGTCGTCTTCCTGCACGGCGGCCCAGGGGGCGGGTCGAGCCCGGACCATCGCCGGCAGTTCAATCCCGACAAGTACAAAATCCTGGTGTTCGACCAGCGCGGCTGCGGACGCTCGACTCCCTACGCGAGCCTGGAAGCGAACACGACCTGGGACCTGGTCGACGACATCGAGAAGCTCCGCACCCAAGTCGCGAAGGTCGGCAAGTGGCAGGTGTTCGGCGGCAGCTGGGGGTCGACGCTCGCGCTCGCCTATGCCGAGACCTATCCGGAGCGCGTCACCGAGCTGGTGCTGCGCGGCATCTTCCTGTTCGACCAGAATGAGATCGACTGGATGTATGCTCCGGGCGGCGCGAGCCAGGTCTACCCGGACAAGTTCGAAGAGTTCCTGGCGCCGATCCCCACGGCCGAACGAGGGGATCTCGTCGAAGCATATCGCAAGCGCCTGACCGGCGATGACAAGGACGAGCAGCTGACGGCCGCCAAGGCCTGGAGCAAGTGGGAAGGCGACATCGTCACCCTGCTGCCGAGCCCGTCGACGATCGAGCACTTCACGAGTCCGGACGTGGCGGTGGCCGTTGCCCGGATCGAGAACCACTACATGGCGAACAACGGCTGGTTCGAGGAAGGCCAACTGCTCGAAGGCGCGAAGAAGCTGAAGGGCATCCCCGGCGTCATCGTTCAGGGCCGCCACGACACCTGCACGCCGCCCGCCGCGGCCTGGAAGCTGAAACAGGCTTGGCCCGAGGTCGAGCTGAACATCGTTCCCGACGGCGGCCATTTGTTCAGCGAGCCCGGCGTGCTCGACGGCCTGATCCGCGCGACGGACAAGTTTGGCCATTGACCGTTCCCCGGCGAAGGCCGGGGCCCAGGCGATTCGAAGCAGCGCTCACGCGCTCCTGGACCCCGGCCGTCGCCGGGGGAACAGGTCACTCTCCCGGACGGTATAGCCGCTCTGTATGACCCTTCAGCTGGGTCGGGTAAAAATACACCTCGCGCAGATTGCCTGACGCGTAGCGCTGCGCCTCATCGGCGAAGTGCGGCGACTTGGGACTGCCGCTTTCGCCGCCCGCCGTGACTGCACGAGCCCGCACACCGCTCCTCGTGAAATCGACGATGGCGACGAAGCTGTTGCCGTTGGTGCCGTACCAGCGCCTGGTGCCCTGCTTCTGCGTTGCACCGAACGACGCGAGCGAGCCCCACTTGTTCGAGGTGAAGCCGACCGGAATGCTCGGCGCGGCATCGCTGAAGGGAGAGTCAATCGCCGGCGAAATGCGCTGGAAACGGTTCACCTCGCCCCACGGCACCTGCCAGCGGCCGAAGTCGCGCTCGAGCCGGTCGAGGCCGCGTGTGAAGGTGTCGATCTTCTCCGCCGCGCTCAGCTGCTCCATGTGCCGGAACATGTTCTGGCGATCGTTCCACTTGCGGGATGTTGCGAGCTTCGCGAGCTCGTCGCCCCAGAATTGCGCTAGCGTGTTCGGGACCGAGGTGATGGACCAACGCTTGTCCCAAGCGTCCAGCGCGGCGATCGGCTGCGCCAGACGAGCGCGTCGAGGATCGCTTGCCGGGAGCGCTTGCCAGGCGGCGACGAGCATCGGCACCAGCACTTCGAAACTCGGCTGCGCACTATCGTAAGCCGCTGTCTGCAGCCGATCGACGCTCCAGCGGCCGGGCTGTGACAACAAACGGGTCGCGTGCACGGTGCGATAGCTCTCACCGGCCGTGTCCAGGTAGGCCGGGAAGCTTTGCGGCCTGGGTGAAAGGGGCCCCGCCGCCGAGTAGAGCCAGTCGTTGCTGTTGAAGACCGAGCCGTTCGCCGGATTGATGGTGTTGGGCAGCTCGGCGACGGCATGCAGGCCATGCCAGTCCGTGGCGGGATCGCTGCCATCGACTGGCCGCGTATAGTCGAACCGATTGTCACGCCGGGGCATGAACTGCGGCGCCAGGACGGCGACCTCGCCCTTGTCGTCGGCGAACACGGTATTGTTGGAGCTGTTCGCCTTCAACTCGGAGACCCGCATGAACGACGCGAGGTCGAATGCCTTGGTGCGCAGGTAGCTCTGCTGCAGGGCCTCGACCGGGCGGTTCATCATGGCGAAGGCGATCCAGCGGCCGTTCTCCGACCGGACGATGGGCCCCCGGTGACTCATCCATGCGGTGAAGCTGCGGGCGGTGAGAGTGCCGTTCGACCTGCGGTAGCGGACGGTGATCGGGCGCGGCTGGAGCGCGCGGCAGGTGCGCCCGTACCAGTAGCAATAACCTTTGCCACGACGTTCAACCTTTTCCGCGAACTCGTCGACGTTATCGACGCCGCTCGACGTGTGCATCCAGCCGATGTGCGGGTTGAAGCCCTGGTAGAGGAAGAACTGGCCCCAGGTCGCCGCGCCATAGGCATTGAGGCCTTCGTCGCTCGACATCTGCAGTTCGGAGCGGAAGTAAAAGCTGGTGTGGGGGTTGATCAGGAGCAGAGCGCCCCCGTCGGCGGTCAGCTTCGGCGCGATGGCGATGCCGTTGGACCCTTGCGGTTCGAGCTCTCTCTCGGCGTCATGCTGAACTCGTTTCAGCATCCCTTCCCGAGACCGGTCCGCGCGTGAGGACATGGACCCTGAAACAAGTTCAGGGTGACGTTGCGAATAGAAGGCCTTGAGCTGGTCGAGATCGATCCGCTCGATGTCGCCGCCGATGCTCCCTTCCGTGAACGACATCGCCATCCACGGCTCGAAGCGCGTCAGCAATATCGGGTGCACAT
>Ga0308173_10000329_pt1 | contig 19314 bp, 19 predicted proteins | sample PhyPR1_FD_203716 | JGI IMG/M metagenome (GOLD analysis project Ga0308173, IMG submission 203716) | Soil microbial communities from UC Gill Tract Community Farm, Albany, California, United States - DLSLS.P.R1 | ecosystem: Environmental > Terrestrial > Soil > Agricultural land | place: USA...
ACATTCACAGGCGGGCTTCTAGCTCCAGACCGAAATCGGCCTCTGTCCGCTCCCGGCAACTAGCAGCCTAGCGCTTCTCGAACCCGTTTTCATCCCCCGTTGCGGCGCCCCGCCGTGGGCCATTCACGGATGTACGAAGAAAATGTTTGTGCTCCGGTTTCAACAACCTGGAGCCGAACGCCGCCCCACCGCAACGTATCCCGCGATATCTCTTAATCAGATCTGCACGGCACGCAAGCTGTGGCGCGGACGGTTTCCGCGGCTACGGCCAGTACAACGAGCCGGGCTTACTGTTGAGTTTCCACGTTCGCTAGCTGTATGGCCCCTGCGCGTTCTGGCTAAACGCGATTCCGCTGGTGTTGGTCATGCGCCAGCGGACAGGGGAGCCGGCGGCGAAGTACGGCGAATGTGGCCCGGTACTGGGGGGCTCCGGTATCGGTGGAGGCGCGTTGCTTGGGCGGCGGCGCGCCTCTTAAGTTTTCTTCGCGCACTATCTCCCTAACCAATTACGCGCGAATCCGGGGCAGCTACAACAGGATATTCTTGTGTTTGTACTCGCGGCGGCTGCCCTGGTCCTTTTTTCCCAATCCTCTTGCGCGCCTTGTACAAGAAAAGCGCCGAGCTAGTGGCACGCTTCTGGACCTCACCATTTCAAACCCGACCGAAGTACTGCCGCAATATCCCCATACCCGGATCTCGGAAGCATATGCCTCGATCCACGATTTCACCTACAATCCCCATCCTCTTGGTTCCGAAGCGGCGAGAAACGAAATTGTACGGCTCTATCGGGAACATGAAATTGCGTTGACAACAGATCGGATCGCGCTTACCGCAAGTAGCAGCGAAGCCTACGCAATGCTGTTCAAGCTGCTGTGCAATCCCGGTGATGAGGTTCTGGTTCCTGTTCCATCGTATCCGTTGTTTGAATATCTGGCAGCGCTGGAATGTGTCCGAGCCGTTCCCTATCGCCTGGCGTACGACGGCAACTGGTTTATCGATTTCGCAAGCCTGCGTGACAATCTCTCACCGCAATCGCGCGCCATTATCGTCGTGAACCCGAACAATCCCACAGGATCATTTTTGAAAGCCGCGGAGCTTATAGATCTCCTGGATCTTGCCCGCGAGCGTGATATGACAATCATCTCGGATGAGGTGTTTATGGATTATTCCTTCGGAAACCATCCTCATCGGGTATTAACGCTCGCCGGCCAGGATTCTACTCTTATCTTCTGTCTGAATGGGCTCTCAAAGATGGCCGCTATGCCTCAAATGAAATTAGGCTGGATCGTCATCAGCGGCCCGGCGGAAGACACGAGAGCCGCCTGTGAGCACCTGGAGCTTTTGCTGGATACTTACTTGTCCGTGAATTCGCCGGTGCAGGCCGCGCTGCCTGCTCTGCTGAGCATAGGAGCAGATAACCGGCTGGCGCTGAAGCAGACCATCGATGCAAACCGGCGCACTTTGAACTCAATGCTCGCCGACCAACCCGTTCAGGCGCTGCATACCGAGGGCGGATGGTCGGCAATTCTTCAACTTCCCTGTATCGATTCAGAGGAGGTCTGGATTATGAGCCTTCTACAGGAACAGAACGTCCTGGTTCAGCCCGGTTACTTCTTCGATATGGCATCTGAGCCGTACGCCGTAATCAGCCTGATCACACCCGAGGACATCTTTGCCGAGGGCATTCGCAGAATCGGGCGGCTTGCCGGAACAAATTGATATGCGCCTGTATTCAAGGGCCAGCCTCATAGTGGTCTGTTATGCTGGGCTGCTTTTAGCCACCGATCTCATACTGCCGCTCCGTATTCCCGAAATTTTGCAGGCCCTGGCGGCGCGGCATTTTTCCTGGGGCGGCATGATTGGTTGGATTGCTCAGACACCCGACTCGGCGCCGTTGAGCTATTTCGCGCAGCTTCCTTTTCTGCTCGTCTGGCACCACGGGCGTTTGGCCGCGCGATTTCCGGCGCTCGTCTTTGCGGTTGCCGCCTGCATCGTCCTGTTGAAGCTCTTCAAGGATGTTCCGATCAGACGCCCGGAGTTTGCGATTGCAGCGTTTATGCTGCTGCCGGTTCATTATCGATCGGCAACCGAGGCGCGGGCGTTCGAGCAGGCTCTGTTCTTTACCGTGCTCGAAATCCTGCTGTTCCTGCGCTTGATCCGCGCACCATCCATAACACGCTCGGTGCTGTATGGGGCAGCCTTAACTGCATGCCTCTACACCGAGCCGTACTCATTCCTACCGGCGATCGGCCAGCTTGTGTTTCTGCTCCGTTTCGTCAATCTCGTACATGCAAGGCAGGTGATCTGGTTCACCCTGCCAGCGACCATCGCGCCTCCTTTGCTGTTCATGCCTTATTATTTCTGGGCTCATCCCCAGGCAAGTACGAACTGGATCTCACGGTCGGGTCCGCCGCCGGCCCTCCCCTCGCTCGCGTACGTCTTACTTGCTCTGCTGGTCATCGGATTCTTCGCCGGATTGTGGACAACATTCCGGAGTGCGAACCGGAGCGTACCCAAACGGATGTTTCTTTTCTGCATTGCGGGCGGCGTCCTCAGTGCGGTTTCCGCGGACCAGCTCCTGTGGACTGCGCCCGGTCTAATTCTTCTCTCTTTTGCCGCTCTTGAGTGGCTATCGCGCAGTCGGCGGACGCGCATCGCCGGTTCCGGTCTGGCCGCTTTACTGATCCTCTGCTGCGTGCCCATCGATGCCCGCTACCTGACAACCCAAACCGAAGATGTGCAGGCTCAGGCTGCCACCGTTTCGCGCGAATTAACCGCCAGTTCATGCATCGTGTTCCTTTCCGAGGGGCTTTCGAAGGATTTGTTCATATTCTTTCAGCCACAGTTGGCTTCCTACGAATGCTTGAACTTTTTCCATCACCGGGTCATGCTTGCGATCCATCCGTATGTCGGCGTCAGCTATCGAAAGGATGCCGATTCGTATTTCCGCGGCTTGGGTTTCCACGAGACCAGGAGATTCAGCGAGAGCGATGGTGAGGTCGTCATCCTGGAGCAGGGGAAATGAACGGCCGTAACTGCTATTCGATGCTGAAGATCTGCTTCGTCTCGAAGCTCTGGTTTGAGACCAGATCGCGTACAGTCAATGTAAGAATATACTCACCCTTGGCGGTGTTTGGCGGCGTCGTGACCGTGATATTGCCGGGTACAAATTGAGCGGGATAAAAACTCGCTTCCTGCACCTGGGCCGCTTTCGGTTGGTCCAGGAACACTTTTCCGTCCGGGCGGTGTACGGTCAGCCCGTAAGCGACGTGATAGCGGTTTCCCGGCCCATAATGGAAGCCGACGATATCAAATCGCCCGAAAACCGTATCACCAGGACTAAACGCAGCGACCTGCAGCGCCTGCCGGTCGTTCTGCTTACGGAGGAACCCGAAATTCTCAACCGTGATGGTGGGAGATGGATTAATTTTGACGCCGCCGATTTGGAAAGGGAAATCCGCGGAAGTCCCGGTCGCGGCAATCGAATCTTTTACCTGTACATGGATGTGAAAGGTCGCGGCTCCGACAAACGATGGGATCAGAAAAGATGTCCTGCGCTTCGGGGTCCAGTTCTTATCCTCAGGGTTCAGAGTGGTATCAACCGTTCCCTTATCCGCCTTGGTCAGCGGGAGACCATTTGCATCCTCGGGCGTAACGTCCCACGATAAAGCGATCTTGCGAGTCTCATCCTGATCGTTCGATTTCGCCTTGTATCCCGCCACCTGAAATGTGAAGTAAACGAAGTCGCCGGGAAAAAACTGGTAATCCTTGCTCACGAAGGGGCCATCCTCGGACGACTGAACGCCCGCACCCAATATCGCTAGTGCGCTATGTGGCGCAGGCGCTTCCGCCTGCGTGTGCGCTAGCAGGCGACTTCTGCCATACCCGTTTGCCGGCGCTATGAGAAACACGATCGAAGCAGCCACTAAAGGAACGAGGACCTGGCGGCGCGCATCAAAACGGTGCTCGCCGGTTGCGCTGCCACGGATTTTATAACTTTGACCTCGAACAGACATAGTATTCCAATCAGGCTCCGGCTAATCCAAGCCGCATTCTGTTTACTGGCCTGCGGTTTGCTGCCCGGTCCCGTGCGGGCACAATCGGTTCATCCCATTACCGGCCGTCGAATTGCGCCGGTCATGGGACTCAGCGGTGCCGATTGGCTCGACAGAGAAGAGCGTGAAAGGGAAGAGCAACCGGAGAGAGCCATCGCTGAATTCAATCTTAAACCGGGGATGGTTGTCGCGGATGTGGGAGCCGGCACCGGCTTCTATAGTATCCGGATGGCCAAGTCCGTTGCGCCCGGAGGTGTTGTTTATGCGAACGATATCCAGCCGGGCATGCTTGAGAAGCTCTGCGCGAATGCAGCCGCCAGCCAGGTTGGAAATATCGTCACAGTGCTGGGGACGGAATCCGATCCGAAACTGCCGGCGGGCAAATTCGATCTGGTTGTGCTGGTGGACGTCTATCACGAGTTTTCGAGGCCACAACGCATGCTGGAACGAATCCGCGAGTGCCTCAAGCCCGATGGCAGGCTTGTGCTGCTGGAATTTCGCAAGGAAGATCCCGCCGTACCGATCCGCCCCGAACATAAAATGAGCGTCGAGGAAGTGAGAGAAGAAGTAGTTCCAGAGGGTTATTCCTTTGAGAAAGTAGTGGAAACGCTGCCTTGGCAGCACATTATTTTCTTTCACCGGTCTGGCGAATAGCGAAATATTCTTAGCGGTGGAAAGCGAACTCGCCCGGCAGTCAAAACCCGGGGCTGGCAATATGAAAGCATCTGCCAGAGGCCAGCTTGGAGCTAACCGCCATTGCATCACCCGCGCCCATTAGCCGCTATATAGATTTTGATCGGGATAGTTGGAAGGCGCTTCGCGCAAATACGCCGCTTTTGCTGGGTGAGGCCGAACTCGCCTCCTTGCGCGGCATCAATGAGCAGGTCAATCTGCGCGAAGTGGAGGAGATCTACATCCCCCTCTCCCGCCTGTTGAATCTGCATGTCGCGGCAGTGCAGCATCTCTATCAGGCACGGCAGCAATTCATTGGCTCGCCTAATCCTCAGAAAGTTCCATACATCATCGGAATCGCCGGCAGTGTAGCGGTTGGGAAAAGCACCTTTTCGCGTGTTCTCCGCGCGAGCCTCGCACGCTGGCCCGATCACCCGGCCGTCGATCTCGTCACCACGGACGGTTTCTTATATCCGAATCGGATTTTGGAAGCGCGCGGGCTGATGAAGCGGAAAGGCTTTCCTGAAAGCTACAATCAGCGCCTACTTCTACGCTTTCTGGCCGACGTGAAGGCCGGGCTGCCGCTGGTCTCTGCGCCCATTTATTCCCATCTGCATTACGATATTGTTGCGAACGCGTCGCAGGATATCGAGCAGCCGGACATCCTCATTCTGGAGGGTCTGAACGTGCTGCAATCTCCAACTTCCGCCCGCAACGCATCGAGGGTGTTTGTCTCTGATTTTTTTGATTTCTCGATTTATCTGGATGCCGCTGCTGAAACCGTAGAACGCTGGTACATAGAACGATTTCTCCGGCTGCGCGAGACGGTATTTCAAAACGAGGCGAGCTATTTTCACCGCTATGCGGCGTTATCGGAAGTGGAGGCGATCGAAGTCGCCCGGAATATCTGGCAAGAGATTAATTTGGCAAATCTTGTGGAAAATATTCAGCCGACTCGCGAGCGCGCCCATCTGATTCTGGAAAAAGACGAAAATCACGCGGTGCAGAATGTAAAACTGCGGAGAGTGTGAAGTGCTTTGCTGGTGGACCTGGAGAGATTCGAACTCTCGACCTCTTCCATGCCATGGAAGCGCGCTCCCAACTGCGCCACAGGCCCATCGCTCACATTTTACGTCCTGAGAATACCATATCGAAGTACCAAAACTCGGTTCACCACGACTGCAGAAAAAGTACTCGAAGTTTTAGCGCAAAGTCTATTGACTCGGGTACCGGTCAGGGCGCACAATCAGACGGTCGGAAGTAAAAGTTCCAGTTCTCCCGAGTGGTAGTCTGGAATCTCCGCGCGTGACAATGAACCAAGCCGGAACCCAGTTCACTGTTTCTCAGCAAGAAGTCTCTCTTGCTCCTGACGAAATTAGGGCCCGTCAAAATGCGATTGCAGGTGTTGACCCTGCTTTCATCGAGGAACTGATTCATGACATCCGCCAGCCTCTCGGCGCGATCGATTCTCTTGCGTATTTTTTGGAGTTGACGTGTATAGACGAGCAGGCATGCACGCAACTGCAGCGGATCAGATCGATGGTTGCACAAGCCAGTCGAATCCTGGAACAAAGCGCCGAGTCAGGAAGAAGGCGGCCGGCAAATTAGATTAGCCCTTGTTTTGCGGCTCCAGCGCCTCGATTGCCATCAACCTGCGGCTGAGTTCCTCCACCTGTTTAGTGAGTTCAGGCAGCCGATTCACATACGCTAGATTTTTCAAGTGCTGACGAAGTGGACGGGCGGGTATTCCCCAAACGGGCTCCTCGGAGCTTACTTTCTTCGACGTGAGGATGCCTGCCTTTCCGCCGACGACCGCCCTGGCCTCAATGCGCGCTTTTTCGCCGATTCCGGCCTGACCGCCGATCGACGCATAATCTCCGACGGACACGCTACCGGAAAAACCGGTCTGTGCCGCAACCACCACGTGTTGCCCGATTGTGCAGTTGTGGGCCACATGAACTAGGTTGTCCAGCTTCGTGCCGTCGCCGATCCGGGTGACTCCTAGCGCCGCCCGGTCAATGCAACAGTTCGCGCCGATTTCGACATCGTTGCCAATCACGACTGTGCCAACCTGTGGAAATTTTTCGTAATGATCGCCCGTTAACGTGAAGCCAAACCCGTCGGCGCCAATTACAGAGCCGGAATGCACAATCGTGCGAGCTCCGATTCGAACCTCATCGCAAATCGTGACGTTTGCGTGGATCAGGCAGTCCGGGCCAATCTGAACATGATCGCCGATGCTGCAGCCGTTCCCGAGGTGTGAACGGCTGGCGACCTCGCTGTATTCGCCAATTACCGCATAGGGGCCAATGAAGGCATCCGGCGCGACTTTTGCGGTCTTCGCGATAATGGTTGCCGGGTGAACGAACCCTGAAAATTCTTTCGGTGGATACAGCGCCGCCAGGGCGCGCGCAAACGCGATGCGCGGCTCACTCACTCTAATGGTGGTGCGATTGCCAGCTACGAAATCGGGCCTTACCAGAATGCAGCCCGCTTCCGATTTCGCCGCTGCTTCCTGTGCCTTCTGATTTGCGGCAAAGGCCAGGTCGTGGGGCGTCGCACTCTCAAGCGTATTGGCGCCACTGATGAGGCGTTCCGTATCACCTTCGGCGACGCCGCTGCAAATCCTGGCAAGTTCAGCAACGGTGAGTGGCATCCTCCATACTTAGCATTTATGGCCGTGGATTCTTCCGTAAGCATTGCGCACACTGCGCGAGTCGACGCCTATGCCATCGTCGGACCGGGCACCCGTATCGGAGAGTATTGCGTTATCGAGCGCGACGTGGTTATTGGCGCGAACTGCCTGGTTGAACCGTACGTCTATATCAAGCGCTGGACCACAATCGGCAATGAGAACGAAATTTCCGCCGGAACAGTGCTCGGAACAGATCCGCTCGACAAAGGCTTCACCGGCGAGCGCAGTTTTCTCATCGTCGGCAATCGCAACAAAATCCGCGAACATTACACCATCTCCCGCGGAACCCAGCCGGAATCGCAAACCCGCATCGGCAATGACAACTACATCATGACTTCGGGCCATATCGCTCACAATTGCGTCTTGGGTGACAATATCGTGATCGCGAGCTGCGCTCTGGTCGCGGGCTACGCAGAAATAGGAAATCAAGCCTTTCTCTCGGGGGGCGTGGTCATCCACCAGTATTCAAAAATCGGCCGCCTCGCGATGATTGGAGGAAACACCCGCGTTAACAGCGACCTTCCACCCTTTTTCCTCTATTCGGATTTCAATGTCGCGCCCAAGGGACTGAACCTGGTCGGATTGAAGCGCGCCGGCTTTACTCTGGAGGAAATTAAAATACTGAAAGCCGCGTACCGTCTTTTGTACCGGTCAGGACTGAAGCAGGACGAGGCTCTCAAGCGAATCGAGACCGAACTGCACGGGCCTCACATCGCTGAACTGACGAGTTTCGTACGGAGCAGCCGCCGCGGTATCTGCCGCGAGAACGCCGAACGCGCAAGCCGCGGATAGAGCGCATTACTAAGGCGTGCCCCGAATGCTCGTTTTCGCACTCTGCGATCCGGCGCGCGCAAGTTGAGTATGGCTCAACGTGTCGGCGTATTGAGACACACCCTTGAACAGAGCTTCCGCGATCCTTTGACGCTGATCGCTTCTCCGAAGCAGGCGCTCGTCGTGCGGATTTGAGACGAACCCGATTTCAGCCAGAATGGAGGGCATTGTTGCACCGATCAGCACCAAGAACGGAGCCTGTCGGACTCCCCGGTCCTTCGACCGGCTGTTCAGCCGGCGGGAAGCCGTCCAGAGTGATAACTGCACTTTCTGCGCGAATTCGCGGGATTCCTCCATCTTCGTCTGCAGCACGGCCTGGTGCAGCAAGTCGTTCAGATCGGAGATGGAACTCGCCGAAGTTGCGTTCTCCCGGCTGGCCAGATCCAGCCCGCGCTTGTCAGATGTCAGGTTGAAATAGTAGGTCTCCACACCGGTGGCGTTTGCCTCTGGAGAAGAGTTCGCGTGAATCGAGATGAACAAATCCGCTTTGTCGTCGTTGGCGATCTTGGTTCGTTCCTCGAGCGGAATAAAAACATCGGTGGACCGGGTGTATACAACTTCAGCTCCAAGCTGTTTGGTAATGAGCTTGCCTAGGCGAAGAGCCACATCGAGGACGAGATCTTTCTCCATCAAGCCGTGCGGCCCAATCGTCCCGGTATCATGACCGCCGTGCCCGGCATCAATTACCACGCGCCCAAGTTTCAAACCGAATACACGAACCAAAGAGCGATCACCGCTGCTATCCCGCTTCGCGGGTGAAGCGATCCCGATCGACCTCGCCAGAGGGCTGTTTACCGCCTCTTCACGCGATTCCGCTCCCAAGTTTCGGCGACTGGTTCCGGCCGCTTTTGCTTCGGGTTTCGTATCTTCCGCAGGAATCCCAACAAGAGGAGGCACCGCTGGCGTCACAGAGGCCGGTTCCGGATTAGGGAGCGGGCGCGAGTCTGGCGGCGCTAATGGATCGGTGCTGCCGCCTTTTCCCGCCGTGGATAAATCGATTTTTTGAGATCCCGTAACGCTGTGCCCCAGTGACAGCGCCGTGGCATCGCCCGCCTTAGGCCGGATTTCAACCATAAGGCGGTCTGGATTAACGAGTTGGGAAGAGACCACATTCGCCGGACATTCCAGATCGAACACAATCCGCGTCTTCCCGGGACTGACTTCCGCCACCCGGATTTCCTTAACGCGCCGGTCATTCACTGGTATCGTTTGCATTCCATGGTGAACCGCAGCCGGCGGCCGCAGCCCGCTCAAGTCGAAATAGAGCCGGGAAGGATTCTGTATCTGATCTGAAAACAGCTTATATTCGCCCTGGGTTTGGATCGCAATTCGGGTAACGTCGCCAAAAGACCAGAAGCGGATCGCTTCCACGCGCGGCGGCGGAGTTTGCGCTCCTGCCATTTGCATCAGGGATGGAGTCAGCATCACTGCGGCGGAAATGACGACGCGGCGGCGTACACGAAGCATGGCAGGCAATTTAGCGAGCTCTCAAATAGAACCGCTCCCCTGAATCAAACACATGAAAAAGCGGACTTTGTCTTTGATTATATCCGGAAATCAAACAAACCAATGCTACTATTTGGGCATGCGCGCGGCAGGCTTCGTGCTCGTCGGCGGACTTAGTTCGCGTATGGGCCGAGACAAAGCGCGTCTCCCGCTGGATTCTCATCTGCTCGTAGAAGATGTGGCCGGCAAGGTTGCTAAAATCGCCGGAAATGTCACTTTGATCGGCGACCCCACCAAATATTCCGATCTGGACCTGAAGTGCGTACCCGATCTGCATCCTGGTATGGGACCGCTGGCAGGCATTGAGGCGGCGCTTGCAACGAGCAAGGCTGAATTAAATTTAATCGTGGCCTGCGATTTGCCAGGACTTGCGAGCGAATGGCTTGAAGAGCTTCTGCTCGCTGCCGAGCAATGTTCCAGCCTTTGCTGCGTAGCTGAAGACGCAAGCGGAATTCTCCATCCTTTATGCGCCGTATACAGGCGCGCTTGCCTCCCGCTGATTCAGAAGAGTTTAGCTGTGGGCCGCCTGAAAGTTCTGGATTTGGTCGATGCGCTGAATGGCCTCGCCGTCAAGATACCTGCGCCGCTTCACAACGTAAATACTCCGGAAGACTGGCGACTTTGGCGGGCCGTGTAAATGCCCCTCCCGGACACTTTCCCTCATTACCTCGAATTCCGGCATGTTGACAAATCGTTCGATCACCCCGTTCTGCAAGATGTTAACTTCTATGTGGATGCGGGTCAGACGCTGGCCATTATCGGCCGCAGCGGCGTTGGCAAGTCTGTAAGCCTCAACCTCATCATGGGGTTTCTGAAAGCCGATGCGGGTCAGATTATCGTCGGGCATACCGACATTACACGAATGACCGAGGCCGAATTGCGCGCCATTCGCAGGAAAGTCACGATGGTTTTCCAATCCGGCGCACTGTTTGATTCGCTGACCGTCGGTGAGAATATCCTCTTCTCACTAGAGCTTCGTGAGGACTACAACGAAAAGAACAAAGAAGATGTGGTCAACGGCCTATTGAAAATGGTGGATCTGGCTCACGTCAGAGAACTGTACCCGGCCGATCTCTCGACTGGCTATAAGCGAGCCGTGGCCATTGCGCGAGCATTAGCAGCGCAGCCCGAATGCATCCTTTACGACGAGCCCACCACGATGGTGGACCCCATCATGTCAGACGATCTGGGGAATCTGATGCTCCGGCTGAAGAAGAAACTGGGGCTCACAGGAGTGGTGGTCACGCATGATCTGGATCTGATGTACAAGGTCGCGGATTCCGTCATGTTTCTTTATAAAGGCGAAGCAATCTATTTCGGGCCGGTCTCAGAGCTCGGGAATTGCCAGCATCCGCACGTTAAGCAGTTTCTGGCCATGGATAGGCTTGACATCACCGGGCAGATTATCGAAGTGTAGGGTGCAGGCATGCCTGCACCGCTATTAACCGCCTCGCGTAAACCGCTGCTTGAGCGCCTGCCAGTGGCGTGCGAACCAGCCCGGCTTCGACACTCCGGCCTGCGGCTTCGCGGTTTCTATCGCCCCAGATTTGCTTTCTTGTTTGGCCGCGAGATTGTAATTTTCGGTCGCCGTTAAATGAACTCGTACGCCATCGAACAAGTATGCCCGCTTGCGAAACGCACCATCATCATCCTTCGTAATCAGTTCGAACGTTCGCTCCACGGAGCCTGGATCCGGCGCATTCACGTGAACCGGGAAGTAACCCTCCACGTCGCGCTGGCGATAGGAGGTCTCATACCGGTGACGCCGCCTGTTCCATAGAAAAACGCGCCATCCATCGAAATCGTACGGCACACCGCCTGAAGAGGTGGTCCATAGCCAATCGTGCTTTAAGCCCTTCTCATCATCGTTAACATCTCCCAGAGAGAAGTACGAAGTGATGTGCTTTCCCTCCGCGTATTGGGCTACCTCGTCCGGTATGGAAATCATGAGATTGCGGAACAGCACCCAGCCCACCTGGCTGTTCTTGGTCCTGACCAGGGCCCAGTCTTCGAGCACGACAGGCCTTTTCGCTTCCTCAGTCTTTTTTTCGGCGGCCTGATCGTCTTTCTTCTCTTTCAAATCGGCCGTGCTCTCTGCCCCATCAATGCGCTCGGCTGATAGCTCCTGCCAGTTGGCGGGAGGTTTGGGCGGAGGCGGCGGGGCAGGGAGTTGCGGTTTTGTCCTTCCCTGGCGCGAGTTGCGGCGCCTGCGAGATGGAGGTTGCGGCCGATCCACAATCAGCGATGGCGGCTTTACAGGCCCGCTCAGCTTGGGAGCGAGCTTGTACCCGAGAATACTGACCGTACCGCCTTCCGGTATCCGCGCAAAAGCCGGCGACTTGCGGCTCGGCTCAAGGTGGATGTTCAGTGCGTCATACGGGGTTGCTGCGCCTTCCGAAGGAAGCGTTAATGCCTCCTCGCGCTCCTGACGGACACGGGACATTTCTTCGGGACTCAGCAGCTCAATTGAATCCACCCATCCTTCGTCCCCTTTTTCCGTACGGACTTTGACAAACCGGCGGCGCACGTCGATGATGTTGACTTGCTCTCCGTGCCTCAATACCGCCACCGTGCTGTTCTTCTGCGTGAGTTGACGGCGCAGATTTAGCGTCGCGGGCGCCACATAGGCTTGACCCAGTACGGGAGGCGAGTCGTTTCCGCATCCGGCCAACGCCAGGATCAGAAACCCTACTGTGACAGCCGCGGGCAGCCGCCGGGAGAACACATCCATGTCGAAGTTAAGGCAAGAGTCGCGCGAGTTCCTTCAGGATACAGCGATCCATAACAACCGGAATCCCAGCCGCCTCAGCCTTTTCGGCGGCCTCTTGATTGAGAACGCCTTCCTGCATCCAAAGGCAGCGCGCTCCTTTTTGTATTGCATCATCCGCCACTTCCGGCACTCTCGACGGGCGGCGGAACACATTCACGATGTCGATCTCGCCCGGCACATCCTTCAGGGTTGGATAAGCGCGCTCTCCCAGTACTTCGCGCTCGTTCGGATTCACCGGGATTATGCGATATCCGTGCCGCTGCAGAAAACGCGACACTCCAAAGCTGGCGCGCATGGGGTTGCTGGATAGTCCCACGACGGCGATCGTTTTCGCGGATCTCAATACTTCGGCCATATCTTGATCGCTCATCACGATTTAATCCTCGCACCCTTTTGTTCCGGCGCTTCAAAATGCATCAGCTTTCGGAATCTCGCTACTTCGGAATTCGTAAGGGTGCGATACGCGCCTGGTTTCAAGTCTCCCAAATCCAGGAAGCCTATTTTGACTCGCCTCAGCTTTTCCACCAACCGGCCGAAATGCTTAAACATGATGCGGATCTGGTTCTGACGCCCCTCCACAAGGCGAACCTCGTACCAGGGGTTGACGGTCTTACGAATGAGCTTCAAACCTGCTGGCGCAGTCCGTCGGCCATGCATCGGAATGCCCCGGCGAAACTCCTCTTCCTGCTCTGCCGTAAGTCCACCATTGACCTTCACCAGATAGGTCTTCGTAACGTGGCTGGCCGGCGACATCATCCGGTTCGCAAAATCGCCATCGTTCGTCAAAAGCAAAAGCCCTTCGCTGGCGTAATCCAGACGCCCCACCGGATAGATTCGCTCTCGTGCCCCTTTGAAGAAAGACATTACTGTCTGCCGCCCTTCCGGGTCATGAACAGTGCTGACGCAATTCTTCGGCTTGTTCAAAGCGATATACAGGTAATGCTTCGGCGCACTAAGTACGCGTCCGTCCACCTTCACCTTGTCAGTGGCTAAATCCGCTTTGGAGCCGAGTTCGGTTACGGTTTCGCCATTGACGGAAACCCGCCCAGCGGCGATCAGTTCCTCCGCTTTCCGGCGGCTTGCGACGCCGGCATGGGCCAGAATTTTTTGAAGGCGTTCCTCAGCCATCCTGTTCCTGCGGTTCCACGACGTCTGGTTGCTCTTCGGGCGGCGGTTGCTCCGAAGCAGGTTGCTCGCGGGTCGCCGAGCCCGCTTCCCGATCGGCAGGCGTCGGCGCTTCCTCGGAGTCAGTCAAAGCCAGCCGCCCCAGTTCTTCGAATTCCTTGAGGGTGGGTAGCTCCGCCAGCGAGTTCAACCCAAACTGGATCAGAAACTCGCGAGTCGTTTTATACATGATCGGTTTGCCGAGAACATTCTTTCGTCCGGCGGCTGCGATCAGTTTTCGATCCAGTAGTGTTTTGAGCACGCCCGCACCCTGCACCCCGCGGATTTCCAGAATTTCGGGAGCCGTGATGGGCTGCTTGTAGGCGATCACCGCCAGCGTTTCGAGCGAAGCCAGCGACATCTTCAAGGGCGGCTGAAGGTTCTTGACGAACCGGCGGATCGGCTCGTGATACTCGGGCTTGGTCGCCATCTTGAACCCGCCAGCGAGTTCTCGAACGGACAAGCCGCGATCCGGAGCGGCGTACTCGGCGACTAGCTGACTTAAGATTTCTTTGACGCGATCCAGCGGCTGCTCAACCGCTAAAGCAATCTGTTCCGCCGTCAGGGGCTCGTCCGTAATATAGATGGCCGCTTCGATCACGGCCTTCAGACCAACGGAGTTTTCGCCCTCCGGAACCGGCTCTATAACCGCTTCGGCGATAATAATGTCCTCTTCGTCCGGGCCGCCTTCCGTCTGCGCGGGGAGGGTCGTCTGGAGGACCTGATCTACTTCGTTCATGCTTTCGTCAGTGATATTCCTGTTCTACCGCAGCAAGCGCTTCGGCCGGCTCTGAGGAGAAATCGAACCCCGATCCCCGGCGCAGTCCGATGTCGCCGAACGCCTCGCCCTGCGTAAGTTCCACAGCCTGACGTCTTACCAGTTCAAGAATTGCGAGAAATAGGCAGATCATCGCCCGGCGGCTACGCTGGCGCTCAAAGAGATGTGTTGCGGAAAGAGTTTCCGGACGCCGCGGTCGCGTAAGCTCGGCTCGCAGAAATTGAATCATGTCCGGAACGCTGACCGACTCTCTGCCGATCTCGTATAGAGGACGGTTCTTGGTCCGGTCCAGTACGCCCTGAAATGTCTTGACCAGATCGAAGATGCTGACCGCGAGCCCAGGGCCCTCGCTCTCGGCCAGGAAACTCTCCATCTGCGGGTTCGACCAGATCGCTTCCTCGACGACTCGCTTCTGTTGCAGCATCTCCGCCGCATTCTTAAACCGCTCGTGTTCGATCAGCCGGTCAACCAGTTCCTTTCGCGGGTCCTCTTCCGGGGCGATCTTTTGGAGTTCCGGATCGACCGGCAACAACAGCTTGCTCTTGATGTGAATCAGCGTCGCAGCCATATACACGAACTCCGAGCTGAGTTCGATGTCCAACTCAATCGCTTTCTGGACATATTCCAGATATTGGGCGGTGATCTTCGCAATCGGAATGTCGTAGATGTTGATCTGCTGCTTCCGAATCAGGTCCAGCAGCAGGTCAAGCGGCCCCTCGTAGTGCTCGAGGTGAAAGTTCAAGGGCGGTGACACTGCCTACACAGTAGCATGCAAAACAACGTGTTTTGGGCGCTTTTCGGGGCGGGACTTACGGTTGCCGGAGTTAAGGTTTCTGGCTTGAACACAACGGCTGAATCGAGGCGCTCGCCCGCGAGTGCTATACGTAACTGAACGCCTAGTTAGAACTTGATGGGAGCTAAATGAGCCTTGCGTCTCTGGTCGAAATAATTCACACGATTACCCTCGATTCATGGACCGAGCGAAACAAGAGTGCTTTTGCCGCTTTGTTTGGCAGCCCTGACGGCCGATACCCAAAACCAGCCACCAAAGTCGTCACCGTGCGTGCCCCGGAAATCAGCCCGGATTCTGGAGTGCCCTTTGCGGCTTACATTCATTCCTCGAATCCATCCTCCGGACCCTATAGCGGACTCTCGCTCGCGATCTTCCCGGTTGCTGACCGGCCCAGTCTGATCGGAATGGTAGTAGGAACCCAGGGCCTCTCGCCTGACGAGGCCATCCTTGGCCGACCCGGTCACACTCGAAAGATGCAGGCGATCTGCCGGTGGTTGAATCGCCATTATGGAAAAGGGAGCTTCGTGTCTTGGGCAAAGCAGGACCCGACCCGCACCGATCTTCCCATCCCCGATAACGTGAGAAACGCATGGCCCGAGTACAAGAGCGTTTTTGATCGCTACGGGAAAGAGTTGTACGCTCTCTACTGCCCGACGGACGATCATGCCGGGACCGACGCGGCGCTAACCGCATTCCTTGATGTGCTCTTCGAAGAACGAGGTTTTCAGCCGATTGCAAGTTGCCAGAACAGCTACAAATCTGTTCAAGCAAGTTGGTTCGAATACCTGATGCCGAGCGTCGAGCGCGGCCAAATCTCAGATCTGCTAGCCACAAGGCGATATGTCATCATTCAAGGTCCGCCGGGCACAGGTAAGACAAGGATGGCTACGCAGTTGCTCGCTGAGGAATATGCTGGGCGCGGGCGTTCCATCCAGTTCCATCCGAACACGACTTATGAGAGCTTTGTCGGTGGCTTGGCTCCCGCAACGACCAGCGGCGAACTGGGATTGCGCTTTGCCCCAGTGCCGGGTTTCCTGATGCAATCAGCTGCCGAAGCTTACGCGGATCCATCACACAAGTATCTCTTGCATATTGACGAGATCAACCGCGCCGATCTGTCGAAAGTCCTCGGCGAGGCAATTTTCTTGCTGGAGCCTGGGGACCTCCGCACCATACGCCTACCTCATGATTTCGGAGAGCCGTTTCATAGCAAGTTCTCCTTGCCGGAGAACCTGCACATCATCGGTACCATGAACAGTGCCGACCGCAGCATCGCGATCGTAGACGTCGCTCTGCATCGGCGGTTTGCTTTCATCTCTCTTTGGCCGCGGATGAGCGTAGTTGAGCAGCACGGATGCAAAACCATGCAGAACGCGTTTAAAGAGCTGACCTCAACATTCGTCGAACATGCAACAGATGATGCTCTCTCGCTTGTGCCGGGGCACTCCTATTTCCTTGAGGCGGACGAAATTCTAGCGCCACGAAGCCTGCAGGTAAACCTGGCCCCTCTGCTTCACGAGTATCTGGCAAACGGCTATGTTACCGGTTTTGCGGGGGCGATCCGCGGGTACTTACAGCAAATCGAGAGTTTGTGAACTGGCGTCGGAATCGTCACAGCCCTAGAACGGTGCCCCTGCTGGGTCCATTGCAGACGAAGCAGGTCTGTTTGGAACTCAAAGACCACTCCGTAGTGCGATGGTCGGCCGTGGACTTTTTCCGCTTACAATCCGTGCGAGATCCGCATGCCCAAGCTGCACGATTCGCTGACCAGTTCGAACGCCAGAACCGGGCAATCATGTCGCTGCTTGATGTTCGGATGGGACGAGATTATAACGGCAGTGATGTCAGCCTGTTGATTCAAGCGGGCAGCGCCGTTGGCGCGGTTCCACTGATCTCCCCTTCTACTGCGCAGCCGGATTATGGTCTGGTAGTGCAGCCGAGGTTCCCTTGGAAGGGAATCGGCCCAATGCTGGCAGAGATGGGCTGGCGAATCAGCCCTGTTCCACTGCGATTGCCCCTGCTTCACCGGTCGGAGCGCCGGGTGCCAATCTGGGTCCTTTCATTCATGATACTGACCCGGCTCAACGCACTGCTCGATTCTCTCGACCGGCGGTTCGAATTCGTAAGTGAAGTACGTCGAGCACCTCGCGGCCGTGTCGATTGGGCTGGATACGCCATCAAGAGCATCCCTCACGCGAAGCTGCTATCAGTGCCCTGTACCTTTCCGGATCTTCGAGATGACCGATTGCTCCAAGGAGCGGTTCGATATAGCGCCACGCGCCAGCTTCGGGCGCTCGAGACCCAGAAAGAACATGGCGCATTCATTCATCGACTGATGGATTTCGCGCAACGGGTACTCCAACGCGTTCAGCACGTTCCGCCGCACATCCCGTCTCCAATAACTCTGGGAGCTTGGCTGCAGCGGCCTATGCGCACCGATCACTTCATTGAGGGACTACAGGCTATTGAATGGACCGTCGAGGAACGAGGTCTGGCTGGATTGAGCGATCTGCAAGGAATACCCTGGCGCATGCCCATGGATCAGTTCTTCGAAGCATGGATGGAGTTGATATTTCGTGCTGTGGCCCGGAGGACAGGTGCACAGGTAAGAGTAGGCCGAAAGCGAGAGACAACTCATCCGATCAACTGGGAGCCTCCAAACGTCGGCTCCCAGAAATCGCTGGTCCCGGACATCTGGCTCGAATGGGAATCAACAACGCTCATCGTGGATGCCAAGTACAAGCGCCACTGGGAAGAGTTGCAGCAACAGGGTTGGTCAGGCATGCAAGAAGAACTGCGCGAACAACACCGCAACGATTTACTTCAGGTGCTCGCATATGCAAACCTGGCCCGAACAGGCCGAGTGATCGCTTGCTTGGCCTACCCCTGTTCGGCGGATACCTGGGAGTCACTTCGCGATCGCGGGAGATTGATTCATCGTGCAGATGTGATCGCCAGACCCAGATCACTCCAGCTTTGGCTCACGGCAGTGCCCATGAGCATGAATATGGAATTCGTCGCAGGTCCGTTGGCGGAACAGGTGCGAGCCGCGCTTGGGCAATGATGTGCACTGGAGTATCCTTTTATCGTCCACTATTCCCTAAGCGGATGCGCGCAATGACCTTCCTCGAAATTCCATTTCCCGCTTCGCTCACCTTCCTGAAGTAAACCATAGACGGCAAACATATCAGCTTCCGGAGGAACATCGACGGCAATTACTCGATCGGTAGCTCTTTCGTATGTGCAGCCCAGCGATTTCAGGGGTACCCACGCCGATGCGAAGTCTACTCTAGTACTATCTTCCTGCAAGTAAATACGATACGCTGAGTGACCGCCTGAAGTCGCCCGGCCAGTCACCTTTAATCGCCCGTCGTCATCGACCGCGGTGACGATATCCTGTTCACTGAAACCTCTGATGATATATGGAACGTTGCGCAATCGATAAAGATCTTTCCCGAGGGGCTCCGCCCAGACGGTTTCTGTGACGTATGGGAGGTCCTGATCCTCCAGATCAAAGGTCACCTCGACTAATCCATGTGGAGAGTCTTGCTTACCGGAGTGTTTGGTTTCACGATTACTCAAGTCCACCCTGCTCCTTCCGAGTGCATCTTCATTCTCGCTTTACAGTTTCAAACGAAATGCTTCATCCGATACCCTGTTTCTCAGCAGCAATCGTCTATCCATAGAGATGCCCCGCATATTCATGATTACAGCCGGTTTGGCGCTCCAGACATTTGTCACCGGTGCGAGCCCTCCATCCGATCATGCGCTGGCCCACAAAATTAGAACACTATTGCACATTGTCCTCACGACCGAAGATGAGAAAAAAGCCGCAGTCGCGCGTAATGATGTACGGCAAATATTCCGGAAGGGCGGCCTTCCGGCAATCGCCGAAGTAGGAAACGGGCCCGCCTACGATTTCGTTTTGCTCGCAAGTCTGGGGCAACCCATAGATTTTCAAAGTCACGTTCTGCCGGCGATCACGGAGGCCGCCAGGCTGAACGCCGTGCCGCCCGACGCTGCCGTCTTTTATCAGGCTCGCTATCGATT
>Ga0308173_10000330_pt1 | contig 19312 bp, 17 predicted proteins | sample PhyPR1_FD_203716 | JGI IMG/M metagenome (GOLD analysis project Ga0308173, IMG submission 203716) | Soil microbial communities from UC Gill Tract Community Farm, Albany, California, United States - DLSLS.P.R1 | ecosystem: Environmental > Terrestrial > Soil > Agricultural land | place: USA...
CCGATCAGCGAGATGTTCTTGCCCATCATGTCGAAAAGCGGCTTCACCTTGTCGAACGTGGCCTGCGCGCCCCCAACCATGATCGTGAGCGACGCAGCCTTTGCGCCGACTTCGCCGCCGGAGACGGGCGCATCCAGGTAATCCGCGCCGCGCTCGCGCACCCGGGCGGCGAACTCGCGCGTCGCGATGGGCGAAATCGAGCTCATATCGACGACGATCTGGCCCGCGCGCAGCGAATTCGCCACGCCGTTCTCGCCGAACAGCACGCGTTCGACATCGGGCGTATCGGGCACCATCAAAAAGATGATGTCGGCCTTCTCGGCGACTTCAGCGGGGCTGTTGCACGCCGTCGCGCCCGCCTGCGTCAACTCGGACGGCACGCCGCTGCGCGTGAACGCGGCGAGCGCGACGCCGTTCTTGAGAAGATTCGCCGCCATGGGATTCCCCATGATGCCGAGTCCGATGAAGCCTGCTTGCGTCGTCATGTACGTGCTCCTTGTTTCCTGGTGTGCTGATGTGCTGGTGTGCTGGTGTCGAACGAACAAGCGGGAGGCGCGGCTGCCCGCTCATTCTGCGATGAAGTGTTTCCTGACAGCCTGCGCCGCGTTCCGGAGCAGGCCGAGATCGGCGCACACGGCGACGAGCGTGCAGCCCATCGCCAGGTAGCGCTCGGCGTCCTGCTGGACAGGCGCGAGGATGCCGCTTGCCTTGCCGGCCGCATTGGCGCGCTCGAAGACGTGCGCAATGGCCGCCTGCACCTCCGGATGATTCGCGTTGCCGAGTTGGCCGTAAGCGGCGGCGAGATCGGACGGGCCGACGAACAGCGCATCGACGCCTTCGACAGCGGCGATTTCGTCGATGGCATCGACAGCATTGCGGCTTTCGATCTGCACCGCGACGCTGATATTGTCGTTCGCTATCTTGAAGTAGTCCGCGACGGTGCCGTACCGGTTCCCGCGATGCCCGACCGACACGCCCCGAATGCCTTGCGGCGGATAGCGCGTGGCCGCGACGGCGCGCTTCGCATCGGCGGCACTGTCGACGAACGGGATAAGGAAATTGACGAAGCCGGCATCGAGCAGGCGCTTGATCGCGACCGCTTCGTTCGCCGGCGGGCGCACCACCGGCGCGCTCACGCTGTCTTTCAGCGACATGAGTTGCGGGATGAGCGTCAGCGCGTCATTGGGCGCGTGCTCGGCGTCGAGCAGCATCCAGTCGAAACCGACGACGCCGAGCAACTCCGTGACGATGGGACTCGCCAGCGACGCCCAGCAGCCGATCAGTTTTTCCCGTGCGTGCAGCGACGTCCGGAACGCGTTAGGCAACGGTTGATACGGTGTCGATGACGGCATGGGTGTCTCCGGCTTGGCTTCGTGGCTGAGGGAGGTGAAGTCGTAGGACGTCTTACGCAGAGTAACGCGGGTTTATGACGATAGGACAGGCGCGTTTACCCTCATCCAAGCTTGTGTTACCGGCGCATTAGGCCATTTTTCACGCATCTACTGTTGTACGACGTGTTAACACACGGTCGAATTGACGAAGCCGCCGCTCGCCGACATGATGTCGTCGGACTTCCCTCTCCAAAGCCCGTCGATGCACGCGCTTTCTCGCGCCGCATCGTCCGACGTTCATTTACGCTCGACGCAATCCCTCCATGGCCAGTCTCACCGATAAAGTCTTCTCCACTCTAATCGAGGAAATCGAGCGCGGCGTGCTTCGCCCCGGCGACAAGATTCCCACGGAAGTCGCGCTGATGAAGCGGTTGTCGGTGAGCCGGTCCGTGGTGCGCGAGGCGGTGTCGCGCTTGCAGGCGGCGAATATCGTCGAGACGCGGCACGGCGTCGGCACGTTCATCCGCGCGCCGGAGGACCGGGAGGCGGTGCGTCTTCAGGACGCGGATTTGTCGAACTTGCTCGACATCATGGCGATCATCGAGTTTCGTATCGACCTGGAAGGCGCGGCGGCCGCGCTCGCTGCGGCACGGCGAACCGAACAGCATCTGAAGCAGATAGGGAGTGCGGTCAGGCGCTTCGAGGAGCAAGTGGCCAATGGCAGCACCGATGTTCTCGAACATGACGTCGAGTTTCATTTGCAGATAGCGCGGGCGAGCGGCAATCGCTACTTCTACGACGTGCTTAGCCAGATGGGACGCGCCGTAAGTCCGCGCACGCGCTTGCGCAAAGCGGAGATCGCAGAGCTGGATCAGATCGAACGGCTGCGCAATGTGCTGAGCGAGCATAAGGCGATTTATCAGGCAATCGTCCGTCAGGATCCCGACGATGCGCGCGCCGCGATGCGAATGCATTTGAGCAATAGCCGCGAGCGGCTGAGGCAGGTGCATGAGACGGCGGGAGGTTGAAGGTGCTTGCCTGGCTTTTGTTTGAGCAGCGGCGCGGCGTTTCTATGTTAACCAAAGAGATCTGTATGTATACGTGGTAGTAGTTAACAAGGTCGTCGCTTTTCAGTGGATAACCGGTTCGCCGCGTTTCGGGTCAAGGACTTGCGAAGTAAACAACTTCGGTATGCGAAGACGGGTTTGCGGCTGAGGCGAGGATAACTTTCGGCGGTTTCGTCGATGCCGGGAGTTATGCAGAAAGGGGTAACAGGTTACACGGGGGATGCGCACATGGTTGTCCACAGGGCGGGCGCATGCTTCGGCCGTTTAACGCCGATGCTTTCATCGAAGACACATCGGCTTCGGCCCAGGAAGCTTGGCGAAGAGAATTCGCTTGCGTTCAAAACGAGGGTCGAGCGAGGTTGCGAAACCGGAACGGCGCCGGTCCCGTCGCTGTGTGCGCTTCCGGGGAAGAAGACAGTTGTTGCCAGGCGACGAAGCGCCGCAATCCATCCGCGACGCCCAGAACGACGCCAACGGATCACCGCACCTTCGCAGCGGCCGCAAGCGCCTTGACGCCCTGAGCTGAATCCTCGTCGGAGTTCATGAACTTCGTCACCGCATCGGTAATCGCCCCTTCGGTCGCTGCCGACTGCACCATGCCGAACGCCAACGACGGAACGAAGCCCCCGGTCTTCAGCGTTGACATCTCATCTGCATAGGACTTTTTGGCGCACGTGTCGAACTTGTCCATCGGCACGTTCAGCCGCACTGGAATCGAACCCTTGTACAGGCTGAAATCGCGCTGGAAGTCGGGCGACATGATGGTTTTCGCCATCGCGAGTTGTCCGGGCGATGCGTCCTTCTCGCCGTGAAGCTGAAAGAAAACGAACGAGTCGACCGAGTACGTAAATGCATTGGACGTGCCAGGAGCCGGGGCACAAACATAGTCGATATCGGCCTGCTTATTGGCATTGGCGAACTCGCCTTTTGCCCAGTCGCCCATGAATTGCATGCCGCCCGTGCCAGAGAGGTCGAAAACTTGCACCATTTGAGGAGAAGTGAGTGTTTTCTGGTCGAGGTCGACAAGCGCTTTACGATAGAACTCTGCGCCTTGAGAAAGAACGACGGTTTCCCATATCGTCATGTCTTGCCACGGCTGACCGCCGTGAGCAACAGCGGTAATGCCTGCAGCGCGAAACTTGTCCGCTAGTGCGAAGAACTCAGGCCAGGTCGTGGGCGCTTTCCCACCGGCCTTGTCCAGATCCGCCTTGTTGATCCACAGCCAGTTGATTCGGTGAATGGAGAACGGTACAGCGACGTAATGGCCGTCGGAGTTCGCTTGAGCATCCAGTTCGGGCGGCAGGTTTGCCTTCCAGTCCGATGCAACCTTGTCGATATTCACCAGCACATCCTGACTCGCCCACTCCTGAATGAGCGGCCCTTTAATCTGAGCCGCGGTGGGAGCGTTGCCTGAAATAACCTGCGTCTTCAACGCGGTCAAGGCCGCTGCGCCGCCACCTCCTGCAACCGCAAAGTCCTTCCATTGATATCCCTGCTTCTCCATGTCATCGCGCAAAACACGAACAGCCCTGGATTCACCGCCGGACGTCCACCAGTGCAGAACCGAGACCGGCTCCGCAGCCCTGGATACGTGTGCCCCGGCGGTAGCCAGGACTGCAGCCATTGATAGAGCACTCACTGACTTCTTCACCTTCGTCTCCTTTTTCGGCGCATGTTATCCATCCGCCGCAGCTTCATGGCTGCGGGCGGTGACTCAGCGCAACACGACGATCCGAGTAACGCGTTAGCGGTTTATGCCCATCTGCGACCGACCTTGAGGAGTGAGGTCGTCCACCGTGGCCCGGCCAGCAAAATCAACCTCGAAGTTGTCGGCTGGAAAGTCAGGCGGGCTTCGCCCTTCGAGGAAACTCGGCAACTGGCGTTCGAGATATGCGTCGTTTTTCGCGCAGGCCGGCAATGAAGCGATGTACATCACGTTGCTGTAGCCTTTGCCGCGATGCGCATCTTCGACTGCGTGAATTACATCGCTGTGCCAGAAGACGGTATCGCCCGCCTGCATCAGTGGAATGGAAGAAAGCGCATGAAATAGTGGCGCGTGATATTGCTGCTTGATCGACAGCGCTCTTCCCGGCATCGCGCCGCACAGGTCGTCGTCGGCGACATCGTCCTGCAGTGCGCGCAGAAGGATATACACCATCGAATTCGCGATAGGAACGAGCTGCAGAGTGCCGTCTCCCGGTCCTTGTGGCGTAAGTGCGGTCCAGCCCTGGAAAGTACGGAACATGGAACAGACAGCCGGGGAGGGAATCTCCTGGACTTCCGTTCGCCACGCCGCGTCGAACGGGTCGTAGTCCCGCCAGTTTCCGGAGAACACGTGACGATAGACTTTGCGAAAATTCGATTCAATCCAGCGCTCGACCGAGCCGCCATCGCAATGAGCCGAGAGACCGAGTGACTCGGAGCCTGGCGGTCTGCGGCGCAGTCGGTCGGCGTATACCGGAACGTGATTCGGGTCGAAGTGAACGCGCCCTTCGCTTTCCGCGCGCCAGAGCCGGTTGAGGAATACGCGCGCCTGCGTGAGTTCCGCGGACTGGCGCGCGAGAACTTGCGGCTTCGACCAGTAGACACCGTAGATTTGCGGCTTGCTGGAGGCAAGCTGGCCGAAGTATTTGTCTTCCGCTCGATTGAGCAGCTTCTCGTCCAGTTTATTGCGTTCGACGTATTCGGCGATGTCGTTGTCCCATCGCTCGACGAGCGTCTTGTCGAATACCTTGCGGATGACGCACGCGCCACGGGCCTTCACGAGAGCAATGTCCGCAGCGCTCACGCGATTGCTTACGATGTCTTCGAACCGGATCTCCGGGATGACCGCATCGCCCTGGTCGCGCAAGTCCGCTATGCGTTGCGCCTCCTCGCTCATGGCAGCTTCGACTTCAGCGAAGACAGCTTTGTAGTTCGGCAGCATGTCACGCAGTTCCTGCTTCGCCTGCCGGATTGCGGTCGGCAGGTCATCAATCTGCAATGCCATTGCATCGTCTCCAGAAGTGGTTTGCAACGCATGAAGAGTACGCTGGCATCAGCACTGTTGGTGATAACATCAAGCCAATGATTTTGCACTTTCGGCCATGAAAGCAGCTTATGAGCATGTTGAATTCGGGGAAAGTTGCTCGGTTCGGGTTTACCACCGACAGCTTCCGAGAATCCCCTTTGAGTGGCATCACCACCCCGAGTACGAACTAACCCTGACTCTGAACAGCCAAGGAAAGCGCTATATCGGCGACTCCATTGCGGAGTACGGTGACGACGACCTCGTGCTGGTTCCCCCGGACATGCCGCATACGTGGTCGGCCAATCGCTCGATCAGCACGGCAAGTCCACAAGTCGCTATCGTGGTCTGGTTCGACGGAACCTGGGTGCGGCGTCTTGCCGACCTGTGTCCCGAGTACGCGGACCTGCGCAATCTGTTGCGGCGCGCCGCATGCGGACTGGCGTTCGAAGAAGGAGCGGGGGGACATATGCGAGCGCAACGGGAGCGGCTGCTTTCCGCGAACGCGCGAGACCGATTGGCGGCGGTACTGGACGTTCTCGTCTGGCTGTCGGACTTGCCGGCGGCTCCTCTCGCGTCGCCGAGCGCTTTCGACGGGCGGGTCGGCGCTCCATCGGGCTACGAGCCGGACCGGTTGAACCGGGTCCTTGCATTGATTGACACACAGTTCGCTCGGCCCCTACCGCTATCGACACTAGCCAAGGCGGCAGGCCTGTCCGAACGGACTTTGACGCGGCACTTCAACCAGCATCTCGGAGAGAGCGTTGGACAGTACGTTGCCCGTGTCCGGGTCGGGCACGCCTGTCGAATGTTGACCGACACGCAGTTGCCCATTTCGGTGATCGCTGCGCGCTCCGGCTTCCCCAATGTGGCTAACTTCAATCGGCAATTCAAAGCGGCGAAGGAACTGACGCCGGCAGCGTACCGCCAGCAATTTGTCGGTGCCAGGCATCTCGAAGTTGCGCCTTCGCTGACGGAACGCTCACCCTCGCTCGAAGGCAAGCGGATAGTCGTAGCGGACCGTCCACGACGTTCGCGGCGAGCGCCTGTTTGATGCGACCGGCATGGCAGATCGCATCAGTATGTGCTGCATCCGCGCGCACGTGGCGACTGCGCGAAAGCCGGCAAATGGCTGTCGGAATTGTTCCATCGCCGTGCCGACCAACGCAAAGCGGTCGCAAGAAAAAGCGGGCGGCCTGTCGCGTTGAGCAGCGCTCGGCGACGTCGTTGACGTCGCGCCCGACGCTCGTTCCGCGGGACGTTCGCGCAAAACGACGCATGCGGGCAACCGGTGACGCACCTTTCGTCCGCGTAGATACGGATGCTCCCTCCCACGACGTCGTCATGAGCGCTGGATAGAGGAAAGTAACGCCACGAACGTCGTACAGGAAAAAGAAAAGCCCGCACGGGGGCAGTGACGGGCCGAAAGTCCACATCCGAGGGGGATGGACGTGGAGGAGACGGCCTCTTTCTGCAATCGTCATACCTGAAGGTGCCTCGTCAACGGCTCGTCTCAAGCAACGTCTGCCGCATCGTTTGAAACCTGCCGACAGCGGCCTTCTCAGAGTGTGACGCGAACAGCGCTGCCTCACGCCCGAACGTCTCCTGGGACTCGCGTTTCTTAACGAACGGGCGGTCCTTGAAATCGTGCACTGGCGCATCTATTCTGTGATGAAAGTATCCCCTTCCATGCGTCCCTGACCGCCCCGTCAGGACCACTTTCACGCTCACACTTACTACCTTTCACTGCACGCTCGTCCGTGTGTGATTTTTCTCGTCTGTTGTCCCCGTCTCTGCGCGTCACGGAGGTCGTTATGCGTTACTTCATTGTCTTAGTTCTTCTAATCTTCTACGGCGTTTCCTCGAGTGCTGACGACTCGGGAGACCGGAGGCGCGGGGGGCAGCACGAAGAAGGACACGTACCCAAGGTCTTCGACGCCCAAGGTAAATTCGTTGGTTATTTTGTGGCGGGTTCAGGCGGGGAAGGCGTGTACCTGGAAATCAACGGTGCGGTGGTATTTGCGGCCATCGGACGGGCGAGCATCGACAACGGCGCACATGTATCCGCGAATCAGTGGCAGTGGGCATCCGTCGGGTTCATTCCGTACGCGTCCTCTGACTGCAGCGGCCCGCCGCTGATGTTCTACTACAGCGGCGCTCAACCTTCGATGGAGGTAAGACAGGGGACTGACGTTCTCCTGTACGTAGCGGGCAACGGATACACTTCAACGGTCCACGCGTCGTCGGTTCGGCAGAACCCAACCATCCAGCAATGCACCGCATACTCGTACGACATCCCCGTGTTCCAGGTGGACCCTTCGGGTTATTCACTGACGCAGCACTATCCGGAACCGTTGACAATACGATACTGATACAAGCTGAACCCGGACAAGAGCGGATCTTACTTCGTACGCCTCATAAGCTGTTGCGGAGCTGCGTGTGTTGACGACCCGCCTTGTTTGGCCTGACGGCGCGCGATGCCCGAAGAATTCATAGACGACGACGCCGGAACGCGCTCCACTGCGCTGACGGGCATCGTGTTCTTGCTGCGCTCGGGCATCACTAGGAATCTGCTACCGCAAGAGAGGGGTTGCGGTTGAGGCACTGGGTGTTTGCGACGGCTGGAGGCATGTCAAGAGCACGTGTCTCGCAGCGTATCCACGGAACGCTGCGAGACGCCTGTATGGTGGTGTGGGTGGTGCCAGATCGGCCCACCCTCACTCCACCGTCACCGACTTCGCCAGATTCCGCGGCTTATCGACATCCGTCCCGCGCGCACAAGCCGTGTGATAAGCCAGCAACTGCAGCGGCGCCACATGCAAGATCGGCGATAACGCCCCGTAATGCTCCGGCATGCGAATCACGTGAATCCCGTCTTCACTGACAATGCGCGTATCCGCATCCGCAAACACATACAGTTCGCCGCCGCGCGCCCGTACTTCCTGCATGTTCGACTTGAGCTTCTCCAGCAGCGTATCGTTCGGCGCAACCGTCACAACCGGCATTGCCTCCGTCACGAGCGCGAGCGGCCCGTGCTTCAACTCGCCCGCCGGGTAAGCCTCTGCATGGATATACGAAATTTCCTTGAGCTTCAACGCGCCTTCGAGCGCAATCGGATAATGCAGCCCGCGTCCGAGAAATAGCGCGTTCTCCTTGCGCGCAAACTCCTCCGACCACGCGATGATCTGCGGCTCCAGCGCCAGCACGCTATTGAGCGCCGCCGGCAAATGACGCAACTGACCGAGATACGCCGCTTCCTGCTTCGCATCGACGCGGCCGCGCATCTTCGCGAGCGTCACCGCGAGAACGAACAGACCGACGAGCTGCGTGGTGAATGCCTTCGTCGACGCCACGCCAATCTCCGTCCCCGCGTGAGTCAGAAACGCGAGCTCGGTCTGGCGCACCATCGCGCTCGACGCGACATTGCAAACTGCAAGCGTGTGCTCATGACCGAGCGATTGCGCGTGCTTCAACGCAGCGAGCGTATCGGCGGTTTCGCCTGATTGCGAGATCACGACGACCAGCGCCTTCGGATTCGGCACCGACTCGCGATACCGGTACTCGCTCGCAATCTCCACCTGCGTCGGAATCTTTGCAATCGATTCGAGCCAGTACTTCGCCGTCAATCCCGAGTAATAACTCGTACCGCACGCGAGAATCAGCAGGCTGTCGATGCCCGCGAACACGTCCTTCGCGCCGTCGCCAAAAATGGCCGCATCGAAGCTGTCGGTTTGCGGAATGGTGTCGGTGATCGCGCGCGGCTGCTCGAAGATTTCCTTCTGCATGAAATGGCGATACGGCCCAAGCTCGACGGCGCCGCCGTAAGCCGTCACCACGCGCACTTCGCGTTGCGCGGGCAAGCCGTCGCGATCGACGATCTTCACGCCGTCCAGCGCAATCTCGACCACATCGCCCTCTTCGAGGAACGCGAAGCGATCGGTGCTGCCCGCGAGCGCGAGCGCATCCGAGGCCAGAAAGTTCTCGCCTTCGCCCACGCCGACAACGAGCGGCGACCCCTGACGCGCACCGACCACCGTATGCGGCTGGTCCTTGTGGATCACCGCGATGGCATACGCGCCGTGCAATTGCTTGACGGCCTCGCGCACGGTCTGGAACAAGTCGCCGCGATACAGGCTGTGAATCAGATGCGCGATGACTTCGGTATCCGTCTGCGACACGAACTCGTAACCCTTCTCGCGCAGCATCGTGCGCAGCGATTCGTAGTTCTCGATGATGCCGTTATGCACGAGCGCCACCGTGTCGCGCGAAAAGATCGGGTGCGCGTTGTCCGTCACCGGCGCGCCGTGCGTCGCCCAGCGTGTATGCGCTATGCCCGTCATGCCGCCGATGCCCGATTCCTTCACTTGCGCATCGAGGTCCGCCACGCGCGCGACACTGCGTGCGCGGCGCGGCTCTCCATGACTGAGCACGGCGACGCCGCACGAGTCGTAACCGCGATATTCGAGCCGCCGCAATCCTTCGACGAGCACCGAGACGATATTACGTTGCGCAACCGCGCCGACAATTCCGCACATGGCGTGTTTCCTTTGATGTCCTGATTCGAACGCACAATAAAAAAGGCCGAGCCTCGCGGCCCGGCCTCGCGCGCTTTAGCTTTTCTTCTTGGTTGGGCGAACGTAGTCCGTCTTGCTGACCTGGCGCTTCTCGTTCAGCACCAGTTCGCCTTCGCCGACGTCCTTCCACACCGTCGTGCCCGCCGCAATGGTCACGCCGCGTCCCACGCGCACCGGCGCGACAAGCTGCGTATCGGAGCCGATGAACACGTCGTCGCCAATCACCGTGCGGTGCTTGTTCGCGCCGTCGTAATTGCAGGTGATGGTGCCCGCGCCCACGTTCACACGCGCGCCAATATCGGAATCGCCGATATAGCTCAGGTGGTTCGCCTTCGAGCCGTGGCCCATCACCGCGTTCTTCACTTCCACGAAGTTGCCGATATGCGCCTCGTCGCCGAGCACCGCGCCCGGACGCAGCCGCGCATACGGCCCGAGCACGACATTCGCGCCGGTCGTGCCGCCTTCGATATGCGTGTACGCATCGACACGCGTGCCCGCGCCGATGGACGCATCGCGGATCACGCAGTTCGGCCCGATGCTCACGTTGTCCGCGAGCGTCACACGGCCTTCGAACACGCAGTTCACGTCGATGAACACGTCCGCGCCGCATTCGAGCGTGCCGCGTACGTCGATGCGCGCCGGGTCGGCGAGCGTCACGCCCGCGTCGAGCAACGCATACGCGACGTTGTGCTGATGGACGCGCTCCAGTTCCGCGAGCTGCACCTTGCTGTTTACGCCGAGCGTTTCCCATTCGGCGTCGGGCTGCGCCGTGACCACTTCGACGCCCGCTTCGATTGCGCGCTCGACTACATCCGTCAGATAGAACTCGCCCTGCGCGTTGTCGTTTCTGAGCGATGCGAGCCACGCTTCGAGCGTGCGCGTCGGCGATACGACAATGCCCGTATTGATTTCCGCGATGCGCCGTTCTTCGTCGCTCGCATCTTTCTGTTCGACGATCTTCTGCACCTTGCCGCCCGCGTCGCGCACGATCCGGCCGTAGCCGGCGGGATCGTCCACCGTGACGGTCAGCACGCCGTAGCGTTCCGTGCCGGCGGCATCCAGCAGGCGCTTCAACGTGCTTGCGCGCGTCAGCGGCACGTCGCCGTAAAGGACGAGGGTGGGAACGGAAGCATCGAGCAGCGGCAGCGCTTGTTGCACGGCGTGGCCCGTGCCCAACTGCTTGTCCTGGACGGCGAACTGCACGTCGGGCGCGCCGACGGCGTCGCGCACCTTGTCCGCGCCATGTCCGACGACCACGACGAGACGCGCGGGCGACAGCGTGCGCGCAGTGTCGATGACATGCGCCAGAAGCGGCCGGCCCGCGAGGGGATGAAGCACTTTCGGCAAGGCGGAGCGCATGCGCTTGCCCATGCCGGCAGCCAGAATGACGATGTTCATCGCTTAAGTCTTACAGGTTTCGAGTCGCGCCAATATAGCACGCGAAACTTTTGCGGCACGGTCCGCAAAACCGCGCTGCGCCTTATGGGACAAGGGGTTACAGATCGTCGAACTGCACAATTGAAATGGCCTTCGACGATCCTGACGGTTCGCTTGCGCACGGTTCTTCATCGAATGCAATGTCGCCTTGCGGATCGGCCTCGCCGGTCGCGCGCAGGCTCGCAAACGGAAACAGTGCGCGATCCATCAAATGCGAAGGCGCCACGTTCGACAGCGCATTGAACATGTTCTCGACGCGGCCGGGAAAACGCTTGTCCCAATCGCGGATCAGCGCTTTCATTTCGGCGCGCTTGAGGTTCGGCTGGCTGCCGCACAGATTGCACGGGATGATCGGGAATTCGCGCAGTTCGGCGTACTTTTCGAGGTCCGTTTCCTTCACATACGCGAGCGGCCGGATGACGATGTTCTTGCCGTCGTCCGATTGCAGCTTGGGCGGCATGCCTTTCAGCTTGCCGCCGTAGAACATGTTGAGCAGCAGCGTCTGCAGGATGTCATCGCGATGATGGCCGAGCGCGATCTTGGTCGCGCCCAGTTCGCCCGCCACGCGATACAGAATGCCGCGGCGCAGGCGCGAGCACAGCGAGCACGTGGTCTTTCCTTCCGGTACCAGCCGCTTGACGATGCTGTACGTGTCCTGATTTTCGATATGGAACGGAATGTCGAGCTTGGCCAGATACTCCGGCAGCACGTGCTCCGGAAAGCCCGGCTGCTTCTGATCCAGATTGACGGCGACGAGTTCGAAGTCGATCGGCGCACGCTCGCGCAGACGCATCAGAATCTCGAGCATCGCGTAGCTGTCCTTGCCGCCCGACAGGCACACCATCACCTTGTCGCCCTGCTCGATCATTCTGAAATCGCCGATGGCCTGCCCCACCTGCCGCGCCAGCCGCTTGAAGAGCTTGTTGTTCTCGTAGGCTTCCTTCTGCTCGCGCCGCGTCAGCGCCTCGCGCGCGGGTTTCTGTTCTTCCGCCGGATTCATGGCTTCGCGCGCGTTCATGCTCGTTCCTCTTTGATGCGGAAGACTTCGACGCCCACCGCGTCACAGTCGGGATAAACATCGGGCTTTTCCGTCGAAACCGCCACCGCACGCACGTTCGGATGCGCGAGCAACGCGGCGGCGACGTCGTCGCACAGCGTTTCCTGCAAATGGATATGGCCGCGCTTCACGCGCTGGGCGATGGTCGAGCGCATGAAGTCGTAATCGACCACTTCGGTGAGCTTGTCCGCGACAGGCGTCGAAAGCGCGAGCGGCACGAACAATTCGACGTTGATTACGACGCGTTGCTCGCCGCGCTTCTCGAAGTCATGCACGCCAATATTGATGCGCACTTCGTAGTTGCGCAGAAAAAGCCGCCGGCAATCGGTCAGCCGGGGATGCGAAAGTGCGGCAAGCATGGTCTTGTCCAATAGTTATACGGCGCGCTTCAGGTGTTTTGCGCGCCGATCATGTACATCACGTCGCGCGGGCTCGGCACGAGATGCTGGCCGCCATCGACGACGAGCGTCGTGCCGGTCACGCCGTGCGCGTTCGCCAGATAGCACGCGGCCTGCGCCACGTCTTCCACGGTCGATGCCCGCCCGAGCGGCGTCACGCGATGCGCCGCCTCGAACGACGCGGGCGTCTGCCCGGCGGAAATTAGCGTGAGGCCCGGCGCGAGGCCGACGACGCGCAGCTTCGGCGCGAGCGCCTGCGCCAGCGCGACAGTCGCGTTCTCGAGCGCCGCTTTCGTCAGCGTGTACGAGAGGTAATCCGGGTTCATGTTGAAGAGCTTCTGGTCGAGCACGTTGATGACCACGGCGCGCCGCGCATCGTCGGTTTCGGCGGCTGCCGGCGTTGCTTCGTGCAGCGTGCGCGCGAGCGTGAGCGGCGCGGCGACGTTCACCGCCGTCATCTGCATGAGCTTCGCGTAGCCGAAATCGGCGGCGGTGTCCTCGTCGAAACGGGATGCGCAGTTCACCACGCAATGCAGCGCGCCGAACGCCTCGACGCACGCGGGCACGAGCCGCGCGACTTCGGCTTCGACGGCGAGATCCGCCTTCAGCGCGACCGCGCGCCGCCCGAGCGCCTCGATTTGCGCGACGGTGTCATGCGCTTCGTGTCCGGATTGCCCGTAATGCACGGCGACGTCCCAGCCCTGTCGCGCGAATTTCAGCGCGATCCCCCGCCCGATGCGTTTCCCCGCGCCGGTCACGAGCACGGCACGCGGACGTTGAGTGGACGCGATTGAGCCGGAAGACGGCAAGTTCGCGGGAGAAAACGGCGTAGAGGCGCTCATTTACAATACTGGGATGAATCCGAATCGACCAACCGACAGTTTACCTGCTCCGGGCGCGGACGCGCTCGCACAATCGGAAGCGCTGACCGGCCTGATCCGCGAGCGCATTGCGGCGGCGGGCGGCTGGCTGCCCTTCGACCGATACATGGAACTCGCGCTCTACGCGCCCGGCCTCGGCTACTACAGCGGCGGCGCCATGAAATTCGGCCGGCGCGCCGAAGACGGCAGCGACTTCATCACCGCGCCCGAGCTTTCGCCGCTCTTCGCCACGACGTTCGCACATCCCGTTGCAGACGCGTTGCAGCACAGTGGCACGCGCCGCCTGATGGAATTCGGCGCAGGGACGGGCAAGCTCGCGGCCGGTCTTCTCACCGCGCTCGCCGAACGCGACGTGGAAGTAGAGCGCTACTCGATAGTCGATCTCTCCGGCGAGTTGCGTGAGCGCCAGCGCGCGACGATAAAAGCGCAGGCGCCCGCGCTGGCCGGCAAGGTCGAATGGCTCGATGCGCTGCCCGATGCGTTCGAAGGCGTGGTGATCGGCAACGAAGTGCTCGACGCCATGCCGGTGCGCCTCGTCGTGCGCAAGCTCGGCGCGTGGCATGAACGCGGCGTCGTGATGCTGAACGACCGTTTCGCCTTCGACGACCGGCCGATCGTGCCCGACGCGCAGATCGAACTGATCGACGCGGCCATCGACGAAGCCAACGACGACGAGCCCTTCGCCGACTACGTGACCGAAACGCACGAAGCCGCGCTCGCCTTCACAAAGACCGTCTGCACGATGCTCACGTGCGGCGCGGCGTTTTTCATCGACTATGGCTTTCCGCGCCGCGAGTTCTACCACGCGCAGCGCGCGACGGGCACGCTGATGTGCCACTACCGGCATCGCGCGCACGCGGACCCGTTTCTTTATCCGGGCCTGCAGGATATGACGGCGCACGTCGAGTTCACGGGCATCGCGGAGGCGGGCGTCGAAGCGGGCGCGGATTTGCTCGGATTTACATCGCAGGCGCGCTTTCTGATGAACGCGGGCATCACCGATGTACTCAGCGCTCTGGATCCCGCCGACGTCAAGCGCTTCCTTCCCGCCGCGAACGCGGTGCAGAAGCTACTTTCGGAGGCTGAAATGGGCGAGTTGTTCAAGGTGATCGCGTTTTCGCGCGGCATTTCCGGCACGCTCGACGCCTTCGCCACGGGCGACCGTTCGCACACGCTATGAGTTCGCGATCATGATCCGCTGGCTGCTCACGACGTTTATCGCGCTGATGGTGCTGTCGGCCTGCTGGCCGTGGCTCAGGAAGCTCGGCGTCGGCCGCTTGCCCGGCGATTTCACCGTGCGGCTCTTCGGGCGCGAGTATTCGTTTCCGTTCATGTCGACGCTCGTGCTTTCGATGCTGCTTTCGTTGATTGCGCGGGCGCTCTGAGTTGCCCGGGTGCCGACGCAGTCTTCACCGCCCGAGCGCGGCGCTAACCGCCGCCACTCGCGCCTCATGCACCGCATCCTTGATACGCGAAGGCTGATCGGCGTACTGTTGCGCGACCGCTCCGGCATCCACCGCCCGCGCCGCGACGAGCGCGTCGCGCAGCCGCTCCGCCTGCGGATACGGCTGCTGCGCCAAGCCGAGCCGTCCGCGCGCATCCGCGACACACGCCTGTAGCGCTTCGGCGAAACGCGCCGGCTTGCGCAATGCATCGGCGCGTTCGAACAGCCGCACCAGCGCCGCCGCGCCCATTTCCATCACGCGATGAATGTTGCCGTGCTCGCGAGCCACCAGCACGGCCAGGTCCCGGCATTCGTTCGGCACGCGCAGCCGCTCGCACAAAGGCTTTAGCAGATCGACGCTGCGTCCTTCGTGGCCGAGATGCCGCGGCAGGATATTCTCGGGCGTGGTCGCCTTGCCGAGATCGTGCGTCAGCGCCGCAAAGCGGACCGGCAGCGCATAGCCCTGCGACGCCGCATAGTCGAGCACCATCATCACGTGCACGCCGGTGTCCACTTCCGGGTGATAGTCGGCGCGCTGCGGCACGCCCCAGAGCGCATCCACCTCGGGCAAAATGCGCGCGAGCGCGCCGCAGCCGCGCAGCACCTCGAACATGCGCGACGGCTTCTTCTCCATCAGTCCGCGCGAAATTTCCTGCCACACGCGCTCGGGCACGAGGGCATCGACTTCCTTGGCTTCGACCATCTTCTTCATCAGCGCTTCGGTGTCGGGCGCGACGGTGAAATCCGCGAAACGCGCCGCAAAACGCGCAAGCCGGAGAATGCGCACCGGGTCTTCGATGAACGCATCGCCCGCATGCCGGAAGAGCCTGTTCTTCAGGTCGCTCTGCCCGTCGAACGGGTCGATCACCGGTCCGGTCAGTTCACCGGCGGGCGTCACTTCTCGCGCCATCGCGTTGATGGTGAGATCGCGCCGCGCCAGGTCTTCTTCGAGCGTCACGTCCGGCGAATAGTAGAACTGGAAGCCGTGATAACCGGCGGCGGTCTTGCGCTCCGTGCGCGCGAGCGCGTATTCCTCGTGCGTCTGCGGATGCAGAAACACCGGAAAGTCCTTGCCGACCGGCCTATACCCTTGCGCGACCATCTGCTCGGGCGTCCCGCCGACGACCACGTAATCGCGATCCACCACCGGCACGCCGAGCAATTCGTCGCGGATCGCGCCGCCCACTGCGTAGATGTTCATTGCGCGACGTCCATCCTTGCACCTTCGATCCACGCCGCGACTGCCGGCGTTTCGGTCACGCGACGCGCATAGTCGCGCGCGCATTGGCTGATGGCGGGCGCGTACGAATTGAAGCGCATGACGACCGGCGCGAACATCGCGTCCGCGATGCAAAAGTCGCCGAACAGAAACGGCCCGCCCGAGCGCGCGAGACAACGGCTCCAGATTGCGTCGAGGCGCGCGATATCCGCGAGCGTCGCGGGCGTCGCGCCGATGCCGGGCGCATGCGCGACGATCCGCATCGGCATGTTCTGGCGCAGGTCCGCAAACCCCGCGTGCATCTCGGCGCTGATGCTGCGGGCGTGCGCGCGGGCGGCGGCGTCGCGCGGCCACATCGCGTGTTGCGGATGCTGCTCCGCCAGCGTCTCCATGATCGCGAGCGATTCCCAGACGGCGTCGCCCGCATCCGTGATGAGACACGGCACCTTGCCGGAGGGCGCGACGTCGAGAATCTTCGATTTGGTATCGGACTGGCCGAGGCGGATCAGCTTTTCCTCGAATGGAATGCCGAAGTGCGTGAGCAGCACCCACGGACGCATCGACCAGGAGGAAGTGTTCTTGTCACCAATAACGAGTTTCATGCGGCTAAGGGATCAACGGTGCGCCGTGGCGCGAAGAGTATTGAAGCGCGAACGCGGCGACATGCCGTTGAGATACAGCGGCGCAATCGCCTCGATGCTCGCCGGCTCGCCGATGCCCAGTTCGGGCGCGAGCGGGCCGCTTGCAATGCTCGGCGTTTTCATGGAGTCCAGATTGTCGCGCGACATCAGCGGTTCGCCGGGGGCCATTTCGAGCGTCATCGCCTGGAGGCGGCCCAGCGCCTCCGGCAGCTTGATGATGCGCGCGTGCTTGCCGATGGTCGCGCCCGCGAAGCGCACCAGTTCCGCGAGCGTGTAGACGCCCGGGCCCGCGAGCTCGTAGACCATGCCGTTCGCGGCGTCGAGGTCGAGCACGTTGACGATGGCCTTCGCGACATCGCCGACGAATACCGGCTGGAACTGCGCATCCGCGCTCGCGAGCGGAATCACCGGGAAGATGCGTTCGAGAAACGCGAACTGGTTGAGCAGGTTGTCTTCGGGGCCGAAGACAACCGAACTGCGGAAGATCGTCCAGTTGAGACCCGACTCGCGGATGAGCTTTTCGCCGTCGCCCTTCGAGCGCAGATACATGCTTGGCCCTTCGGCATTGGCGCCTATCGCGCTCATGTGGATGAGCCTGCGCACGCCCTTCGCCTCGCAAGCGGCGGCGATCTTGCGCGGCAATTCGACATGCGCCCGCGCGAAGTCCGGGCCGTACGGATCGCCGCGCCGCCCCTGCAACACGCCGACGAGGTTGATTACGGCATCGGCTTCCGCGACGAACGCGGCGAGTTTCACGGGATCGTGTACGTCGGTTTCAATGACATCGACCGGAAGCAGCGTGAGATGCGCGGCGTTCGCGCGCCGCCGCGTCGCGATACGCACGTTCTTGCCGAGTTCGACCAGCGCGTTGACGAGATGGCTGCCGATGAACCCCGAGCCGCCGATGAGCGCTACGTTTTGATGTCGCATGTTCGCCTCTTGAGTCGCGGCTTTCCGTTGCGGCTGACGAATGCGGGGCAAAAAGCAGGAGACAGGCCGCCGCGCGTTCCATGGTTCTTCGAATGCTCGAACGCGCGGCGTCGATGAAGTGCGCTTACGGCGCGATATAGCCCAGCCGCGCCTTCAGCGATTGCGGACGGCCTTCGAACAGCGCCGCGTAGTACACGGTGTTCGACAGCACGTTCTTCACGTAATCGCGCGTCTCGGAGAACGGAATGGTTTCAGCAAAAACCGCGCCCTCGACCGGCGCGCGCAAATCCTGCCGCCACTGGCGCGGCCGACCCGGACCGGCGTTGTAGCCGGCGGTGGCGAGCACGGGCGAGTTATCGAATTGATTGTAGATCATCGACAGGTAATTCGTGCCGAGCAGAATGTTCGTGTTGATGTCGTTCATCTGCGCGCGCGACACCGTCCCGAGGCCGATTCTCTTCGCGACGAGTTGCGCCGTGCCGGGCATCAACTGCATGAGGCCGCCCGCGCCTACTTCCGAGCGCGCGTTGATGATGAACCGCGACTCCTGGCGGATCAGCCCATATGCCCATTCGATATCCAGCCCGGTATTCTGCGCGTCGCGCTCGACGATATCGCGGAAAGGCGAAAGATAGCGCAAGGTGAAATCGTGCTCGGCCTTCGTCTTGTCGGCGGTATTGACGGTGCGGTCGAAAAGCTCGATGCGCTTCGCATATTGCGCGGCTGCAATGAGCTGGCGGTCCGTCATGGTGCGCAGCGGCCAGTTCCACTCGCGGTTGCCTTCAAGCCGCATGTTCAGCGCGTAGAACCGCTGCGACAGCGCGAAGCCCGGCACCGACTGCATCTGCGCGGTTTCGGCGTCCGACACGTTCGTGCGCGGCGGCACGGTGATCTTCTGCCCGAGTTCTTCGAGCGCGAGTTGTCCGTAGAAGTTGTATTGATCCGCGATGCCCTGAAATTCCTGATCGGCCGTGGCCGTGTCGCCCGCCTGCTTGACGGCGCGCGCGTGCCAGTAGACCCACGCGGGCTGGCTGCGCAGCGTTGGCGGCATCTGTTCGATGGACCAGCGCACCATGTTCCAGTCGCCGACGAGAAGCGCGCTGCGCGTGCGCCATTCATACGCCGGGTTGGACAACTGCGCGTTGGCCGACAGTCGATACCAGTCCGCCGCCGACGGCATGCGTTTCAGCGCCGCCTGATAGCCGATGGCGCCCCAGCCGGTCGCGCGTTCGGCCGCGGTCAAACCGGGCGCGACGGAACTGAACGTGGCGGCGGCCATCGCCGGATCGTTGCGGGCCAGGCGCGTGACGGCGAGCAGCGTGAGTT
>Ga0308173_10000331_pt1 | contig 19282 bp, 22 predicted proteins | sample PhyPR1_FD_203716 | JGI IMG/M metagenome (GOLD analysis project Ga0308173, IMG submission 203716) | Soil microbial communities from UC Gill Tract Community Farm, Albany, California, United States - DLSLS.P.R1 | ecosystem: Environmental > Terrestrial > Soil > Agricultural land | place: USA...
TCTTGCGCCGGAGCTGACTTCTAGGAAGCAGCCGCGAGGGCGTCGTCCACGATTCGCTCGAACGCTGGCCCTTCAGGGAAGCCTTGATCCACCCACTTGTCTTCGATCCGCCTGAGCGTTTTCGCGACGACAGGCCCTTCAGCCAAGCCCCGGGCAATGAGCGCTCCTCCGCCGAGTGGAAGGCGTGGAACCGTCCAAGAAGTAAGCTCCCGGGCGTCGCCGGCTCTGCTTGCGAGCAGCAGTCGGTCGATCGCACATTCGGTCCCGGCGCGGTAGGCGAGCACGCGCGGCGAACTCAGCAAGTCCGCTCCGGCGGAGCAGGCAAGCCGTTTGCGACTCCTGTTTGACAGCTTCAGGCGAACTGCGATGGCTTCTGCAACCTCGGTGCTCCGCGGGAGAAGCGCCGCCAGCCTCCGCAAAGCGTCGGGGGCAATTTCTGCCTCGCGCTCCGCTTCAACCAGACTGTCGAGCCCGGATAGCCTCCCGGGTTCGATCTCCGGCAACACTGGTTTGAGTATGCCGTGTTGGAGCATGATCCCAATCGTCGCAGAAGGATCCTCCACGGCGAGCAGCTTGAGCAACTCGTCGGCAATGCGCTCGCGCGACAATGCCATCAGGTCATTGGCGCGCTCCGTGCAGGCGTCGAGCGCCGCTTCGTCAAGCCTGTCTGATCCGAACCGCGCATGGAAACGAAAGAAGCGCAGGATTCGAAGATGGTCTTCGGCGATGCGCTGAAGCGGGTCGCCGATGAATCTGACGTGCCGATGCTCCAAATCCCGAAGGCCACCGAAATAGTCGAAGATCTCGCCGGAGACCGGATCGGCCGAGAGCGCATTGATCGTGAAGTCGCGCCGCGCCGCGTCACCGCGCCAGTCGTTGGTGAAGGCGACCGTGGCACGCCGTCCATCTGTTGTTACATCTCGTCGAAGCGTAGTGACCTCTACCGGCTGGCCGTCGCTCACGGCAGTGATGGTCCCGTGTTCGATACCTGTCGGAACCGCCTTTATCTTCGCCGCTTCGAGCCGCCTCACGACCTCATCCGGTGAGAGCTTGGTCGCGAGATCCACGTCGTTGACTGGAATACCGAGGAGTTCGTCGCGCACGGCACCGCCGACGTAACGCGTGAGGCCTTCGTCAGCACCGAGCGCATTGAGCAGCCGCGCCATTCCGCGACGCTTGCGCCACTTCTCGGCGTCCAGCTTCAATTCCATTGCAGCCGGCGCGACAGGTTCACGATCATCGCCGCTGTCGCTCCCCAAATCCTGCGCCCTTCCCACGGGATTTCGTAATAGTGACGGGTCTGGCCCTGGAACAGTGCGCTTCTGGAATGCTGATTGGCGGGGTCCAATACGAAGCCGAGTGGGGCCTCGAACCAGTCCGCCACCTCATGCTCGTGCGGCGTTAGCGGCAGGTTGGCCGGCACGACGCCAAGCACCGGCGTCACCACATAGCCAGTGACGGTGCGGTACGGCTCGATCGTGTCCACGAGATTGACGGCGGCAGGGTCGAGCAGCAATTCCTCGTGCGCCTCACGCACCGCGGCCTTTAGGGCATCTTCGCCGGGATCGATACGGCCACCTGGAAAAGCGATCTGTCCTGCATGGGTTCGCATATTTTCGCGGCGCACCGTCAGGATCACGCCGGGGTCCGGCCGGTCGGTGATAGCCACGAGCACCGCGGCAGCAACGTCCGAACTTTCCCAGGCCTCCGGCAGATCGCCAACGAGTGGCGGTTGCATGGCGGGTTTCAGCAGAGCGGCATGTAACCGGTCGGCGAGGGTCATTCGCCCTCCTCAAGCGGGAAGAACGTGCCGTTGCTCCAAATGCCCGCCGGCTTGTGCCCTTCCGCAAGCGCTAGCTCCACCAACTCGTAATAGACCGGCCGAACGAGCTCCGCTTCGAGACCATGCCGGACGAGAATGCGCGGTGAGGGGCCATGCTCCTCGGACACTATTCGGAGGGGATGATCCTCTCCGAGAAACACGACGTCGCCGCTATCCAGCCGGAAAGCGATGCGACGGCTGCGGCCTTCGCCTTCGCTGTTCATCTCGACCGCGCGAAAGGCGGTGGAATCGACGTCAATGTCGAGCTTTTCGACGGGGGTCACCAGCACGTGCCGGCCATCGGCCTCGCGCCGCAGAACGGTAGAGAACAGGCGAGCCATCGCCGGGCGCCCGATCGGAGAGCCTTCGTGGTACCAGGTCCCGTCTCGCCCGATGCGCATTCCCGAATGGCCGCAGCGATCCGGGTTCCACCGATCGACCGGCGGCAGCTTGCGATCCTCCGCGAGCTTCTGGAGATCGTCGAGGCTTATTCCTTGGAGTTCGGCAGGAGGATTGCTCTCGGGCATCGACGCTCCTTGGATTGCTTCGTTGTTCTGCTCAAGGCAGGAGACTGCACGAATGGCAATCGAGCGCACCGCAATTGTTACGGGAGCAAGCAAACGCGTCGGGGCGGGGATCGCGCGAGCTTTGCTGGATGACGGCTGGACAGTCGTTGCTCATGTTCATCACGAAACCGATGATGTTCCAGAGGGAGCCATCAAGGCGGTCGCCGACCTGAGCGAAGCAGGCTGCGCGGACACTATCTTCGCTGCGGCTGCCGGATCGCCGGCGGTGGGCTTGCTGATCAATAACGCGGCCCGCTTTGCTTGGGACGGCTTCGGCGAATTCGATGCGGATCAGTTCGACGCCCATATGGTCGTCAACGTTCGCGCCGCGGCTTTGCTGATCGAACGATTCGCGGCCGACCATGCGGGCGGCGACGCCGTGATCTTGAACCTGCTGGATTCGAAGCTGTCCGCGCCAAATGCCGATTATCTAAGCTACACACTCTCGAAGGCGGCACTCGCAGGAGTTACCGATCTGTCCGCGCGAGCGCTGGCATCCAAGGGCATCCGCGTGAATGCGATCGCTCCCGGACTTATGCTTCGTTCGAGCGGCCAGTCAGAAGAGAATTTCCGCGCTATGCATGCGTACAACCCGCTGCAACGTGGTGTCGAACCCGACGACGTCATTGGCGCGATCCGTTACTTCATCGGCGCTCGCTGCGTGACAGGGCAGGTGATGGTGATCGATTCCGGGCAGCGTTTCATGGGCTTGGACCGCGACGTGCAATTCTTGGAGGTCAAGTGAGTGAACCGAAACTGACGGGCTTGGTCCCGCAAAACCTGCGGGTGCGGTCGACGCGAATCATACTCGATTCTCTTGAGATCCAGGCCGACATCGGATTTCACGCCTTCGAAGTCGGCGCGCCGCAGCGCCTTATAGTCACTGTCGAAATCTGGCTATCAAACACTGAACTCCCGAACGACGACGCCCCGGAACAGGCCTGGAATTACGATTTCCTTCGTACGGAGGTTCAGGAGCTTGCGGCCGCGCGCAGATACAACCTTCAGGAGACGCTGGCCCAAGAGATTTTCACCCGTATCTCGGCATTTCGAGGGGTCCATGCACTGCGGGTGCGCACGTCCAAGCCGGATATTTATCCCGAAGCCGAGGGGGTCGGGATTGAGATTGCCTCATTTGAAGGTCCGTGGCCCGATACACCGCGTCTTAGTTAACGGCCGCGAGGTTCACGTCTTCCGCAGGTGGAACAAAATCCGTTGCGCGGCCTTTGTGGCAGATATAAGGAGGCGCGCTTAAGGTCGATGATATGTTGATACATCGGCCGACCCATTCGAAAGACGGAGCGCGCGTCCGAACGCACCGTCACCGTGGTCCCCGCCACGGCCTATCGAGGAGAAGTGCGGCTTAATGTCTTACGCCCAACGCAAGGAAATTAGCGGCAACCGCACGCTGGCGATCATATTCGTGGTCCTGATCCAGTTCGGGTTGGGCTACGCAATTGTGACTGGCCTCGCGTACAATGTGATCAAGAAGGCGGCGCAGGATTTGAAAACCTTCGATGTGGAGGAGCAGCCGCCGCCACCTGAGCAGCCGCCGCCACCGCCGAAGGACATGCCGAAGGTTCCGCCTCCGCCAATGACGCCGCCGCCGCTGGTGCGGATGAACGCGCCGGAGCCGCCGATCCAAACGGTTGAGTCGCCGGTCATTCCGCCGCCGCAGCCTATCCAGCCGGTGATCCACCCGCCGCCACCACCGGCGCCGCCGCCCGCACCGCGGCAGGCGGAGCCGAAGAGCCTTACGGGTGACATTCAGGGACTCATCACCGGTGACGATTATCCGCCGAGCGCTCTCGACAATAACGAGCAGGGCACGGTCAGCGTGACGTTGACCATTGGCCCGAGCGGCCGGGTTACCGGGTGCAGTCCTGGTGGCGGCGCGTCCTCGACGCTGAAGAACGCAACGTGCCGTCTGCTGTCGGCTCGAGCGAGGTTCAGTCCGGCTCAGGATGGCAATGGCAACCCCGTTACGAGCACGTATACGCGGTCAATCCGTTGGCAGATTGCGGAATAAGCACGAGTTTCTAGGTACTTACGACAGTTTTCGAAAAGGAAAGCACAGCAATGCAAGCAGCACCCGCCGCCGCAGGCGCAAACCCCTACGGCCTCGTTCCCGCTCTGCAGCAGGGCGGCATCATCGCCATCTCGGTGTTCACGATCCTTGTCTTGATGTCGATTTTCTCCTTCTACATCCTCTTCACGAAGTTGATGCAGCAGCAGAAGATCATCAGCCAGGGACGCAAGGTCCGCGCGAGCTTCTGGAACTCGCCGAACCTTCGTGAAGCCGCCACGAAGCTTGAGTCGCGCAGCGCGTACCGCGCAATCGTCGACGACGCGCTTCTCGCGCAGGACCAGCACGGCAAGCTGACCGATCCGATCGACCAGCACGACTGGATGGCCAACAGCCTGGCGCGCAGCCAAGGCGCAATCAGTGCGCGTCTTGGTGAAGGTCTCGCCTTCCTCGCGACTGTTGGTTCGACCGCTCCGTTCATCGGTCTGTTCGGTACCGTCGTCGGCATCTACCGCGCCCTCATCAAGATCGGCGCGTCGGGCCAGGCATCGATTGACGCCGTCGCCGGCCCGGTCGGTGAGGCGCTTATCATGACCGCTCTCGGTCTCGTCGTCGCCGTCCCAGCCGTTCTTGCCTACAACTGGCTGGTGCGCCGCAACAAGTCGATCATGGAGGACCTCGCTGCCTTCACGAACGATCTTCACGGCTATCTGATGTCGGGTGGTGCGGTTAAGCCGCGCCTCGAAGGTGGCGCTCCGAAGAGCGGAACGCCGACGCGTCCCGCGACTGCTTCGAGCGAGCCGGCCCGCACGCCGACTCCGGCCAAGTAGTCGAGTTGGGGTTCGGTTCGGCTTTTCGGCCGAACCCCAATCGAATAACAGAAAGAAACCGGCCCGATGGCAGGATCAACGATATCTGAAAGCGAAGAAGAAGCCCTCTCCGACATTAACGTCGTTCCGCTGACGGACGTTATGTTAGTGCTTCTGATCGTCTTCCTGATCACCACGCAGGTGATCAAGCAGGCAGTTCCGGTGAAGCTGCCGGACGTTCGGTACGAGCCGACGATGACGAAGCCGGAAAACGTCTCCCTTACCGTTCGCAACGGCCCTGGCGGCGCTTGCGAGGTCTACTGGGGCGTCCAGAAGGTCACGCAGCAGCAACTGCTCGACAAGGCCGTGGACAAGCTGAAGAGGCTGATCACTTCCGTTGGTGGCGTTCAGAACATCAACGAAGAGAACATGCCGGAGGCGCACATCCGCGGCGACGTGAATACTCAGTACAAGTGCATCGGCGCAGCGGTCATCACGATGCAGGAGGCCGGGTTCCAGCGCGTCGGCTTTATTTCCGAGCCGCCGCCGCTCACCGGCTATCGGTCCGAATAGGAGTTCTTCGCCATGTCAATGCAGACCACCAGCGACAATTCTGATGGCGAACCGATGATGGACATGAACGTGACGCCGTTGATCGACGTCATGTTGGTTCTTCTCATCATGTTCATCATTACCATTCCGATCCAAACGCACGCGGTGAAGCTTGATCTGCCGGTCAACCAGCAGAACAATCCGCCGCCGCCGATCGAGCCAGTCAAGAACAAGGTCGTCGTCACGGCGCAGGGCCAGGTTCTGTGGAACGGTTCACCGGTGAGCATGGAGCAGCTCCGGCAGTATCTCGACGTCACGCAGCAGATGAACCCGGTTCCCGAGCTTCACCTGCAGCCTGAGGCGACCGCTCGCTACGAGTTAGTCGATCAGGTGCTGGCCGTTACGAAGAAGGCCCACGTCCAGAAGATGGGCTTCGTCGGCAACGAATATTATATGAACATCTTCTAGGGCGTTCGTCAGTAAGTCACTCTAGGGCGGTCCCATTGGGGCCGCCCTTTGTTTTTGGCAATCCGTTGAGCAATTGACTACGGGACGCATTGTGTGAGATGGTGTATCATCACTTTCGCGGAGGTGCCGATGCTCGTTCATTCGCCCGTGGCTTCGTCGAACCCGATCATGGAGCTGAACACGACGCCGCTCATCGACGTGATGCTCGTGTTGCTCGTGATGTTCATCATAACCGTCCCCATTCAGACGCACGAGATCAAGCTGGACTTGCCCACTGGACCTACTTCCTCATCGGAAATCCGCCCGATGCAAAATCTGCTGGAAATTACTGCGGATGGGAGCCTTCTGTGGAACGGCCAGCCGGTCAGCCGCGACCGCCTGAAGAGCGATCTTCAGATCACGCAGCAGATGCAGCCCGCCCCGGAGCTGCACTTCCGCCCCGATGCCCATGCCCGGTACGCCGTCGTCGCGGACGTCCTCGGTATCATCAAGCGCGAGCACGTTCGATATTTTGGCTTCGTCGGCAACGAGGCATATCGAAACTGGTGAGCGCGGCTCCGCCACTGGCGCTTGGCAGAGTGCCATGCCATTGCTCGCGCCAATGACTGACCAGCGCCGTTTCGCAGTAATCATTCTTGCCGCGGGGCAGGGCACCCGGATGCGTTCCGACACACACAAGGTGCTTCACCCGATCGCAAGCAGGCCGCTACTTCTCCACTTGCTCGATAGCGTTGATGCGCTCGGCGCCGAAAGGCGTGTCGTGGTGGTCGGTAAGGGCCGCGAGCAGGTCGAAGCCGCCATAGACGGCCGCGATGTGGCGATCGCCGTTCAGGAAGAGCAGAAGGGCACAGGCCACGCGGTCCAGCAGGCTGAGGCTGCTCTCGAAGGCTACGAGGGCCCTGTCATCGTCCTCTACGGCGACACGCCGTTCGTCGAGTCAGGGACGCTTCGCCGCATGCTCGAACGGCTCGAGGGAAACGGAGGCCCGGGCGTCGTAGTTCTAGCTTCCTCGCCCAGTGACCCGCTGAACTACGGCCGCGTCATCCTTGGTGATGGGGATCGCATTGCGAAGATGGTCGAGTACAAGGATGCGACGGAGGAGGAGCGCGCAGTCCGTCTCTGCAATTCCGGCATGATGGCCGTTAGAGCTCACGACCTCTTCCGCTGGCTCGGGCAAGTTCGCAACGACAATGCGGCGGGAGAATATTACTTGCCGGACCTCGTCAACATCGCCGCCGCGGAGGGGCGCGACGCAGTGGTCATCGAAGCCGACCCCTATGAAACGGCTGGTGTGAACAGCCGCGCCGAGCTCGCGCACCTTGAGCTTGAGTGGCAGCGCCGCCGCCGGGAGCAGGCGCTTCAGGAGGGCGCGACGCTGATCGACCCCGAGAGCGTCTGGTTCGCGTTCGATACGAAGCTCGGGCGCGACGTGACAGTCGAACCGCACGTCGTCTTTGGGCCTGGCGTCGAGATTGCCGACGGCGCAACGATTCACGCCTTCAGTCACATCGAAGGGGCGATCATCGGCACCAAAGCGAGCATTGGCCCCTTCGCCCGGCTCCGCCCCGGTACCAGGTTGGCTGAGCGGACGAAGGTAGGCAATTTCGTCGAACTCAAGAAGGCTGATGTCGGGGCCGGCGCAAAGTTGAACCATCTGTCCTACGTCGGCGACGCACAGGTCGGCGCCAGCGCGAACATCGGCGCCGGAACGATCACCTGCAATTACGACGGCTTCGCAAAGTACGGCACAGTCATCGGGGCTGGCGCCTTCATCGGCTCGAACACCGCGTTGGTTGCCCCGGTTACCGTGGGTGAAGGCGCAATCGTTGGGGCTGGCTCTGTCATCACGCGCGATGTCGAGCCAGATAGTCTCGCCATCGAACGCAACGAGCAAAAAGGTATCGCCGGCTGGGCCCGCCGCTTTCGTGAGCGCATGACGCGGAAAGCGGCGGAGTAAGTGAAGCTACGCGACGCGTTCCTCATGCTCTTGGGTTTTGCAATCGTCGTTCGAGGGGTCATTTGGCACATGTTCCGTGCATGGAAATGTCCTGGCAATGGCGGCTTGGTCATAGCCCCTTTGAGTCGAGATCAGCGCTGCGTCGAGAGGCTAAGATAAATGTGCGGAATCGTAGGGATTGTTGGGAATAGCGACGTCGCGCAGCGGCTGTTCGACGGCCTCAAGCGGCTTGAGTATCGCGGCTACGACTCCGCCGGTATCTGCACCATCGATCACGGCCAGCTCGTCCGCCGCCGGTCGGAGGGGAAGCTCGACAATCTCGCGCGTGAGCTCGCCGCCAACCCGCTACATGGGCGCATCGGCATTGCTCATACGCGCTGGGCGACGCACGGCGCGCCGACCGTCGGTAACGCGCACCCGCACATCGTGGGCTCCGTGGCACTGGTTCACAACGGCATCATCGAGAACTTCAGGCCGCTGCGCGATGAGCTAATTGGCGAAGGCCGCACATTCGAGAGCGAGACGGATACCGAAGTCGTGGGCCATCTGGTTGCGCGCGAGATCGAGCGCGGAGCATCGCCCCGAGGCGCCGTCGCCGCTGTACTTCCGAGGCTGCAGGGTGCGTTCGCCATCGCTTTCCTCTTCAGCGACGATCCCGACTTGCTGATCGCTGCGCGCATGGGTGCGCCGCTGACAGTCGGGTACGGTGACGGCGAGAACTATCTCGGTTCGGACGCGATCGCAGTGGCACCCTGGACGCAGCGCATCGCTTATTTGGAGGAAGGCGACTGGGCCGTCGTTCGGCGCGAGAGGATCGAGATCTTCGATCGCGACAACCGCCCAGTCGAGCGCGAGATCGTCGAGTCCGGCGCGTCCTCGGCGCCCGTCGAGAAGGGCAATTATCGCCATTACATGCAGAAGGAGATCTTTGAGCAGCCTATCGTGGTTGCCCAGACCCTTCAAACTTACGTGCGGCCGTTTGAAGGTGAGGTCGCGTTGCCAATAGCGGATGCCGACCTGGAGTCCGTCGATCGACTGACGATCGTCGCATGCGGGACGAGCTTTTATGCGGGTCTTGTCGCGAAGTATTGGGTCGAGCAATTCGCCCGCGTGCCTGTCGACATCGATGTCGCCAGCGAGTTCCGATATCGCGAGCCGGTGCTTGAGCCGGGCGGGCTCGCGCTCTTCATCAGTCAGTCCGGCGAGACGGCCGACACACTAGCGGCGCTGCGCCACGCTCGTGAGCAGGAGCAGCGGATCGCTGTGGTCGTGAACGTTCCGACGAGCTCTATGGCGCGCGAAGCCGACCTGCTTCTGCCGACGCATGCGGGGCCGGAGATCGGCGTTGCTTCGACGAAGGCCTTCACCTGTCAGCTCGCCGTGCTCGCGGCGCTCGCCGCTAACCTCGCCCGCGCCAAGGGCCGCCTGACCCGTGACGAGGAGCAGGAGATCGTCGAACATCTCCAGCAGGCGCCGGCGGCGCTCAACGCGGCGCTGAACCATGATGAAGACATTGCAGCGATGGCGCATCTGATCGCCCCGGCTCGCGATGTGCTTTATCTCGGCCGTGGCCCAGACTTTCCGATGGCGATGGAAGGTGCCCTGAAGCTCAAGGAAATCAGCTACATCCACGCCGAAGGCTACGCGGCGGGCGAGATGAAGCACGGACCCATAGCGCTCATCGACGACAATGTGCCGGTGATCGTCATTGCACCGTCGGGGCCGCTCTTCGAGAAGACCGTCAGCAACATGCAGGAGGTGCGCGCGCGGGGCGGCAAGATCGTGCTGATTAGCGACGCGCGCGGCATCGAGGAGGCGGGCGAAGGTTGCATGGCGACGATCGAGATGCCGGAAGTGCATCCGCTAATCGCCCCGTTGGTCTATGCCGTACCGGTCCAGCTACTCGCTTACCACGTCGCCGTGCTCAAGGGCACCGACGTCGACCAGCCCAGGAACCTGGCGAAGAGCGTCACTGTCGAGTGAGCGTCCTTCGCGGTCTGGTCATCGTCGGCGGAGGCGCGGCGGGGATCGGCGCTGCAATCGCCGCTCGTGCGAAGCGCATCGATGCGTTGATCGTCGAGGCGAAGGATCGGCTCGGCGGACGTGCGCACAGCATCGACTGGAAGGGCTACAAGCTCGACCTCGGCTGTACCTGGCTCCACTCCGCCGAGCGGAACAGCCTGAGGGCCGAAGCCGAGCGGATCGGCGTGCCAGTCGACCAAAACCCGGTCAGTTGGTTCGACCAATTTCGCGATTTGGGCTTCTCACCGGATGAGCAGGAAGACGCGTTTGGGGCCTTCGAAGCGCTTGAGGAGCGGATGCGCACTGATCCGCCATCGAGCGACTGCGCGGCAGATGCTGTCGACCCGGCGGGTCGATGGAACCCATTCCTCAATGTGCTGAGCGGGTACATCAACGGCGCACAGCTGAGCCAAGTCTCGGTCGCCGACTGGCTCGCTTACGACAACTCCGCCGGCGAGCAGAATTTGCGCCTTCCCAACGGCTATGGCGGCTTGCTTGCGAAGCTCGGCCAGCAACTTGAGCATCACCTTGCGACACCAGTGATCGCCATCAGCCGGCTTCCTGAATCGGTGCAGATCGAAACCACCGAAGGCGTGATCGCGGCGGAGCGCGTGATCGTCACGATGCCCACCGCGACTTTATCGAGGATCCGCTTCGACCCTCCGATCGACGGGCTCTACGAAGCCGCTGGCCAACTGCCGCTTGGCATTGCCGACAAGCTGTTCCTTGCTCTGGAAGAGCCCGAGGCGTTTCCGCATAATGCGCACCTGCTTGGTAATCCACATTCGCCGAACACTGGCAGCTACTTCATCCAACCGATGGGGATGCCGGTCATTGAGGGATTCTTCGGCGGCGACGGCGCTCGCGCGCTCGAAGAGCTAGGCGAGGATGGAGCCTTCGCCTTCGCCATCGATGAGATTGCGGCGCTCCTCGGAACTGCGATTCGCAAGCGCCTGACACCGATCGCCGTTTCAGCCTGGACGCGCGAGGAATGGATCGGCGGAAGTTACAGCCATGCGCTACCCGGTTTCGCTGCGGCCCGCGGCTGCCTTGCCGATGCGGGGGACGAGCGCATCGCATTTGCGGGGGAAGCCGTGTCGCGCCAGGATTATTCGACGGCTCATGGAGCGTTCGACAGCGGCGTTGCCGCAGTGCAACGGCTGTTCGCCTAACTGTCCGTCGGGGGCGCCGCCGCCCAGAATTTATGGAAATGTCAAAGGTTTGCTGTATCTTGCCTGTGGGGTGGGAGACAGATCATGGGTCATGCGCAGCTGCTGCGCACCTCGGGATCGAGTGAAGTTCAAGCCGATCTCGCGCATTACTGGCGCGATGGATATGCCATCGTTCGAGGCTTTTTCAGCACAGACGAGATCGCCGTCCTATCAGAAGCACTCGACGAGCTCTACGAAGAAGGCGCCGCCCACGGCCGCTGTTTCAGACACGGCAACCTCTTCTACAATGTGGCGCGGGAGCACGACGGCGGAGAGCCGCACGTGCGGATGGTCCAATGGCCCTCTTACCATCAACCGATCCTCAACAGCGTCCGCGTTGATGCGCGGTTCTCCCGCCTACTTGAGCCGCTGATCGGACGCGACCTCAAGCAGATCATCAATCAGGTTCACTGGAAGGTCCCGGGATCGCTTGGCGATTTCGCCTGGCACCAGGATAGCCGTTTCCGCCGACCGGCCACCGTCTATCGGAACCTCGCAACCGCCTATGTCCAGACGGGACTCGCAATCGATCCGCACACGCCGGCGTCCGGCTGCATGCGCTTCATTCCACGCAGCCATTTGCGCGGCAATCTCGACATGGATCAATCAAGACTGGTGCTCGGTACTTCGATGAATGATGAAATGCTGGAGCAGGTCGGCTTGAGCAATGAAGACGCTCTCGACATCCTTCTCGAGCCGGGAGACCTCGCCCTCTGGAGCCCATACCTCGTTCACGGTTCAGGAACGAACCGGTCCCACCATAAGCGCCGGCTCTACATCAACGGCTACGTCCGCGCCCGCGATTGCGATCGGGGGGAATGGGCTTTCCGGAACGGAGAGCCGGTAGCCTTCGGACCTGCGCCGGCGCTCGTTCACTATGAGGACCTCCACGAGCGGTCGGAGCCACACTATCCTGAAGAGATCTAGGCAGCGGCCCTGTTTGCTTCGAGTTGGCGGATTTGACTACTCAGCCGCTCGTACATGAAATCAATGACGGTTCGGACGCGGGGGGTGTGCCGGCACCGTTCATGCGTGAACAGCCACAGGACGCGTCCATGCTGGACCCTCGGCGGAAGGCACTGGATCAGATCGGGATCCGCATCGGCGACGATGCATGGAAGAACGGCTATTCCAAACCCGGATCGGACGCCCGACAGCAGTCCGCCTGAGGTCGCGTGATGCATTGCTACCTGGCTTTCGAGGCGTAGTGTCTTCAGCCACGCCTGATAGTGAATCCAGAGATTGCCGCCGCCCCCGCCAATGAATGGGTGGTTCTTCAAATCCGCAATGCTGCGGGGAGCGCCGTGGCGTGCCGCATAGTCTCGGCTGCAATAGAGCGCCCAATCGTCCGTACAGAGCTGTCGGCCCACGAGACCGGCCGGTTGGTTCACGCTTTCGGTGCTGCGAAGGGAGATGTCCGCTTCGCCCGCACCGAGATCGCGGACTTTTTGGCTGGTGTCGAGATCGATCACGATCTCGGGATGCCGCTCATGAAGCTCGCGGAGAATCCCGGCTAGCAACGTGATCGAATAGACCTCCTCCGTCGTCACTTTGACGGTCCCACGGATGTCTCTGCTCTGGGCAGCGGCAGCGTCCGCAAAGCCGATCGCCGAGGCTTCGACGCTCTCAGCGCGCTGCATCAAGTCGAAGCCACCTGGTGTAAGGCTGTAACCCGCCTGCCGCTTGTCGAAGAGGGGCATACCCAAAGCGGCTTCGAGCGCTGCTATCCGACGCGCAACGGTCGTCTGGCTCGTCCGTAACTTTCGGCCGGCGGCGAGTGTGCTGCCTTCACGAGCCACGGCCAGGAAGTATCTAAGGTCGTTCCAGTCGAACATCGCCCGTCTATTCTATCTCAATCCGGAGCCCGCGAGTTCTGCAATTCTGCAGAATGATATCACGACATCGTTGCTGCCGCCGGGTGAAAAATGCGCCTAATTGAATGGTCGCGCCGGACTCCGGCCACAAACGGCAAGGACGCGACAGATGAAACAGACCCTCAAGATCATCGCCGTTTCAGCGCTTGCGACTGTCGCGCTGATCAGGGGCGTGCCGGCGCTTGCCGAAACCGCGGCGGTTCAGAACGTCAGCATTGTGCAGACCGGCGATCTCCACCTCTCGACCAGTGCTGGTCGCAGCGCCCTCGATCACCGTCTGGTGATTGCGGCCCGGGAGGTTTGCGGAACGGCACCGGACGTCGATCTCGCGGGCAAGAACCAAGTACGCCGGTGCCGCTCGGACGTGCTCGCACAGGCTCGCGCCAGGAGCGCGGCGATCGTTGCAAGCCGGGCGAGCGAAGGATTGATCCTCGTCGCTTCTGCGCGTTGAAGCATATTCAGCCGTCGCCTAGAGCGGCCGGTATGAAGGTCAGCGGTGGATGCCATTGCGGAGCGGTGCGGTTCGAAGCTGAGGTGCCGGAGCCGCCCGTTTCGGCGCTTGACTGCAATTGCTCCGTCTGCCGCGCGACCGGTTTTCTCCACATCGTCGTGCCGCATGACGAGTTTGACGTCATCACGGGGCGCGAAGAGCTGACGAGTTACCGCTTCGGCACGGGTGCCGCGGAACATCTCTTCTGCCGCCACTGCGGTGTGAAGAGCTTCTATCAGCCGCGCTCGCACCCCGGTGCCTGGAGCGTGAACGCGAATTGCCTCGATCAGCGAGTAGAACTCGCCGTCGAGCGGTTCGATGGAGCGAACTGGGAGCAAGCCAAAGCGAACCTCGACGCGCGCGAGTAGCCCGGTTACGGCGCTGGCATGCACCGCCCGCTGCGCCTGACCATCGAACGCTCCGCCATCCAATCGAACTGGCGCTGGCTTCAGGAGCGCGCCGGCGTTGCTGCAGGTGCAGCCGTGAAGGCTGATGGCTATGGCCTGGGCGCCCGCGAAGCGACGGAGGCGCTGCTCGACGCCGGCTGTCGGGATTTTTTCGTCTCGACCTGGGCGGAGGCTGAGCAACTCGGCAATGTCCCAGACGGCGTCAGCCTCGTCGTTCTGCACGGAGTCGGTCCGGACGACGTCGAAGCGGCGCTGCGGCTCCCTGCGCGGCCGTGTCTCAACACCATCGAGCAGGTGGCTCGGTGGAAGGAAATTGCGCCGAGCCGCGCGTGCGACGTGATGGTAGATACCGGCATGAACCGCCTCGGCCTCCGGCCGGACGAGATAGCGACCCTTGAAGGTTTAGCGATCAATGCCTTGCACAGCCATCTCGCCTGCGCCGACGAGGACGATCCGCTCAACGAGATGCAGCTGGAGCGCTTCCGGGCGGTTGCGACCGCGGTTTCGGCGGAGCGCTATTCCTTTGCCAATTCCGCGGGCATCTGCCTCGGCCGCGGCTATAGTTTCGACTTGGTTCGGCCCGGACTTGCACTCTACGGCGGTGTTCCGCGTGAGGAGGCGGAAGGCAATATTCGGCAGGTCGCGCGGATCGAGGCGCAAATTGTTCAGCGGCGCACCATCCCGAAAGACGAGAGCTGCGGCTATGGTGCTACTTTCGTTGCGCGGGAGCCGACCGAGGCTGCGATCCTCAACATCGGTTACGCTGATGGCTACCTGCGCGGTTTTTCCTCGCATGGTTCCGCGTTCGCTGGCGAGTTCGCGCTTCCAGTGCTTGGCCGCGTCTCGATGGACCTGCTTGCCGTCCAGTGCGACGCGGCTACGCAACTCAGAGAAGGCGATTGGGTCGAGATCGACTACGACTTGCCTTCGGCATCGAAGCAGTCAGGCCTTTCACAGTACGAGTTGCTCACGGCGATCGGCGACCGGTTCGAGCGGCGCTGGATTTAGCTTTCACGCGCTCTTCGGGCGGCGGCGTCTTCGGCTTGTACCGGCAGAGATCGATCACCGGGCAACGCCAGCATTCCGGAAGCCGCGCCTTGCAGGTGTAGCGGCCGTGCAGAATCAGCCAGTGATGCGCGTCACGGCGGAAGGGCTGCGGGACGATCTTCTCCAGTTTCGCTTCGACCTCCTCCGGCGTCTTGCCCGGTGCGAGGCCGGTGCGGTTGCAGACGCGGAAGACGTGCGTGTCGACCGCGAAGGTTTCCTCGCCGAAGGCCGTGTTGAGCACCACATTTGCCGTCTTCCGGCCGACCCCCGGAAGCGCCTGAAGCTGCTCGCGGGTGCGCGGGACCTCACTCCCGTGATTGTCGATCAACGCCTGACTAAGCGCGATGACGTTCTTCGCCTTAGTGTTGAAGAGGCCGATTGTCCTGATCGCCTCCCGCACCCGCTCCTCGCCGAGTTCCACCATCTGCCGCGGCGTGTTGGTGTGCACGAACAGCGGCCGAGTGGCCATGTTGACACTCGCATCAGTTGCCTGCGCGGACAGCACCACGGCGACCAGCAAGGTGTAGGGATCGCTGAACTCGAGCTCAGTGGTCGGCGACGGGTTGGCCTCCGCCAGGCGCCGGAAGAATTCGAAGATCTCTTCCCGTTTCATGCGAGATCGTCCAGCGCACAACCCAAACGCTTGATCGCTTCGTCGAAATCACTCGCAGCGAGCCCGAACCCGACGCGGAAGTGATCAGGCATTTCGAACCAACGGCCGGGCACGACGGCCGTGTCGTAATGCTCGAGCGAGCGATCGTTGAGCCGCTCCGTGTCGCCGCCTGACCAGCGGGGAAACGCCGTCAGACCGTGTATCGCCGTAGCGCATTGGAGGTCGGACCGGTCCTCAACGAACGCGTTGAACCGCTTGCGATTGCGGTCGACGATCGAAGGCGTCTCACCAATCACCTCGTCGATCCGGTCCAGCGCGATGCATGCAAGACGTTCCGCCTGATGCGCCTGATTTACACCCATAAGATCGTTGAGTCGCCACATGCGCTCGGCCAGATCAGGCTCTGCGAGGATCCAGCCGCAGCGAAGGCCGCTGAGACCATAAACTTTCGTCAGGCTATTCGTGCACACGAACTCAGGCCCGAGATGCGCAGCGCTTCTTCGGGGAGGCACTGCTGCGTCGATGTAGACTTCATCAACGAGCACTCGGGCGCCTCTCGCGGATGCCAAGTGACCGATAGCGCGAAGCTCCGTCTCATCCGCCAGCGAACCGCTTGGGTTGTGGTGGTTAGTGACGATGATCAGGCGTGTTAGGTCGGTCATTTGCCGCTCAACCAGCGCAGGATCGAGCCGGAAAGCTTCCGCTGGATTGCGCTCGAAACGCCGTAGGTCCGCGCCGAGAAACGAAGCGGCTCGGAGCAGCGGCTCGTACGCCGGATGCTCGATCAGCACCTCGTCACCGGGAGATATGAGCGCGGACATGGCGAGGAAGTTCGCCATCGACGTGCCGTCGGCGGCCACGACCTGCTCGATGCTGACGCCGTACCGATTGGCGATGCGCTCGCGCAGTGGCGCATAGCGAGGGTGACTCGCGCCATCCAGTTCGAGGTCCGCAATGCCGATGCCCAGCCTGTCCAGGCGAAAGTGCGGGACCTCGCTCGTCGTCAGCGGGTAGCGCACCGCTGGCTTGAATTTCGCCCAATGCATGTAATCGGACTGGAGGAGGCGTTTAATCACGCTACGGCCGGTTTCTTGCGCTGCCAGTAAATGAAGACCGGCACGCCGGCGAGCAGGATCCCATAGCCGACCAGACTGTCGACCGGCGCATTCCACACCGTCGCAATGAGGACGACGAGACAGGAGCCAATGAACACGGCGGTAGTGAGAGGATGCCCCGGAAGAACGCGTCGGGCGGCGTCTTCAGATCGGCTGCGAAAGATGAAAACGGTCGCTGCGGTAAGTGCGAAGAACAGCACGTCCATCGAAGTGACGTAGCTCAGGATCTGCCCGAATGTACCCGAAAGCGCGATGATCGCGGTGACCATCCCCTGAAGCAAGATCGCGACCACGGGTACTCGGCTGCTCTTCGACACTTTCGCTACTGTACGAAAGAACAATGCGTCTGCGGCCATCGCAAAATAAACCCGTGGCGCCGTCAGCATGCCTTGGCTGAGGAAACCGAGCGCCGAAATGGCAATGCCGGCACCGATGAATGCGGCGCCTTTCTCACCGAGAGCGACCCTCATCACGTCGCTGGCGGGCGTCTTTGAAGCAGCAAGTCCGGCCGAGCCGAGCGCATGGACGCATACCAACACAATGAACGTGTAGAGGAGGATCACGCCGGCGACGCCAAGAAGGGTGCCCCGCGCAAGGTCCCGCTCAGGATTGCGCAACTCGCCGGCGATGAAGCTCGCAGTGTGCCACCCGCCGTAGGAAAAAATGACGGGAGTGAGCGCCGCACCGATACCGAGCCAAGGAGTCGCCGAGCTGACGTCGCTTATCGTGTGAGGTGGCGCTGGCGCGGCGGGGGCGAGCCAAAGCCCAGCAGCGATCAGGACGGCTATGGCGCCGACCTTAAGAAGCATGAGGAAGCTCTGAGTGTTGCTCCCCGAGCGAACGCCCAGGCAGTTGATCAGTGTGAGCATAAGCACGGTCGTCACCGCGACAAGATTATCGGAGACTGCCGATTGAGTGAGATCGTTAAAATATCTCGCGAACGTTATCGCGACGGCCGCCATCCCGCCGGACTGAATGACCAGCAGAAGGGCCCATCCGTAGAGGAACGCGGGCAAGGGGCCGTAGGCATCGCGCAGATAGGCATACTGGCCGCCGACCTCTGGCCTGCGGATCGCGAGCTCGGCGTAGACCACCGCGCCGGTAAGAGCGAATAGGGCGCCGCCGAGTATCCAGACACCGACGATCCAGAACGGCGAACCCACGTGCCGAGCCACTTCTGCAGGTGTGACGAAGATGCCTGAGCCGATGACGCCGCCCATAACCAGCATGGTTGCATCGAACAGTCCGAGGCGGCGCGCGAGGCCATGCGTTTGCGCCCGTGAAGCAGCTTCGTTCAAGCCGTTCGGGCTCCGATCACGTCACGCATTGAATAGAGTCCTGCCTTCTTGCCCACCAGGAACCGAGCGGCGGCAAGCGCCCCGCGCGCGAAGATCATGCGACTTTCGGCGCGATGCGAGAGGATCAGCCGCTCGTCAGGACCAAGGAACATCACGTCATGGTCTCCCGCGACTGTTCCACCGCGCAGCGATGCAAAGCCGATCGCGCCGGTGTTTCGCTTCAGGCCGGTGCCGTGGCGACCGCGCTCGGCACTGAGCGCCTCACCTCTTCCCGCTGCTGCAGCTTCGCCAAGCATGAGGGCGGTGCCGGATGGCGCATCGGCCTTCAGCCGGTGGTGCGTCTCGCTGACTTCGATGTCCCAAGCTTCGCCAAGCACCCGCGCTGCGCGCTCCACCAGCTCGGCAAGCAGCGCGACGCCGATTGAGGTATTCGCGGCGCGAAGCACAGCGATCTCGTTCGCGGCGGCAGCGATGCGACTATCCGCGAGTTCGTGGAGGCCAGTCGTCCCGATGAGGATCGGAACGCCTGCTGACACCGCTCGGTCGAGGCTCGCCTCCAGCGCACCGGGCGTGGAAAAATCGACAAGCACGTCGCCGTTATCTTGATCCAAGGAGAAGCGCGGATCCTCGGACACTGCTGCCGTAATCGCTTGTCCCATGCGGCCGTTGGGCGCGAACAGGCTGATCCGGATCGGCTGGTCGGCGGTGCGCATTCAGGATGCTTAGCGAAGCCGCTCCTGGAGGGCTAGCGCGGCCGCGGGCGCCCTCACTTTCGCTCCATTGATCAGGAACATGTAGGCATCGCCGCGCTGTTGCCATTGGCGGGCTCGCATCGCGAATTCGTCGAGCGCATGAGCATCATACCCCGTCGGCTCGTCCTCATTCATGCGCTGGAGGCGAGCATAAGCGAAGTCCGCCGTATCGGCTTCGATGCACGGATAGTCGTCAGAATCTTCAAACACGACCGCGATGTTTCGGGCTCGGCACAGATCCAAGAACTTCTCG
>Ga0308173_10000332_pt1 | contig 19278 bp, 17 predicted proteins | sample PhyPR1_FD_203716 | JGI IMG/M metagenome (GOLD analysis project Ga0308173, IMG submission 203716) | Soil microbial communities from UC Gill Tract Community Farm, Albany, California, United States - DLSLS.P.R1 | ecosystem: Environmental > Terrestrial > Soil > Agricultural land | place: USA...
GCCACGTGGCGTGCAGGCCGACGACTACGCGCAGGCAGATTCCCCACAGAAACATGGGGAGCCCTCCCAAGGCCAACAGTAGAGCGCTAAGCCCCAGCAGCGGAACCCAATGGTAATTGTTTAGCCAAACATAAAAGCGATGCTTCGCCAGGTCCGGCGCATACTTTGCCATTGCCCGGGTGTTGTTGTGATTCGTTTCTCCAAAAATCAGCCAGCCGACGTGTGCCCACCAGGCGCCATCGCGAGGGCTATGCGGATCGCCTTCCTGATCCGACTTCTGATGGTGAATGCGATGTGTTGCGACCCACGAAATCGGCCCGCCTTCCAGCGTCAAGGCGCCACAAATCGCGAAGAAGTACTCCAGAGCCAGTGGCACTTTGTATGACCGGTGCGTCTGCAGCCGGTGATACCCCAGACTGATGCCTAGGCCCGTCGCCATCCAATACAGAAAAATCGCGGCCGCGAACGCATGCCAGTTAAACATAAAGCAGGCGGCTACTGCTCCCACATGGAACAGCGCCATCACGATTGTTGTGGGCCAGTTCAATCGCGGTTTTTCGGAAATCCTGCTGATATTGGCGCTCGCTTTATCTACGGAAAAAGCCATATATCCCGAAGCTAACAGGAAATCGCCCTTTGCTTTGTAAGACTTGTGTAATTTCAGCCCAAGCGGCAGCACACGCGAGCGGTTCTCCGGATGGCTGTGCGGTCTTGCGACGGACTAGTTAGCTTTGATCGGTCTGGATCCCGGGAAGATTTCCCGGAGTTTGGTCAGAGCTTCGGCACGCGTCTCGCTCGGCGTCTCGGAGATCACGGTGAAGCCTGCTTTCTGCTTCAGCAATCTGATGAGTCGCCCCGGATCTGACTGCCAAACGGCTGGAACACCGTCCTTTTGAACCACGTAGAACTTTGAAAACATGCTTTTCCTTTGCCTTATGTGAATCAGTTGTGCGCCACCGGAAACGGGAAGTCCTCATATCCGGCAAGCATCACTTTTGCGTCCAGGTCGCGATAGCCCGGCGAAACTTTCAAGCAGCGTGGCGTCAAACCTTTTCGTGTCCAGGCCTTTTTGCTGAGATTGGTGATCAGACGGTTGCCGCTGCGGATTTCGCCCATGTACTCGCCGGCGCATCCATAAACCTCGTCGCCCTCTGCAAAGTAACCGACCTGCCGGCCGTCGTAGCAGAACAGCCCGTCGGAAAGACGCTGCCCTACATACCGGCCGCTCCAGTTCCAAAAAGTATTTAGATCGCCGTTGCCTGTACTCATGCTCGGTCCACTTACCACCTGGACGATTTGTTTTCTAAGAAAATGCGTTCAGAAGGTCTGACTTAGTTCAGACGGACCGAAGAGTGGGCGGGAATGCTCAGACAGTCTAATTATAGTCGAAAACTAACTGTGAGTCCATGCCTGTTCTTCAACTGTTTACAGTAGCTTGCAGAGCCGCGACCGCAAGGGAGCGGTTAGATAGCATCGTTCGCCTCAGTTTGCAGAGCCGCGACCGCGAGGGAGCGGTTAGATGCCATCGTTCGCCTTCGAGAATTAGCTATGCAGAACATACGATTTCGTATACACTAACAATGGCCCGAGTAATCTAGCCTGGAGCCATTCGCCTGTCGCTGTTAAGTTCGACGGTTCGAATTTCCCCGCAAGCTTAACCAGCAGTTCTCAGATGTGACCTGTGTAGTTCTAGCGAATTTGGAGCCTTATATTGTCATCACGAAGCGGAGATCGAGCCCGAGCCAACAAGCAGACGAGAAAACGACGGCTCCGCCGCAGCCAAATCCAACTTCTGCGGCGATTATCCGCTCCGGCTGAGAACCATAAGGTTGACCCGGAGAACCTGAAGTAGGGTGCCGGAGGATTCTAGCCTGGTGACTGCCATCGATTGGTTCTGGACAACCGCCGGTAAAGCGCTGGCTTACCGCGAAGCAGATGCGCTTTTTTCCTGTGATGGAAGGCAGATTGGTCATTTCAAAGGCGACGAAGTTTATGGCCGCGATGGAAACTATCTCGGTGAGATTGCTCGGACCGGCCGTCTGATTACGCAGTTGAACAAAGTTAGATGGCGCAGATCTGGATTCTTTCCATCGATGGGTAAGTCGCTCGATCCGCCGCCGGATATAACCTCTGAAACTATAACGGGCGGGTTCAGAGATTTCAAAGTTCCTGCCTAGCCGGCGCAGCCATAACTCCCTTGGTGCATCGCCGCCTCTGGGCGCGATTCCAGCGCGCGAGTGATCACCTTCCGCGCTCCTTCCAACTCGTTCCCCATCAACTCTAACCGGGGCGGCCGGACGCGCGTGCTCCCAACTCCCATCTCCTGCTGCGCCAATTTTATTAGTTGAACGAACTTCGGAACCGTATCCATCCTCAACAACGGCAGGAACCATCGATACAGTTCCAGCGCCTCCCCCATCCTGCCGGATTGGGCCAGTTGAAAAAGCATGACCGATTCTTTCGGAAACGCATTCGCCAGTCCTGCAATCCAGCCAACCGCTCCTACTGCCGCCGATTCGACAATTGCATCATCGACGCCCACTAATACTTTCAGCCGGTCCGCGAGTACCGCCTGAAGAGCCGTCACACGCCGTACGTCTGTGCTCGATTCCTTAATCGCGTGCAGGTTTTCGTTCTCGCTTGCCAGTTCTCTTACCTGCTCCACTACGAAATCGACTCCGTACGCGACCGGGTTGTTGTAAAGCATGCAGGATAGCTTTGTAGCCCTGAGTACCGCTGTGACGTGCGCTTTTGTTTCACGCCAGTCGCCCAGATACACATAGGGCGGCAGCACCATCAAGCCGCTGCAACCCGCTTCTTCCGCAATTCGGGCAAGCGATACAGCTTCCCGTGTGCTGAGAGCCGAGATCCCCGCCACTACCGGAACACGCGTGCCCACCGATTCGACGCACGCGGTCAGGACCTCGGCTTTCTCGGGCGTCATCAAAGTCGCGGCTTCACCCAATGAGCCCAGCGCGACGATTCCGGTACATCCGTTCTCGATGAGCCATTCGCAATGGCTCCGGATGAACTTTCGATCGATGCTCAAATCGTCCGTGAAAGCTGTCGTCATCGCGGGCATGACCCCGCGCCATTGCATCGTCATTGGCAGATGCCCTCCTTTATCTCGTTCGCTGCAACCAGGCTCTCCAGACGCGCCGGGAACACCGGCGGCCGCACCGAATCCGGCTCTAAGCCGAGCAAAAATTCCAGGATGGGCCCGCATATCCGTCCCTGGCACGGTCCCATGCCGCAGCGGGTGTGCAGCTTCGCCGAACGCCACGATTTCATCGATTCCAACCGCTCCCAAACCACATCCTCGCAGCGGCAGACGATCGTGCCGGCGGAAGGAAGCCTTCGAAGCTCTTCGCGCGGTGCAAATGCACGTTCCAGCGCGGCTGCAAACTGCCGAGCCTTACTGCGCTTCCTAAAGAGCTTTTCCGCCAGATCGTTCCGTCCGGCCGCCGCATAACCCGCCGTTTCGCCCTCCACGATTGCCAGTTCCGCTCCGCCGATTCCCGTGCATTCTCCGGCCGCGTAAATGTCCTCCTGCGACGTCCGCTGAAACGCGTCCACATCGACGCCCGTGTTACAGATCCGGCAATTCATCAGTTCCGCGAGTTCGCTATTCGGCTTGAATCCGTATCCCGTCGCCAGATAATCGCAGTCTTCGTCCCACACGCGGGCATCTTGCCGCAGCCGGACGCTTTCCAATTTCTCGTTACCGTTTGCTGCTTCTACCCAGCACGATGCCAAGTAGCGTGAACGCCTCAGACCGAAGCGCAATACGGCAGCCTGGCACAATTTACCCGGGTGCTTCGCCAAGTGCAATAGGAAACGAGCGAGCCGGATCCATCCAGCCTGCTCCGCAATCACCGGAACTACGGCATTGTGTCTCCGAAAGTAGTCCGCTGCGGCCAGCATCAGCGGTCCTGTGCCCGCGACAACAATCCGCTTCCCGGAAATCCGCAATCCCGATTTGACCAGCGCCTGCAAACCTCCAATTCCCATCACATTCGGAGTCGTCCAGCCCGGAAACGGAAGGAACAGTTCGCGCGCCCCGATTGCCAGGATAAGCTTTCCGTATTCCAGCGCAAACGCTTCGTCCTGTGTCTCCAGAATCAACCGCCGGCGCTGCGCATCGCCATCGACGATCCGCGCACTTGTTATCAACTTAGCGGCGCACCCGGCGAACCTGCGCAACCAGAATGAACCTTGACCATGCGATTGTTCACCGCGCCAGATCTGCCCGCCCGCTGAAGGATTATCGTCCAGCACCAGCACGCTGCGGCCGCATTCGCGCGCCCGCACCGCGGCAGCAATCCCCGCCGGCCCCGCGCCCGCCACAACAATATCCGCGCCGAACCCTCTGCTCACGCCGTGCGCACCTCCATGCCGTCCCGGCAGAGAATTTGGCAGCTTCGGCAGTGCTCCAGATCATCAATCGTTACGCGGCATTCAAAGCAAATTCCCATCCCGCAGAGAGGTCCACGTCCTTCGCCCGAAACGGACCGACGGAAAACCGGCTCGCCGGAAAGCAGCACCGCCGCCGCAACCGAAGTCCCGGCTCGAACTCGCACGCCCGTTCCATTGATCCTAAGCTCCACTATTTCTTCTGCGCCGCATTCCGTCATATGCTTCGCATCGTCTGTACTGAACCGCGCGCGCCACCGATCTGCACTGAACCGCGCGCGTCAGCAAGCGGATGTGAAGTCCGTTCCGGCGCATACGGCGTCGTTTCAATCGCACACTCCCGCTTCAGCACAAGATCCGCCAATACTCTTGCGGTACCAAGCGAGGTTGTGATACCCAAACCTTCATGACCCGTCGCCAGATACACGTCCTCTCTTCCAGGACAAGGGCCGATCAGCGGCAGTTTGTCCGGAGTCGCGGCGCGGAATCCGGTCCAGCTTCGAATCGCCGAAAGCGCGCGCAGACCCGGCATGTATTCGAAAGCGCGCTTCAGCATCGCTCCGATAATCTGGGCATCCACCCCGGAATCGTTGCTTCCATATTGGCGTGACGATCCGATCAGCAGTTGCCCCGACGGTCGCGGCTGTACGTTGAACGCCACCGAATCGATGTCGCTCGCGTGCGCGCTCCGCAGATATCCAAGCTCGATCATCTGGTGCTGGACAAACCCCGGATAGCGGTCCGTAATCACCAGATGCCCCTTCCGCGGTTGTATCGGCAGGCCCTCCATCAGAACCGGTGCGGCGATCCCGTTCGCCAATACGAAATTCAGGCTCGAAATTTTCGTTCCATCGTCGAGGGTCGCCGTGCCTCCACCGATCGCGGCCACTCGCCGGCCTTGGATCAGCTTCGCGCCAAGTTCCAGCGCCTCGTTTACCAGAAATTTCGCAACGCAGGGCGGATACGCCACTGCATCGTCGGGGAGCAGCAAAGCTCCGGCCATCCCCGGCCGCAAGTTCGATTCGGCTTGCGCCAGAGAGTGCGAATCCAGGATCTCAACCGGCACGCCGCGCTCGCTGTAGTACCGCTGCTTGCGATGAACCTCGGCCATTTCCGCTTCATCGGCAGCCACCCAGAGAGCCCCGCACCGGACATATTCCCCGTCTGCCGGAAGACGCTCTGCCAGCTGCTTCCAAAGAATCTGTGAATAGCGGGTTAGCGCAAACTGGGCTTCGGAATCGTCCATCACCGCAATGTGCCCCATCCCCGCCGCGGTAGCGCCTCCCCCAACCACGCCAGGTTCAATCAAAGCAGTTCGCAACCCGGCGTCGGCGAATTCGCGCGCGCATGCCGCGCCCACAATACCGGCGCCCACAACAGCGATGTCAAACGAGCTTTCGTTCAAAGCCGCACGCGCCATTTAGATTCCCGATCCTTCTACCCGAACTCTATTCCTTTCTTCTCTCTCCCCAATGCCGCCAGAACGGCCGTAACAATAAACACCGTCGCCGCGACTGATGCCATTGCGGTTGCATACCCCATATGCTCCGCGAATATTGCCTCCACCGTTGCCACCGAACCGGCCAGCAGAACGCCGCATTGATACGCGAATCCCGGCAGGAAACCTCGAATCTCATTCGGCGATAGTTCACTTAAGTGAGCGGGAATCACGCCCCATGCCCCTTGTACGCAGAACTGCATGAAGAACGCCCCCGCAACCAGCAATCCCAAACCCGGCGCATACGCCCAAAGCGGCGTCAGTAGAACCCCGGCAATCAGAGAAATGATAATCGCGCGCCGGCGACCAATCTTGTCCGATAAGTATCCGACCGCTATGCCTCCAATGATTGCGCCTAGCATTGAAATCGCCGTGATCAGTGATCGCTCCACCGGCCCGAATTTCCAGAAGCGCTGCAGGAAGGTGGGATACATGTCCTGCGTCCCGTGTGAAGCTAAGTTCATGCCGGTCATTAACAAGACCAGGTAAATGAACAGCCGCCAGTGCTTCTTGATGCTGCTCCCAAGATGCCGCCAGCTCTCCTGTTTCGACTTCTCCCATACCGCCGACTCTTTCACGCGGAACCGGACAAACAGTGCCAGCAGCGCCGGCAAGCCCCCTAAAAAGAACAGCGGCCGCCATCCCCATCGCGGAAATAGAAAAAGGTAGATCAGCGCCGCCAGCAGGTAACCCAGCGCGTATCCCTGCTGCAAAAATCCCGACAGCACTCCGCGCCATTTCGCCGGAACTTTCTCCATCGCCAGGGAAGCGCCCACTCCCCACTCGCCTCCCATGCCGATGCCAAACAGGCACCTCAGCACCAGGAACGTCGCGAATGTAGGAGCAAATCCGGTGGCTACCTCTATCGCTGAATAGAAAATCAGATCGATCATCAGCGGAAGCCGGCGTCCGTATCGGTCTGCCATCAGCCCGAAGATGAAGGCGCCTACCGGCCGGAATGCCAGCGTCAACGCGATCGAAAACGCCACGGCCGTGTCGGGCTCATGGAATTCTTTGCCGATCGCGGTCAGGCAAAACGCCACCAGAAAGAAATCGAACGCATCCAGCGTCCAGCCCAGAAAGCTGGCCGTCAGCGCGCTCCAGTAGGCGGTTGTGGGGCAGGCGCTTCCGCCTGCCGCCCTTTGCTCAGCCCCGTCGAATCTACTGCTCGCGTGTGCCGCTGGCTGCCGCATTTGGCTCCCACAGAGTCTCCGGCACGCCAAGCTGGTGATTCACCCACCGGCTCCAGACGAACAGCGCATCGCTCAGCCGGTTGAGATAGCGCAGCGCTTGTTCATCCACGCTCTGCTCCCGCGCCAGCGCAACCAGCAGCCGCTCTGCCCTCCGGCACACCGTCCGGCAAACGTGCAGTTCCGCTTCTAAACGGCTGCCTCCGGGCAGCACGAACGACTTTAAAGCCTGCAGCTGCTCATTCGCGAAGTCAATCCCGCGCTCCAGCTTTTCCACTTCAATGCTCGTCACACGTGGCTGCTTCGGATGCACATCTTCTGGTAAGGTGGCCAGAATCGAACCCAGATTGAACAGCTCATGCTGTACCCGCTTCAGGGTTTGTGCCATCTCGATTAGCCCCGAACAGTTCCCCGACCGTTCTTCGGCCGTCACCCGCGCTAAGCCAATGAACGCGTTCAACTCGTCAATCGTGCCGTAGCACTCAATGCGCCGGTCATCTTTGGGAATCTGCTGTCCTCCCGCCAGGCGCGTTTCGCCGCCATCGCCCATCCGCGTATAGATCCGGTTCAGCCTGATCCGCGGTTCATTGAAAGTTTCGTCGCTCACGTGCCGCCTCTACGAGTGTAGAACCGGGCGTCAGCCCTTCAGAAACATTTTTGCTCCGCGTTTTATAATCTGGACAGTACAGTGAATCTATGCCGGTTCCCATTCGTGTGCTCGTCGCCAAGCCTGGCCTCGATGGACACGACCGCGGCGCGAAGGTGATCGCACGGGCCCTGCGCGATGCCGGCATGGAGGTCATCTACACCGGTCTCCGGCAGACGCCGGAAATGATCGTGAACGCAGCTCTTCAGGAAGATGTTCAGGTGATTGGACTCTCCATCCTTTCAGGCGCGCACAAAGTCATCGTGCCGCGCATCATGGAACTGCTGCGTGAAAGGGACATGACCGATATACTCGTCGTGGTTGGCGGAATCATTCCCGACCAGGACGCAGCCGAGCTGAAGAGGCTGGGCGTCGCCGAAGTCTTTCAGCCTGGCGCATCGCTCGATAAGATTGTCGGTTTCATTCGCGGCGTTGTGAAACAGCCGGCCTGAGGAGAGTCCCGGCAGGGTAAGATATGCCCACATGGCGTCAGTCCAGGCAAGATTGGCCCAGCGGACGGAAAAGGAAATTAATGCAAGACAGATTGAACATTGCCGTGTTTGTCGATTACGACAACATTGAGATTGGCGTGAAGTCAACGCTGCGGCGTGAATTCGACGTATCGGTTGCGCTTAGCGCGCTCAAGGAACGCGGAGACATCGTCGCCAAATTCGCCTATGCGAATTGGGGCCGCCAGGAGGGTGCAACCCGCCAGATGGCCGAGAACGCGGTGCAAATGGTGCAGCGCATCCCGTCGCCCCGCGGCGACAAGAACGGAGCGGATATCAATCTCGCTCTCGATGCTCTGGAAATGGCCTTCACCCACGCCCACGTCAACGCCTTCGCTGTTGTGAGCGGCGATAGCGATTTCATCCCGCTCGTCAACAAGCTCAAGGAATATGGCAAGACCGTATTCGTCCTCGGCGGGAAAGCCTTCACCAGCACCATCCTCCAACAGAACTGCCACGAGTTCGTCAGCTACGAATCGCTGCTCGAAGATGGCGCAAGCATCGTGCCCTCTCCCATGCCGGACCGCCGTGAGCGGCCTGAGCGATCCGACCGGCCCGAAAGATCCGAGCGGCCTGACCGCAAAGACAAGCGGGAGCGCGGTCCTCGGCCAGCGCCCCTTGATCTGGGACAAGCCATGCCGCTGGTTGAGCGCGCGCTGCAAGTGCTTGAGCGCCGCGCCGTGCAGCCGCAGCTCGGCCTGCTGAAGAGCACCATGCTGCAGCTTGACGCCGCATTTAGCGAACGCGCTTATGGCGCCGGCAGCTTCTCCGATTTCGTTGAAAAACTGAAGAAAGCCGAATTCATCAACGTCAGCGGTTCGGGCGGTCGCTATATCATCGAGCGCCGCGGCGGAGGCGGCGGGCCCGAGAAGGCGGCGGCCCGGCCGGAAGAAGGATTGCCAAAGCTGCGTGACGTTCTCGAAACCCACCGGATGGAGCTCGAAGAGGGAGCTACGGGCGAAGAACTGGAACAGTGGATGCAAGCCGAACACCCCGATTTCAACCTCGCCAAGTTCGGTTTCCAGCAGTTCTCCGAATTTCTCAACTATGCGCAGGACAAAACCGTCGTGCGCACCGAGCCGGACGAAGAACGCGGCCTGATTGTGCACCTCGGAGCGGAATTCTACCCGCCCGCTCTGCCTGAGCCCGCGCCCCAGCAGGTTATCGAAGAGGAAGAGGATGAACCCCAGCCCATCGTCGAAGGGCAGCCGACCATCTTCGAGCCGAATCCTCCTCCGCCCAAGCCGAAGAAGACCATCATTCGCAAGCGCGCCCCAGCCGGTACCGGTGCTGCCCGTCGGCCCAGAAAACGCAAGCCGGAATAAAACATTACCTACCGCGACCGCCAGGGAGCGTTTTCAACCAACCGTTCTTGTGCTCGCTTCTCGCGTGACCCGCCGCCATCGGGGCTACCAGATCACATAACGCGCTTCAATATGAATCGCTGCATGCGTTAAACGAACCCTGGGGGTGCCCCTGGTACAACTATGTTGTTCCATCGTCCACCCTAGGGCATACACTGAGCCAGGAGGAATATGCGTCTCAACGCCGGGAAGGCAGCCCCTTTCCTTGTATTCGTGTTTGCGCCCCTAGGATTTGGATCATCCATAACTTACTACAGTAACCAGGCGGTGTTTTTGGCCGCTGCTAATGCGATCCCCCATACCACAACTGAACTTGAAACCTTTACCGGACCAAGTCTCACAGCGCCCGGCTTGTCGGTTTCGACCTATTCCGACTGGCCGCCGCACGGCGGACCGGGATATGGCTATATCGCTCATGGGGTCTGGAACGATTGTGTCGGCCGCATTTGCGATTCAACAATGAATAGTTCAACAACTTGGCTGTTCGCGCAACCAATTTATGCTTTCGGCGCGACGTTCACATACGGCTATGCTTCGCTCGGCATTAACATGTCGTGTGGCGCTATGCCTGTACCGGGCGGGTTTTTTACTCCATCCGGTTGCGATTACTACCATGGCAATCTGCCCCTACAGAACGGATTTTACGGGTTCGTCTCCGATCAACCGCTGGAAAACGTCACCGTAGTGCAGGGCCTTTATAACTCGCTTCCGCTATGGCCTCCCGTTACTCAACAACAGTCCTACACGATGGATAACCTCTACCTCCAGTCATCCGCCCCGGAACCGGCAACTCTATTTCTGCTTGCGCTTGCCGGCGTTGCAGGGCTGATCTTCAGAAAGAGGTTGAGTACCTGAGCATTCACGTCAGCGGAACGCTCCTTCTACGCCAACTTGGCGGCTGCAGGGCATCCAAGAGCCCAATTGACTTCCCAATCGTTGTTTCCAAAGACGTGGGTATAGAATGCCGTGGTCTGTACGTTCTTGTGCTCTAATCGCTGGTGAAAGGCGGTCGAGAGGCGGCAGCCGGCTTGATAGCTCCCAGAACGCGGTCTCCACCGACGGCGGGGAAAAAAGAGCCCATTTTGGGAGTTAGACGTCAACAACACACTACACGGAAGGCGCGTTACTTGTGGGTTTCTCTCAGGCGGTGAAAGCCGAGGCGCTTGCCGCATGTGGCAGGCACTGTTGCATCTGCCACAAGTTTTGCGGCACCAAGATCGAGTGCCACCATATTGTTCACGAGGCCGAAGGCGGACCTGACACCTCCGAGAATTGCATGCCCGTGTGTTTCGACTGCCACGCGGATATGCGCTCATAAGATTTCAAGCACCCGAAGGGTACCAAGTACACGCCTGACGAGCTTCGGCACCACCGTGATCGTTGGTACGAAAAGGTCGCTGCGGGCGGCGGCCTTGCGCCACTTCCGGAGCACGTAGCTGTCGATAAGGAAGTGTTTCGTGCCTTTCAGGAGCTAGTACCCTACTATCCAGCGCTCGATTACCTGAAGGACCGCAACTTCGCCGGCTTCTCCTTCCAGCGAGCACCTTTCGACCCAATCTTCCGGTACGCACATTATGCTGATCGCGTCGAGTATGAGTTTCTTGACCCCGAGCTTGAGGCAGCGCGTGGAGAGTTCGTCGATGCTGCGCGTCGCTTCACTCGGGTCGTCTCCCAGAACACCTGGCCCACGCACCTCGCAGGATGCTCAACAGTTCCGCCGGAGTGGGAGGAAATGCAGCCTGATCGCTTTGACAGGGTGGTCACCGAGATTCATGAGGGCGCCAACGCGATCGAGAAGGCTTACGCGCAGATCGTCCGACTCGCACGGCGCCGGCTCGGGGTGGTTGGTGTGATCGAACCCAGGGCGCCTGAGGCTTAACGAATCATTGAAGCTGACAAAGAGCATCACCCATTCACTCGAATGCGACCAGCCGCGCGGGTAAGCGTATTCGTATCCCGGCAATTCGGCCCCAATCCCTTTCACGTTGACCTCGTCCGTTACCGGAGCTATCCCGCAAGATCACACCCAAAAGTTCGACCCCTCACCTCTCTCCCGAAATCCATTCACAAAAGTTGCCATCAAAATTTCTCCATGATCTGCATCCATTTGCAGTCCCTTTCGGCGCTTTCCTGCACGCCCCCCGCGTGGAATGTAATCATGACGGGTCGCGAACTCCGCAAACAGCGCCGCGAAGCTGAGCGCAAAGCTAAAAAACTTGAATACCAGCAGAACCGGCTAGCCGCCGAACCTTGCGGGGCCGGCAGTCTTGCCGGCGAGCCAGTCGCCAGACCGGCTTCTGAAACTTCGGCCGCTTTACCGCCCAATCCCGAACTCCTCGATGAATTCACCGCCGGGGAACAGTCGGAAATGATGGCCCTCCGCGCTCGCGTCCACGCCCGCACCAAACCCGGGCCCACCGGACCCCGCTCCCCCGAAGGCAAAACCATGTCCAGCGGCAACTCCCTCAAACACGGGCTCGCTTCCGGCCGTGTCATCATCCCGGGCGAAGATCCCGCCGAATACGAAGCGCTGCTCCAGGAACTCCTCTCCGAGCACGCCCCCGCCACGGAAACCGAGCAACTCCTGGTGCAGCAGATGGCCCAATCCTGGTGGCTCACGCAGCGCGCCATCCGGCTGCAGAATCAGGCCTTTACCGAAACCCGTGTCGATGCCCAAAAGCTCGCCCTCTTCCTGCGCTATCAAACTACCCACGAGCGCGCCTTTTACAAAGCTCTGAATGCGCTCATGAAATTGGCCGCCGCGCGCCGCAAATCCGCTCCCGAGTTCGTTTCGCAAAAGCCTGTTCATGAGCCAAATAATCCCGCTCTCTGCCTTTCCGTAGGGTCGAGGCATGCCTCGACCGTGGCCGTTCCACCTCCAAACCCGCCTGAAATGCACACGCGATAATGTAAAGATTCATGCATCGCGGCGCTGTTTGGGCCCTTCTTGCGTCTTCGCTTGCCGCCGGGGCCGCGGTTCAGACCTTTCGAGCCGATTTCCGCGATATCGCCGCGCCCTCCGGCCTCACCGGCAAGAATGTTTTCGGCGGGGTCGATCGGAAGAATTACATCCTGGAAACCACCGGCAATGGCGTCGCTATCTTCGATTACGATGGCGATGGCCGCAACGATATCTTCATCGCTAACGGAACGCGTTTGAACTCCGCACAAGCCTCGCGGTCCGCTCTCCCCCAGTCCTCCAGCACAGAACCGCGACCGTCAGGGAGCGGTAGCTTCCCTCAGCTCTACCACAACGAGGGCAACGGCCATTTCAAAAACGTCGCCGCGCAAGCCGGCTTCACTAAAACCGGTTGGGCGCAGGGTGTCTGCGTCGGCGATTACGATAACGACGGCCATCCCGATCTGTTGGTCACCTATTACGGCCACAACGTCCTCTACCGCAACCGCGGCGACGGCACGTTCGAAGACGTCACTGAAAAAGCGAAGCTGCCGGTTACCGGAATTCGCTACGGCTCCGGATGTTCTTTTGTCGATTACGACCGCGACGGCTACCTGGACCTCTTCGTCGCCAACTACGTCAATCTCGATCTGAACAAAACCCCGCATCCGGGTTCAGGCGAATTTTGTGTTTGGAAGGGCATCCCGGTGATGTGCGGTCCCCGCGGCCTGCCTCTGGCGCACAACATTCTCTATCACAACAATCGCGACGGCACTTTCACTGATGTATCCGAGCCCGCGGGCATTCTTAAACCGGGTGGCCGCTACAGTCTGGGAGTAGTCGCCGCCGATTTCGATAACGACGGCTGGCCCGACATCTACGTCGCCTGCGACATGACCCCGAGCCTGCTCTATCACAACCTGCACAATGGAACCTTCGAGGAGCGCGGCGCGGGGGCTGGGGTCGCGTTCAATTATGACGGCAATCTTCAGGCCGGAATGGGAATCGCTGTAGCCGATTACGACGGCGATGGCCTGCTCGATATCGCCAAGACGAATTTTTCAGGCGACCTGACCTCGCTCTATCACAATGACGACGGCAAATTCTTTACCGATGTCTCACGCGAGGCCGGGTTGGGGGCCAGGCAGTTCCTCGGCTGGGGCGTGGCGTTTATTGATGTTGACGACGATGGCTGGCGCGATCTGGTTGTCGCGAATGGCCATGTCTATCCCGAAGTCGAAGGCAAGCAGCTTGGCGACCGCTATCTCCAGCCGACAATTCTGTACCAGAACCTTTCGAATGGAAAATTCAAAGATGTGAGCGCCGAAGCGGGACCCGCGTTTCAGGTCCCTCGCCCCGCACGCGGTCTCGCCGTAGGCGACGTTGATGGCGATGGGCGTCCCGAGATCGTCCTGGTCAACATGAATGCCTATCCGAGCTTATTGAAGAACAGCGGCCCGCACGGGCATTACCTGAACCTGGCGCTGACTGGAACTAAGTCCAACCGGAGCGCCATCGGCGCGCGTGCCATTGTAACGGCCGGAGCCCGCAAAATGATAGATGAAGTGATGAGCGGCGGCAGCTACTACTCTCAAAATTCGCTCACCCTCCATTTCGGCCTCGGCCCGTGTACCGAAGTATCGGACGTTGAGATTCACTGGCCCAGCGGCATCGTGCAGCATACCGGCAAGGCTCGCGCCGACCAAACGTTAAAGATCGTTGAGAAGCAGTGAAACGCCGCGATTTCCTCAAAACCGCCGCTACTATCCCGGCACTGGCTTGCTTGCGGTCGAGTCCTGCTTTCGCCGAAGAGGCGCGGCACGTCCCACCGTACCTCGCTCTCAAGAAATTCATCGAACCGGGAAATGACGAGTTCGTTTGGGAAAAAACCGCCGAAGAGATCCGCAGATCTCTTTCGAATGCTTTGCTATCAAAGCAGTTGCGCGTTTCTGAGCCGCGACCATCCGGAGCGGTTTTTCAATCCCCCCTTCCTTCCCATTCCTGGGTCGAATCCCTCGGCGTCATTCGCCGCGCGGAGTTTTATCCCTTGCCGGACGATATCGTTCGATACGAAATCGCAAGCCAGCGCGATGGCAAACTGCTGCACCGGGTCGGTCATTGGAAAGTGACCTGGGAAGACGGCAAACTTGTGTCGCTTAAGCCGCTCGGAGAACATTTAGCCTCCGCCGATGCTCCGCTTTTTCGCGATGTGACCGCGGCCGTATTCGAGAAGACCCCATCGTTTTCCGAACAGCTCGCGAAAGGAATCCCCTACTGGCGCGCTCGTCTCGACCCCGCCAGCGGCATCGATGTGTATGGCAGCAACGGCGTCGCGGTAGGGGATATCGACGGCGACGGCATAGACGAGGTCTACGTCTGCCAACCGGGCGGCCTCCCCAACCGGCTTTACCGATACCATCCCAGCGGCGATTTCAAGGATATAACGGAGACCTGGGGCGTCGGCGTCCTCGACGATACTTCCAGCGCGCTCTTCCTTGATCTCCGCAACTCCGGCCGGCAGGATCTTGTCGTGCTGCGTGCCGCCGGACCTGTTCTCTTCTTGAATGAAGGCGGCCGGTTCAAAATTCGCGAGGATGCCTTTCGTTTCGCAACTGCCCCGGCCGGAGCTTTTACCGGAATGGCAGCCGCCGATTTCGATCGCGACGGCAAGCTGGACCTTTATCTCTGCTGCTACGTCTATTTTCAAAGCGAAGCCCAGTACACCTACGCCTCGCCCTACCAGGACGCGCAAAACGGGCCGCCGAATTTTCTGTTTCGGAACAACCTCCAGCCGGACGGCAGCGGCTCGTTTGATGACTGCACTGCCGAAACCGGTATGAACGACAACAACAACCGGTTCAGTTTCGCTCCCGCCTGGTGCGATTTCAATGATGACGGCTGGCCCGATCTCTTCGTCGCGAATGATTTCGGGCGCAAGAACCTATACGTAAACAAGAACGGCCACTTCCGTGATCTCGCCGCAAGCGCCGGAGTCGAGGACATCGGTCCGGGTATGAGCGCATCCTGGTTCGATTACGACCACGATGGCAAACCCGACCTGTACGTCGCCAATATGTGGACCGCTGCCGGACAGCGGGTCGTCGCCGACAAGCATTTCGCTCCGGCCCAAACCCCGTCGCTCGAAAGCGCATATCGCGGGCACACCATGGGCAATTCGCTCTATCGCAATCGCGGCGATGGCGCGTTTCAGAACACAACCGCGCAGGAGCAGGTCGGGTTCGGCCGTTGGGCCTGGGCATCCGGCGGGCACGATCTGGATAACGACGGAAACCCGGAGATCTTCATCGCCTGCGGCATGTTGACGAACGAAAGCGAAACCGACCTGAGCAGCTTTTTCTGGCGGCAGGTTGTCGCGCGTTCGCCTGTAACGGCCCAGCCGTCCGCCGCATACGAGGGCGGCTGGAATGCACTGAATCAATTCATTCGTGAAGAATACAGTTGGAACGGCCGCGAACCGAATGTGCTGTATGTCCGGCGCGGCGATCGGTACGTCGACTTCTCCGGCGTCAGCGGTCTCGATTTCGCCGAAGACAGCCGGGCCTTCGCCGTTACCGACTTTGACGGAGACGGCCGCCCCGACATCATTCTCAAGAGCCGCATGGGGCCGCAGCTTCGCGTTTTGCAGAATAACTGCGCCGGACAGAACCGCTCCATAGCGTTCCGCCTGCGGGGAACAAAGTCGAACCGCGATGCCATCGGCGCTCGCATTCAGGTGGACGGCCAGACAAAATGGCTGGAAGCCGGTTCCGGTTTCCTCTCCCAGCACACCAAACAAGTTTCGTTCGGTCTCGGCGAATCGGCAACTGCGCAACGTGTACGCATCACCTGGCCCTCCGGAGTCGTGCAGGAATTCTCTAACCTAAAATCCGGCAATATATACTCCATCACCGAAGGCTCATCTGACGTCAAATCGCAGCCGTTTCAAGCGCGGCGTACGATGCCTTCCCGTCCTGTCGCCTCAGATAATGCACTCCGCTTGCACGATACCTGGTTTCTGGAACCGATACCGCTGCCGGAAAAGCAGCACGGGCCCGGACTGTTCATTTTGATGGAGGCAGATCTCGCAAAATCGCCGGAGCGCCGCGAGCAGTACGAAATTTTCCGCCGCTACTTGTTCGATTGGCGAACAAAGCTGAAGCCGCCGCTTGTTCTCTTGCTAAACGCCGACGGCCATGCCGTGAAGATCTATGCAAATCTCCAGAATGCCCGTTCTGAGCCGCGCGCGGGGGTGCCCTCTGTGCCAAGCGGTCGGCCACTTCCCTTTCCCGGTTTCTACATCAGCCAACCGCATCGCGATTTCTTCAAATTCGGCGCTGCGTTCCTCTGGTCCGGCTACAACGAACAGGCCCTTCCCTATCTGGAGCAGGTGCTGCGCAGAACGCCCGAAAATGCGCGAGTTCTGGTGCTTGTCGGCCAGATCCATGTTCAGGCCGATCGGTTGCAGGCTGCCGAGAAGTATTTTCACGATGCGCTTCGCGTGAACCCGAATTCCGCGGAAGCTTGGTCTGGATTGGGTGATGTCTGCCAAACCCGAAAAAATCAGCAGGAAGCACTTTCGAACTATGAAAAAGCGCTCGCACTCAAGCCGGACCTCTTGTACACGCTGCTCAATGCCGGTCAGGCCGCCGACAAGCTGGACCAGCAATCGCAAGCCGAGACATATTATCGCCGCGCCTTGCAGCTTGACGCGAAATCGCCGGAGGCGCTGAACGGGCTCGGCCTCGCACTCGCCAAGCAAGGGCATCCGGATGAGGCCCGCAAGTTGTTTGAGCAGGCCATCAGTCTGCGCCGCGATTATTCAGGCGCAATCAACAACCTGGGTGTGCTGTATATCCAAGAAGGAAAAGTAAGCGACGCTATTGCTGCCTTCGAGTATGGTGTCCGGGTCGCTCCTGATGAAGACATACTCTATCTGAACCTCGGCCGGACGTACACGCGTCTCGGTAATATCGAGAAAGCACGTCAGGTGATGCAGACCCTGCTCGATCGGAAGCCGGATAGCGCCACCGCGCGGCATGCCTTGCAGGAGCTGAACAGCAGGTAATCATATGTGGACTCTGGCATTCCTCGCGATTGTGCTCTCCGCTCAGCCGGAGCAGCAGGCGATCAAACAAATTTCGGAATCCGGTCGCTGCGCCGATCTGGCCGAGAGTCCGGATGCCCGCGTTACGCCCCGGCCCGCAGTGCCGCCCGGACCGCCGCCCCTGCTAAGCTTCCGCTATTACGAAGGTAAGTTGCACCATCGTTACGGCAACTCGGAATTGATGTTGGACGATGCCGGCCATTAAGATATTCCTCATCCCGCTGATCGCAACGCTTGCCTTTGCCGCGACAACACGCGACGAAGGCATCTCCGCTTTCAAAGGCGGCCGCTATTCCGTCGCGCTGACCAAATTGAAGGAAGCGTCGAAAGACTCTTCCGACAAGACCGCGCGCGTTTTTCTGGCCCTGACCCAAGCGGCTCTCGGCGACTGCAAAACCGCGCTGCCTGGCTTGACCGCGCTCGCCCCCGCCGATGGCGATCTTTACCGCCTGGGCGGCCTTGCCGCAGTCAAGTGTCACAGCAGCCTTGGCGACGACGCACAAACATACTCGCTGTTGAAAACTCTGGAACACAACTTCCCGAACGATCCGGATGTACTGTATACCGCCGCCAAGCTGCACATGAAGGCTTTCAACGATGCCACGTTCGCCATGTTCCAGCGCACCCCCGCGTCCTATCGGGTTCACGAGCTTTCCGGTGAAATCTTCGAAGTGGAGAATCGCTACTCCGATGCCGCCGCGGAGTATCGAAAAGCGATTGAGTTGAACCCCAACGCCCCCGAGCTTCACTTTCGTTTGGGCCGCGCGATTCTTTTGCAGAGCCATAGCCCCGAGTCGCTGGAGCAGGCTGCTGCCGAGTTCCGGTCTGAGTTAAAACTCAGTCCCGAAGATGGCGCATGCGAGTTTCAGCTTGGGCAGATTGCGCAGGTGCAGGGCAACGCGAGCGCCGCCAAGCCCCATTTCGAGCGAGCGGTGCAACTGTCGCCAACTTTCGTGCAAGCCCTGATCGCACTCGGCAAACTGAACTCGCAAGCGAAGCAGTACGGTCAAGCCGTCACGCTGCTCTCCCGCGCTACCCAGCTGCAGCCAGCCAGCGAGAGCGCGCATTATGCCCTGCTGACCGCCTATCGTGATTCCGGGCAGATGGATAAAGCCAAACAGGAGAAAGCAATCCTGGATAAGCTGCAGAAACCGCCCGAAGGCGAATTTTCCGATTTCTTAAAGAAGCTAGGGGCGCAGCAGCCGCAACAGTGAAGTTCGCTCATTTAGCTCTCTCCGGCGTCCTCGCGGTCGCCTTATCGGCGGCCGACTTTCGCAACGTCGCCCAACAAGCGGGTCTGACGGATTCGTTTCCGAACGGCGGCAGCACTTCGAAGCAGTACATTATCGAGACCACCGGCAGCGGTATCGCGTTCATCGATTACGACAATGATGGCCTGCTTGACTTGTTCGTCCTCTCCGGAAAGGGCGGCACGAATCGCATGTACCACAATGAGGGCCACGGCAAGTTTCGCGACGTAACCGATGTCCTCGGCCTCCGTTCGTCCGGTTGGGCAGAAGGAGTCTGTGCGGGCGATTTCGACAACGACGGCTATACCGATCTGTTCGTCACTTACTGGGGCCAGAATCATCTCTATCGCAACGTGAATGGTAAACGCTTTGAAGACGTGACCGCGGCTGCGCATTTAACCCAGA
>Ga0308173_10000333_pt1 | contig 19260 bp, 20 predicted proteins | sample PhyPR1_FD_203716 | JGI IMG/M metagenome (GOLD analysis project Ga0308173, IMG submission 203716) | Soil microbial communities from UC Gill Tract Community Farm, Albany, California, United States - DLSLS.P.R1 | ecosystem: Environmental > Terrestrial > Soil > Agricultural land | place: USA...
CCGCGGGTCGCCCACGTGCACGACGACTCCGGCGCCGGCGAAGTCGGCCAGGGTCGCGAGGTCGTCGGCGGCGACGGACCCGGCCCCGGTCAGCACCACGGCCGCCTCCAGGCCCCGGGAGCCGGAAGCCACCGCCATCGCGACGCACACGCCGAGCGCGGACACCTGCAGCGATGGCAGGTCGACGGTGGCGCCGGCGTAGGTGCGGCCGTCGCTGTCACGGACCGCGGCGCCCTCGGCGGCTCGGGTGCGGGCCCGGGTGGCACGGGCCAGCGTCACCAGCTTCTTGTCCTCGCCCGACAGGTCACTCGGTGCGCTCACGGAAGGCTCCTTCGTCGTGCGCCGGGGCCTGGTGGTGCTCCACCCGACTGATCAGCACGGTCTCGATCCTGTTGCGCCGCCCGACGGTGCCCTCGGCCTCGAAGCGCAGCCCGTGCGCCTCGACGTGCGAGCCCGGGATCGGGACGCGCCCCAGGTGCTTGGCCATCAGGCCGCCGACGCTGTCCACGTCCTCGTCCTCCACCCGTTCGCCGAAGAGCTCGTCGAGGTCGTCGATCGGGTAGCGCGAGGAGACCCGCACCCGCCCGGGCGCCAGCTCCTCGACGTCGATCTCCTCCTCGTCGTACTCGTCGGTGATCTCGCCGACGATCTCCTCGAGGATGTCCTCGATGGTGACCAGGCCGGCGGTGCCGCCGTACTCGTCGACGACGACCGCGATGTGCTGGCGCATCGCCTGCATCTCCGAGAGCAGCGCGGCGACGGGCTTGGACTCGGGGACGAAGTGGGCCGGGCGCATGACCTCGTCGATGCGCTGGGTGAACTCCACGTCGGGAGCCTCGAAGTCGCGGCGCACGATGTCCTTGAGATAGGCGACGCCCACGACGTCGTCGAGGTTCTCGCCGATCACGGGCACCCGGGAGAAGCCGCTGCGCAGGAAGAGCGAGAGCGTCTGGCGCAGGTTCTTGTAGTGCTCGACGTAGACCACGTCGGTGCGCGGCACCATCACCTCGCGGGCGATGGTGTCACCGAGCTCGAAGACCGAGTGGATCATCTTCCGCTCGCCGGACTCGATGACCGCCGAGGCCTCGGCGAGGTCGACGAGCTCGCGCAGCTCGGTCTCGGTCGAGAACGGCCCCTCACGGAACCCCTTGCCGGGCGTGATCGCGTTGCCGACCAGGATCAGCAGCTGCGGCAGCGGACCCAGGATCCGGGTGACCTCGCCCAGCGGGGCGGCCGAGATGAGCGCGACCCGCTCGGAGTGCTGGCGGCCCAGGGTGCGCGGCGCCACCCCGATCACGACGAACGACACGACCAGCATCACCCCGATCGTGGTCAGCACGGTTGGCCACCAGCCGCCGCCGAAGCCGTCGTGGACCTCGAGGGTGACCAGGACGATCGCCGAGACCTCGCACAGCAGCCGCAGCAGCAGCGCGGTGTTGAGGTAGCGCGGCGGGTCGTCGAGCAGCCCCAGCAGGCGTCCCGCGCCGGGGCGGCCCTCCGTCTGGAGCTCCTCCGCTCGGGCGCGCGAGAACGACGCCAGCGCGGCGTCGGCGGCGGAGAAGGCGCCGGCGAGGATGACGAGGGCGGCTGCTACGACGAGCAGCCAGGCATCACCGCTGCTCACCGTCGGCCGAGCCGGCGCGCCACGCGGCGAGCAGCTCGTCCTGGAGACCGAACATCTCCTTGTGCTCCTCCGGCTCGGCGTGGTCGTAGCCGAGCAGGTGGAGGATGCCGTGGACGGTGAGCAGCTCGATCTCCGCGTCCTTGCCGTGGCCCGCGGTGATGCCCTGCTTCTCGGCGATGTCCGGGCAGAGCACGAGGTCGCCGAGCACGCCCTCCTCCGGCTCCTCGTTGACCAGGCCCGGGCGCAGCTCGTCCATCGGGAAAGCGAGCACGTCGGTCGGCCCCTCCTTCTCCATCCACTGCTCGTTGAGCCCGGCGATCGTGGGCTCGTCGACGGCCTTGATGCACAGCTCGGCCTGCGGGTGCACGCGCATCCGGTCCATCACGAACCGGCTCAGCGCGGCCAGCTGCCTGACGTCGAGCTCGTGGCCGGACTCGTTGAGCACCTCGATGCTCATCGGGGGCCCTCCTGCCCGGTCCTGGGACCGGACCCGTTGCCGCGGGCGTCGAACTCGTCGTAGGCCGCGACGATCTTGCCGACCAGGCGGTGCCGGACGACGTCGTGGCTGGTGAGCCGGTTGAAGACGATGTCCTCGACGCCGTCGAGGATGCCCTCGATGACCCGAAGGCCGGACTTGGTGCTGCCCGGCAGGTCGACCTGGGTGACGTCGCCGGTGACCACGATCTTGGAGCCGAAGCCCAGCCGCGTCAGGAACATCTTCATCTGCTCGGGCGAGGTGTTCTGCGCCTCGTCGAGGATGATGAACGCATCGTTCAGGGTTCTTCCACGCATGTAGGCCAGCGGCGCCACCTCGATGGTCCCCGCCGCGAGCAGCTTGGGGATCGTCTCGGGGTCGATCATGTCGTGCAGCGCGTCGTACAGCGGGCGCAGGTAGGGGTCGATCTTCTCGCTCAGCGTGCCGGGCAGGAAGCCGAGCCGCTCGCCCGCCTCCACGGCGGGGCGGGTGAGGATGATCCGGGTGACGTTCTTGGACTGCAGCGCCTGGACCGCCTTGGCCATGGCCAGGTAGGTCTTGCCGGTGCCCGCCGGGCCGATGCCGAAGGTGATCGTGTGCTTGTCGATCGAGTCGACGTAGCGCTTCTGGTTGAGCGTCTTCGGACGGATCGACCGGCCCCGGTTGCTCAGGATGTTCAGCGACAGCACGTCGGCCGGGCGCTCGGTCGTCTCCGCGCGCAGCATGCCGAGGACCCGCTCCACGGTCTCGGTGGTGACCCCCTGGCCGGTGCGGATGATCGTGACCAGCTCGTCGAGCAGCCGCTCGGCCAGCGCGACCTCACCGGGCTCGCCGTACAGCGTGATCCGGTTGCCGCGGACGTGGACGTCGGCCGAGAAGGACTGCTCGATGAGGGCGAGGTGCTCGTCGCCCGGCCCGAGAAGGCTGACCATGTTGATGCTGTTGGGGACCGTGACGGTGTGCCGGGTGGGGTACGTCGACGGGGTCCCGTCCTGTCGGTGCGTGTCAGTCATGGATGCCCGGGTGGGGCGCCTTCCGGTCGGGGTGAGCGAGCCCCTCCATGTTACGGGAGGTGGTCGCGTGGGCCCACCCACTTTGGTTACCGCCCAGCGAAACCCGACGCGGGTCTTCGAGGCGGCCTACCGTGGTGGCATGAGGGAGGCGTGGGAGGACGCGTACGACGACGCCGACGACCATGACGACGACACGCCGCCGTACTGGGAAGCCGGCAACAGGATGCCGCCCGACGCCCGCACCATGGGCCTGACCCACCACGTCCCGGACGGGGCCCTGCTCGACTTCGCCGGTGCGCTGGACTCCGGCAAGCGCCTGCACCGGATCACCGCGTGGGTGATGCTCGTGGTCTTCGGCCTGCCGGTCCTGCTCTACGTGCTGCGGCTGGTGCTGGCGGTCCTGCCCGGCTAGGGGGCCTCCGGCAGCTCAGTCGAACGCGACCTGGAGCATCCCGAGACACATCTCGTCGGTGGTGCCCTCGCCCCACACGACGTACCGCTCCTGCTGGCCCTGGAACGCCGGCAGCCGGTCACGCAGCCACTGCACGTGGCGGCAGGTGACCTTGACCGTGTCGAGCGCGTCGAGGTGGACCGGCGCGATCGGCTTGGCGCCCTGGTTGTCGAAGTCCCACACGGGGATCCTCAGGATCGTGCGGGCCTCGGGCGTGCCGGGGTTGGTCTCGATCCGGATCGAGCGCCCCAGCAGGTGCATGTGCCCTGCCACCCCCAGGATCGTCATCGGCCGTGGCACCCGGCGCGCGCAGGACGTGACGTCCGAAGGCACCGGCTTGCCCCCGCACAGGAAGTAGAGCAGGTCGGCGGTGGAGCCCGGTCCCGCGCCGAAGCGGGCCTTGACGTCGGCCACGGCCGCGGCCCGGTCGCACAACGGGGAGGAGTCGTGACCCGGCCGGCACGGCAGCTCGACCGGCGCCGGCAGCAGCACCGTGTGGAGCGGCGTCAGGTCGGCGGACTGCGGCGCCACCCGTAGCTGGGCGGCCGAGGTGTCCGGGCTGTCGCCGGCGAGCAGGTTGTAGTGGACCTGCATGATGATCCGCGAGCCCTTGGCCAGGTCGACGCCGTAGCCGCGCTGTGTCACCGTCTCCTTGCCGCCGGGCGCCCATGCGCCGAGCCAGTTGGCGTCGTCGAGGTTGGTGAAGTCGCCGGCGAGCCCGGTCCCGCCGAAGCAGGTCCAGCCCTCCCCCGGCTGGCCGGCGTCCATCCGGCGTGCCTCGGCGACCTGGTGGGGGTCGACCCGGAACAGGATCACGTGGTGGACCACGTCGGGGTTGCCGGGGAGCACGTTGGTGCCGGTCAGGAAGGTGTCGCGCTTCAGGTGGGGGTCGAGGAGGAAGCAGCGGTAGTCGTCGGTGCCGACCCCCGTGGGCGCCGAGGGCGTGTAGGCCTGCGGCATCCTCACGGTCAGCCGCTTCTCCCCCGGGCGCAGCGGGGCCAGCGTCCCCGGCCGCGCGGCGGGCGCGGCGCTGCCGGTGGCCGATGCGAACGGCGTGCCGGGGCTCGCGGACGGCTTCCCCGACGCAGTGGGCCCGGGGTGCCGGTCGCTCTCGTTGGTCCCGCCCGGGGCGCAGGCGACGAGCAACCCGGCCGCGCATGAGGCGGCCAGCGCCCGCAGGCCGGACCTCATCCCGGCGGCCAGGTCATCGGGCGGCCCGCGAGCAGGTGCAGGTGGGTGTGGAACACGGTCTGGCCGACACCCTCGCCGGTGTTGAAGACGATCCGGTAGTCCTCGTGCCCCTCGGCCGCCGCCACCGCGGCGGCCACCCGCACCAGCTCGGCCGTGGCCTCCGGATCCCCGTGGGCCAGCTCGGCAGCGTTGGCGTAGTGGGCACGGGGCACGACGAGCACGTGGGTCGGCGCCTGGGCGTTGATGTCGCGGAACGCCACGGCGTACTCGGTGACGTGCACGACCTCGGCGGGGATGTCCCCGGCCACGATCTTGCAGAACAGGCAGTCGGGTGCCGTGGTCATGTCTCTCCCTCTCGTCGCGCTCATGCTGTCACGGACTTCCATGAAACCTCTTCCGTCACGCGTGTAAACCCCCGGCCCTCCTCGCGCGTGGCACTAGCGTGATGACCCATGCGACGGCGATCTCTCCCGGTCGGTCCCCCGGGACCGCCTCGGTGAGCATGTCCGGGTCGCCCGCGAGCGGCGCGTGGGGTGCCGACGAGGCCCTGGAGCACCTGTACGCCGCCCACTGGCGACGACTGGTCCGGCTCTCGGTGCTGCTGGTGCGCGACGTCGGGACCGCCGAGGAGGTCGTCCAGGACGCCTTCGTCGCCGTCCACGCCCGCTGGTCCCGGCTCCGCGACCCCGACCTCGCACTGGCCTACCTGCGCCAGGCCGTGGTCAACCGCTCCCGGTCGGCGCTGCGCCACCGAGCCGTCGTCGCGCGGCACGCCCAGCGTGCGACGGTCCCCGCGCACGCCGGCGGCGCCGACGAGGCGACCCTGGCCACCACCCGTCGCGACGCGGTCCTGGAGGCCATGCGCGCGCTGCCACGGCGCCAGCGCGAGGTGCTGGCGCTGCGCTACTACCTCGACCTGTCCGAGGGCGAGATCGCCGACACGCTCGGGATCAGCCGCGGCGCCGTGAAGAGCCACGCCTCTCGCGGGGCGGCTGCCCTGCGCGACCTGCTGGCCGACCACTGGCTCGGCGACGACAGCGAGGAGTGGTCATGAACGACCCCCGGCCCGACCCCCGCCGGCCCGACGAGGGCCGGCTCTCCGAGCTTCTCTCCGATGCCGTCTCCGACGTCGAGCCCCGCGAGGCACTCGACTCCATCCGCACCCGAACGAAGGGGACCCCGATGTCCGCTCGCCGCCCCTGGACCTACGCCGTCGGCGGTGCCGTCGTCGCCACCGCCGCCCTGATCGCCGCCGTGGCCTTCGCCGGCGACCGCCTCGGCCTGACCAGCCCCGGAGACGACGGCGTCCCGGCCGCGGCCCACCACCCGAGGCACCACGGCAAGGCCCACCCGAGCCGTACGCCGGACGCCGCCGTCTCCTCGACCGGCGACCCGAGCGCGTCCGCCTCGCCGGTGACGACGTCCTCGACGATGGCGGGCTACTACCTCGGCAGCACCCCCCAGGGCACGCTCCTCTTCCGCGAGTTCCGCAAGGTCGAGGCGCCCACGCCCCTGGACGGCGTCATCTCGCTGCTGGTCAGCACGCCGCACGACCCGGACTACTCCACGCCGTGGCAGCCCGGCGACCTCGTCTCGGTCACGAGCTCCGGGGACCGCGCCGACGTCGAGGTGTCGCCGGCGGTGGCGCAGCGCCCCGCCGGCATGAGCGAGCACGACGCCCGCGAGGCGGTCCAGCAGGTCGTCTACACCGTGCAGGCGGCGCTCCAGTCCCGGGTGCCGGTGCAGTTCTCGACCGACACGGTCCTGGGCGTCGACACCTCCCGGCCCGTCGCGAACGCCGACCCGCTCCACACCCTGGCCCTGGTGAGCATCAGCTCGCCCGAGGAGGGCGCCACCGTCAGCGGCAGCTTCACCGCCGGCGGGGTGGCGAGCTCCTTCGAGGCCAACGTGCCGTGGGAGGTCCGGCAGGGCGACACGGTCGTGAAGAAGGGCTTCGCCACCGCGGAGGGCTGGATGGACAAGCTCTACCCGTGGCAGACCCGCGTCGACGTCTCGGGGCTGGCGCCGGGCACCTACACCTTCGCCGCGATGACCGACGACCCCTCGGGCGGCGAGGGCGGCGGCCCCCACGTGGACACGCGCACCATCACCGTCCAGTAGCCGAACCCGCCCCTCCCCGCTGCCAGCGGGGGGTGCGGGCCAGGAGCGCCGCGGCGGCGGCGAGGCCGGCGGTGGACGTGCGGAGAACCTCGGCGCCGAGGCGGACCGAGGTGGCGCCGGCGGCCACGATGGTCGCGACCTCCTCCTCGGTGAGTCCGCCCTCGGGGCCGACCACGACCACGACCGGGCCGCTGGTGGGCACCTCCAGCGTGGCGAGCGGCGCCGACGCCTCCTCGTGCAGCACCACGGCGAGCGACGCCGAGCCGACCAGCGCCGCCACGTCCGCCGTGGTCGCCAGCTCGGCGACCTCCGGGAACCACGACCGGCGGGCCTGCTTGGCGGCCTCTCGTGCGGTGGACCGCCACCGGGCCAGGGACTTGACCGCCCGCTCGCCCTTCCAGACCGCGACGCTGCGCGCGGCGGCCCACGGCACGATCCGCGCCACGCCGATCTCGGTCAGCACCTCCACGGCCAGCTCGCCCCGGTCGCCCTTGGGCAGGGCCTGGACCACCACGAGCTCCGGTTCGGGACGCGCGGCTTCGTCGACCGAGGCGACGTCCACCGTGAACACCCGTTTGCCGGTGCCCGCGACCTCACCGGTCACCGCCCGGCCCGCGCCGTCGGTCAGCACGACCGACTCCCCGACGCGCAGGCGGCGTACGGCGACGGCGTGGTGCGCCTCGTCACCGGTCACCTCCACCGCGGAGCCGACCGCGACCCCCTCGAGCGAGGGGACGACGTGGACCGGCAGCGACATCAGTGCTGGTTGAACGCGTCGCGCAGGCGACCGAAGACCGACTTCGACCCCGGGCGCACGTGGCCCGAGGGCTGCTCCTCGCCACGCAGGGCGGCGAGCTCGCGCAGCAGCTCCTCCTGGCGCTCGTCCAGTCGCGTCGGGGTCTCGACGACAACGGTGACCACGAGGTCGCCGCGGCCGCCCCGCAGGCCGGGCACGCCGCGGCCGCGCAGGACCTGCTCGCTGCCCGACTGGGTCCCCGGTCGGATCTCGAGGTCGAAGGTGGTCTCGACCCCGGAGTCCGCGCCCTGCTCGACGTCGGCCTCCAGCGTCGGCAGCGTCAGGGTCGTCCCGAGGGCAGCCGCCGACATCGGCAGCGTGACCGTGCAGTGCAGGTCGTTGCCGTGCCGGGTGAACGTGTCGTGCCTGGCGATCTGGATCTCGACGTACAGGTCTCCGGGCGGGCCGCCGCCGGGGCCGACCTCGCCCTGCTCGCTGAGCTGGACGCGGGTGCCGTTGTCGACGCCCGCGGGGATCTTCACGGTGATCGTGCGGCGCGAACGGATCCGGCCGTCGCCGGAGCACTCCCGGCACGGCTCGGGGATGATCGAGCCGAAGCCGCGGCATGCCGCGCACGGGCGCAGGGTCCGGATCTCGCCGAGGAACGAGCGCTGCACGTGGGCGACCTCGCCGGCGCCGTGGCAGGTCTCGCAGGGGATCGGGTGGGTGCCCGGGGAGGTGCCCTCGCCGTGGCAGGTGCTGCAGAGCACGGCGGTGTCCACGGTCAGGTCACGGGTCACGCCGAACGCCGCCTCGGCGAGGTCGACGTCGAGGCGGATCAAGGCGTCCTGGCCCCGCCGGGTCCGCGGCCGCGGGCCGCGCCCGGCCGCCGCACCGCCACCGGCGCCGCCGAAGAAGGCGTCCATGATGTCGGTGAACGAGAACCCGGCGCCCTGGCCGAAGCCGGCGGCGCCGCCACCGAACGGGTCGCCGCCGCGGTCGTAGGCCGCCCGCTTCTGCGGGTCGGAGAGCACCTCGTAGGCGCGGGAGATCTCCTTGAACTTCTCCTGCGTCTCCGGGTCGGGGTTGACGTCGGGGTGCAGCTGCCGGGCCAGGCGCCGGTAGGCCTTCTTGATGGCGTCGGCGTCCGCGTCGCGGGCGACACCGAGGAGGTCGTACAGGTCTTGGCTCAAGACGGTTCCTTCGGGTGATCGGGGGTGGTTCTGGCGAGTTGGCGGAGGGTCAGCCCTCGTCGAGGAAGCGCGAGACGTAGCGGGCGACGGCCCGCACCGCCGCCATCGTGCCGGGGTAGTCCATGCGGGTGGGGCCCACGATGCCCAACGTCGCCAGCGCCTCGTCGCGTGGGCCGTAGCCGGTCGCGACGACGCTGGTGGACGCGAGCTCCTGGTAGGGCCCCTCGTGGCCGATGCGCACCGTGACCGCGCCGCCGGTGCTGGCCTCGCCGAGCAGCTTGAGCAGGATCACGTGCTCCTCGAGCGCCTCGAGCAGCGGGCGGACCGCGGAGTCGAAGCTGTCGCCGTACCTCGCGAGGTTGGCCGCGCCGCCCACGGCGACGCGCTCGTCGGAGCGGTGGTCGGACATCGCCTCGACCAGCGAGTCGACGACCGCGGCGGTGGCGTGGCCGTCGACCGGGGGAACCGAATCACGCAGCGCGGTGACGGCATCGGCGATGATCTCGCCCGTGGCGGCCCGGTTGACCAGCAGTCGCAGGTCGGCGAGCTCGTCATCGGTCAGGGACGCCTCCAGCTCGACCAGGCGCTGCTCGACCCGGCCGGTGCTGAGGATCAGCACGACGAGCAGCTTGCTCGGGGTCAGCGCGACGAGCTCGACGTGGCGGACGGTGGAGCGGGAGAGCGTGGGGTACTGCACGACGGCGACCTGGCGGGTCAGCTGCGAGAGCAGCCGCACCGAGCGACCGACGACGTCGTCGAGGTCGACCACCCCGTCGAGGAACGACGCGATCGCGCGCCGCTCCGCCGGGCTCATCGGCTTGACCGTGGTCAGGCGGTCGACGAAGAGCCGGTAGCCCTTGTCGGTCGGCACCCGGCCGGCGCTGGTGTGCGGCTGGGTGATGAACCCCTCCTCCTCCAAAACCGCCATGTCGTTGCGCACCGTGGCGGGCGAGACCCCGAGACCGTGCCGCTCGACCAGTGCCTTGGAGCCGACCGGCTCCTCGGTGGAGACGTAGTCCTCCACGATCGCACGGAGCACGGCGAGCCTGCGCTCCTCCTGCATCCCGCCTCCTTCGGTCTGGCACTCGAAAGTCCTGAGTGCCAAGACTACTAGGCTCGGCCGCATGACGGGATTCACGGGAGCCGGGTTCAGGGAGGTCGCCGACCGGGTGTGGGTCGCCCGGTACGCGTGGTTCGACGTCAACATCACGCTCGTGGGCGGCGACCGGGGCCTGCTCGTGGTGGACACGCACGGCTCGGCGCTCGCGGCCCGCGAGGTCGTCGAGGACGTACGCCGCCTCGGCGCGGGCGACGTGACCGGCGTGGTGAACTCCCACTGGCACTTCGACCACTCCTTCGGCAACGCCACGTTCCGCACGGCGTACGGCGCGGTGCCGGTCCACGCCCACGAGAACGCGCGCGACGAGCTGGAGAAGTGGGGTCCGGAGCTCAAGCAGCGGGTGCGGGACTTCCCCGACCACGACCCGCACCGCGACGAGGTGCTGGCCACCGAGATCCTGCTGCCCGACGAGACGTTCTCCTCCGCCCGGGTGCTCGACCTCGGCGACCGGACCGTCGAGCTCGTCCACCCCGGGCGCGGCCACACCTCCGGGGACCTCGTGGTCCGCGTGCCCGACGCCGACGTGGTGCTCGCCGGCGACCTGGTCGAGGAGTCGGCACACCCCTCGATCGGCACCGACGCGTGGCCGATGGACTGGCCACTCACCCTCGACATCGTCCTGGGCCTGCTCACTCCGGACACCGTCGTGGTCCCCGGCCACGGGGCGCCGGTCGGCCGCTCGTTCGTCGAGGACCAGCGCAACGAGCTCGGGATCATCGCCGAGACGATCCGCGACCTCGCCTCGCGCGGGGTCCCGGTCGACGCGGCGCTCGAGACCGGGGAGTGGCCGTGGCCCCGAGAGCTGCTGGCCACCGCCGTACGACGCGGCTACGAGCACCTCCCCCGCAGCCAGAAGAGGCTGCCGCTCATCTGAGGTCGGGTCCGAGGTTGGCCGCTCGGGCGGTGGGTACGGTCGCCGCATGACGAACTCCAGCGACTCCTCGACCGACAGCACCGCCGAGCAGGGCATCAGCGACGACCAGCTGCCGGAGGACCTGCAGCCGAGCGAGGACAACCCGCTCGCCGAGCCCCTCGACGACGAGGTGGACCCCGAGGACCTCGACATGCACGGCGGCAAGGGCGCCGAGGAGTGGGACGACGAGGAGCTCGAGGACTAGCAGCAGCGGCGCGTCCTCCGGCCCGTACCGGGGCGGTCCACCTAGCGTTGTCCGGTGACCTCCCGCGACCGCTACGGATCAGACGTCCTCTCCACCGACTGGCGCGCCCCCAAGCGCGGCCGCGCCGTCGAGGCCCCCGCGGAGCCCGGGTCCGTGGTCGAGGAGGTCACCACCGACTGGTGCGGCGAGATCGTGGGCGTCGACCGCGACCTGCACACCGTGACCCTGGAGGACCGCCGCGGCAAGCGGCGTACCTTCCCCCTCGGGCCGGGCTTCCTGCTCGAGGGCAAGCCGGTCATCCTGACCGCGCCGATGCGTGCCGCGGCGCCCGCCAAGCCGACGCGCACGGCGTCGGGGTCGGTCGCCGTCCACGGCGCGAAGGCCCGCGTCGCGCGAGCCAGCCGGATCTTCGTCGAGGGCCGGCACGACGCCGAGCTGGTCGAGAAGGTCTGGGGCGACGACCTGCGCATCGAGGGCGTGGTCGTGGAGTACCTGGGAGGCGTCGACGACCTCGCCGCCCACCTGCGCGACTTCAAGCCCGGTCCCCAGCGGCGGGTCGGGGTGCTCGTGGACCACCTGGTCCGCGGCTCCAAGGAGAGCCGCATCGCCGCCAACATCGCGAAGTCTCCGATCGGCAAGGACGTGCTCATCGTCGGGCACCCCTTCATCGACATCTGGCAGGCCGTCAAGCCGCAACGACTCGGCTTCGAGCGCTGGCCCGACGTGCCCCGCAACATCGACTGGAAGACCGGCACCTGCCAGCAGCTGGGCTGGCCGCACCGCAACCAGGCCGACATCGCCCGCGCCTGGAAGCACATCCTCGGCGGTGTGCGCTCCTTCGCCGACCTCGACCCGGCGCTGCTGGGTCGGGTCGAGGAGCTGATCGACTTCGTGACGGCTTGAAGAAAGCCGGACTACGGTGGAGCTGAGAGATCGACTCACCCACCGATCGAGCCTCGAGACAGGGAGCACGCGATGAGCGATCCGACCGATCCGCAGCGGCCAGAGAACCAGCCCGGGAATCCGGTGGACCCGCCCCCCGGCACGCAGCCCTACGGCCAGCCGTCGTACGAGCAGCCGACCTACGGGCAGCCCACCTACGGCCAGCCCCCGGCGTACGGCGGCCCCTCGCAGCCGCCGACGCACCCCGCCGGCCTCACCTCCGAGGAGATCACCTGGGGCTGCGCCGCCCACTGGAGCGCCCTGGTGGCCTCGGTCGTGGCACTGGCGTTCCTCGGCCCGCTGATCGTGATGCTCACCAAGGGCAACGAGTCGCCCTACGTGCGCCGCCAGGCGGTCGAGTCGCTGAACTTCCAGCTCTCGATCCTGATCTACGCGATCGTCTCGTTCGTCCTCGTCTTCGTGCTCGTCGGCCTGCTCCTGCTGCCGATCGTGGGCCTGATGTGGCTGATCTTCACGATCATCGGCTCGGTGCGCGCGTCGAAGGGCGAGGAGTACCGCTACCCGGTCACCATCCGGCTGGTGAGCTGACCCTCACCACCCCAGCGGTCAGGGCAGCAGGTCGCGCACGACCGCGTCGGCCAGCAGCCGCCCGGTCCGCGTGAGCACCAGCCGCTCCCCCTGGGTCGCGAGCAGCCCGCGGGCGACCAGGTCTGGGACCGCCGCACGCCCGACCGCGTCCAGCACGCCGGCCTCGAGGCCCTCGCGCAGCCGCAGCTCGAGCAGCACCCGCTCGACCCTGCGGCTCTCGGGGTCGAGCACCTCCCGCGCGTGCCCGGGACTGCGACCCGCGGCCAGCCGGTCGGCGTACGCCGCGGGGTGCTTGACGTTCCACCACCGCACCCCGCCCACGTGGGAGTGGGCACCCGGCCCCACGCCCCACCAGTCGGCGCCGGTCCAGTAGAGCAGGTTGTGGCGGCAGCGGGAGGCCTCGTCGCGCGCCCAGTTCGACACTTCGTACCACCCCAGCCCGGCGGCCACGAGCCGCTCGTCGGCCAGCACGTACTTGTCCGCGAGGTCGTCGTCGTCGGGCATCGGCAGCTCGCCGCGCCGGACCTGGCGGGCCATGGCCGTGCCGTCCTCGACGATCAGGGAGTACGCCGAGACGTGGTCGGGCTCGGATGCCAGGGCGGTGTCGAGCGAGGTCTCCCAGTCGGCGAGCGACTCCCCCGGCGTCCCGTAGATCAGGTCGAGGCTGATGCTGCCGCCCCCGGCGTGGTCGAAGCCCGCGGAGCGCGCCCACTCGACCACCGCGGGGACCCGACGCGGGTCGTGGGTGCGGTCCAGCGTCTTCAGCACGTGCGGGACCGCAGACTGCATGCCGAACGAGATCCTGTTGATCCCACCGGCGCGCAGCGTCGCCAGGTCCGCCTCGGTGACGCTGTCGGGGTTGGACTCAGTGGTGACCTCGGCGCCGGCGACCAGTCCGAACTCCGCCTCGATCGCGGCGACCACCGCGACCAGGTCGGCCGGGGGCAGCAGGGTGGGGGTGCCCCCGCCGAAGAAGACCGTCGACACCGGCACGTCGCGGTCCCCGAGGACGGCGCGGGCGCGGCGCACCTCCGCGACCGCGGCCTCGGCGTACGTCGCGCGCGAGGCGCCGCGGGCGGCGGACGCCCCGCCGAGCTCCTCGGCGGTGTAGGTGTTGAAGTCGCAGTAGCCGCACCGCACCCTGCAGAAGGGCACGTGCACGTAGAGGCCGAACGGCCGCTCGCCCACCCCGGTCAGGGCCTGCTCCGGGAGCGACCCGTCCTCGGGGACGGGGTCGCCGGGCGGCAGGGAGGAGGGAGGCACGGGTGCCATCCTCTCAACCCGGGTCGTCCGCCCGACGACGGGCCGGAGCCCGGCGCCGGGCGGACCAGCGGTCAGGCGTAGAGCGCGTCGATGCGGTCCTGGTAGTTGGTCTCCACCACGTTGCGCTTGACCTTCATCGACGGGGTCAGCTCGCCGGACTCCACGGTCAGGTCGTGGTCGAGCAGGTCCCAGCGCTTGATGGTCTCCCAGCGGTTGAGGCGCGAGTTCATGTCGTCGACGTAGCCCGCCACGAGGTCGCGGACCTTGTCGGACTTCACCAGGTCCTCGTACGACGTGCCGGCCATGCCGTTCTCCCCGGCCCAGCCCTCCATCGCGTCGGGGTCGAGGGTGATCAGGGCGACGCAGTAGTTGCGCTCGTTGCCGAAGACCATGAACTGGCTGGCGTAGGGGCAGACCGCCTTGAACTTCGACTCGATCGCCGACGGGGCGACGTACTTGCCGCCCGAGGTCTTGAAGAGGTCCTTGATCCGGCCGGTGATGGTCAGGAAGCCCTCGGCGTCGATGCTGCCCTTGTCCCCGGTCCGCAGCCAGCCGTCGTCGGTGAGCGTCTTCTCGGTCTCCTCGGGCAGGTTGTGGTAGCCGTCCATGACGTGGGGGCCGCGGATCAGCACCTCGTCGCCCTCACCCAGCTTGACCTCGCTGCCCGGCAGCGCTGGGCCGACGGTGCCCATCTTGTACTCGTCGGGGTGGTTCACGAACGCGCCGGCCGAGGTCTCGGTGAGCCCGTAGCCCTCGAGGATGAGGATGCCGGCGGCGTTGAACCACTCGGCGATGTCCTGGTTGAGCGCCGCGGCGCCGGAGATGAAGAAGCGCACCCGGCCACCGAAGCGCTCGCGCACCTTGCTGAAGACCAGCTTGTCGAACAGCCCGTGCTGCAGGCGCAGCGGCAGCGGCACGGACTTGCCGTCGCGACGCAGCTCCTCGACCTTGAGGCCGACCTTGAACGCCTGGTTGAAGATCTTCTCCTTGGCGCCGCCCTCGGACTGCTGCATGGTGATGATCCGGCCGTGGGCCTTCTCGAAGATCCGCGGCGCGGCCCCCATGAAGGTCGGCTTCACCACGCCGAGGTTGTCGACGATCTTCTCCACGCGACCGTCGATGGCCGTGGCGAAGCCGCACGCCAGCTGCGTGGACAGCAGCACCTTGCCGAACGAGTGCGCCATCGGCAGCCACAGGAACTGCAGGTCGTCCTCGTGGAGGATGTCCATGACCGCGATCGCGGCGCCCTCGTAGACCCACGACCGGTGCTGGAGCCGCACGCCCTTGGGCCGGCCGGTGGTGCCGGAGGTGTAGATCAGCGTGGCCAGCTGCTCGGGCCGGATCGCCTTCGCGACCTCGTCGATGACCTCGGGGTGCTCGGCGAGGTAGGCGTCGCCGAGCCCGGCGAGCTGCTCGAGGTCGATGACCCAGCTGTCGTCGGTGGTGCCGTCGAAGGTCACCACGCGGAGCAGGTGCGGCAGCTCGGCCTTGTGCTCCTTGAGCTTGGCGATCTGGCCGTCGTCCTCGGCGAAGACGACCCGGCACTCCGAGTCGCTGAGGATGTACGCCGTGTCCTCGGCGTTGGTGGACGGGTACACCGTGGTCGTCGCCGCCCCGGCGCACATCACCGCCAGGTCGGCGAGGATCCACTCGTACCGCGTGCTCGAGGCGATCCCGACGCGCTGCTCGCTCTCGATCCCCAGCGCCAGCAGGCCCGCCGCGAGCCTCCTGACCTGGGTGCCGGTCTCCCTCCAGGTGACCGACTCCCAGCCGCCGTCGCGGGGGAAGCGGTAGGCCTCGCGGTCCGGCGACTGCTCGACCCGGTCGAGGAACAGGGCGGCCACGTTGGGGGCCAGGTGGTCGAGGAAGCTGGTGTCGTAGGTGACGGGCATGACACTCCTGCACAGGCGGCGGGTCGGGGCGGGGAAGCGTCGTCCGAGCGACTCTCCTGCCAGTAACCTAGATCACCTGGTTACGCGCCGGTAGCCAATCCCACGTGAGGATCCCCATCCGGCTCACCCGTAACCCTCCTCACGCGTCGTCGGCGACGCTCAGCGCCGGCGCGAAGGCCTCGGCCTTGGCGCGGGCCTCGGCGACGAGGCCGTCGACCTTCAGCAGCTCCGGCAGCAGGGACCGCTCGGAGGTCAGGGCGCGGAACATCGTGCTGACCGTCACGCCGTGGCCCGGCCGGTGCACGACCGTCAGCTCGTCGCCCGCGCGCACGTGCCCCTCGGTGAGCACCCGCAGGTAGGGACCCGGCCGGTTCTCGGCAGCGAAGCGACGCACCCACGCGCGGTCGTCGTAGCCGCAGCGGCCCATCCACGTCCTGAAGTCGTTGCAGGGGATCCTGGTCGAGGCGACCTCGAGAACCGCGTCGCCCACCAGCCAGCGCTCCCCCACCTCGGCCTCGTTGACGTCGATCCCGCGCGTCGTGAGGTTCTCGCCGAACTGCCCGTCGGGGATCTCGACGCCGAGCTCGTCGGCCCACCGGTCGAGGTCCTCGCGGGCGAAGGCGTAGACCGCCTTGTCGGGTCCCCCGTGGTGCCGGGTGTCGGACACCTGGTCCCCCTCGAGGCCGAGCCGCCGGGCGAGCACCGGTCCGGACACCGGTCGCTTGTCGATGGAGGTCCGGCCGATCCCGGCCCAGGTGGCGTCCCGAGGGCGGCCGACGTTGACGGAGAGGATGCTGGGCACGCGCCGATTGTCGTGTCTGCGGCGCCGCCGCACCAGTCGGTTTCCGAGCTCCGCTCAGTCCTGGACGGCCTTGGCGATCGTGACGCACATCGTGATCCACTCCCGGTCGTTCGCGGACAGTCCCGACGCCGGCACCGGCGACCGGCCGCGGCGCTCCCGGGCGGCGTCGTGGACGGCCCACATCGCGTTGAGCACCATCCGGACGACCACCCAGTCCCGGGCCCGGTCCTCGTCGAGCCCGGCGGCGTCGACCAGGGTGTGGAACCGGCGCCGCAGCCCGTCCCGGACACTCAGGCCGCTGTCGGTGGCCAGCTCGTCGAAGCGGTTCCACAGCATGGGCGCCGGCTCGTAGTGCGGGTCCCCCGACATCGGCTTGGGATCGATGACCAGCCAGGGCTCCCGGTCACCGGCGAGCACGTTCTCGTAGTGCAGGTCGCCGTGGACCATGACGCCGGTGCTCGCGTCGTCCGCGACCAGGTCGCGGCACAGGGCCCTGGCCTGCTCCACCAGCCGGCGTGGGACGGCCGCGTCGCGGGGCAGCCGGTCGAGGTCGCTCGCCCACCGCTCGACGTACGACGTGAGCGTGCGCAGCTGCGGCGGCGCCGGGACGTGGATGCGCCCGTAGAGCCCGGCGACCACCTCGCAGGCCTCGAGGTCCCACAGGCCGGTCAGGTCCTCGCGGTGGAGCCGCTCGAGCAGCATCGCCCGGCGGTGGGGATCGGCCCGGAGCAGCTGCACGGCCCCGCGGCCGTGCCAGTGCTGGAGCGCGAGGTGCTCGTGCTCGGACTCGTCGTCGGGGAAGCCGATCTTGAGCACCGCCGGGGTGCCGCCGGGGGTGCGGACCGGCAGCACCAGTGCGCAGTAGCCGTGGGTCGGCTCCGCGTCGACGACCAGCTGCCACTGCTCGAGCAGGTCGGACAGCGACCGCGGCAGCCCGTCGACGAAGGCGGCCCAGTCCGGACCGCGATCAGCGAAGGCCACGACCCCGTCGGGCAGCCGGACCGACGTCATGGGCAGGTGGTGCCGGAGATCCAGTGGTCCGGCGGGACGTCGGGCTTGTCCGGGACCGGGCGGGCCTCCTCGGTCCAGCTGTCGAACGCCTCGTCGGCGACGGCCCGCCAGAACCGGCCGGCGCCCACGTTCTCGTCCTGGAAGGCGATCTCCCACCGACCCGGGTGTCGCCCGATCACGTCGTGGGCGAAGCGACGGCCCACCCCGGTCCGGCGTACCGGCGCAGCGATCCAGAAGGCGCCCATCCCGCGCGGTCCCTCCCGGAGCCGGTTGACCACGGCGAAGCCCACCGGCGTCGTCTCGTCGCGGACGTCCTGCTCCAGCAGGTAGCCGGCCGCGTCGTCCGAGGTCGCCCACGCGTCGAGCCAGGCATGGTTGTAGCGGCCGTCCGGGCGCGGGTAGGCCCCGACGACCGGCGCCAGGTCGTGCCGGTAGGCCTGCCACAGCCAGGAGACGACCGTCCAGTCCGCCTGCCCCTCGACCGGGCGGACCCGGGTCACTTCTTGCCGGGCTTCTCGGCCGTGGGCGCGTTTGAGAGCGCGGCGACGAAGGCCTCGGGCGGAACTTCCACCGAGCCGATGTTCTTCATCCGCTTCTTGCCCGCCTTCTGCTTCTCCAGCAGCTTGCGCTTGCGGCTGATGTCACCGCCGTAGCACTTGGCCAGCACGTCCTTGCGGATCGCGCGGATGTTCTCGCGGGCGATCACCCGAGCGCCGATGGCGGCCTGGATCGGCACCTCGAACTGCTGGCGCGGGATGAGCTCCTTGAGCTTGCCGGCCATCATCACGCCGTAGGAGTACGCCGCGTCGCGGTGCACGATCGCGCTGAAGGCGTCGACCGGCTCGCCCTGCAGCAGGATGTCGACCTTGACCAGGTCGGCGGCCTGCTCGCCCGAGCGCTCGTAGTCGAGGGAGGCGTACCCCTTGGTGCGCGACTTCAGCTGGTCGAAGAAGTCGAAGACGATCTCACCCATGGGCAGCGTGTAGCGCATCTCCACCCGGTCCTCGGAGAGGTAGTCCATCCCCTGCAGCTGGCCGCGCTTGAACTGGCAGAGCTCCATGATCGTGCCGATGTAGTCCGACGGGCTGAGGACCGTGGCCTTGACGACCGGCTCGCGCACCTCGGCGATCTTGCCCTCGGGGTACTCGCTGGGGTTGGTGACCGTGTGGACGGTGCCGTCCTCCATGGTCACCTCGTAGACCACGTTGGGCGCGGTCGAGATGAGGTCGAGGTTGAACTCCCGCTCGAGCCGGTCGCGGGTGATCTCCATGTGCAGCAGCCCGAGGAAGCCGCAGCGGAAGCCGAAGCCCAGCGCGCCGGAGGTCTCCGGCTCGAAGGTCAGGGCCGCGTCGTTGAGCTGCAGCCGCTCCAGGGCGTCGCGCAGCGTCGGGTAGTCGTCGCCGTCGATCGGGTAGAGCCCCGAGTAGACCATCGGGTTGGGGTGCTTGTAGCCGCCGAGCGGCTCGGTGGCGCCGTTGTGCTGGCTGGTGACCGTGTCACCGACGCGCGACTGGCGCACGTCCTTCACGCCGGTGATCAGGTAGCCCACCTCACCGACGCCGATCTCGCCTGCCTTGACCGGCTCCGGGCTGATCACGCCGACCTCGAGCATCTCGTGCACCGCGCCGGTCGACATCATCTTGATCCGGTCTCGGTGCGTCAGGGCGCCGTCGACCACGCGCACGTAGGTGACCACGCCGCGGTAGGTGTCGTAGACCGAGTCGAAGATCAGGGCGCGGGCCGGCGCGTCCGCGTCGCC
>Ga0308173_10000334_pt1 | contig 19260 bp, 19 predicted proteins | sample PhyPR1_FD_203716 | JGI IMG/M metagenome (GOLD analysis project Ga0308173, IMG submission 203716) | Soil microbial communities from UC Gill Tract Community Farm, Albany, California, United States - DLSLS.P.R1 | ecosystem: Environmental > Terrestrial > Soil > Agricultural land | place: USA...
GCCGCCGGTGCGCTCGGTGGCCTCCGCCAGATCGCTGAGCCAGCGGTGCTCGACGAACACCGCGGCCACCGCGCCGCCCGGCTCCAGCCGGTCGCCGAGCTCGCGCACGCCGTCGCCCGCCGCGCCCGACAGGGCGCTTTCGGTGGAGCGTCGGCGCTGGTCCTCGTCGAGGCGGAACTCGATCGCCGCGGCGGCGAGGCCGCCGGCGGTGCCGCCGCGGCGCGCGAACGCCGACAGCGTGCCGTCGGCGACGTCGCGCCGCACGAAGATCACCTCGAGGACGCGCAGCGTCCCGCCGCTCTCCAGGCGCTCGACAGCGCCGAGCATCTGGCCCTCGAAGGTCGCATCGGGACCGAAGGCGAACGTGAGCAGCTGGACGGGAGACTTGGCCATGCGCTCACGCTGGCGCCTGCGGCGACCGCGGGCATCATCCCGAAGGGATGAGGGCGCCCGCCCGGGCCGCGATGCGCGCGGCGCCGAGCTCAGAGACCGAGCGGGTGACGCGTCTCGGGCAGCGCGTCGAGATCTCGTCGCAGGTGGGCGACCGCCCGGCTCTCGCGCACCGCGTGCCGCAGTGCGGCGCTCACGGACGACAGCTCCCACGCGGCGACCATCGGCATGCCGATGGCCAGCACGACGACGGCGGGCAGCGCCGGCGCCGGCGCGGGGACCAGCACGGCGGCGGCCACCAGGCCGCCCGCGCCCAGCATGGTCAGCGCGATGTAGAGCGCACGCAGCACGAGCACGCGGGTCGGCAGCGACAGGCGGGCGGGCAGTGGCAGCACGATGCCCCCCATGGTGCCCGGTGGGCGCCGATTTGGCGCCCACCCTCCGTGCGATCGGTCCGATCAGTCCGTCGCGCGGCCGTACGCGAGCAGGCCGTAGATGATCAGGATGTCGATCGCGAACAGCGAGATCGCCAGGAAGGGGTAGGCCGAGATCGCCAGCATCTGGATGATCGCGTTGACCCCGGCGCTGAGGATGCCGACCCAGCGGGCGCCCGCGGCCTGGGCCCAGATGCCCAGCGCCGAGATCGCCTGGATGGCCCCCACGATGACCAGGAACCAGCCCCACGTGTTCAGGTTGCTGATGACGAACTGCGCGTCCTTGACGTAGAACTTGCTGTCGCTGATCGCCGCGATGCCGTAGACGAAGTTCAGCGTGCCGACGATCATCAGCATCGTGCCGGCGAAGAGCACCCAGCCGTAGCCGCGACGCTCGTCGGGGTAGCTCTGCTGCTGAGCGGAGAGGGGAGCCGACGGCCCCCGGGGCTCGGCGCTGGTGGACATCGAGGGTTCCTCCTTCGTTGTGTGCCTGCCCGGACCGTAGGAGCGCTGCCGACGCCCAGCATCATCCGCATGGGATGACGGGTGAGGCCGCGGCGAAACCGCCGGTCAGGGCGTGGTCGTCGCGGTGGCCGTCCCCGCCCCCGGAGCGGGCAGCGTCACCGTGGGGGTCGTCGTGGTCCTGGCCGGCGCGGGCTGGACGGTCACCGTGGGCGTGACCGTCACCGTGGTCGCCGGCGGGGCGGCGACCGTGGTCGTGATGTTGGTCGTGCTCGTCGTGCGGTGCAGGTCCACGCTGACGGCGGGCGCGGTGTTCGCGGTCGCGCCCTCGTCGCCGCGGTCGATGACCAGCGCCGTCAGGACGCCGAGCACGAGGGCGACGACCACGCCGGCCGCGAGCACCCAGCCCCGCGACTGGCCGTCGCTGGGCGCGCCACCGGACGGCGGCGGGCCGGACGGTGGCGGCGGGCCGTCGGGCGGCGGTGCAGGAGGTCGTGCTCCGGGATCCTGATCAGTCATCCGGCGCAGCGTCACGCCGGCGCGTGCCGGGGGCATCACCCGCATCGGACGATGCGGCCTGCCTCGCGCGTGATGACGATCGTTCACAGATGAGACACCGTCACGCGCCCGACGCCAGCGCCGAGGAACCGGCGGTCCAGCCGCCGGAGCACGTCGAGCTGTCCGGCGTGTTCGCCGCGCCCGCCTGGCTGCGCGACCTCGGTTTCGCCGCCTGGCTGCTGGCCGGCATCACCATCGTGGTCGTCGGCGCCGTCGGAATCGCGGCGCTGACGAGCACCATCTTCGTCCCGGTCGTGGTCGCGTCGATCCTCGCCGCGGTGCTGTCGCCGGTCGTGCGTGCCCTGGAGCGCCACCACGTCCCGCGCCTGGCGGGCACCGCGATCGTGTTCGTCGGCGTCATCGTGGCGGGAACGGCGATCGTCGTGATGATCGTCTCCGGCATCACCAGCCAGGGCGACAACCTCACCGGCAAGCTGCAACAGGCCGCCGACAAGCTGCAGTCGACCCTGAACGACCTCGGGGTCAGCAGCGACAGCGCCCAGCAGGCCAAGAGCAGCGCCAGCTCAGGGCTCAGCGACGCCTTCCACTCGCTGCTCGACGGCCTGGTCACCGGCATCTCGGCCTTCGCGTCGCTCGCGGTCTTCATCTCGTTCACGGCGCTCAGCCTGTTCCTCCTGCTCAAGGACGGGCCCAAGATCCGCACGTGGACGGAGCGCCATCTCGGCGTTCCCGAGCCCGCGGCCCGGGTCGTGCTCGGCCGCACGCTGCAGTCGCTGCGCGGGTACTTCACCGGCGTCACGATCATCGCCGCGTTCAACGGTGTCGTCATCGGCCTGGGGGCGCTGCTGCTCGGCGTCCCGTTGGCCGGCTCGATCGCCGTCGTGAACTTCGTCGCGGCCTACATCCCGTATCTGGGCGCATGGACGGCCGGCGCGTTCACGGTGCTCGTCGCCCTGGGCGCGAACGGGGAGCAGACAGCGATCGTGATGGGCGTCATCGTGCTGCTCGCCAACGGCGCGCTGCAGCAGATGATCCAGCCGCTCGTCATGGGCGCGGCGCTGGGCATCCACCCGCTGGTCGTGCTCATCGTGACCATCGCGGCCGGCGCCCTGTTCGGCGCGGTCGGGATGATCGTCGCCGCCCCGCTGACCTCGGCCGCCGTCCGCGTCTCCGGTGACCTGGCCGCCATGCGCGCCGATGCGGCGCCCGGCGCCGGCGCCGACGCCCCGGGCCCGCCGGCGGACGAGCCGGAGCCGGTCGCGGCCGGGGTCTAGCCGGTCGGCCGTGGCGCGCAGCGCGTTCGAGGTCGCCCGTTCGACCCTGCGCCGCTTCGTGGCCGACGGGATGAGCGAGCGCGCGCCGGCCATCGCCTACTACGCCGTCCTGTCGATCTTCCCGGCGTTGTTGTTGGTGTTCGGCGCGCTGCGCTTCGTCGGGGGCGACAACGCGCCCGACGAGATCGCCGCCTACACGAGTGAGCACGGTGCCTCCGGCGCACTCGCCTCCGCCGTGCATGACGCGGTCGCCTCCGCCCGTGAGGCGCCGGCCCCCGCTGCCGGCGGAGCCGGTGCGCTGGGCGCGGTGACGACGCTCTACGGGGCGTCGCGCGCGTTCACGGCCACCGGACGCGCCCTCGACGCCATGGACGGCGACGTCCGGACCGGCCGCACGCTGCGGCGCCGCGCCCAGGACGTCGGCTGCACGCTGCTGCTGCTGTTCGGCGGCCTGATCGTGCTCCTCCTCCTGCTCGTCAGCGGCGGCGTGCTCAGCGACGTGCTCGAGCTCGTCGGCATCTCGCAGGGCGCCACGACGCTGTACTCGGTGGGGCGGTGGGTCGCGGTCGCCGTGCTCGGCCTGTTGCTGATCGCGGTGATCCGCTGGGCGGCACCCAGCGCCCCGCGACCGCCGTTGCGGTTGCGCAGCGCCGGGGTCCTGCTCACCGTCGCGGCGCTCCTGCTCGAGGCGGCCGGCTTCAACTTCTACCTGACGACCGTCGCGCACTACGACGCCACCTACGGGACGTTCACGGCCGCGGTCATCCTCATGGTCTGGGTCTGGATGGCGAGCGCGACACTGCTCGCGGGCGCCGAGGTCGACGCCGTCATGGAGGACCGGCGGCGCCCTCCACCCGCCGCCGACGACGGGCCGCGACCGGCATCACCCGGACTGGATGATGCGGGCACCGGCGGGCGCGGCGAGGGTGGGCGCAGCACGCAGAAGCCGGCCACCAGGAGCACACGATGACCCAGCCGTTCAAGGGGAAGATCAACGTCGACATCCGAGACTCGGTCCCGGACTGGTCGCCGTTCGAGCCGCCCAAGGCGCCGGACGGCGCGACCAGCGTCCTCTACGTGGTCCTCGACGACGTGGGCTTCTCGGCGATGAGCAGCTACGGCGGCCCCATCCCGACGCCGAACATCGACCGGATCGTCGACGACGGCGTGCGCTACACCCAGTTCCACACGACAGCGCTGTGCTCGCCGACGCGCTCGTGCCTGCTGACCGGGCGCAACCACACCCGCAACGGCATGGCCTGCATCACCGAGTGCGCCAGCGGGTTCCCGAACGCCAACGGGGTGATCCCGCCCGAGAACGGCCAGATCCAGGAGATCCTCGGCGCCCAGGGCTGGAACACGTACATGGTCGGCAAGTGGCATCTGTGCCCGGAGGCCGAGATGAACCTCGCCTCGACGCGGCGCAACTGGCCGAACGGGCGCGGCTTCGAGCGCTGGTACGGCTTCCTCGGCGCCGAGACCAACCAGTGGTATCCCGACCTGGTCTACGACAGCCACCCGGTCGACCCGCCGAGCTCCCCCGACGAGGGCTACCACCTCACCGTGGACCTCACCGACAAGGCCTTGGAGTTCATCAAGGACGCCAAGGTCCTGGCGCCCGAGAAGCCGTTCTTCCTGTACTACGCCCCGGGCGGCTGCCACGCGCCCCACCACGTCCCCAAGGAATGGGCCGACCGCTTCAAGGGCCAGTTCGACATGGGCTACGAGGCGCTGCGCGAGCAGACGCTGGCCCGCCAGAAGGAGCTGGGCATCGTCCCGGCCGACACCCAGCTGCCGCCGCTGAACCCGATCGGGACGCCCGAGACGCGCACGGGGCCGGACGGCAAGCCGTTCCCGGCGCTGGACGTCACGCGGCCGTGGGACTCGCTGTCGGGCGATGAGCAGCGGCTGTTCAGCCGGATGGCGGAGGTCTACGCCGGCTTCCTGGCCCACACCGACGCGCAGATCGGGCGGTTGCTGGACTACCTCGAGCAGACCGGCCAGCGCGAGAACACGATGGTCGTCCTGGTCTCCGACAACGGCGCCAGCGGCGAGGGCGGCCCCGACGGCTCGGTCAACGAGAACAAGGTCGCCAACGGCATCCCCGACGACATCAACGAGAACCTCGCCAAGATCGACGAGCTGGGCAGCCCGGCCACCTACAACCACTATCCCAACGGCTGGGCGATGGCCTTCAACACGCCGTTCAAGATGTGGAAGCGCTACGAGTTCAACGGCGGCAGCGCCGACCCCTGCATCATCTCCTGGCCTGCCGGCATCAAGGCCAAGGGCGAGCTGCGCGAGCAGTACCACCACGCCGTGGACGTCGTCCCGACGATCCTCGACGCGCTCGGCGTCGAGCCGCCCGAGACGATCGCCGGGCACGTCCAGAGCCACTTCGACGGCGTGAGCATGCGCTACAGCTTCGACAGCGCCCCGCTGCCCAGCGCGCGGTCGACGCAGTTCTACTCGATGCTCGGCTCGCGCAGCATCTGGCACGACGGCTGGAAGGCGGTCACCACGCACCCGACGCTCAGCGGCTGGGGCAACTTCGAGAACGACGAGTGGGAGCTCTACCACGTCGACGTCGACCGCTCCGAGCTGCGCGACCTCTCCATGGAGGAGCCCGAGCGCCTGATGGCGCTGATCAACCTCTGGTACGCCGAGGCCGGCGCCAACGGGGCGTTCCCGCTCGACGACCGATCGGGGCTGGAGCTCCTCACCACCCCGCGGCCCGTGCTCTCGCCGCCGCGCAGCCGCTACATCTACTACCCGGGCCTCGCGGAGGTCCCCGAGTCCCAGGCGGTCAACATCCGCAACCGGTCCTACGCGATCGGCGCGGTGGTCGACCTGCCGGCCCCCGGGGCCGAGGGCGTGCTGTTCGCTCACGGCTCGCGGTTCGGCGGCCACGCGCTGTACGTCAAGGACAACCGGCTGCACTACGTCTACAGCTTCGTCGGCAGCGTCGAGCAGCGCATCGTCGCCGACACCGACGTGCCCACCGGCGAGGGGCTGATCCTGTCGGCCGCCTTCGAGAAGGAGGGCGAGGACCCGCCCGGCGTGGCCGTCGGCACGCTGTCGCTGTTCCACGGCGACGTCAAGGTCGGCGAGGGCCGGATCATGACGCAGCCGGGTAAGTTCGCGCTCGGCGGCGAAGGCCTGTGCGCGGGGCGCGACAGCAGCGACCCCGTCACGGGCGACTACCCCGGCTCGGCGCCCTGGGCGTTGACCGGCGGCACACTCGACCGTGTCGTGATCGACGTCAGCGGCGAGCCGTACGTCGACCTCGAGCGCGAGGCCGTCGCGATGATGTCGCGCGAGTAGCAGCGGCTGATGACCACCACCCGCCAGGATCTCAGGGCGCCGGCCACGGACGGCGTCCGGGCCCTGGGCTCCTGGTCGGACGGGCCGGCGCGCACGGCGATCATCGACTTCGTCGCACGCGCCTGCGATGAGGTGCCGGTGGCCGAGCGCGTCGCCGTGTTCGACAACGACGGCACGCTGTGGTGCGAGCAGCCGCTGCCGATCCAGGCCGACTTCATCCTGCGCCGGCTGGCGCAGATGGCCGTCGGCGACCCGGCGCTGCAGGAGCGCCAGCCGTGGAAGGCCGCGCACGAGCAGGACGTCGCGTGGCTGAGCGCGGTGATGACCGAGCACTACGCCGGCGACGACACCAAGGCCAAGGTGTTGCTCGGCGGCATCCTCGCGGCCTACGCGGGCATGAGCGTGGAGGACTTCGAGCGCCGCTCGGACACGTTCCTGCGCAGCACGCAGCACCCGACGCTCGGCCGCGGTTACCTGGAGTGCGCCTACCGGCCGATGGTGGAGCTGCTGGGCTACCTCGAGGCCAACGGGTTCGCCAACTACATCGTCTCGGGCGGCGGGCGCGACTTCATGCGCCCGATCACCGACGAGGTCTACGGCGTCCCGCGCGAGCGCGTGATCGGCAGCGCGGCGGCCCTGGCCTACGAGCCCGACGAGCACGGCGGGACGATCAGCCACACGCCACGGCCCGAGTACCTCGACGACGGCCCCGAGAAGCCGATCCGGATCTGGAGCCGCACCGGGCGCCGGCCGCTGCTGGCCGGCGGCAACTCCAACGGCGACGTGCCGATGCTCGACTTCACCCAGCACGCCGACAAGCCGTTCCTGCGGCTGCTCGTGCGCCACGACGACGCCGAGCGCGAGTTCGCCTACACCGCGGGCGCCGAGCAGGCGCTCGAGCGCGCGGCGGCGGAGCGCTGGACGGTGGTCAGCGTCAAGGACGACTGGACCACTGTGTTCTGACGGCTCACGCCTTCGCGACGCCGCGGACGACCAGGAAGACGCCGAGCGCCGCGCTCAGCACGACGGCGATCCGGCGGCCGTTGGCCGCGAACCAGCCGTCCGCCTGATCGACGAGCGCGACCGTGCGCTCAGGCGCGACGACCAGCCCGGCGAGCGGGACCTCGGCCAACGTGAACATCACGACGTTGAACGCGACGACGAGCGCGATGACGCCGCCCGTGCCATGGCCGCCCGTGGCGATGTCCTTGAGGCCGATCAGGTAGGCCACACCGGGCAGGTTGATGACCAGCGCCGCGACGAACACGACCGGGACCGAGCCGCGGGCCAGCAGCCGCTGGGACACGGGCTCGCGTCCCTGCGCGGCGTGCGCGGTGTTGGGCGAACGACGGCGCCGCCTCAGCCTCGCGCCGGCGTGCGCCGACAGCGCGGCCGCCAGCAGCAGCGCCAGGCCGCCGACGGCGACGTCGGCGATCCAGCTCACGCCCGAGCGGTCGTCGTGCACGGTGCCCGACCCGTTCAGGAGCGCGACGATGCCGAGCCCGATCCCGATGCTCATCGTCATCCCGCCGGCCAGATAGGCGGTCAGGAGCGACCGGCGCCGGGGCTGGGAGAGCAGGATGGCGACCGCGGCCAGGAGCGTCGGGTAGAGCGCGGCGTCCAGTGCCAACAGCATGAGTTGCACCGGCATGCGGCGTCATGACAGCGCATGCCCCCGACGGCTCCATCACCCATTCGGCATGAGGGACCGCCGCTGTCACCCCGAAGGGATGATGTCGGCGGCGCCGCGCTCCGGTTCGATGGGCACGTGTCCACCATCGCCGAGCAAGCGCTCCGGGCCGCCGTGCAGCCCAACGGCCGGGCCAAGCCCCACCCGACCGCCACCGAACGGGCCGAGCGGGGCCGCGCTGTACGAGCCGCCGTTCCGCGCTCGAGCCTCGGCGAGTGGGAGCCGGCGCGCGATCGGCGCGACCCGGTCGAGCGGATGGAGGAGCAGGCGCGGACACGCGTGCAGGAGCTCGTCCCGATCCGCCACGGGCGGATGCTCGTCTCGCCGTTCACGTTCTTTCGCGGCTCCGCCGACCTGATGGCCGCCGACCTCGACGCGTCGCCCAGGACCGGCCTGGAGGTCCAGCTGTGCGGGGACGCGCACCTGTCCAACTTCGGGGCCTACGCAGCGCCCGACCGCCGGCTGGTCTTCAGCGTCAACGACTTCGACGAGACGTTGCCCGGGCCGTTCGAGTGGGACGTCAAGCGGCTGGTGGCGAGCTTCGCCGTCGCCGGGCGCGATCGTGCCTTCGACGCGCGCCAGCGGCGCGAGATCAACAAGACCGCCGGCCGGGCCTACCGGGAGTCGATGCTCGAGTTCGCCGCCATGCGCGAGCTCGACCTGTGGTACGCCCGCATCGACGTGGAGGACATCGCCGCGCGGTTCGGCGCACAGGCCAGCGCGAAGGACGTCAAGCGCCTCGATCGCAACCTCGCCAAGACCCGCAGCAAGAACAGCCTGAAGGCCTTCGACAAGCTCACGGAGATCGTCGACGGCCGGGTGCGGATCATCAACGACCCGCCCCTGATCGTCACCGTTGAAGAGGTCGCCGGGGAAGGCCAGCAAGCGGGCATCGAGGAGTCGATCCGCACCATCATCCGCTCCTACCGCCGCTCGCTTCCGACGGACCGCCGCCATCTGCTCGAGCGGTTCCACTACGCGCATGCCGCGCGCAAGGTCGTGGGCGTCGGCAGCGTCGGCACCCGGGCGTGGATCGTGCTGATGCAGGGACGCGACGTCAACGACCCGCTGTTCCTGCAGGCCAAGGAGGCCGAAGCCTCCGTCCTCGAGCCGTTCCTGGGCAAGAGCGCGTTCTCCAACCACGGCAAGCGCGTGGTGGAGGGCCAGCGCCTGATGCAGGCGGCCAGCGACCTGATGCTCGGCTGGGTCCGCGTCGAGGGCATCGACGGCGTGAGCCGCGACTTCTACGTCCGCCAGCTCTGGGACCAGAAGGGCTCGGCCATCGTCGAGACGATGAGCCCGCGGACGATGACGTCCTACGCGGAGCTGTGCGGGTGGACGCTCGCCAAGGCCCATGCCCGCTCGGGCGACCCGGTGGCGATCGCCAGCTACCTGGGCTCCGGCTCGTCGTTCGACCGGGCCCTCGCGACGTTCGGGGAGGCCTATGCCGACCAGAACGAGCGCGACTACGCCGCCATGCAGGCGGCAATCGACAGCGGCCGTCTCAGCGCGACGACGGGGCTCTGACCCGCGGCTCGGGCTCGCCCGCTTCGACGGCGTCCTCGACGGTCGCGAACACGGCGCCGTCGCCCAGCGCGTCCAGGAGCCCGGCGCGCTGCCAGAGGGCGAGGACCGGCGGGTGCACCGACGCGAGCTGCAGCGTCGACCCCTCGACGGCGAGCTCCGCGGCGACCTGCTCGAGCATGTCGGCGCCGTCGGTGTCGGTGAGCAGGACCGCTTCGGCGTCGACGACGATGCGGACCGGCCCGCCGTCGTCGGCGGTGATCTCGTGGATGCGGGTCCGGAACGCGTCGGCATCGGCGAAGAACAGCGGGCCGTCGATCCGCGCGATGCGCACGCCGGGCGTCAGCTCCAGGCCCTCGTGGCGTGCGATGACGTGGTACCGGCCGGTCTGTGGATCGCGCCCGAGCTCCCGGACCGAGGTGCGCGAGGACCGGGCGATCAGCAGCAGCAGCGAGAGCACGACGCCGATGAGGATGCCCTGGGTGATCCCGATGAACAGGATGCCCAGGCCGGCGCCCATGAAGAACAGCCAGTCGGCGCGGCTGACGCGGTAGTAGCGCCGCAGGTCGGCGAACGTGATCAGGCCGACCATCGCGTCGATCACCACGGCCCCGAGCGTCGCGGAAGGCAGCTGCTCGAACAGCCCGGCGAGCAACAGCATCGTCAACAACACCAGCGCGGCGTTGATCAGCGACGCCATCTGGCTCTGCTGTCCAGCGGCCTCCGCCACCGTGGTCTTCGACAGGCTCCCGTCGGTGGCGAACCCGCCCACGAACCCGGCCGCGCCGCACGCGAAGCCCTGGGCGACGAGCTCCTGGTCGGTGTCGATCTCGTAGTGATGGCGGCTGGCCATCGCGCGCGCCGAGGCCAGCGACTCGGAGTAGCCCACGAACACGATGGAGAGGGCTCCCACCAGCAGCGCCGACGTCTCGCTCCAGCCCACGCCGGGGAGCCCGACCGCCGGCAGCCCGGTCGGCACGGGACCGGTCACGGCGACGCCGTGCGACGCCAGGTCCAGCAGCTCGGACGCCGCGATGGCGGCGATGACCACCATCAGCATCCGCGGCCAGCGCGGCAGCCACCGGCGCATGGCCAGCAGCACCCCCAGCGAGCACACCCCCACGGCCAGCGTGGTCGTGTTCGTGTTCGGCACCTCCTTGATGGTCCTCCAGAGCTCCTGGGCGTACGAGCCGTCGGCCGTCTCGACGCCGAGCAGCTTCTGGGACTGGTCGATGATGATCCCGATCGAGAAGCCGAGCACGAACCCGGCCATGACGGCCTTGGACAGGAACGTCGACACCCAGCCCATCCGCAGCACGCCGAGCGCCAGGTAGACGAGCCCCGTGGCGATCGCCAGCGCGGCGGTCCAGCCGATCGCCTTGTCGGTGCCCAGCGCGGCGGTCCCGATGATCGGTGTGATGGCCGCGGCCGACACCGCGCACACGGCCGCGCTCGGACCCTGCGCGAGGTGCCGCGACGTGCCGAAGATCGCATAGGCGACGAGCGCCACGAAGGCGGTGTAGAGCCCGTACTGCGCCGGCACGCCGGCCAGCGACGCGTACGCGAGGCTCTGCGGGACGAGCAGCGCCCAGACCGAGAGCCCCGCGACCGCGTCGCCGGTCAGGAGGCCGCGGTCGTAGGAGGGCAGCCATCCGAGGATCGGTACGTACCGGCGCAGCCGCGCCGTCATCAGCCGCGGGCGGTCGCGGCCACGTGGTCGACGCCGGCGTCACGCGCCCGTGCCACGGCGACACGGCGGCGCGCCCAGGCGTACGGCGGAGCATCCGACGGGATGCTGTGGTGGGCCAGGTGGTCTTCGAGGTCGGCGAGCTTGACGGCCCGCGCGAGCCGGCCCGCCTCGCCGCGGGCGCGGGCGATGCGCAACACGTACATCTCGTACGACTCGGCCGGCACGTGCGTGAGCAGCCCCAGCGCTTCGAGCTCGGTGCTCGTGAGGCCGTAGACCTGGAGCTCGTAGCTCGTCACGCCGGAGCCTTCGAGCGCGTCGTGCAGCCACGCCACGGCCCGCGCCGGCTCCGGCACCGCGGCACCGACCCGCGCGAGGTGCTCGACGACCAGCTCGCCGAAGCGCGTGCGCTGGTCGCCGTGCAGCCGCCGGGCGACGTCCCGGGCTACGACCGCGTCCATGCGCCTTCCATCGATGCGGCGAGATGGCGGCGCGCCCACGCGTAGGGCGGCAGCTCCCAGCGGAGCGGGTTCTGCGCCGACCGCGCGAGGTGGTCGTCGAGGTCGGCGATCTTGATCGCGCGCGCGACGTCGCCCGCCGGCCCGGGCGCATGGGCGATGCGCAGCATGTGCAGCTCGAAGGCTTCGTCCTCGCGGCGGGTGAGGAGGTCCAGCGCCTCCTCCTCGAGCTCGGTCATCCCGCCCTCCCGCAGGGCGGCGGACGGTGTGTCGCTGTGCTCCAGGACGTCATGCAGCCAGGCCGTCGTCCGGGCGGTCGGCGGCACCGCGGCGACCACTCTGCTGACGTGCTCGATCTGCAGCTCCCCGAGCCGGTCACGCCGGTCGTGGTGGCTGTAGTAGGCGATGCTGCGGGCGATCTCCGGATCCACGGCGCGAGTCTCTCGCGCGCGCGTGACCCAAACATCATCCGGTTGAGATGACGTCCACAGCGCCAGATGTCATCCCGTTCGGGCGATGCGCGGCGCCCCCGGAGCTCTTACGGTCGTACCGTCACCAAAGGAGAACCAGGATGCTCACCACCGCTGACCGCACGGTCCGCACGGCCCACCACGTCGCCAACCGGCAGCTCGACCGGCTCCTCCTCTTCACGGCGCTGCAGTCGGGCGCGTGGTACGCGCACCGCCGCGCCCGCAGCACGATGCCGCGGGTGATGCGAGGCACCGCCGTCTCCTCCGGGCTCGTCGCCGCGGCGGCCGTGGGGACCGGGATCGCCGTCGTCCGCCACCGCCTCTACCTGCAGGAGGGCAACGGCACGCATCGGGGCAACGGCGCGGCCGGCGCGCCGCCGGCGCCGTAGCCGCGGCGTGAGCCGCGAACGGTGGATGGCGGCGCTCTTCGCGCTCGGAGCCGCGTGCTTCGTCGTCGGCCCCTTCCCGGGCTACGCCGAGCTGGTCGGCGCCCAGGCCGACGCCATCACGTTCTTCGTCGGCTCGATCTTCTTCACCGGGGGCGGGACGCTGCAGGCGGCGATCGCGTGGCCCGAGCGCCGGTCCTCGCCCCACGGTCCGCCGGCCTGGCGGTCGGCCGCGATCCAGCTCGCGGGCACGCTGTTCTTCAACGTCACGACCTACCAGGCCGTGCACACGTCGCTCTCCAACGCGGACTACGACCGCGTCGTGTGGCGGCCGGACGCGTTCGGCTCGATCTGCTTCCTGGCGTCAGGCCTGATCGCCTACCGCGTCTCGGCGCGGCACGGCTGGGTTCCGGCGCGCGACGGGGCCGGGTGGTGGGAGCCGGCGGTCAACCTGCTGGGCTGCGTGTTCTTCGGCATCGCGGCCATCGCCGGCTATGTGGTCCCAGCGCGTGGCTCACCGGTCGACCTGGCCGCCGCCAACGTCACGACCGTGCTCGGCGCCCTGTGCTTCCTCGGGTGCGCCGTCGCGACGCTGCGCACGGGACGCACACGCAAGTCCCCGCGCCTGCGCCGGCTGCGCGTGCTCCGGCACCGCCATGCAGCGGGCGTCACCCCAAGCGGATGATGCTGCGCGGTGCTCCTCGAACCTAGGGTGGTTCGGTGATCACCGCCTCATCCCCGCTGCGCGACGCCGGCGCCCACTAGGCCGGCCGAGGGGCTCGCCCGCTCATGCGCAAGTGGCTGCCCATGATCATCCTGGCGATGGCCCAGTTCGTCATGGTGCTCGACTCGAGCGTCATGAACGTCGCGATCTCGCAGATCGTCGACGACCTCGACACCACGATCCAGGGCGTGCAGACCGCCATCACGCTCTACACCCTCGTCATGGCGGCCTTCATGCTCCTGGGCGCCAAGCTCGGCGACATCCTTGGCCGCAACCGGGCGTTCGCCATCGGGCTGGCGATCTACGGCGTCGGATCGCTGACGACGGCGCTGAGCCCGAGCCTGGGCGTCCTGCTGGTCGGCTGGTCCGGGATCGAGGGCCTCGGCGCGGTGCTCGTCGTGCCGGCCATCGCCGCGCTCACCGCCGCCACGTACGAGGGCCGCGACCGGGCGCTGGCCTATGCGCTCCTCGGCGGGATCGCCGCCGTCGCCGTCGCGGCGGGGCCCTTGATCGGCGGCTGGGTGACGACCGAGCTCAGCTGGCGCTACGTCTTCGCCGCCGAGACCGTGGTGGTCGTCCTCATCCTGCTCGTCCGCGGCCAGATCGCCCGGGCGCCCAGCGCAGCGCGCCGTCCACACCTCGACCTCGTCGGCGTGGCGCTGTCCTCGGCCGGCCTGGGCCTGGTCGTGTTCGCGATCCTGCGCAGCAGCGTCTGGGGCTTCGTCCAGCCCCGCACGCCACCGACGGTCGGCGGGACCGAGATCACCCCCCTGGGCTTCTCCGTCGTGCCGTTCATGGTGCTGGCCGGACTCGCGCTGCTCCGTGGATTCGTCGCCTGGGAGCAGCGGCGCGCACGCCTGGGACAGGACCAGCTGCTCGACACCGCGCTGCTCGGCATCGCGCAACTGCGGGCCGGGCTCTCGACGCTGGTGGGCCAGCAGCTCGTCCTGATGGGCACGTTCTTCGTCATCCCGGTGTACCTGCAGGTCGTCCTGGGCCTCGATGCGTTCGAGACGGGCAAGCGCCTGCTCCCCCTGTCGGTCGCCATGCTCGTCTTCGCGCTGCTCGGTCCGCGGATCGCGGGCAGGCGCTCGCCGCGCATCGTCGCCCAGGCCGGGCTGGTCGCGGTGAGCATCGGCGCGCTGGTGATGCTCGGCACGCTGGACGTCAAGCTCAACGACAGCGGCTTCAAACTCGCCCTGACGCTCATCGGGGCGGGCGCAGGGCTGCTCGCCTCGCAGCTGGGCAACATCATCATGTCGGCCGTCGCGCCGACCCAGACCAGCGAGGCGGGGGGGCTTCAGGGCACGGCCCAGAACCTCGGGTCCTCGCTCGGCACCGCCATCGTCGGCGCGGTGCTGCTGGGATCTCTGGCGACCGGCTTCAGCGAGCGCATCATCGACAACCCCAGCATCCCGGCCGCCGCGCAGCAGACCATCGCGGCTCACGTCGAGAAGGGCATCGACATCGTCCCCGTCGGTACGGTCGAGCAGGCGGCGGTCGACGGCGGGCTCACCCAAGACCAGGCGCGGGCGGTCGCCGCCGACTACGGCGACGCGCAGCTCGTCGCGCTGCGGCTGTCGCTCGGCGCCGTCGCCCTCACGGCGCTGCTGTCGCTGTGGGTGACCCGGGGGCTGCCGGGCGCCGCGACCGCGCGCTCCGAGGCGACCGCGCCCTCCGAGCCGAGCGCGCACCCCGCGACGGCGGTCGCGTAGGCCTGCCCATGTCGACGACCGACGACATCGGGGAGGGGCCCATGCCACGCGATGACCCACGCCAACCGGCCGAGGAGAGGACCGACGTCGGGGTGCTGATCGTCGACGACCAGCCCTTCTTCCGCAGCGCCGCGCGCGAGGTGGTCGGCGCGCTTCCCGGCTTCCGCGCCCTCGCCGAGGCGTCCTCGGGCCCGGAGGCGGTGGCGGCGGTGGCCGAGCTGCATCCGCAGCTGGTGCTGCTCGACGTCCGCATGCCGGGCATGGACGGGATCGAGACCGCCCGCCTGATCACGGCGAGTCATCCGGGGACGGTGGTGGTCCTGATCTCGATCGAGGACATCATCGGCGTGCCGTCCAATGCCCGGACCTGCGGCGCCGCCGCCGTCATCCGCAAGCAGGACTTCCGCCCCTCCGTCCTGCGGGAGCTGTGGGCCGTGCACGGGCCGCATCCCGCGTGACGCGCACGCGCGGTCGGTCAGGCGCCGGCCGCCGGCGCGGGGATGGTCCCCGCTATCCGCGTGCCGCGCCCGGGAAAGGACTCGACGAGCAGCGTCCCGCCGACCGCGACGAGCCGGTCGTGGATGTTGGTCAGGCCGTGGCCGTAGGTGCGCGCGTCGACGTCGAAGCCGCGGCCGTCGTCGCGCACCTCGAAGCGCAGCCCATCGCCGTGGAAGACGACGATCGAAGCCGACCGCGCGCCGGCGTGCTTGGCGGCGTTCTGCAGCGCCTCCAGGCAGCAGAAGTACACCGCCGCCTCGACCGGCTGCGCAAAGCGGCCCACGCCCTGCGCGGCGACGGTGGTCGGCAGCGATGACCGGCGCGCGATGGACTGCAGGGCCTCCTCCAGACCGCGGTCGACCAGCAGCGCCGGATAGACGCCGGCGGCCAGCGACCGCACCTCCTCCAGCGCGTCGCCCACGTCCTCGCTGAGCTGGTGCAGCTGCTCGGCGTCGGGCAGATGCTCCTCGACCGACCGCTCACTGGCGAGCTCGAGCTTGATGCGCAGCGCCACGAGGCGTTGCTGAGCGCCGTCGTGCAGATTCCGCTCGATGCGGCGCCGCTCCTCGTCGGCCACGGCCAGGATCCGCTCGCGCGACCGGCGGACCTCCTCGAGGGAGTTCTCGACCTGCGCTGCCAGCCGCTGGTTGGTCAGCACGACCAGGGCGAGCCCGCCGACGGCGCGCACGAACTCGCGATGGTCCTCGAGCGCGGCCTCGTGGACGATGGCGGCCACCACCGCATCGCCGTCTTCGATCACGGTGAACGCACGTGGCGATTCAGCACCGGGCAGCGCCATCGTGGCGCCGTCCGTGTCGACCCAGCAGCCGTCGGCGGTGCGGTAGGCCAGGTCGATCGTGGGATCGTCGAGCGCCTCGGCCAGGGCCTGGCGCAGGGTCTCGGGATCGGTCACCGCCTGGAGCTTGGGAGCGAGGCGATACAGCCCGGCGCCCACCGCGATGCGCCACCGCGCGGCGCCGACCAGGAATCCCAGGGCCATGACCGGCACCCCGGCCGCCAGCACCCACGTGACCGTGAGGAGGGTGTCCGAGGCCGCGTCGTCGTGGCGTAGGCTGAACGCGAGGGGCAGCGCCACCGCGTGCACGACGGCCAGTGCGAGCACCGGTGTGAGGGTGCGCCGCATGGCCGTCGTCGCCGTGGCGATCCGCGCCAGCAACCGCAACGTCACCCCGAGCAGGATCACCGACGCCAGGACCTCTCGGAGTGGCAGGAGGACGTCGCCGACCCACGCTGGCTCGGCCGCCACCTGGAAGGCGTTGCCGGGACAGCCTTCGATGCACGTCGTCCAGGTCGCCGGCACGGGAAAGGCGTCCGTCACGAGCGCCGACGGGACGAACAGGACGAGCACGACCAGCGCGATGCCGGCGACGAGCACGCGATCGGCGCGGGCGTGCAGCCAGCCGGAAGGGAACGCCAGCACGAGATACACCAGCAGGATCTCGGCCAGCCAGTTCGCGACCCGTCCGACGCTGTAGACGACCTCGTCGCTCGCTCCGCCCAGGGCCGCGAGGAAGGTCAAGAGCCCGGCGGCCACGAGCAGCCGGCCGAAGCGCCGGCTCGCTGGCCGCGTCCAGATCGCCAGTCCGACTGCGGTGGGCAGCAGCACCAACCCAGCCCTGACGGCGGCCGCGGCCGTGCTCGGATCGTTGCCGTTCGACGTGATCAGCCAGGTGACCGCGGCCGCACTCACTCCCGCGACTGCCACGCCCACCGCGCGACCGGGTGTCAACGCACTGGCCGTCGGGGTCAGCGGAAGTTGTAGGGGAAGCGCCTGCGCCATGCGATCCTTCCGTCGACGCGGTCTCCGCGGTGGCCGTGGAGCAAGCCCTCGCCCGCGAGGCTACGCCAGCAGGCCTCGACGCGGTGGAAATCCCTGGATCAGCAGGGATGTTGTGGTGCGCGCACCACCCCGCCCCCGAACCAAGTGTGGTGTGCGCCCGGTTGCCGATCCTCACCGGCGGCGCGAAGTTCCCATCGTCATCCAACGACTGGAGCGCGACATGATCGTCGCAGCGGACTACCCCTTCCTGAACATCTTCTGGACGATGATCCTGTTCTTCGCGTGGGTCATCTGGATCTGGATGATCGTCGTCATCCTGACCGATGTCTTCCGGCGCCGGGACATCTCCGGATGGGCCAAGGCGGCCTGGACGGTCTTCCTCATCATCCTGCCCTTCATCGGCGTCCTGACCTACCTCATCGCCCAGGGTGAGGGCATGAACGCGCGGCGCACCGAGGACGCCCAGGTCGCCAGGTCGCAGTTCGACGACTACGTCAAGACCGTCGCGGCCCAGGACGCCACGCCCGCGTCCGAGATCCAGCGGGCCAAGGAGCTGCTGGACAGCGGCACCATCACGGCGGCGGAGTACGAGTCGCTCAAGGCCAAGGCGCTGGCCTGATGGCGAGCGGGGCCGTGGCCGACCACCGCGATCGCGTGACCGGGTGGTGGATCTTCGCCGCCGTGATGCTCGGCATCTCCGGCGTGCTGAACGTGATCTGGGGCATCGCCGCGGTCAGCGACTCCAAGTTCTTCGTGAATGACGCCAAGTACGTCATCAGCAGCCTGCACACCTGGGGCTGGATCACCTGGATCATCGGCGCGCTCGAGGTGACCGCGGCTGGATCGCTCGTGGTCGGCGGCGGGTTCGGCCGCTGGATGGGGATGCTGGCCGCGAGCGTCAGCGCCATCGCGTCGCTGCTGTCGATCGACGCCTACCCGTTCTGGTCCATCAGCGTCTTCGCGCTGAGCATCATCATCATCTACCAGCTGGCCAAGGGGCCGGAGGTCGTCGCGTACTAGCGCGCGGCCGCCGGCCGCGTCCAGGCGGCATCGACGTCGCCGCCGCCCTCGCACGCGACACGGCCGCCGAAGCGCATCACGGCAGGGTGCGACGCGATCTTGCCGGCGACGAGCGCCTGCCCCAGGCCGAAGTCGGTGGCCAGCCCGATCAGCGCCGGCGGGGCGAACCCGAGGCGATCGGCGATCACGTGGCTGTCGGCGGCCGAGTTGAGCCGCATGAGGATCAAGTTGTCGCACTGCGAGACGACGTTCTCGTGCACCTTCTGGGGACGCTGGGTGCCGACCAGCAGATAGATCCCGAACTTGCGCCCCTCGCCGGCGATCCGGACCGCGTGCTCGGTCGCGAGCGCGGTCAGCGCATCGTCCGGCGTGGCCGGGCAGACGTTGTGGGCCTCGTCGACGACGACGAGCACCGGGCGGCGGTCGAGCCGGCGATCCCAGAGCCCGCGCAGCACCGACTCGGCGACGAGCGCCTGCTCCTCGCGCGTGGGCAGGGAGCCGAGGTCGACCACGAGGCAGCGCACGGCGGGATCGTCGAGCTCGTCGAGCACCGAGCCGGCGTCATCGCGCGCCCACACGCCGAGGTCCTCGACCCCCAGGTTCCGGACCCGGCGATCCAGCGCGCGGGCCTCGGCACGGTCGGCGGTCGCCAGCTCGGCGACGCTCTCGGGCCGGTGGCGGGCCAGGAGCGCCGCCAGCTCGGCGTACTCCTCGCGGTCGGCGACGGGGTCGAGCTGCAACAGCGCGCCCTGGGTCTTCGCCCCCAGCTCGGCGAAGCGCAGGCGCAGCCGGGCGTCACCGGCGGCCGTGGCCGACCGGACCCCGATCCCGCCGGCGAGGGCCGCCCACCGCGCCGCCGGGCCGGCGTCGGCGCCGGGACGGAC
>Ga0308173_10000336_pt1 | contig 19223 bp, 18 predicted proteins | sample PhyPR1_FD_203716 | JGI IMG/M metagenome (GOLD analysis project Ga0308173, IMG submission 203716) | Soil microbial communities from UC Gill Tract Community Farm, Albany, California, United States - DLSLS.P.R1 | ecosystem: Environmental > Terrestrial > Soil > Agricultural land | place: USA...
GTGACCTTCTCGGTGGCCGACGCGGTCTTGGTGGCGATGCGGGGGGTGGTGCCCTGCGCCGCCTTGCTGCCGGTGGACCCCGCGGCCTCGCTGGCGGCCTCGGTCGCGGCCTCGTCGGCGGCCCTGGTGGCGGCCACCTTGGCCGGCGTGTCCTTCGTCGCGAGGGACTTCCTGGTGCTGCGAGCCATGTCGGGCCTCCTCGAGGGCCTCGGCGGCTGTGGGGGACCACAGAACGTGCCGAGAGGGTAGCCGGTCCGGGCGAACGCCTCTAGTACCCCGCTCCGCCGCCCGCGAGCTCCCGGGGTCGGAACGGCCGGTGCGGACCGCGCGCGAGGACCGGGAAACGCCGACGGCGGCCGACCCGGGTGGGTAGGCCGCCGTCGATCAGGTGGTGCCGGGTGGCGCCGCGCCGGTCAGGCGTCGTCCTCGCCGAGGATCGACCGGAGCCGCTTGGGTGCGGGTGCCCCGCCCTGGGGCTCGGCCGGGTTGTCGGTCCCGCCGTGCTCGAGCGCCTCGAGCTGCTGGGTGAAGTAGCTCTTGAGGCGGGAGCGGTACTCGCGCTCGAACGAGCGGAGGTTCTCCACCTCCACGCTGAGCTTGTCGCGGTCGCGCTCGAGGTCGCCGAACATCTGCCGGCGCCGCTCGGCGGTCTCGGAGTCGAGCATCTGGGCGCGGGTGCGGGCGTCGGACTCGAGCCGGTCGGCCTTGGTCTTCGACTCCGACTCGAGACGCTCGGCCTTGGTGCGGGCCTCGCCGATGATCTTGTCGGCGTCGTTCTTGGCCTCGTCGACGAGCTCGTCGGCGTTGCGCGTCGCGATCTCCAGGAGGCGGGCGGCGGCGTTGGACGCCTGCGGGACGGTCTCCACCCGGATGGTCTCGGCCGAGCCGGACGCGGTCACGGGAGCCGCGGCCGGCGCCGGGACGGGAGCCGGGGTCGGCTCGGGCTCGGGGGCCTTCTCCGCGACCGGCTGCGGGGCGCTCGGGGCCGGAGCGCCGCTCTGCGCGGTGGCGAGCTTGGCGCGGAGGTCGTCGTTCTCCTTGGTGAGACGCGCGAGCTCGGCCTCCACCTCGTCGAGGAACTGGTCGACCTCACCCATGTCGTAGCCCTCGCGGAGCCGGACAGGAGTAAAGCGCTTGTTGCTCACGTCCTCAGGCGTCAGCGGCATGACCTCACCCAATCTCGTCGTCGGTTTGCCAGCAGCGTCAGTTGCTGCCGGTCGAACAATAGCGCCTGGCCAGGGGGCCGCCGGACCGACCCGGCGCACGGGGGCGTCGCCGGGTCGGCGTCCCACCGTCACCACCAGCCTCGCGAGAACCTCAGTGCAGCAGCACTCGGTCGTTCAGGTTGAGCAGCAGGTAGGCCACCACGATCACGATCAGGAAGCTGAGGTCCAGGGCCACCGCGCCGAGCCGCAGCGGCGGCACCACCCGGCGCAGCGCCTTGATCGGCGGGTCGGTCACCGAGTAGACGCCCTCGAGCAGCACCAGGATCACGCCGCGGGGCACCCAGGACCGGGCGAACACCTGCACCCAGTCGACCACGAACCGGACCCACAGCAGGGCGATGAAGATCCACAGGATGACGTGGATGACGAGTCCGACGGTGGTCACGTGGGCTGAGCCTAGCTCTGGTTGAAGAAGCCACCCTCGGCGATGCGCTGCTTGTCCTCCGCCGCGACCGAGACGTTCGGCGGGGACAGCAGGAAGACCTTGTTGGTGATCCGCTCGATGGTGCCCCGCGTGGCGAACACCAGGCCGGCGGCGAAGTCGACCAGCCGCTTGGCGTCGGCGTCGTCCATCTCCGAGAGGTTCATGATCACCGGGGTGCCCTCACGGAAGTTCTCACCGACCGTGCGCGCCTCGTTGTAGGTGCTCGGGTGGAGCGTGGTGATCCGGGACAGCTCGGCCACCACGCCGACCGGCGCGGTGGCCGGTGCGACCGGACGCCGGCGCTCGGCGAGGTCGGCGACGGGGGCCGGACGGCTCTCGCGCCTCGGCGCCCGGGCCACCGGCGCGGTCTCCTGCGTCTCGTAGTCGCCCTCGTAGGCACCGTGCTCGTCGTCGTACCGTCCGGCGTCCTCGAGCAGGCCTAGGTACTCGCCGATCCTACGCATCGCGCCGCTCATGACTGTTCCCCTCCGGAACTCTGCGGTCCTCTGGGACCGCTGTGGTGGTGTGTGGACCCTACTTGACCCGTGGCCTCGGACCGAGGACCGCCGAGCCGATACGTACGTGTGTCGCGCCGACCCGGACCGCGTGCTCCAGGTCGCCACTCATCCCGGCCGAGAGCCGGGTCGCGCCCGGGTGCTCGGCGAGGAAGCTCTCGCGGATCGCCGCCAGCCGCTCGAACGCCGACCGGGGGTCCTCCCCCAGCGGCGCGACCGCCATCAGCCCCCGCAGCCGCAGCGCCTCCGCCTCGCCGACCCGCGCCGCGAGCGCGGACAGCTCAGCAGGGTCGGCACCCGCCCGGCCGCTGGTGCCGGCCGGGTCGAGGCTGACCTGCAGCAGGACGTCGACCGCCCGCCCGCGCTCCGCGGCACCCCGGTCCAGCGCCCGGACCAGCTTGGCCCGGTCGACGGACTCGACGACGTCGGCGTACGCCGCCACGGCGGCCGCCTTGTTGGACTGCAGGCCCCCGATGAAGTGCCAGACCAGGTCGAGGTCGGCACAGCCGGCGGCCTTCTCCTGCGCCTCCTGGTGACGGTTCTCGCCCACCTCGGTGACGCCGAGGTCGGCCAGCAGCCGGACGTCGGAGGCGGGGAAGAACTTGGTGACCACCACGAGCGCGACCTCGTCGGGATCGCGTCCGACGTCGGCGCACGCCGCGGCGATGCGCGAGCGCACCGCCGCGAGGCCGGTCGCCAGCTGCTGGCGCCGCGGATCGCCGCCCGGCTCCGGAGCGCCCGCGCTCACGACCCGATCCTCACCAGGCCGGCGAGCCGGCCGGCGCCCGCACCGTCGCGGCGGTAGGAGTAGAGCGCGGCGTCCTCGCGGGTGCACCGCCCCACCTCCTCGACGTCGACGCCCTCCCGCTCCAGCTGGGCCCGGACCCCCGCGCCGAGGTCGAGCGCCGGCGTGCCCCACGACGTCGTCGCCCGGGTGGCCGGCTCGACCGCGGCCACCTCGTCGCGGAGGGCGGCCGGCACCTCGTAGCAGGCACCGCACACGTGCGGCCCCACCCAGGCGCGGATCCGGTCCGCACCGAGGCCGCGCATCCGACGTACCGTCTCCGCGACCACGCCCCGGACGACGCCGGCCCGGCCGCTGTGCGCCGCGCCGACGACCCGGGCGTCCGCGTCGGCCAGGAGCACCGGCACGCAGTCGGCCGCCCGGACCAGCAGGACCACCCCGGGCCGGTCGGTGACCAGCCCGTCGGCCTCCGCCCGGTCGACCGGCCCCCGGGCCAGGACCACGTCGTTGCCGTGGACCTGGCGGAGGTCGGCCAGCGCGTCGCCCGGGCCGAAGTCCTCGAGCAGCAGCCGGAGGTTCTCGGCACGGGCCTGCGGCGGGTCGTCCCCCTCGATCGCCAGGTTCAGCGAGTCGAAGGGGGCTCCGCTGACCCCGTCGAACCGGTCGGTGAAGGCCAGGTCGACGGCGCCGTGCTGGGCGCGGAAGGAGTACAAGCCGTCACTTCAGGAAGTCGGGCACGTCGAGGTCGTCGTCGTCGAACTGGACCTGGCGAGGCGCGGGACGGGGAGCGGCCGGCTGGGGCTGCTGGGCCGGGTGCTGGGCCGGGTGCTGGGACTGCTGGGCCGGCTGGCCCTGCTGCCCCTGCTGGGGGGCCGGGCGCTGGCCCTGGGCCTGCACGGCGGTCGCGCCGACCCGCTCGGCACCGCGGTCGTCGTTCCGGCTGGCGGCGGCCTGCACGGCGGCGCGGGTCTCCTCCTGCGTCTGCTGCGGGCGGGAGTCGCGGCGGAGGACGGTGCCCTCGTCGCGGCGCTTGGGCTGGCCGCCGTCGAACCCGGCGGCGATCACGGTCACCCGGACCTCGTCGCCGAGGGCGTCGTCGATCGTCGCGCCGAAGATGATGTTGGCCTCCGGGTGGACGGCCTGGGCGACGAGCGCGGCGGCCTCGTTGATCTCGAAGAGGCCGAGGTCCGAGCCGCCGGCGATCGAGAGCAGGACGCCGTGGGCGCCGTCGATGCTCGCCTCGAGGAGCGGGCTGGAGACCGCCATCTCCGCGGCGGCCACCGACCGGTCCTCGCCGCGCGCCGAGCCGATGCCCATGAGCGCCGAGCCGGCGTTGGACATCACCGACTTCACGTCGGCGAAGTCGAGGTTGATCAGTCCCGGGGTGGTGATCAGGTCGGTGATGCCCGAGACGCCCTGCAGGAGCACCTGGTCGGCCTGCTTGAACGCGTCGAGCACCGAGACGCTGCGGTCGCTGATCGACAGCAGCCGGTCGTTCGGGATGACGATGAGGGTGTCGACCTCCTCGCGCAGGCGGGCGATGCCCTCCTCGGCGGAGTTGGCGCGGCGCCGGCCCTCGAACGCGAACGGCCGGGTCACGACACCGATCGTCAGCGCGCCGAGCGACCGCGCGAGGCGGGCCACCACCGGCGCCCCGCCGGTGCCGGTGCCGCCGCCCTCGCCGGCGGTCACGAACACCATGTCGGCGCCCTTGATGACCTCCTCGATCTCGTCGCTGTGGTCCTCGGCGGCGCGCGACCCCACGTCGGGGTTGGCGCCGGCGCCGAGGCCGCGGGTGAGCTCGCGGCCGATGTCGAGCTTCACGTCGGCGTCGCTCATCAGCAGTGCCTGCGCGTCGGTGTTGATCGCGATGAACTCGACGCCCTTGAGCCCGACATCGATCATCCGGTTCACGGCGTTCACGCCGCCGCCGCCGATGCCGACGACCTTGATGATGGCCAGGTAGTTCTGTGCTGCTGCCACGGCGGTGTCGCCTCTCGTGGGGGTTCGGGGTGGATGTCTGCGGGGTGATGCTGAGTGGTGATGGTCCGGGGAAGCGGCGTGTCCTCAACTCTGACCCTCAGGCTGAGGGTTATAGTTATGTCAACCTCGCCGTGGTGAAGAGACTAGGCAGCCTTTCACGTCGAACCGCGGCAACACGCCGACGTGTCGCATGTCGCATTCGCTCGGCGGACCTGACGAAAGGTCACCGACGCCACCCGCCCGGGGGCTCAGGGTCGTCGTTGGTGACCAAACGCCGCCACCTCCCAGGCGGCGGCGGGACCCGGCCCGCGACGACAGGTCACCCAACGCCACGCCCCCGGGCCGCGACCGACCGTCAGCCCCCGGTGGTGGTCGGCTCGCCGGGGACGCTGACGTCGTATGCGTGGGCCTTCGGCACGGCGGCGAGGAGCTTGGCGAGCACGTCGCTCTTGAGGTCGGAGTCGGCGGAGCTCCCCCACCGGACGACCCGGCCGTCGTGGAGGACCAGGTTGATCCGGTCGACGGTCTCGACCTCGACGTGGTCGATCCGGGCGGAGAGGTCGCGGGGCAGCGACCCGACGACCCGGGCGGCCTCGTGGAGGGCGTCGCTGCTGGTGTCGGAGCCGGTCTGCACCTGGGGCAGGCCCGGTGGCGGGGAGGCGTAGTCGCGGAACACGACGCCGTCCTCGTCCATCCCGCGCAGGTGGCCGGCGATCGCCACCACCGCCACCGGAACCCGCTCGGTGACGTCGATGCGGACCTGGTGGGGCCACTCGCGGGAGACGTCGACCGACCGCACCGGCGCGAGCGCCTGGACGCGGGTGCGGATGCGGGCCAGGTCGACGCGGGCGAGCGCCTCGCCGTCGGGCACGGCGGCCGCGGAGCGCACCTCGGCGGGGCTGAGCAGCGCCGTGCCGCGGACGTCCACGCCGGTGACGGCGAGGACGGAGGAGAAGTACACGAGCCAGACCCCCACCGCCGCCAGCGCCAGCAGCACGACGACGGCGACGACCGGCTTCCAGGTCAGCCAGCGGCGCGCCCACTGCCGCCGGACGAACTGCCGGCGGGTCCGCTCCGCGGGATCGCTCGCACGACCCGCACGGCCCGGGCCGGCCGGCCGGTCACGCCTCGGCATGCCGCGCCCCGCTCCCCAGGAGGTCGAGCACCCGCGGGCCGACCTGCGTCACGGTGCCCGCGCCGAGCGTCAGCACCAGGTCACCCGGCCGGGCCCGGCGGGCAAGCTCCTCGGCGGCGTCCTCGAGCCCGGCCACGAAGGCGACCCGCTGCGCGGGCAACGGCACCGCGCCGGCGACCAGGGCTCCGGTCACCTCCGGGTCGGGGTCCTCACGTGCGAGGTAGACGTCGAGCACGACGACCTCGTCGGCCGCGCCGAGCTCGACACCCATCCGGGTGCCGAAGATCCGGGTGCGGGAGACGAGGTGCGGCTGGAACGCGACGACCACCCGCCCCTCCCCCGCCAGCGCCCGCGCCGACTGCAGGTCGCCGGCGATCTCGGTCGGGTGGTGCGCGTAGCTGTCGTAGACGCGGACTCCGCCCGCCTCGCCCTTCGGCTCCATGCGGCGCTTCGTGCCGGAGTACGCCGCCAGCCCGCGTGCCAGCGGCTCCGGGTCGAGCCCCAGCGTGGTGCCGGCGGCGTGGGCCAGCAGCGCGTCGGCGAGGTAGTGCTCCCCCGGCGACCACAGCCGCACCCCGTCGAGCACGTCGGGCCCGACGTCGGCGGCGCCCGGCCGGGTCGACACCGTGACGACCCGGCGCCCGGCGGCGCGCTGCCGCTCGGCGAGCGCGGCCGCGCCGGGGTCGTCGACACAGCAGACGAGGAAGCCGTCGGGGTCGAGGGTGTCGGCGAACTCGGCGAACGCGGCCTCGTAGGCCTCCACGGTGCCCCAGTTGTCGAGATGGTCCGCGTCGACGTTCGTCACCACGGCGGCGTACGGCGCGTAGTGGAGGAACGCGCCGTCGCTCTCGTCGGCCTCGGCCACGAAGACCTCCCCCGCCCCGTCGGCGGCGTTGACGCCGGTCGCGGTGAGGTCGCCGCCGATCGCGTACGCCGGGTCGGCCCCGGCGGTCTGGAGGGCGACGGTGAGCAGCGAGGTCGTCGTGGTCTTGCCGTGGGTGCCCGCGACCGCGACCACCCGGCGGCCGGCCATCACCGCGGCGAGGGCCGCGGACCGGGGCAGCACCCGGAGTCCGCGGCGAGCGGCCTCCGCCACCTCGGGGTTGTCGTCACGCACGGCGGTGGACACCACGAGAGTGTCGGCGTCGCCGACCTGCTCGGCCGCGTGGCCGACGTGGACGCGGGCGCCGAGCGCCCGCAGGGCCTCGAGCGTCGGGGAGTCGGCTCCGTCACTGCCGCTCACCGGGACGCCCTGGGCGAGCATGATCCGCGCGATGCCGGACAGCCCGGCCCCGCCGATGCCGACGAAGTGGACGCGCCCCAGCCGCTGCGCCGGCAGCACCTGGTCGGGGAACGGCACCTTCACCGGCGGGCCGCCCCGCCGGCCGCGCGAGCGCCCCGGGCCACCTCGGCCACCAGCCGCGCCAGCCGCTCGTCGGCGTCGCGCGGGACCGCCGCGGAGGCGGCCGCGCCCATCGCCGCGAGCCGCGCGGGGTCGGCCGCCAGGCCGGGAACGTGCCGGGCCACCCACGCGACGTCGACGTCGGCGTCCTCGACCAGGAGCCCGCCACCCGCGTCGACGACCGGGCGGGCGTTCTGCACCTGCTCGCCGTTGCCGATCGGCAGCGGGACGTAGACGGCCGGGAGCCCCACCGCGGCGGCCTCCGCGACGCTGGAGGCCCCGGCTCGGCACACGACCAGGTCGGCCGCCGCGTAGGCGAGGTCCATCCGGTCGATGAACTCCCGGACCACGTAGGGCACGCCGGTGCCGGTCGGCACCGGCTCCGCGCCGCCGTGCCGGCCCTGCGCGTGCAGCACCTGGACGCCGGCGGCCGCCAGCTCGGCGGCGGCGCCGGACACGGCCTGGTTGAGGCGGCGCGCGCCCTGCGACCCCCCGGTGACGAGGAGCGTGGGGCGGTCCGGGTCGAGGCCGAAGAAGGCGCGCGCCTCCGCGCGCACCGCGGCTCGGTCGAGCCCGGAGATCATCGGGCGGATCGGCATCCCCACCAGCTCGGCCCGCGGCAGCGGGGTCCCGGGGAAGCTCACCGCCACACGGGCGGCGAGGCGGGCGCCGACCTTGTTCGCGAGGCCGGGCACGGCGTTCTGCTCGTGGACGACGACGGGGACCGTGCGGCGTCGGGCGGCGAGGTACGCCGGCAGCGCGACGTAGCCGCCGTAGCCGACGACCACGTCCGGCTGCACGCGGTCGATCACCGCGGCGGCCTCACGGACGGCGGCCCGCAGCCGCGCCGGCACCTTGAGGAGCTCGACCCCGGGGCGGCGCGGCAGCGGGACCGGGGGGATCAGCTCGAGCGGGTAGCCGGCCGCCGGGACGACCTGGTTCTCCAGCCCGCGGGGCGTGCCGAGGCAGGTGATCACCGGCTCGCCGGCGCCGTCCCAAGCCAGCTCCGGGGCCAGCCGGCGCAGGGCGTCGGCGGTCGCGAGCAGGGGCGAGGTGTGGCCGGCGGAGCCGCCGCCGGCGAGGAGTACGCGCATCGTGGTCAACCCTAGTCAGCGGCTCAGTCGGGCAGGCGGCCGGCAGCCAGGCCGGCCGAGCGGGCCCGCCGGCGCTGCGCGAGGGCGCGCGCGGCCTCCGGCTCCCGCCGGGCGAAGCCGATCAGCACGCCGAGCGCCACCAATGACGGGACCAGCGCCGAGCCGCCGTAGGACACCAGTGGCAGGGGGATGCCGATGACGGGCAGCAGGGCGAGGACCATGCCGACGTTGATGATCATCTGGCCGAGCAGCCACACGACGACGCCGAAGGTCAGGTAGCGCACGAACGGGTCCTGGGTGCGGCTGGCGACCCGGATCGCGGCGTACGCGATCGTGAGGAACAGCCCGATCACGAGCAGCGTGCCGACCAGCCCGAGCTCCTCGCCGAGCACCGCGAAGATGAAGTCGGTGTGGGCCTCGGGGAGGTCGCCCCACTTCTGCTGGCTGGCGCCGATGCCCTGCCCGAGGATGTGGCCGCTGGAGAGCGCGAAGAGGCCGTGCGCCGGCTGCCAGCCGGCGTTGTGGAAGTCCTTGAAGGGATCGGCGAAGTTCGTGATCCGCTGCAGGCGCTCGGGGCTGGCCGACGCCAGCGCGATCGCGAGCACGCCGACGACGGTCAGCGAGATCGTGAACATCCGCCCCGGGGCGCCGACCACCCACAGCATCGCCAGCAGGATCGCGGCCAGCACCAGGCCGGTGCCGAGGTCGTGGCCGAGCACGACGAGGCCGATGACCAGCAGCAGGCCGGGGACCACGGGGACGATCACCTCGGAGAGCTTGCCGAGCCGCCGCTCCTTGCGGGCGTAGACGTGGGCCGCCCAGAGCACGATCGCGAGCTTGGCGATCTCCGCCGGCTGGATCACGAGCGGGCCGACCCCGAGCCAGTTCGTGTTGCCGTTGACCGTGCGGCCCAGCGACGGCACCCGCAGCAGCAGGAGCAGCACGATCGAGACGCCGACCCCGAGCCAGGCGAACCGGCGGATCGTCGACTGCGGCAGGCGGGAGGCCAACCAGGCGCACGGGATGCCGATCGCCACCCACATCAGCTGGCGCTTCACCACGGCGTAGGAGTCGCCGTTGTTCTGCTCGAAGGAGTAGACGCTCGAGGCGCTCAGCACCATGATCACGCCGATGGTGAGCAGCAGCGCCGAGGCGCCCAGCAGCAGGTAGTACGACGTCAGCGGCCGGTCGAGCGCCTCGCGGACCGACCCGACCCAGTGCCGGAGCGGCGCCAGCGGGCCGGGCCGACGCGCCGGCCGGGCCCCGTCCCGGGCGCGGCCGTCGACGGGCCGGTCGAAGGGGTTCGCGGTGGTCATCGCGTCCCTCCCCGGTGGTGTCTGCGGCTAGTGGAGCCGGCGGCGTACGGCTGCGGCGAACGCGTCACCGCGCTCGCCGTAGTTGGCGAACATGTCCATCGAGGCACACCCGGGGGCCAGCAGGACCGTGTCCCCGGGCCGCGCCATGCCGGCCGCGACCTCGACGGCGCGATCCATGACCCGTCCACCATCAGTCCCACCAGTCTCACCGGCACCGACGTCGATCACCGGCACATCCGGCGCGTGTCGCGAAAGCGCGTCGGCGATCACGTCGCGGTCGCGGCCGAGCAGCACCACTCCCCGCAGCCGCGGGCGGACCGCGGCGACGAGGTCGTCGAACCGGGCGCCCTTCGCGAGCCCCCCGGCGACCCAGACGACGGCGTCGTAGGCCTGGAGCGAGGAGCTCGCCGCGTGCGGGTTGGTGGCCTTGGAGTCGTCGACGTAGGTGACGCCGTCGCGCTCCCCCACCACCGCAATCCGGTGCCCGTCGGGCCGGAACCCGCGCAACCCGTCGCGCACCGCGGCCTGCGGGACGCCGTGGGAGCGGGCGAGGGCGGCGGCGGCCAACGCGTTCGCCACGTTGTGGGGCGCCGCCCCGCCGGGCGAGTGGGCGGCCAGGTCGGCGAGCGTGCAGAGCTCGGCGGCACTGGTGTCACGCTGCTCGATGAACGCCCGGTCGGCCAGGATGTCCTCCACCACGCCGACCATGCCGACGGCCGGCATGCCGAGCGTGAAGCCGATCGCGCGGGCGCCCTCCACGACGTCGGCCTCGCGGACCAGTCGCTCGGTCTCCGGGTCGGCGGCGTTGTAGACGCAGGCCCGCTGCACCCGGTCGTAGATGCGGCCCTTGTCGGCGGCGTAGTCGCGCATCGGGGTGGGGCCGGTGTACCAGTCCAGGTGATCTTCGGCGATGTTCAGCACCGCCGCGGACTCGGCGCTCATCGAGTCGGTGTAGTGGAGCTGGAAGCTGGACAGCTCGACGGCCAGCACGTCGTAGGGCTCGGGGTCCATCACGGCCTCGACGAGAGGCAGCCCGACGTTGCCGGCGGCGACGCTGCGCAGGCCGGCGGCCCGCAGGATCGCGTCGAGCATCTGCACGGTGGTCGTCTTGCCGTTGGTGCCGGTGACGCACAGCCACGGGCTGGCGTGCTCGGGGTCCCGCAGCCGCCAGGCCAGCTCGACCTCGCCCCAGATCGGCACGCCGCGCGCCCGGGCCTGGAGGAGGAGGGGGGCGTTCGGGCGCCAGCCGGGCGAGGTGACCAGCACGTCGACGTCGTCGGGCAGCGTCGCGGTCGCGCCGGCGCCGAGCCGGACCTGCGCGCCGAGGACCTCGAGCAGCTCCGCCTTGTCGGGCCGGTCGCCGGCGGCGGACTCGTCAAGCGCCACCACGCCGGCGCCGAGGTGGTTGAGGTTGTCGGCGGCGGCGAAGCCGGAGACGCCGAAGCCGGCCACGACGGCGCGCACGCCGTCCCAGGAGTCCCGCCGGCCAAGCGGATGGGGGTCGCGTCCCATCAGATGCCGGCCACCCAGTCGGCGTAGAAGACGCCGAGGCCGGCGGCCACGCAGAGGCCGGTGATGATCCAGAACCGGATCACCACCGTGACCTGCTCCCACCCGAGCATCTCGAAGTGGTGGTGCAGCGGCGCCATCCGGAAGATCCGCTTGCCGCCGCTGAGGCGGAAGTAGCCGACCTGCAGCATCACCGAGAGCGTCTCGACCAGGAACAGGCCGCCGAGGATCACCAGCAGCATCTCGGTGCGGGTCAGGATGGCCAGGCCGGCGAGCGCGCTGCCCAGCGACAGGGAGCCGGTGTCTCCCATGAAGATCCGGGCCGGCGAGGCGTTCCACCACAGGAAGCCGAAGCAGGCGCCGGTGATCGCCGAGGCCACGATCGCCAGGTCCAGCGGGTCGCGGACCTGGTAGCAGAGACCCGGCTGGTCGAGGCCGCTGCGCTCGCACCACTGGTTGTTCTGCCAGATGTTCACCAGCGTGTAGGCGCCGAAGACCATCACCGACGCGCCGGTGGCGAGGCCGTCGAGGCCGTCGGTCAGGTTCACCGCGTTGCTGGTGGCGGTCACGATCAGCCAGATCAGCACCAGCACGACCACGAACGGCAGGGTGACCAGGCCGATGTCGCGGATGAAGGAGATGTGGTGGGAGGCCGGCGTCTGGCCGTCGCGGTCCTCCATCCAGGGGCTGAGGGCGACGCCGCCGAAGATCAGCGCGATGACGGTCTGCCCGACCATCTTGGCCTTGCTGCGCAGCCCGAGGCTGCGCTGCTTCGAGATCTTGATGTAGTCGTCGAGGAAGCCGACCAGGCCCATGCCGACGAACAGGAACAGCAGCAGCAGCGCCGAGGCGCTCGGCTGGTCCCGGGTGACGAGCTTGGCCACGAAGTAGGCGACGACCGTGGCCAGGATGATGACGACACCGCCCATGGTCGGCGTGCCGCGCTTGGTGTGGTGGCTCGTCGGGCCGTCGTCGCGGATCTCCTGGCCGTAGCCCCACTGCGTGAACAGGTTGATGGCGATCCGGGTCCCGAGCAGCGAGATCAGCAGCGCCACGCCGCCGCCGAGCAGGATGGCTAGCATGGCGCGGCTCGCCCTCCCTCCAGCAGTCCGTCGGCGATCGTCTCCAGCGCGGCACCGCGCGAGGCCTTCACCAGCACCACGTCGCTGCCCGAGACATTCTCGCGCACCCAGCGCAGTGCCTCGGCACGCCCCGCCGTGAGGATCACCTCACCGGGCGCCGGCTCGGCGGCGCGCGCGCCGTCGGCGATGCCCGCGGCCTCGGCGCCCACGGCGACCACGACGTCGACGCCGAGCCCCGCGGCCGTCCGGCCGACACCGACGTGCTCGTCGTACGCCGTGGCCCCGAGCTCCCGCATCTCGCCGAGGACCGCGACGGTACGCCGGCCGCGCCGGCCGCCGATCGCGACGAGCGCGTCGAGACCCGCTCGCATCGAGGCCGGGTTGGCGTTGTAGGCGTCGTTGACCACGAGCAACCCGTCGGGACGCTCGCGCACGTCCATCCGCATCGGCGACGCCGGGGCGGCGGTCGCGAGCGCGGCGGCCACCCGGTCGAGCCGCATCCCGGCGGCGATCGCGAGCGCGGCGGCCGCCGCCGCGTTCGCGACCTGGTGCTGCCCGCTCTGCAGGAGGGTCACCGGCGTCCAGGCGCCGTCGTGGCCGAGCTCGAAGCTCGGACGGCCCAGGTCGTCGAGCTCCACCGCCCGCCAGGCGACGTCGCCGCCGACGCCGAAGGTGAGGACCCGGGCCGCCGTGCGCGCCGCCATCGCGGCGACCAGCGCGTCGTCGGCGTTGAGCACCGCGGTCCCGTCGGCCGGCAGCGCCTCGACGATCTCGCCCTTGGCCTGCGCGATCGCCTCGCGGCTGCCGAACTCGCCCAGGTGTGCGGTGCCGACGTTCAGCACGGCGGCGACCTGCGGCGGCGCGATCCCGCAGAGGTAGGCGATGTGGCCGATGCCGCGGGCCCCCATCTCGAGCACGAGGTGGGCGGTGGCGGCGTCGGCCCGGGTGACGGTCAGCGGCAGGCCGAGCTCGTTGTTCAGGCTGCCGGCGGTCGCGACGGTGGGGCCGGCCGTGGCCAGCACGTGGGCGAGGTAGTCCTTCGTGCCGGTCTTGCCTTGCGAGCCGGTCAGCGCCAGGACGGTGGCGGGCAGCCGGCCCACCAGGTGCGCGGCGAGCCGTCCGGCGGCGGACACGGTGTCGTCGACGACCACGGTCGGCGCCGCCGTCGGGCGGGTGCCCAGCACCGCATGGGCGCCGGCGGCGTAGTCGTGCCCGTCGACGTGCTCACCCGCGACCGCGAGGAACAGCCCGCCGGCCTCGGGCCGTCGGCTGTCGACGTACGACGGCCCGACCACGTCCAGGCCGGCGACGTCCGTGCTGACGGTGCCCCCGACGGCCGCCGCGATCTCGGCGAGAGTCATGGGGATCACGGGGCGGCCTCCTCGAGCCGGGCGGCCAGCTCCTCGCGGACCACGTCGCGGTCGTCGAACGGGTGCACCACACCGTCGACCTCCTGGCCCGTCTCGTGGCCCTTGCCGGCGACCAGGACGATGTCCCCGGCGCCGGCCCGCCGGATCGCCTCGCGGATGGCGGCCCGGCGGCCGCCGACCTCGAGCACCTCCGCCGGCTCGGCGGCGGTCCCGGCCAGCATTGCGGCCCGGATGGCGGCGGGGTCCTCGCTGCGCGGGTTGTCGTCGGTCACCACGAGCACGTCGGCGAGGCGGGCGGCGATGCCGGCCATGATCGGGCGCTTGCCGGGGTCGCGGTCGCCGCCGGCGCCGAGCACCACCAGCAGCCGGCCGGCGGTCAGCGGCCGCAGCGTGCGGATCGCGGCCTCCACGGCGTCCGGCTTGTGGGCGTAGTCGACCACCACGACGAAGTCCTGCCCGGCGTCCACCCGCTCCAGGCGCCCCGGCACTCCCCCGCCGGCCGCGATCCCGGCGGCCACCGCCCGCGCGTCGAGGCCGGCCTCCCCGGCCGCCGCGACCGCCGCGAGGGTGTTGGCGACGTTGAAGTCGCCGGGGATCGGGCAGCCCGCGGCGATGCGGGAGCCGCTCGGGCCGACCACCGTGAACGCCGAGCCGTCGGCCCGGAGCTCCACGTCGGCGGCCCGCCAGTCGGCGTCGGCGCCCGGGCCGGTCCCGGTCGCGGAGAACGTCCGCACCGGCACGGCGGCCGCCGCGGTCTCGCGGGCGAGCCTGCGGCCGTGCTCGTCGTCGAGGTTGACGAGCGCGAGGCGGGTCCGCCGCGGGGTGAACAGCGACGCCTTCGCCCGGTAGTAGTCCTCCACGTCGGCGTGGAAGTCGAGGTGGTCGCGTCCGAGGTTGAGGAACACCGCGACGTCGAAGACCACGCCGTCGACCCGGCCGAGGACCAGCGCGTGGCTCGAGACCTCCATCGCGCAGGCCGCCACGTCCCGCTCGCGCATCATCGCGAAGAGGCCGTGCAGGTCGGGCGCTTCCGGCGTGGTCAGCGACGTCGTGACGTCGTCCCCCGCGACCCGGGTGCCCACGGTGCCGATCACCGCGGCGCGCACCCCGGCGGCGGTCAGCCCGCTCTCGAGGAGCCGGGTCGTCGTGGTCTTGCCCTGGGTGCCGGTCACGCCGATGACCCGCATCGCGCGCGCGGGGTCCCCGTGGAGGTACGCCGCCAGCCGGCCGAGCAGCGACCGCGGGTCGATCACCACGAGCACGGGCGCCGCCAGGCCGGCCAGCCGCTCGGCGCCGGCCGGGTCGGTGACGACGGCGACCGCACCGTGCGCGACCGCCGCCGCGGCGAAGTCCGCCCCGTGGGCGCGGGCACCCGGCAGCGCGGCGTACAGGTCCCCCGGCCGCACCCGCTGGGTGGCGAGCGTGAGCCCCGTGACGTCCACGCCCGTGATGTCGCCGTGGACCTCGACGGTTCCGACGGTGGCCTCCAGCCACGTGACCACCTCGGCGAGGGTGGTCCGGCGCGGGCGCCGGGGCCGGCTCGCGGGCGTCAGGTCGTCGCTCACCGTGCGAACCTATCCCCGCGCCCGGGCTGACCGCTCACCAGGTGACGGGCAGGTGGGAGGGCTGCCCACCCGTGGGCGGCACCGCGTAGCGGCGCAGCGCGTAGCTCATGATCTTCGAGAAGGCGGGTCCGCCGACCGAGCCGCCGCCGCCGCCGTTGGACGGGTCCTGGACCACGACGTAGACGGTGAACCGCGGGTCGTCGGCCGGCGCGAAGCCCGCGAACGAGACCGTGAACGTGCCGTCGTAGCAGCCGCACTCAGCGCCGACCCGCTGCGCGGTGCCCGTCTTGCCGGCGACCACGTAGCCCGGCACCGCCGCGCCGGGCGCGACGCCGACGTCCGGGTCGACGACGCGCTCCATCATGTGCGTGGTGGCGGTGGCCGCCCGGGCGCTGACCACGCGGTGCTCGGTCGTCGTGTCGGTCCCGACCACGTCGCCGTCGACGGTGGTCGCCTTGCCCTCGATGATGCTCGGGTCGATCCGCACCCCGTGGTTGGCGATGGTGTTCACCGCCGCGGCCATCTGCACGCCGTTGACCGACAGCGACTGGCCGAACGCGATGCGGTCCTGCATCTGGTGGGTCCACTGGCTCTTCGCCGGGAGCAGGCCGGTCGTCTCGCCGCGGACGCCGATGCCGGTCTTCTGCCCGAGGCCGAACGCCCGCAGGTAGTCGTAGAGCTGCCCGGACTTGAACCGGTCGGCGGCCAGGACGGTGCCGATGTTCGAGGACTGCGCGACGACGCCGGCCAGGGTCAGGTGGATGGTGCCGTGGGGGAACCAGTCGTGGATCGTGCGGTCCTCGCGGTTGAGCGCGGGCGGCACGACGATCTTGGTGCGGGGCGTGACCTGCCGCTCGTTGATGAGCGAGCTGAGGGTCAGGACCTTCTCGACCGAGCCCGGCTCGTAGACGTCCTGCAGGGCCCGCGAGCCCAGGTCGGCCTTGGGGGCGTCGGTCGGGTGGTTGGCGTCGAAGGTCGGGTCGTCGGCCAGGGCCAGGATCTCGCCGGTCCGGCTGTCCATGACGACCGCGAAGCCGGACTCGCCGCCCGAGCCGTCGACCGCCTGCCGGAGGACGCGCTGGGTGTACCACTGGAGGTCGAGGTCGATCGTGGTGTGCAGGTCCTGGCCGTCGACCGGCTCGGTGACCGTGCTCTGCCCGAGCGGAAGGCGGTTGCCGCCGCCGACCTCGTAGCGCTCCGACCCGTCCGTGCCGGCGAGCTGGTCGTTGAAGGTCCGCTCGAAGCCGGCCAGCGGCTCGTCGGTCCCCATGAAGCCGACGAGGTTGGCCGCGACGTCACCGGCCGGGTAGTCCCGCACGGGGTCGCGCCGCGTGTCGAGGCCGACGAAGCCGCGGCGCGCGGCCGCCTCCACGGTGGCGGTGGCGATCGTGGACGGCACCCGCCGGGCGACGTACTCGAACCGGCTGTTCTCCGCGCGCAGCTTGGCGAGCGTGCCCGGGTAGTCGACCGAGAGGCGCCGGTAGAGGAACCGGGCCAGCGCGGTCGCGTGCTCGGACGTCAGCTGGGGGTCGGCGACGATCATCATGCCGTCGACCGAGCGGGCGATCGGCTTGCCGTTGCGGTCCAGGATGTCGCCGCGCTCGGCCGGCAGCACCGCCTTGACGAGGCCCTCGGCGGCCGCCATCGCGGCGTAGGAGTTCGGGTCGAGCCCCTGCAGCTGGACCAGGCGGGCGCCGAAGAGCGACAGCACCATCGCGATCAGGACGAAGCCGACCCGCAGCCGCAGCTGCGGGGACCCGCGGCGGGAGCCGCGGGGCGGACGGGACTGGGGCACCGGGCGCTCGCTCTCGCTCTGGCTGGGACTCGGGGTGACTTGGGCTCTGGATCGGGTCGACCCGGGTGGGACGGGCGTGACGCAGGCGCGTCAGTGGGACGGCTGTGACCCGATGGTGTTCTTCCTACCGTCTGCGGGGGTCGTTCCCGTGGCGCCGGACGCCGTGTCGCGCGACTGCTTGGCGGACGGGTCGGCGGACGGGTCGGCGGACGGGTCGGCGGAGGCCGGCGGGTCGACCCACACCACGTGCGGCTTCGGGTTCAGCGCGGCGGGCTTGGCCGGGGCCTTGGGCCAGATCGGGAAGGTCGAGGCGGCACTGCCGGGCGCCGCGACGCCCTCGATCCGGCCGGTCCGCATGTCCAGGAACGCCGCGTTGGGGGTCTGCACCATGTGCAGCTTGACCGCCGCGGCGGCGATCCGCTGCGGGTCCCGGAGCCGGTCGAGGTCCATCTGGAGGGTCTGCTGGCGGGCGGCGAGCGTATCGGCCTCCTGCTGCAGGTCGGTGGAGGCGAAGGCGGCCTGCTGCATCGAGGTGTTGAACATCAGCAGGCCGACCACGCCGCCGAGCAGCACCATCGAGACGAGCGCGACGAACGGCATCCGCGGTGCGCGGACGCGGCGGCGCGGGACGACGGTCAGCCGGGCGCGCCCGACCGCACCCGCGCCGAGGCTCGAGCCCGCGAGCCTCGAGGTGACGTCCGCGAACCGCGGGACCCTGCTCCGGACCTGCGCGACGGTGTTGCTCATGCTGCGACCCCTCCCCGGGTGACACGCTCGATCGCACGCAGCCGGACGGAGGCCGCGCGCGGGTTCTCGGAGGTCTCGTCCGGGGTCGCCTTCTCGGCGCCCCGGGTGACCAGGCGGAGGGCGGGCTCGGCGCCCTCCGGGACGAACGGCAGGTCCTCGGGCACGTCCAGCCGCGTGGCCGCCGTGAACGCCTGCTTGACCAGCCGGTCCTCCAGCGAGTGGTAGGACTCCACGACGACCCGCCCACCGACGCCGACGGCGGCGATCGCGGCCGGCAGGGCGCGACGGAGCACGGCCAGCTCGTCGTTGACCTCCATGCGCAGCGCCTGGAAGGTCCGCTTCGCCGGGTGGCCGCCGGTCCGCCGCGCGGGCGCGGGGATCTCGGCGTAGAGCAGCTCGACCAGTCGGGCCGAGGTCGTGAACGGCTCGCGCTGGCGCTCGCGGACGACGGCCGCCGCGATCTTGCGGGCGAACCGCTCCTCGCCGTACTCCCGCAGGACGCGGGCCAGGTCGGCCGCGTCGTAGGTGTTGAGGACGTCGGCCGCCGTGATGCCGGTGCTGCCGTCCATCCGCATGTCGAGGGGGGCGTCCTCGGCGTAGGCGAAGCCCCGCTCGCGGACGTCGAGCTGCATCGAGGAGACGCCGAGGTCGAACAGCACCCCGTCGACCTCGTCGAGGGCCAGCCGCTCGAGCACCGCGCCGATCTCGTCGTAGACGGCGTGGACGCCGGTGAAGCGGGCGGAGTACGCCGCGAGCCGGTCGGTCGCCAGCGCGAGCGCCTGCGGGTCCCGGTCGATGCCGACCACCCGGGTGCGGGGGAACGCCTCGAGCACCGCCTCGCTGTGGCCGCCGAGCCCGAGCGTCGCGTCGACGAGCACGGTCGCGTCGCGGTCGCCCGGGTCGCGGTCCAGCGCGGGCGCCAGGAGGGACACGACCCGGTCGAGGAGCACCGGGACGTGGGACGGGCCGGCCACCGCTCAGGCCCGCTGGGCGAGGAGGGCGAGGAGCAGGAAGCCGACGGCCAGGACGACCGAGGTGACCGCGGAGAACGCCATCAGCGCTGCGGCGTCGCGGGCCTGGTGGCGGACCCGGCGGCCCGGGAGCTCGGCGTGCGGCGGAGCGATGCTCATCTGACTCGACCCTGTCTGGATGGTGCTCGGGTTGGTGCTCGGGTTGGAGCTCGGCTGGACGGTGCGCGACCCGGAAGGGCCGAAATGCGGCGATCCGCCTGGCCAGGTCCCTGCCCGCTCCCGGGGAAGTGGCATCTGGAACCGGGGAAGGTGCCCCAGATGCCGTGGGAGCGGGCTCGAGACCT
>Ga0308173_10000338_pt1 | contig 19205 bp, 16 predicted proteins | sample PhyPR1_FD_203716 | JGI IMG/M metagenome (GOLD analysis project Ga0308173, IMG submission 203716) | Soil microbial communities from UC Gill Tract Community Farm, Albany, California, United States - DLSLS.P.R1 | ecosystem: Environmental > Terrestrial > Soil > Agricultural land | place: USA...
ACAGGAGTTGCCGTTCCGCGCGGGCGAGCAACTGTGCCGTGCGCTTTGCAGCCAGTCTTTTGGCCCAATTGCCGGTATTGGAGGCATAGCGAGCCATCAGCTCGGATTCGATGTTGTGCCAGTCGGCCAGAATAGCGGGCTGTGTTGGGGCTTGCCGGATCGTATCAAGATAAGACAGCAGGTGGACGCTCTCCAGTTGTACGGCATCGAAGGATTCTTGCGCTAGCAGGTCAGATAATGCCGCGCTTGCGGCAGGGGACGCGTAGTTCAGGACAGACAACGGCATGGGACCTGCCAGCCCGCTGACGATTTTGCGAGGCGTGTAAGCAGCATCCCTTTCAAACGTGAGGACTTTCTGGAAATTGGTGGCGGGCCATTCCGCGGTTCTCGGCTCGTTTGGCCGTGCGAGTTGAAGAAGCGTGACCGAGCACCGGCTTGCGAGCGCATTTGCAAGATGGAAGTTTCGCAATAGCGCCCCGCCCGTTAAAGGCCAGACCTGTTGGGGGCAGAAATAGAGAATTTTCAATGGATTAGATCGTTCCCGGAGAGGCTTAAAACCGGCTCACATCTATAATGTAGGCAAAGCTGCCGGGCGAATCTCCACCAGACCGATGATCGGGCAGCCGGAGATATCTGGCGAGGTCCGCTTGAATTCAGTTAATGTAAAAAAAACCCTGAAATCGACCGCCCTCTCCACGCTGCGATCCGCGGGCGTTTTTTCGCTCGCCAAGCAGTCCGGATGGCGAAAGCAGCGGCTTCTGATTCTGTGCTATCACGGGCTTTCCTTGCTTGATGAGCACGAGTGGCTGCCTCATCTTTTCATCACTCCCGAAGCTTTCCGTCAGCGCCTTGCATGCCTGCGGCAGATGAACGCCAACATCCTTCCTCTAGAAGAAGGGCTGACGCGTTTGTGGTCGGGCTCCCTGCCGGCAACAAGCGTCGTAATCACATTCGACGACGGTTTTGTCGATTTTTTGAGACACGGCGTTCCCGCCTTAGCCGAGTTCGGATTTCCGGCCACGCTCTATCTAACCACCCACTACATGAAGCACCGATTGCCCATTGTGAACCTGGTGCTCGATTATTTTCTGTGGAAATCAAAGCGCAGCTCGGTGCGTTTTCCGGAAGAGGGGATCGAGACCGAGATGCCGGCCTACTCTTATGCGGACCGGCAAAAAGTAGTGTGGGAGATTTTGAGAGCAGCCGACGAGCGGAAACTCGATACGGCCGGGAAGGGTGAACTGGCGGAAAGTATTGCCAAGCAACTGGGCATTGACTATCAGCAGATATTAGATCGGCGGCTGCTCCAGATTCTCAGACCGGATGAAGTTTCCGATTTGGCGAGAAGGGGCATTGACATTCAACTGCACACGCACCGCCACCGCTCACCCATGCCCCGGGAGCTTTTTGTTAGAGAGATCCAGGATAACCGGGATGAAATTTATGAAGTGACCGGAAAGAATCCGGTCCACTTCTGTTATCCGAGCGGGTATTATTCGTCCGACTTCTTCCCATGGCTGAAGGAATGCGGTGTCCGAAGCGCCACGACTTGTGAGCGAGGCTTGGCCGCGCGCGGGACAGAGCCACTGCTATTGCCGAGAGTACTGGATGACAGCACGACCGGCCTGCTGCGGTTTCAGAGTGTTGTGTCGGGACTCTTCGCGTAATTGATTCTCTTAAAGACGTCCCATCGCTGCGTACGCAATATCTTTTCCAAATTCATTCAATAGAGTGAAAAATCCTTGCCAGCGATAGATGCGCGAGGATGCTTGCTTAAGAACGTCGGGCGCGGGAATTACACGCACATACATTCCCTGTTTTTCGAAAACCCGATAAGCGCGCCACGAATGGTAGTCGCTAGTCAGGATGACAATGCGTGTCTGCGGCTTCAGCAGGCGGCGGCGCTCCAATAAATCCTGCACGTAAATCGCGTTTTCGAACGTCGACGTCGATTGCGTCTCCTGAAGAATGCAACCGGGCTGAACACCGCTCTGCGTCAGAAGTTTATCCATGGCCTGGGCGAGGCCGCCGCCGCCGGACACAACGACCCATGAGAACCGCCGCGAATGGAGCACCCATGCGGCATAGGTGGTCCGCAGGTAGGAATCGTAGCCGAGGGCCGTTTGTGCGCCTGTTCCGGGAACGAGCATGGAGCCGCCCAGTACGACCAGAACATCCCCGCCTCCGTCGTACCAGTCTGTCGCGAGCTTGCCTGCCACTGCCTGATCGAGCGGAGTGAACGTAATCACTAGCAGCAGGATGACCACAGCTACGCACAAAGCCCGGAAGACACCCAGAATCTTGCGGAGTCCGAATCTCATCTCAGCGGCTTTGAACCATTCAGGCCTTCGATCAGATGGGCTAACTTCCCAGCGTGGTGCTCGGCATTGAACTCGTGTTCGAACCATTCACCTGGTTGGACGGGTGCGGTATCGAGCTCAAAGAACTGGAGCACAGACTCGTCAAAGGCTGCCGGCGTATCGCTGCTGTAGCAACACCGGTACGGGACTCCGCTCTTTTGTAAAACCCGCTCAATAGCCGAATCAGGAGGAACAAAGGCGAGAACGGGCCGGCCGATCTGTAGATAATCGTACAGCTTTCCAGGGATTTGCACAGTCGAATGCGGCTGTATCAAAAGCAGGCCATCAGAAAGCCGCATAATGAAATGCGCCTCATCTTGAGGAACGGAAGGCGCCAGTTCCAGCCAGCCTGCATTCGACGCGTCTTTTAGGAATTCCGGATCCGGGAGAGATGAAGCTTTTGAAGCTCCGACAAGCCGAATTTTGATATCTGCCGGGTCCACTCTTCCGGAATCGATGAGGCGTTTCAAGGAGTGCAGCAGAGGAGCAACGGTGCGGCCTTCGTAGAGCTCTCCTACGTGGCTGTACACGCGGAAGGGACGCTCGGGTAAGGGGGACGGCCCAAGCCGCTGCTCGGGATCGAAGCCGTTCCAGATCCGATGTATCTTCCCGGCGTGTTGCGGGTAAGCGGATTTCAATTTCTCCTCAGCCGCGTCAGTATTCGCGATCACGCAGCCTGCACGATTCAAGAAGAGGCGCTCCAGCCTGCGATGAATGAGCTGCTGGAAATCGTTTAAATCGCCGCTACCCGGGTTGTCCGCGAGCGGGTCTCGAAAATCGGCGATCCATGGCAGCCGCGTCCGGCGCGCCAGCAGGAACCCAGCCAGAAACGTACCCAGGGGAGGAAAGGTGGAAAGAATGGTAACGCGGCGGGAGGAATTCTGTTCCAGAAACTTGACGGCGGTCCGGTATGCGTGGACTGCCCACCGCGTTCCAGCTACACCTGGAAGAAAGAACTTACGGACAAACCGCTCTACCTGCCAACCGAATCCTTCCCTGGGCCGTGCGATAAACGGATCCGCCACGTGAGCGGCCTTGAGATCAGGCAGGGAAGAGACATCCGCAGCGGTTATGACATAGCATTCGTAGCCAAAGCGCGGGAGGTATTTATAGAAACGGAACGGCCGCGCCGCGCCGGCTGCATTCTCAGGAGGGAAATGATAGGCAAAGATGAGGACCAGATCCTCTGTCATGCCTCACTGTATTCCTCAATGCGCATCTGGCTGGAGAAGAAACGAGCGATGGCGTTATGGCAGCGCTCCCCGGCATGCCCATCCCACAGCGGCGGGGTTGTCCCCCGCTTAGGCGACTCGAGGTTCTCGCGCCATGCGCGCAAAATAGACTCCTTGTTGGTGCCTGCGACGCGGTTCGTTCCGCATTCGACCGTTACTGGCCTTTCCGTGTTGTCGCGAATAGTAAGGCACGGAATTCCGAGTACGGTGGATTCTTCCTGAATTCCGCCGGAATCGGTGAGGACGACCGAGCACTTCATTTGTAAATGAAGAAAATCGAGGTAACCTAGCGGAGCGAGCAGGTGTATGGCACCGCCAAGCGAGATGCCGTTCTCTTCGAGATGCGACCGGGTGCGGGGGTGAACAGCCCAGTATAAAGGCAACTCCTCCGATATGACACGAAGCGCTGAGATGATACCGGCAAGCTGCCGCCCATCGTCCACATTCGCCGGCCTGTGCAGCGTCACCAATCCGAACCGGCCGTTCAGAATACCGAGGCGCTGGCGAACGTCGGATTCAAGCGCCGCCGGAAGGTTGCGCCGCAGCGAGTCCACCATTAAATTACCGACCACGGCGATGCGCGCAGGGTCCTTGCCTTCATGTAGCAGATTCGCTCGTCCGCTCTCTTCGGTTACAAGCAGCAGATCCGAAATCGCATCTGTCGCAAGGCGATTGATTTCTTCCGGCATGGAACGATCGAAACTGCGCAACCCGGCTTCGGCATGGATCACGGGGATTTCGAGTTTGGCGGCGACTAGTGCACCGGCGAGCGTCGAATTCACATCGCCGACCACAATCACTCCCGCCGGTTTCTCAACGATTAAGACAGGCTCCAGCCGCCGCATGATCTCAGCGGTTTGCTGGGCGTGGCTTCCGGATCCGACGTTCAGATGGTGCCGCGGGCTGGGAATGTGGAGCTCGCGGAAGAACGTGCCCGACATGCTGTCATCGTAATGCTGGCCTGTGTGGACAAGAATGCTTTCGAATCGCTCGTCAGGATCGAGAGCCGCCATGAGCGGGGCTACCTTCATGAAGTTGGGCCTGGCTCCGGCCAGGAGAACGAGCCGGATCTTCAAGCTATTGCGCCCTTCCTTCGGAGCATGGTTTCGTAGATACCTGACATGCAGAGGACGTTGCGTTCCATGTTCAAGTTATGCGACGCGAATTCAGTAGCATTTGCAGCTAATAACCTGCGCAGATCTGGATCCTTGATTAATATTGTCATCTTGCAGGCCAGCTCCTCCACATTTCCGGACTCAAACAACAGGCCTCTTTCCCCATCTACGATGAGTTCCGGCGTACCACCCACGCGCGAACCGATGACACAGCAGCCGCACGCCATCGCTTCCAGAATGGAGTTGGAAAACGCTTCGGATGACGAGCAGGAAACGAAGATATCGATAGCGCGCAGAAAGGGAGCGACCGCTGAAACTGCAGGCAAGAAGATGGACTCGTTCTGGATACCGAGACGGAGACTGTTCGCCTGCAGTTTGGGCAGTTCTGGGCCGCTGCCGACCAGCAGCAGCTTAGAATTCGGAATCAGGGGCGCGATCTTCGCGAATGCTTCCTGAAGAAGCTGTAACTGCTTTTCCACGCGCAACACGCAGACCGCGCCGATGACTAAAGACGCGCCCGAAACAGGTTCGGGTTTGGGTTCGACGGCGGGATGAAATTCGGCGGTATTGACGCCGTTATAGCAGAGCTCGATGCGTCCGGCCGAGATGGAGTAATCCTGAATCAGATGTTTTCGCATGGCCTCGCAGTTCACGACAATCGCATCAACCAGCCGATCAGTGGATTGAAACTGCTTTTGAGAACGGGCGTCAATCAGACGGCGATCTCCCAAAACACTCGATAGGACGACGGGCACTCGCAGCAAGCGCGCCAACGGCGCGGCGAAAACGGCGCTGGCATCCCACGCATGAACCAACCGGATCTTCTTCTGGATCAGAAACCGGCTAAACGAGACGGCCGTGCGAATCGCTTGGGGAGATTTCAGGCTCGGGACGTTCAGGTGAATGACTGGGATTCCCGCGGCCTTCAGTTCACTGGCTCGCACGCCTTCCGGTTGATACGCCGCCACATAGCAAACGAAACGGTTGGGGTCGATCCCCAGCGCCAGCTTGGCCACGTCCCGCTCGATTCCACCCGAGCCGAGTTCGCGAACGACAAGTAAGATTGGAACCGGCGCTGTGCTTCTTCTGCGAGAGGCGTTCTTCATTCGGCGATGCGCGTCTCGGATGGCGTCGAACTCTTAATCGCTTTGGCCGGCGTTCCCACCGCAATGACACCCGGGGGGATCTCCTTCACAACAACGCTGCCTGCGCCGATCGTGGATTGATTTCCTATATTGGCCATAATCACGGCCGCTGCTCCGATCCAGCAATCCGCCCCGATGCGGACTACCTCGCCCGGCTCATTATCCGAATGAGAGAGGCGGCCCAGCGCATCTCGGCGATGCTGATGCCGGCCAGGGATCTCGACGTGAGAGGCGATCTGCGTCCTGGCGCCGATTTCCACGTCGGCTATGACGCAATAACTTCCGATGGTGACATGGGGCGCTAGGCTGACGCGGCGCCTTGAGAAGAAAGTTCCGAACCAGATATCCACATCGATCGAAGAATCCGTTAGCGTCAGCCTATAAAACGCGGCGCGCAGGAAATTCCCGGGCACGCCCGGAAGCAAGGCCATGTAGTGGGCGAAACAATCAAAAAGAAGGCGAACACGTCCGAAACCGCACAACAGAGCCGCCGGACTGACCACGGCAAGGCAAACAGCCTGCACGGAACGCTTCGCAACCTGCCGTAAGCTCATGCGGAGTTAATGACCGAATGGAAGGCGCTATACGCCCTGGAATTGCGGTTCACAATCGCAAGTGTAGCGAAGAGCGCCAGAACGGACAACTTAGAAGAGGCCGCGGCCGGCCAACTGATTAAACGGCTGGTCCCAGTGCCAAAGAGGCCGCCCGATCAGTTGCTCCAACTTTTCATTGTGGGGCCGGTAGTGCTCCACCAAGGTTGACAGAGTTGCGGCGTCGAAATGATTCCTGATGTCCGGATCGCTCCGGTTGATGATCGGATACAGAAAATGGTCCGCCGCCCCGCGATCGACGCCCAGGAAATCGAGTACTTCCAAAACCGTGGCTTTCGGATCGCGCGCCAGATCGTCGAGAAGCATCACATGCACTTGCTTTCGGGGAAATACCTCGAGATACCTGCAAAGCTGCTCGTAGAAGTAGCCCGCATCGACATACGTCCGGAACATGCCTCTGCGGCTCTCAGAAGACGTTCGTTCGAATAGCGCCTGTTCTTTGGGGCGGTTCAGCCGATAGCCCGCTTCGATTCTTTCCAGGTCGGTTGCGATAGCTTCTCTAAGAGAGAGGGTTTCCAATCCGCGCGAATACCAGTGCCACCAGGCTGAAACGGCGCGTTCGGCCGGATTCCGCAACAGCACCAGCAGACGTGCATCTGGATTGTATTCAAACAATCGCTTGGGAATATAAGGCAGATACAAGTGCCCTACACGGGCGTCTACAACAAATTCCTGTCCCTTCCAATGAGCGAAGTAACGGTTGAAGTAATATGCCGTGCCGCGGTCGAATTCTGCTTCGAAATACATCGGCTCTTTCGGCTTTGACATGCACAAGGCCGGATGCTGCTCCAGGTACGTATAAAGAGAGCTTGTTCCGCACTTCGATCCGCCGATCAGGAAAACTGATGGTAGCCGGAACCGGTTGCCCGATCTCCATTCAGGCGGCAGCGCACGGTTGCTCTTAAAAAGGTTTTCTGAACGGAGTGGAACTTCAGATCCGTTTTCCAGGAATCGGATACTGATGGACTCAACGGCCTCTATTTCGTCCGGCACCGCGAATTCAAATCCGCCCAGGCCTGTGGGGTGCCCCTTGGCCGTTACATCGGTTCGATACCGGTCCGCCATCTGGATTCCAATTTCAATGCCGTTAACCTGACATCGCAAAAAGACAGGCTGGTCCGGTTCTTCGGTGTCATACGCCCAGCCCGTTATGATTCTGTAGCGGACCCGGTCCACATTTCCGATCAGACGATTTTTTCCGGCAGGGCTTGACAGCTTCCGGCGTGCACGGAAGTAATTTCGAAAAACGGATTCGGCAAGCAATCGCCGAAACACGACATAGCGGTTTCTCAACGGCCGGGTTCCTGGCCTGGAACCTCCAGGCGCAGCCGGTAAATGCTACTGTTGGCGGCGACGTAAAGTGTTTTCATATCACGACCGCCCCACGCGAGGTTGCCCACCTTCTCCGGCATTTCGATGGTACCAATGTGCTTGCCTGCGGAGGAGAAAATCCAGATCCCGCCGGGTCCCGCGCTATAAAGATTGCCCTTTTTGTCAACCTTCATTCCGTCCGGCGCTCCCTCCCTTTTGTCGGAAGTGGCGTCAAAGAGAACCTGCGGTTCACCAACGCCTCCGTTGGCATTTACCCGATATCGCATCCAGAGCTTCTTCGGCTCGGAATTATCGACATACAAGAAGTTTTCATCCGGGGAAAAAGCAATCCCGTTAGGGCGCGGCAGATCGCTGATTAAAAGCTGCAGGTTCGCGTTTGCAGGGGCCGAGCCGGGCTTTTGTTTGCGCGCGTCCGGCAGCCGGTACACTCCATTCACCTTCAACTGTTTCTCCGGATCGTGATCGCTCTGGGTGCGTAGACCGTAGGGCGGGTCCGTAAAGTAAAGCGATCCATCCGATTTGTACACCAGGTCATTGGGACTATTGAGCCGCTTTCCCTGATACGAATCCACCAGGATGGTAATCTCGCCATGGGGGTCCATTGTCTCCAGACGATATACATCGCGCTGCGCGTGGCCTGCTACGGTCAATCGCCCTTGGGCGTCGAGCGTCATCCCGTTCGATCCGGATTCCGGGCCGCCATAGGAAGCCGATCCCTTGTATCCGCTAGGCTGCAGAAACATGCTCACACCCTGCCCGGGCGTCCATTTGCGAATGCTGTCGCTCGGGATCTCGGCAAAGAGCAGATAGCCGGCACCAATCCAAACCGGTCCCTCCACCCACTTGAATCCCGTTGCGAGTCGTTCAAGACTGGCGTCGCGCGGGACAATCTGATCGAGTTCTGAGCTAAGCCGCTCAACTTTCACAGCCTGAGTCTGTGTAGCGGACCTGATGGCTAGCGTCGTCAATGCGAACAGTGCAAGCGGGAGAACCCTGCCAATTTTCATGTACTGATCGTATAACGGTTTAGCGATTCAAATATTTCCCTTAACCGCCTTCAGTACTGCTTCCGTGAACTCTTCCGTTGATGCGCTTCCGCCTACATCGCCCGTTAGATACTTGCCTTCCCGATAGACGGATTCAACCGCATTCTGCAGTTTCGCCGAAGCGTTCGTTTCACCAAGGTGAATGAGCAGCATGACCGCTGAGAGCATCAACGCGGTTGGATTTGCCTTTCCTTGTCCAGCAATATCGGGGGCGCTGCCGTGAACCGCTTCGAACACCGCATGGGTCTCACCCATATTGGCTCCCGGAACAATGCCCAAGCCTCCTACCAATCCGGCGGCGAGATCCGAAACAATATCGCCGTACAAATTCGGCAGCAGCAGAATGTCAAATGTCTCCGGACGCATCACAAGCTGCATGGACGCGTTATCCACGATCAGTTCCTTATACTGAATCTCTGGAAACTGCTTAGCGGTTTCGCGGCAACAGCGCAAGAAGAGCCCATCGGCGAGCTTCATGATGTTCGCCTTATGTATCGCGGTCACCTGCCGGCGGTGGTTTTGCCTGGCATAGTTGAAGGCGTACTGCGCAATCCGTTCCGAGGCGGTGCGCGTGATGACCTTCAGGCTGGTTACGACATCCTTGACGATTTCGTGCTCCAGGCCAGAATAGAGATCTTCAGTGTTTTCGCGGAAAATCACCATATCGATTCGCACGTCATCAAAGCGCGTCTTAATTCCCGGAAGTGTTCGAACCGGGCGAACATTCGCAAAGAGATCAAGCGCTTTACGAAGCGCAACGTTCACGCTCTGAAAACCGCCGGCGACTGGTGTGGTGACCGGACCTTTGAGGCCGATACGCGTTTCATTCAATGAATCCAGCAAATATTGCGGCAGTGTCTTGCCGGCTTCCAGGATGATGGCTTCATTCAACTCGGCGCGCCGCCAGCAAATATCGACGCCCGTCGCTTCGACCGCGCGAATCGCCGCCTGAGCCACTTCCGGACCAATCCCGTCACCCGGTATCAAAGTACAGTAATGAGGCACGACTTGATTCTAGTGAACCGGGCGGCTTCAGTTCTGCTACTCGTACCAATCGTCGATGTTCTGCCGCTCCGGCAGCATACGGTTGATGAAGGATGCGCGATATCACCATGCCAGTCGCTTGGATTCGATAGAAAATGACATGCCGACCGTGTTCCATCCGACGCAGGCCGGATCGGATATGATCGCACGCGCGGCCCAGCCCCGGATTCGCGGCAAGTTGGTGACAGCACTTTTCAAGGTCCTCAAGATAGCGAACTGTCTGCTCTTCTCCCCATGTGCGCGGGGTATAGATGCCGATATCCACCAGGTCGGCCTCGGCCAGGCGGGACAAGGGGGCTTTAGCCAACCCTAGCGCCGCTTCTTGGAGAGCTTGAGTGTCTGCCGAACCCGTGCAAAGGAATCACCGCGGGCAACACCGCTGTTATCGCCGTCGTCGATCGCCGTCCGCAGCGCGGCAAGCTTGGCCTCGTACTGTTGTTCTTCGCGCTCCAGCGTGCGCAATGCCGCGCGGACCACCTCACTGGCGTTTTCGTACCGGCCGCTATCAACTTTTGCAAGCACAAAGCTGTCAAGCTCGTCGGTCAGATTCACATTGCGGGTCGGCATGATTGTGTTACTTCTAAGCACAGTTTAGCAGAACTTGGCAATCATTGCCAAACAGACAATCTCCCAATGTTCGGGCGGTTCAGAACCGTAGAAGCCGTTATGGATACTGCTGAGCACTCCAGCAACGCAAATCCTAGGAAGTGGTTTTTCCTTTGGTGGCGATTCGGAGCACTCAGAAAGTAAAAATCGTTTCTATCTCTTGCGAACCACTCTGATCTCAAACAATTTCGGCCACAGCTTGCCCGTGACAAACAGCCGGTCACGCGTCGAATCATAGGCAATCCCGTTCAGCACGTCCACATTTCTCTCTTGTTCCTCGGGCGTCAGCAGTCCCGAAAGATCAATCCAGCCCAATACGGTCCCGCCATTCGGCGCAATTCGGACAATCCGGTTTGTCTGCCAGACATTGGCATACAGTTCGCCCCGGACCCACTCCAGCTCGTTTATGTTCTCTATTCGCTTGTCGCCCTCGTGAACGGTGATTCGGCGCGCTTCCTGAAGGGTGGAAGGATCTAAACAGCGGATCTGCGCGGTGCCGTCGCTCATATAAATTGTCCGCCCATCGTTCGCCATGCCCCAGCCTTCACCCGGGTAGGCAAAGCTATTGAGTTTGCGAAAGCTGGCCTGATCATAGACGAACCCGAGATGCGATTGCCACGTCAGTTGAACGATGCGCTCATTCAGCACGGTGATACCCTCGCCGAAGAATTGGGCGGGCAGCAAAATCTCCTTTAGAATCTTTCCCGTTTGTAAATCTTCTTTGCGAAGCGTGGATTGTCCATAAAGGCCGGTGCCTTCATATAGAAAGCCCCCGCGAAATTCGAGGCCCTGCGTGAAGGCGGTGCGGTCGTGGGGATAAACGTGAACAATTTCGTACCCGTATTGGGGAACCGCTTTTGAAGAGGCGGTTACAGAAAAGGCAAAGCTGATGGCCGCTATGCAGAGAAGTCGCAATTTGGGTCCAGGTTATCGCGCCTCTGCCAGAATGTTGGTTTATGCCAAGAATCGAGCGGGCGCTGCTCAGCGTGACGGATAAGACAGGAATCGTTCCCTTCGCCAGGCGGCTGAGCGAGATGGGAATCGAGCTGATCTCAACCGGTGGGACGGCAAAGCTGCTCCGGGACGATGGAATTCCAGTGCGCGAAGTGGCGGACGTTACGGGCTTTCCTGAGATGCTGGATGGCCGTGTAAAGACCATTCATCCGCGCATTGCGGGAGGCATTCTGGCGATTCGCACAAATCCGGAACACATGCAGTCGCTGGCCGCTCACGATATTCCACCCATCCAGATGGTGGTTGTTAATCTCTACGAATTCGAGAAGTTCGCGAATAAACCGGGAATCAGCCGCGAAGAGCTTATTGAAAATATCGACATTGGCGGCCCGACCATGATTCGGGCCGGAGCGAAAAATTTTCAGGATGTCGCTGTGATAATTTCACCTGCACAGTATGAGCCAGTGTTGCAGGAGATGAATGGAAACAACGGCGGCCTTAGCGCCGCGACACATTGGAGGTTGGCGCAAGCGGCCTTTTCGCACACTGCGGGTTACGATACTGCTGTTGCCGCCCGGCTGCTACAAATCGACCCCAACGGAAATACGTCCATAGAAGAAGAACTGCCGTCCCGCTTGTATATTTCAGCTGAACGCGCTGCGACGCTACGCTACGGTGAAAATCCGCACCAGAAAGCGGCGCTGTACCGGCTGCACGGCGGAGGAGTTGCGAACGGTGAACAGCTTCACGGCAAGGAACTTTCCTATAACAATCTGGTCGATCTGGATGCGGCGTGGCAATTGGTCCAGGAATTCGAAAGCCCGGCCGCGGCGATCATCAAGCACACGAATCCATGCGGATGCGCGGAGCAGCCAACGCTCGCTGAAGCCTACCGCAAGGCTCTGGAAGCGGATCCGGTTTCGGCATTCGGAGGAGTTCTTGCCTTCAATCGCGAGATCGACAGCGAGACCGCCACAGATGTAGCGCGGCTTTTTGTGGAAGCGATTGCGGCGCCGGCGTTTTCAAAGGAGGCACTTGAAATCCTCAGGACAAAGAAGAACGTACGGCTGGTCAGAGTGGAGAATGTTGAAAGCCCTGAACTTGTTATTAAGTCCATTTCGGGAGGTCTGCTGGCGCAGACCGCGGATAGGGGGCACCTGGATGACTCGACGCTTCAGGTGAAGACAACCCGCAGACCCACGCCTTTAGAATTGGAGGCGCTCCTCTTTGGCTGGAGCGTGTGCAAGCACGTCAAATCGAACGCTATCGTGTACACGCGGCCGGGTCAGATTGTGAGCGTCGGCGCCGGACAGACGAGCCGCGTGGATAGCGTTAAGGTTGGGGCGATGAAGGCAATTCTCCCGCTGGAGGAAACGGTGATTGCGTCGGATGCGTTCTTCCCTTTCCCGGACGGCGTGGAGGAGGCGGCGCGGCATGGCGTCACGGCGATAATTCAGCCCGGCGGTTCCGTCAGAGATGAAGAAGTAATCGCCGCTGCGAACCGCTTAAATCTGGCGATGGTGTTTACGGGAGTGCGGCACTTCCGGCATTAGCTTACTTATGGTCGGGGCAGGCCGATCCGATACAAATTTCGCTGCGTGCTCATTTTCCAGACTGCATACGTGTTGGTATTCGGACCTGGGAAAACGGTCGTGCGCTCAAGCACTCGGGCTCCAGAAATTCTTGACAACACTTTGTCATCGTCGAATGGGATCCCGGAGAAGCGCGGAAAAGCGTCAACTGAACTTACTGGAACGACTATGGTTTTCACAAGGTCACTCGATCGAGCGAAATAGATTGCCTTTTGATCTGCGGACCAACTTATGAGAGGCGGAGCCAGGGTATCCAAACTTCCCACGCCGGATCTTCTGTACAGCACCCGGGGGGATGCGCCTCGTAAAGGGTATGCGATTACATTTTGTTGCCCCTGCGGCCCATTGTCAGTAGTTGCTGCTATGATCCAGCGCCCGTCCGGTGAAATGCTGACCAAAGCCTCGATTTCGTCGGCAATCAGCTTGTGCAGTCCGGTGCCGTCTTGCTTGATGCGGAAGATGTAACCCGCTCGACCTTCATATCCGACAAAGAAAACTTCTCCTGCCCGAGAAAACACGGGCATGTCAGCTTGCGAGCTTACCAACCGGCGCTGAGCAGCGCGCTTGCCCAGTGGCGAGATCCAGATGATCGAATTCTCATCGTCGGCTCTGGTAAACACTACAGTTCTGCTATCTGGTGAGACAGCGTAACGGGCCATCGAAATCTCTGGAAGCAACTCCTCTTTGCGATCCGAAGCCAAATCGACCGATGTTAATTCACCGCTGAATTTGCCGGACCGATTGCGCACAAGGTAATAAAGCGTTTTGCCGTCAGGCGAGAAAGACGGCTGGTACGCGAACGCTTCCGATGAAATCTGCCGCTCGCCCTTCGGAGTATGCAGCCAAATTGTGCTCTGCTCCGAACCGACGGCGGTGACCACTGACCTGCCATCCGGCGCTACCGCAATCCCGTTTTCCTCCGTTGCGCCAAACGTGATTTGCTCGGCGGTCCCGCCCGGAAAGCGCTGTCGCCAGAGGTGATATCCGCCGCCAGCGTCTGCGGAGAAATACATACACTGGCCATCCGGTGACCACTCAGCGTCAGTGCACTGCGACGGAATCGGGCCGACTTGCTTGCCGGCACCACCTCGCGCAAATGGAACAAGTCGGCAGGGCCTCCAACCTTCACTGTCCATCTCGACCACAAGCACCCATCTAGAATCGGGGGAAAGGGACGAGAAGTGCGCCATACCGCCGGGGGGAGGGCGGTAAACGTCGCGCTCATTGGCGCGGTTCTCACCTGCCGTTACGATCTTCATGTACTCGTGGCTTCCCATTTCAGAAAACATCACCTGATGGGGACCGACCCAAGTTAAACCGGCGGCGTTTGGAAGCAGTTCGAATGCATTTCCCCCCAGCACCGGGACGATCCAAGTGCGCCAATCCCCATTTTCGGTGCGCGTGAACGCAATTCTCGACCCGTCGGGAGAGAATACCGGCTTCGCCTTTAGAGGCTCATCATGGGTAAGTTGTACAGGTGTTCCGGACGGTAGGACCTTCACATAAATGTTCCCGGTTGACAGGAGGCCGGCACCGCCCCGGATCATCGCCAGCATGCGGCCGTCGGGCGAAAGTGCGGGATAGCAGACAGAATCGGCGAAATCGGTCAGTCGGGTATATTCGAGATGGCCGGCAGTGGAGATCTGACGATTGTTCTTGTCCATCCAGAAAAAGAGACCGGTAACGAGCAGGGACACTAATATTGCTGCCGTTGACACGTAAGGCCACGCGCCAAGGCGTCGAATAAAGGTGGAGTTTGGCCGTGCGGTCCTTGGACCTTCAGCCCCTTCCGTCAGACCTTTGATGGCTTCCCGAATTGTCCCGAAGCGATTCGCTGGTTCGCGCTCCAGGCATCGCAAGATGACGGACTCCCACGTAGAGTTGATAGCCGGCATCAGCGTCCGCGGCGCCGGGGGACGCTGCGTGAGCCGTTTTGCAACCGCGGACGTCGGTGTCGTTCCGTCAAACGGTCGAACACCAGTGGCGATCTCATAAAGCACGAGACCAAAGGCGTAGATATCTGAAGCTGCAGTGACCGGCCGCCCTTCAATCTGTTCGGGGGCCATATAAGCAGGCGTTCCCAAAAAGTTGCTCAACGTAAGGGACTCCAGCCAGTGTTCGCCCCCGGCAGAAAGCACGGCTGTTGCGGCGCGTGCCAAACCGAAGTCGGTAACGACCGCCCGTATTTCGTCCGCGCCGGAGGCCTGCATCGGAACAAGGAGAACATTAGAAGGTTTGAAATCCCGGTGAATGACTCCGGCCTCGTGCGCGGACTGAAGCGCTTCCCCTATTTGCCGGATAATGGGCCAGGCCTCCTCAATGTCCATGCGACCCGTGCGGCGTAGACGTTTGGACAGCGGCTCTCCTTCGAGTAATTCCATGGTTAGGAACAGGTGATCCGTAGTAGGAGTTCCCGTTTCGCGATTCGCGTGGCCCCGCGCTATGTCGAACATGCGGCAAACGTTGGGGTGCGTGACTCGCCTCGCAAGCTGGACTTCTTGCTTAAATCGGTTGAGCGCCTCTAGATTTGAGGAAATCTCGGGGCGCAGGGTCTTCAGGGCGATACGCACGACTAGTTCGAGATCCTCCGCCTCATAAACCTCACCCATGCCTCCACGGCCAATGAAGCGGGCAATTTTGAAGCGCCCGGCAAGCACTTCCCCGATCTGGAACGTGAGATCCTCGCCATCCTGTGGAAGGAGTAAGCCCAGTAGCTGGGAAGGCCTTTGATCTAGGAAGGTGGTTGACCGGTTGTGTTCGAGCAGCGTTTCAATGTCCACCCGCAGCGCGGAGTCGTCTCGGCACGCTTCCGCCAGGAATACATTGCGGTCCGCGGGCGCGAGGCTAAGCGCCCGGTCAAACAGATCTTTTATGCTCTCCCACCGTTGAGGATCCATTGCGTTGTGGATCTGATTGCGCTGCGCCTAACCAGTCATTTCCCGGTGTAACCAGGCGCGGGCCATAGTCCATTCACGTTTAACCGTCCGCGGGGAAATCTGCAAGATCTCTGCCATCTCGTCTACGTTGAGACCTGCGAAAAATTTCATTTCCACGATTCGAGATTGCCGGTCGTCCTGTTTAGCCAGGCGGCACAGCGCCTCATCGAGCGCGAGCAGTTGGTGAGGCTTGTGCTCCGAAAAGATCAGGTTTTCGCCGAGAGGGATTCTTTCGCGAGGTCCACCGCGCTTACCGGCATGGTGGCGGCGCGCGTAGTCTACCAAAATCTGACGCATTAATCGCCCTGCCACCGCGAAGAAATGAACGCGGTCCTCCCATTGGGGTTGATTTCCCTTTGCCAGCCGCAGAAAAGTTTCGTGAACCAGGGCGGTTGGTTGCAGCGTGTGATCCGGACGTTCGCGGTTCAGGCAGAGCAGCGCCATTCGCCGAAGCTCCGCATAAACCAATGACACAAGGCGGGATTCCGCATCGCGATCTCCCGACCTGAATTGGGCCAAAAGCTGCGTTACTTCGGGGTCTTGAAGCGTTTGCTCTGCCGCCTCTTCACCCATCAGCACATTCTAGCCAAAATTTCGGGTCGCATTTTTAACTGCCAACATAATCGGGTGGCCCCTTTTGACCCCTTCTCGCGCATTACATGGACAGAGTGCGCGTGAAAAGCATCTATGCAAAGCTCCACGACCCTCGCTTGGAGGATGACTCACACGCTAAATCGACGATTTAAACGATACACCATCCCAGTGATGTTCTTGATAGCGGGAGCGACAGCAAGTAACGTGCTCGCCGGCGATGATGAAACGTTTTTGACGCTCTATAAGTTCGAGGCCCCGGCTCCCAACACATTCACGAGTCCTCTCGGATCCCAACCCGATACTCGCCCCGTGTTAGGTCCCGGAAATACTGTTTACGGTATGACCTCCGTGGGCGGCGCGAACGCTAACGGCGTGATCTACCGTTTCGACTTGGAATCCCGCCGGTACACGGTCTTGCACACGTTCAGCGCTTTGGATGCGAATGGAAATAACGAGGACGGGGCAGTTCCGGGGGTGGCCCTGACGCGCGGCCCCGACGATCTGATTTATGGCATGGCCTCGTTCGGAGGCGCCAACGGCACTGGCACGGTCTTCAAGATTACAACGTCCGGTGACTTCACCGTGCTGCATACGTTCAGCGCGCTGGATGCGAATGGGAACAATGAAGATGGAGCGTACCCGCTACGCACGATCGTAGTTGGAAGGAACGGCAAGCTTTACGGGACCACGCGGCTCGGTGGAGAAAACATTTGCGGCCCGACGCATGGGTGCGGTGTCGCTTGGGTTATGGATCGCTCAGGCAATTCCTTTAATGTCCTACACCAGTTCACGGGCGCCGAAGGGCACGCCGCATCACTCCTATTGGCGCGGGATGGATTGCTCTATGGTTGCGCGGTCTGGCCTGCCACGTCTTTGCCCTCAGGGGCTGCGTTGCCTTCCGGAATCTTGTACCGGATGGCGAAGACGGGCGACGATTTTGACGTGCTGTACACATTCGGCCCAACCAACGCCCTCGGCCAGAACAGCGATGGCGCAGACTGTTATGAGCCACTAGCCGAGACGAAGACCGGCGTTTTCTACGGCGCCGCAACTCGCGGCGGAACCAATGGTAATGGCGTCCTCTTTCGGTATTCTCTTTCGAATCCCGGCACGCTTGAAATCGTGCACGATTTTAGTGCCGTGAATACGGCCGGTGAAAATTCGGACGGAGCGAGCCCCTCTGCCCGGCTAAGCGTTGGCAAGGACGGCACCCTCTACTCCACAGCCTCCTTTGGAGGCGCGAACGGCAATGGTCTCGTTTACCGCATCTGCCCGGATGGCGATTTCGACGTTCTGCACACATTTAGTGCAGCGAATCCAACTACCGGCGCTAATCAGGACGGAGCCATCCCCGATTTTGGCGTGGTGCTCCGGGACGACAGTCTCATCGGGATCGCGGCTATCGGTGGCAACGGTAGTACCGCCGGGTTCTTTAATAGCGGCGGCACGCTGTATCAACTCAAGTTGTGGGACTTTGGGTCACCCTGCAAATGTGAGCGGTAATTTCTCGCGGGACCTGTTGAAAACTCTACCCAATGGGTCCCGAGCTACTATCAACTCCGCAACGCCATCGCCGACGACCAGTCCGCCGGCAGCGTGCCTACCGGGAGAAGCTGTCCTTTTTCCAGGTGCCGCACCGTGGTGGCGAACTTGGCCGCATGAGGATCGTGTGTTACCAAGACAATAGTCTTGTTGAATTCGCGGTTCAAGCGCGTCAGCATGGTCAGGACGTCCTCGGCGGAAGCGGCATCCAGGTTTCCGGTGGGTTCATCCGCCAGGATCAGATCCGGATCGGTCACGATAGCGCGAGCGATGGCGACACGCTGCTCCTGGCCGCCTGATAACTGTTTCGGCAGATGTCCGAACCGGTCGGCCAAGCCAACCAGGTTCAACGCAGTCTCGGCGTGCTGCAGACGCTCTTTCTTGCCCAATCGGGTGAGCTTTAACGGCAGTTCGACGTTTTCAAGCGCAGTCAAAACGGGAATCAGGTTGAACGACTGAAAAATGAATCCGATATGCTCGTTCCGCCAGTGCGCGATCTGCTTATCGTTTAGCTGCCGGAGGTTTGCGCCGAGGACTTCGATCTGCCCGTCGCTTGGCTTGTCCATCGCGGCAATCAGATGCAGCAGCGTCGATTTTCCGGAGCCGGACGGGCCCATGAGGGCAGTGAAATCGCCGCGCGGGATTTCGATGTCCACTTCGTCGAGAGCCATCACATGAAACTCGTCCCGTATGTACTCTTTGCTCAGCTTCTTCGTTTTGACAACTGCGTCGTTCGCCATCTCTGTCCTCGTATTCATTAGCTTTTCTGCTTCTCTTCCACGCGCTGTCCATCTTTCAGATTGGCGGGGGGACTTACAATCAGCTCTTCGCCGCCGACCAGCCCGCTCTCAATCAGGACTCCTTTTTCCGAATTCCCCGCTACTGTGACTGGACGCTTCCGCGCGTGGCCGTTCACGACAACAAATACGCTGCCGTTTTGAACCGCTCCTTCCGGTATCACAATGATTCGTTTCGTCTCGCTCGCCGGCACGGCCGGTGAGGGATTATAAAAAGCTACAGTCGCATTCATGTCCGGACGAAGATAGTCATCGGGGTTCATGACCTGGACCTTTACTTGAATGGTGGCTTTGGCGCG